>Ga0315902_10009849_pt1 | contig 12705 bp, 7 predicted proteins | sample LakEriMetagenome_9_FD_203523 | JGI IMG/M metagenome (GOLD analysis project Ga0315902, IMG submission 203523) | Freshwater fungal communities from buoy surface, Lake Erie, Ohio, United States - Buoy 12 MA117 | ecosystem: Environmental > Aquatic > Freshwater > Lake > Lake biofilm | place: USA... | reverse complement strand
GATCTTTGAGAATTTATGGGCATATACTGGTCTCGATTTAAGACAATTGACTAGTTAGGCGTGTAGAGGATGATAGTTGGCCTCTTAAAACTTCTATCAAAACATTAACTGCTGAAGATAATGTAATTAGCTATGACTTCACCTCTCGTGATGCAGTAGCACTAGCAGCCTAATTTGGCTGCACATTCAATATTATGATGTCTGATAATAGTATTGAGTGTAAAATATCAGGCTATATTAACAATTTGATTTGCGTTGTTAATTGAGTATTTTGTAAATCTTTAGAACAATTAGCTTTGATATTTAATATAATTGTTCTTAACAAAATTAAAAATATATACACACGTAGTCTGATTATGATATCGTTTTAAACACAAGGGTTCGACTCCCTTTATGTCCACCATTTTAATCTAAAAACGCAAAACCAATAATATTAATTTATTATTGGTTTTTTTGTATATTTATATCTATAATAAATGTCAATCTATTATCAAAATTGGGAGGAACTAAATGTAAATTGGGAAGATGAACAACGTTTGTGGGATGAAATATATATCATAGTTGAAGAACTTGTGGGTGTAGGCGGTGCTAGAGATCCACAAGAAGTTGAACGTGAGATAGCTCAAAACCTAGAAAAGTTGCCTGAACCCAAGAAAGAAAAACTAATTACAGTGCTTATAAAGTTAGGAAATGAAGATTACAAGGAAAAGAAAAAGAAACAAGAAAGTATAAAAGTCACTGTAAAAGATGTCCAAACAATTATGACAGATTACTTAAAAATAGAAATTTCAAAGAAAGATTAATATGTACACCATTCAACTTGACCAAGCCAAAAACTTTGAATGTAGTTTAAAAATTCAAGGTGCTAGTTTAAAAAAATCAAAGATCAACATGATCATTGAAAGTGATGACTTTGATATTAAGTTAAAAGGTACCATTGATAGTGATGGTCAGGTAACAATTCCCGTTAAAAAGTTAAAGGGTATTCTTGATGAAAATGTCAAGGGTAACATGTTTTTGGAAGTAATTGCGGAAGATACATATTTTACACCATATGAAACTGAGTATGTAACGGAGGTATCAAGAAAAGTGGAAGTGACTTCAATAAATGGTAAATCTAAAGAAACATTGACTGAATCAGAAGGTATCAAGGTAACAGATTCAAAGCCAAAGGTTACCATTAGTGATATCAAGAATGATGAAACATTGTTGATCAAAGAACATGCTCATAGAATAAATAAAAATATAATCAGAAGTAATCTGAATATATTTAAAAAGGAAGACAAAACCAAGGTAATTAAAACAATACAAAATTACTTAACTGAAAACAAGGTTGAAAATAGTTTGTATGATAAAATAATGACTGAATTATATACATTACTTTCTGATGATTTGTCATAATAAAAATATAGATAATATATGTCATTATATGACCTTACAGGAAACAAAGTATCGTTCACATATGGTCGATTAGTTCAAATAGCATCAGGAAGCTATTATGACGGTTTTGGCAATCCTCTTGATTTATCTGGTTCCGGAACAACTTTAGTTACAGGTAGCACTTATCCAATTACAAGTAGTTGGGCAATAACTGCTAGTTATTGTTTAAATGTTCAAACTGTAGATATTACTAATGCGGTTAGTGCGTCTTTTTATAGTAGCTCTGTATGGGAATTTACACACAGTCTTAATACAACTCCAATATTAGTACAAACATATGATTTGGATTTTAATCAAATAATTCCACAAAATATTTTGTTATTAAATTTGGATGTAACCAGAATAACTTTTCCTATTTCTGCAAGTGGATATGCAATTGCGTCTAGAAGTGGTCTTCAAATAATAAGTTCATCTGCGGGTACTAGTTTAATTACTGGTTCAACATATCCTATAACAAGTAGTTGGGCAAATAATGTAGTAAGTGCTAGTTATAGTTTAACTAGTAGTTATAGTAATAATAGCACATCCGCATCTTATTCATTAACAGCAAGTTATTGGAGTGGTAGTGTAATTAGTAGCAGTTATGCTTTAAGTTCATCATATGCGTTAACATCAAGTTATGCGGATTATGCAGCTACGGCTGGATTGTCACAAAATGCACAGGATATTCTTATTTATGTAAAAAATACTTCTGGAGCAATTATACCAAAAGGAAAAGTGGTAAGAATAGTGGGTGTAGATAATAGTGGAAACGTAGCTACAATTGAATTAGCAGATTTTAGAAATGAAAATGATAGTGCAAATACACTAGGATTTACAAATGAAATATTTGGCATTAATCAATTTGGTTATGTAATGACTGAAGGATATTTACTAGCAGTTGATACAGGTAATTTTACATCAGCTGATTTATTATATCTTTCTTCTAGCGGTAATTATACAAATATATCACCTAGACCGCCAAATCATGGTGTAAGATTGGGTCAAGTTATAAGAAGTCAACTAAACAATGGTACTATCTATGTTAGAATTGATAATGGCGCTGAATTGGATGAATTGCACAATGTTTATGACACCAGCACAACAAGTAGTTATGGTGATTTATTAATTAGAAGTGGTAGTGTTTGGACTAATAGTAAAAATTTAACTGGCAGTTATGCATTAACAGGCAGTCTTATTGCAAATAGTGTAACTGCTTCATTTTATGGTACAAGTAGTTATAGTAATAATAGTTTAACCGCAAGTTATTTAGTACCAACAAATAATTATACGGTTTCAAATTTAACCGCAAGCAATTTATCAGTAACAGGAACTTTATATGCGTCTACATTTAGTTCAAGTACAATTTATGTTACTTCAAGTGAATTTATTGTTACTGATAACATCATTACATTAAATGCATTAAATCCTTATAAGAGATATGCAGGATTAGAATTACATGATAGTGGAAGTAATAGTTTCAGTTCAATTTTATGGGACAGTCAAAATAATTATTTATTTGTAAGTAGCAGTGAAACTGTAGGCAATAGGCAAATTATACTTGGACCTAATAATGAAGTCAATTTAATATCAAATTATGTCCCATTAATCAACGGCAGTAATACTATTACTTCTAGTATAATTTATCAAAATAATAGTAATATTGGTATTGGTACAACTTCACCTTCTGCTAAAGTTGATGTGGATGGTGATGTACAAGCAAATGCTTTTTATGGTAAATCATTTAACTTAACTACAACAAGTGGTCAATCTGCTATATTTGATACTTTTACATCAACAGGAACTGGTGAAGTTTATGAAGTTGTAATTAAAGGTAACCCTAATGCAGGTGAGTCAAGTAATTATCAAGATATTATTTACGGAAAAATAATTGTTGGTACAGGAAAAACTGGTTCAGTAGCAACCACTTTCATCAATTATGTGCAAGAAAGTCCAGATCCACGTTTATTATATTCTAGTGGAGGAAGTTCATTAACTGCTTCAGTTTATTTTAACTCAGCATCAGTTGATGTGACGCAGAAAGATGTTGGACACAGTGCATTAATTAGAGTTGTGGTTGGATCATATGCGGTTGGTTATGTAGGAAACAATACAACTGTGAGATTAAAACAAATACTTTAATATTTATAAAATATGGCAACATTTAGTACAGTAATAGCAAATGGAGTTGGAAATGAAGTGGATGTAGGAATTGGTGTAAATCAACCTACAAATCCATTACATGTATCATCATCATCAAATCCTGTTAGGTTTGAGGGTGTTGGTCTTGCTACTGACACAAAGTTTTTGACGGTTGATGATAATGGTGTTGTTCATTATAAATTGAGTGGTGCAGATGGATCTTCAGGTTCAAGCGGAACAAGTGGAAGCAGTGGTACTAGTGGTAGTTCTGGCACATCTGGTAGTAGTGGTTCTTCTGGTACATCTGGTAGTAGTGGTTCTTCTGGTACATCTGGTAGTAGTGGTTCTTCTGGTACATCAGGTTCAAGCGGAACGTCAGGCTCTTCCGGATCAAGTGGAACGTCCGGTTCATCAGGTTCAAGCGGAACGTCCGGTTCATCAGGTTCATCTGGTATAGACGGTAATGATTCTTCAAATAGCGGTAGATGGATTTATGCTGCCACTATTACTCCTGGAAGTGGAGTTTTTGGAACGGATGATCCTGTAATGAGTTTAATTGAATATGTCTACATAAATACAGATGCGGCAAACGGAGCAGATTATTCTACATGGCTTTTCGGAGTAGACAGTATACAGGACCTTGGTTACCCTGTCTATTTACAAATCACACAAGTAGGTTCTAACAATATTATTGGTATCTGGAGAGTTATATCCATTACTTCAACAGGTAGTGTTTATGAGTTTCAAGTTGATACGCCACTTGTGGCGAATGGTACCATATCAGATGTTTGTACAATATCATGGGTATACAATGGTATAAGTGGTACATCTGGATCAAGCGGTACCTCTGGGTCATCTGGAACATCTGGATCATCTGGAACAAGTGGTAGTTCCGGTACAAGCGGATCATCCGGTACTTCAGGTAGTTCAGGCACATCAGGCAGTTCCGGTACAAGCGGAAGTAGTGGTTCTTCTGGCACAAGCGGTTCATCTGGTACTAGTGGAAGTTCTGGTAGTAGTGGTACATCTGGCTCATCAGGTACAAGTGGTAGTTCAGGTACATCAGGTACTAGTGGATCTTCAGGTACATCAGGCAGTTCTGGATCATCTGGTACGTCCGGATCAAGTGGAACTTCAGGCAGTTCAGGTACAAGTGTATCTGTGAGTGGTACTACTAATTATGTTGTTAAATTTTCATCAGCTTCTACGGTGGCTACAGGATCAATATTTGATAATGGTACTAATATTGGTATTGGCACAAGTAGTCCTACTAGAAAACTTCATATTGATGGTGGATCTAATACAACAGTTGGAATTTATTTAGATGCAACTGGTATTAGTGGCACTGAACTTGAACAAGCATCTGATGCATTTAGATTACAAATAAGAGATAATGTACCACTTCTTTTATATACTAATAATACTGAAAGAATGCGTTTAACAAGTGGTGGTAATTTAGGTATAGGTACAAGTAGTCCTGCTGAATTATTGGATATAGCCGCTAGCGCTGATAACAGTGCGATTGCTGGTCCAAAAGTTAATTTTAAGAAAGGTGCTGTAACTAAAGCTGCAATCGGTATTGGTGGAAATTATCTTGGTCAAGCCGCAAATACTAATGATTTAATATTTAGAAATGATGATGGCAATATTTTGTTTGGGTTTTCTGGCGCAGAAAAAGTACGTATTGATAGTAATGGTAATGTTGGTATAGGTACAACCTCACCACAATTTTTATTGGATGTCGTCAGTACATCAACAACATCTAGACTAAGAATAGGAAATGCTGGAAGTAATAATGGTGCGCAACTTATTCTTGCTGGTTCAAATACCACAAAAAATTGGGTTATTGCCAATCAACAAAATTTAAATGGTACTTTAGAATTTACACAAACAAATGCAACTGGCAGTTCAACTGTTGATACTACACCATCAATGGTTATTAATTCAAATGGCAACGTTGGTATTGGTACAACAACTGTTGGAAATAAATTAACAATAGTTACATCTACTCAATATGACGGATATTATTTAAGAAATTCTAATGGTGTAGTTGGAACAATGTTGGGTGTAGGTGCAACCAATGATGATGGAACAATTGGACTTTATAGTAGTGTAGTTCTAAAAACAAACATTACAGCAAATGGAGCATCTTATTTTAATGGTGGTAGTGTTGGTATAGGAACTACATCACCCGCTGGACTTTTAGATGTATATTCATCTGATGGAGTAAGTCAATATGTTAGAAGTTCTGTATCTGCAATTAGATTATTAGCATATGGTGATGGTACAAATTGGATTCAATCTGGAACATCAACAGGTACATCTGCAGCAGATTTAATTTTCAGTAACATGACCGCCACATCTCAGTGGATGCGTATACAAGGTAGTTCAGGTAATGTTGGTATTGGTACAAGTAGTCCTGGTGGTAAATTAGAAGTTAGAACAAATGCAGCTTCAACTTACGTATTTAGTGGTACATCTACATCTGGATATACAACAACATTCACAATGGATGATACTGCTAGTTATTTTGGTCATGATAGTGCAGTAAGATCCATAATATTTAGAACTGATTCAACCGCAAGATTAACAATTAAAGGTGATGGTAATGTAGGTATAGGCACAAGTAGTCCAAATGATAAATTGACAATTCTTGCAGATAATTATTTATCATTCCAAACTTCAGTTACCACATTTAATTCAGGCAGAGGTGCCAGAATTGGTGTTACTTCAGTAGGAAGCGGAATTGGTGAATTAATTTTTGAAACTTATAAAGGTGGAAGCGGAGGTGGTGAAAGAATGCGTATTACATCAGATGGTTATGTAGGAATAGGTACATCAACTACAACATCTGGTTTACAAATACAAACTGAAGGAACAAATACTACATCAGGTTCATTCTTGTTTGTAAGATCTACCAATGCAAGTTTTGGTGGTGGTGCTATAGGTGTTGGTTATGATTATGCAGCTGCAGTTGGAAATAATTTTTATCCATTCAGAATTAGAACTGGCGGTAACAATGCAATATTTTTAGTAAATAGTACAGGTGTAGTTTATGCTGGTGATACTACAGGAGCAGTTGCTTATGGTAATCATGATCCATATTATGCGTTTAATCAAGATACCAATACAGGTATGGATTGGGCAGCCGCTGATACACTAACATTCAAAACAGGTGGATCAGAAAAAGTTAGAATTGATAGTAATGGTAATCTTGGTATAGGTACAACAACTCCATTAGGAGGTTTGCATATTAATAATGCCCAAGGAAACTTTTCTGAAGTATTAAGATTACAAAGAAGTGGTGGTATATTTTATTCAATTGGTCTTGATACTAATTTTTTAAATATTGCATATAATGGAAATACAAATGCAAGTAATATTTTTGTTCTAAAAACTAACGGATTTTTAGGATTAGGAAATTTACAAACCGCAAATTATAACTTAGATATTGCATCTACTCAAGCTCAAGGAATTCAATTAAGATTTGATACCAGTACAAACTATCTAGCAAGAATAACTCCATATTGGAATAGTAACACTGATAGTAGAATCGATTTTGCTATTAATAGATCCGGCGGGGTCACTCCTGATGTTATTATGTCAGTTGGTTATGGCACGAATGTAGGTATAGGTACAACAAGTCCTGCTTATAAATTAGATGTTGCTGGTTCTGTATATGGTTCTAATTATTTTTCCGTATTAACCGCAGCAACATATGGTCCAAGTGATAATAGTGCGGCAATGCAAGTGTTTGGATCAACTGGTTCAGGTGGATTAACAAATACTATAAAATTTGTAACAGGCGGTAGTGAAAGAGTTAGAATTGATAGTGGTGGTAATGTTGGTATAGGTACAACAAGTCCTAATTATACACTTCAAGTTAACGGAACTTTTTACGTAAACAGCACAACATATATGAATGGATCTTTGACAGTTGAAGATTCATTCATAATAGATGGTAGGTTGGCAGGTAGTTTTGGTACGGGTTCTATACTAATGAAGAGTGGAAATTCTTCTGGTACTTGGAATCAATTTAATATATTTTACTATAAAAACTCAAGTATCGATAGACTCGGTTTTGTTGATGGTGGTTCTGTAGAAATATTAACTCTAAAAAATGGTGGTAATGTTGGTATAGGCACAACGAATCCTGGTGCATTGCTGGCCGTTAATGGCAATGCTCATTATGCTGCTGAAATTACTATCAAAGGTTCTGCTGCAGGATCGCTTGGAAATTCAAGTGGATTAAGATTATGGCAAGACTCTAGTGTAGATACATCTTATATATACAACTATTATAGTGGTCCAATGGTATTTGGTACAACGAATACCGAAAGAATGCGTATACTTTCAGGTGGTAATGTTGGTATAGGTACAAGTAGTCCAACACAAAAATTAGAAGTACAAGGTAATATTCAAGCAGGAAATGATTCAGTTACAACTATTGGATTAAAACTAACAAGATTAAATGGCAGTATCAGAACATCTGAACATACCTATCATTCTCCACAAAATAGTCCGTGGTATACATATGGACAAAATTTAACTTGGACTGATGAATTAGCAGGAACGGTTGAATCTACACAAGCTTATAGACCATATTTTGAAGGATTTGCTCCTGCTGCAGGATATAAAATATTTGGATTTATGAATGTGATATCAGGAGCATTCACAAACACAAATATAGTAAATTCATTAATATTAAAAAATGATGGTAATGTAGGTATAGGTACAACAAGTCCGGCTACTAAATTACATTTATCAGGCACAGGTACAACTGAACTAAGAATAACCAGCACCACATCTAACACAAACAGTCTACTTTCTTTCTATGAAGTAGGATTATCTTCATGGGGAATTGAGGCTGGACAGGCAAATGGATCTTTCTTCATCAAAGATTTATATAATACTAGAACTGTTTTAACATTAAATAATAATGGTAATGTTGGTATAGGCACAACTGCGATTAGTAATACATTGAGTATAGGTGCAGATGGTGGTGTACATTATTATGAAACCGGAGCTACAAATGTTTTGATTAAAGCCAAATCAAGTAATGCTAGAGCTTTATTAGAAATACATGATAGTGCTGGATTGGTCAAAGCATATTTTCAATCTGTATATTCTACCGGAATAGCTTATATAGGTACAATATCCAATCATGATTTTGTTTTAACAACAAATGGTACTGAAAGAATGCGCATTGCCACAAGCGGCAATATTGGCATAGGCACAAGTAGTCCTAGTCAATTATTAGAAGTAGCTGGATCTAGCCCAATAATTAGAGTATTGGCCACATCAGGTAATTCTACATTAAGATTAACTGATAATGGTGTAAGAAACTGGGATCTAAAAGTTGTTGATGTAAGCGATTACTTTGAAGTGGGTGGTACATCTGCAACTTCATTGGTTGTAACAGGAGCAGGTAATGTTGGTATAGGTACAACAAGTCCATCTTATAAATTACATGTTAATGGTACTATTCATGTGCCGATTGATACCGCAATCAATTTTGGCGCTGCAAGTCAGATATATTATAATTCTACGACTTCAGGTTTACAATTCACAGGAAATACGGGAAATAATACAGTTTTTATCAAAGCTACCGATGGTAATGTTGGTATAGGTACAACAAGTCCTGCTAGTAAATTACAAATAGCTTCAACCAACAATCAAGCTGTAATTTATACTACAGGAGCAACCACTGGTTTTACGTATCTACAAATACAAAATTCTGGTGGTTCAAATTATTTTGGAATGTCAGATAGTAATGGTGCATTTTGGTCTACAACTCCATACACAAGCTATCACGCAACTATAGGTACAGCTGCAAATATTCCACTTACATTTACAACAAACAATTTAATTAGAATGTTGTTGGATAATAGTGGCAATTTAGGTATTGGTACAGTTAGTCCGTCTACAAAATTAGAAGTTTATGGTGTTGTTCGTATAACTGAATCTGCTTCTGGTGGTATCTTACAAATGCAAGCTGGATCATCTGCATTAGATTTTGCTTCAACTTTTTATGGTGGTACATATAGACCATTTACATTCACAAATGGTGGTAGCGAAAGAATGCGTATTCAATCGGATGGTAATGTAGGTATTGGAACAAGCAGTCCAGCCTATTTATTAGACGTAAGAGGTGATATAAGAATAGGAAATGGATCATCTAGCGAACAAGATATTAGATTTGTAAGTTTAAATGGTGATTGGCAAGTTGGAACAAACAATGCTGGAAATGGTACAAATAATAATCAATTTTATTTTTACGACTCAGCTTATAGATTAACTATACAAAATGGTACAGGAAACGTAGGTATAGGCACAACAAACCCTACTGAGGCATTATATGTTTTGAAAGCAAGTGGTGATTCATCAGCTACATTTAAAGCAGGAAGTGGTGGAGCTGAACTAAATCTTGATGCTACTAATGGATATGCCGCAATAAAAATTTATTCGTCTGGTACAGAAAAGTGGAGAGTTGGCCAAATAAACGATTCAAATGGATTTCAAATATGGCAATCGGGTACAGGCCCTAGAATATATGTAAACTCATCTGGCAATGTTGGTATAGGAACAACAAGTCCTGCTGCTAGATTGCATGTAAATAGTTCAACAATGATTGTGGGTGATACTGCTACAACACAAAACGTTAGACAAACGATTGTTGGTAGTACAACTGGTAACGCATCAACTACAGCTAAAAAGATATTTGTATGTGGCCACACATCAACTGGTACTATTAATGTTACAGCAATTATAACATCTGTATCTACTGCAAGCGCAACAGCTACATTTAGTTTTGCTAATGCTTATGGATCTTCAGCGACACCAAATAGATTAAGTTATATTAGTTTGAATAGTACTATTACAAGTATTGATTGTAGTTATAATAATACGGGATATCAAATGGAAATATCTGTAACTTATACAGGTGCAACAGCTCCAACATTATATTTTACAGCCGAGGGTATGGGTTCCTCAACTTGGACATTATAATTAAATAATAAATAATTTATGTATTACGGACCACAAATTGTTAGAAATGGATTAATATTAGCACTAGATGCGGCTGATAAAAATAGTTATCCAGGCACAGGTACTACGTGGACTGATTTAAGTGGTAACGCTAACGTTGGTACACTTACTAATAGTCCAACTTTTAGTAATAGTAATGGCGGATGTATTGTTTTTGATGGTATAGATGATTATGTAACTATACCTTATTCATCTACATGGGTTACAACATCAGCAACATATGAAATTTGGATAAAAAAAGCATCTGCTGGTGTTAGTGGAGAATTTTTATCAAGAGGAATTAGTGATGGTAGTGATCAACCTCGATTTTATATATACGCAAACAATGATGTATATTTTGACTGGAGTAATAATGGAACTGATATATACGTACAAGGTCCAACCCCAACATTTAATTCAACTGGTTGGAATCAAATAGTTGGTGTTGCTGTGCCAGGTGTTCAATTAAAAGTGTATATAAACGCAACTTTAATGAGTGTCACAGCTAGTGGTGCCGGCGGTATAGCCTCTAATCCATTATATATAACAAGTCAACCTTTAATTATAGGCGGGGTGACATGGATACCAAGATATTTTAATGGTAATATATCAATAGTAAAATTATACAACAGAGAATTATCTGCAACTGAAGTATTACAAAACTATAATGTTACTAAAACAAGATTTGGTTTATAATTATAATATATGGCATTATCCAGAGGTCCAAAAATAGTTACAAGTGGTTTGGTATTAGCACTAGATGCAGCTGATAAAAATAGTTATCCAGGCACAGGTACAACGTGGACAGATTTAAGTGGTAATGCTAACGTTGGTACACTTACAAATGGTCCTACATTCAATGGATTGTGTAATGGCAATATATTATTTGATGGTACTAATGATTATGTTACGTTTCCTACATCCGGATTAATAACAAATATTATAAGTATGGATGTATGGTTTAATTTAAATAGTTCAAAAATATATTCTGCTTTAATTGGTTCAAATGTGACTGAAAAATATGAAATATTGACAAAAAATGGATTGCACGTAGAAGTTAGTTTGCAGAGTTCTAATTACATGCAGTATAACAATATACTTTCACTTAATACGTGGACAAATATTACCGTAACGGCAGTTAATGGAAGTCAGTGGAAAATGTATAAAAACGGAGTTTACTTAGGCACACCCACTTCTTATAACGGAACTTGGCAAGTATCAGGAACGTCAATTACAAATTTTGATGTGGGTCGCATTAGAAATGATGTTGCGTCATTTGCATTTAGCGGTAATATTTCTTCTATAAAAATCTATAATAGAGAATTGACTGATGCTCAAGTGCTTCAAAACTATAACGTACAAAAAACAAGATTTGGATTATAAAATATATGGCAGGATCATCAGGACCAGATTTAATAACAAGTGGATTAGTATTAGCATTAGATGCGGCTGATAAAAATAGTTATATTGGCAGTGGTACTACTTGGAGAGATTTAAGTGGTAATGGTAATAATGCTACTTTAATTAATACGCCAACATATAGTAATAATAAATTTTATATGAATGGTACAACTCAATACGCAGAAGTAACCTCAAATATATCTACTACAAGAACAGTAGATATTGTTTACAAATTATACAATCCAGGTACAGGTTGGGGTCCATTGTGGAGAGTGGAAGATTGGCGTGAAAGAATATTTCCCAGCACTATAACAATCATAGCATCATCTGTTACATATTATTATATAAATGGACCAGATAATGGAACATCCATAATAAACATCGTCTATTCATATAATGGCACTTCATTAAAAAGTTATAAAAATGGTGTAATACAATCAACCGCTACAATGGATAGTAATATGGATACTGGTTTATATACATATAGATTTGGCAATCAATCTGGTGGAAGCACAAATGCTTATGTTGAAATGGATTTATATTCTGTAAAATTCTATAATAGACAATTGACTGACACAGAAGTACTTCAAAACTATAACGCAACAAAAACAAGATTTGGATTATAATAAATATTTTCAAAAAGTTCTTACTATTTAATAATGATATGACAAAACAAGAAGCAGAAAAAAAGGTATATGAGTTGACAGACAAGTTATT
>Ga0315902_10009848_pt1 | contig 12705 bp, 9 predicted proteins | sample LakEriMetagenome_9_FD_203523 | JGI IMG/M metagenome (GOLD analysis project Ga0315902, IMG submission 203523) | Freshwater fungal communities from buoy surface, Lake Erie, Ohio, United States - Buoy 12 MA117 | ecosystem: Environmental > Aquatic > Freshwater > Lake > Lake biofilm | place: USA... | reverse complement strand
TCTTCTCCAATTGTAAGTTTCGCATTTTTTCCAATCATAATAGAAGAGGAAGAACCACTTCCAATAATGTTCGCGAATCGGTGTGAATTTACCAAGAAGTCTTTGCCCAGTTTGAATTGTCCTTTATTTGAAACAAATAGAAATCCATAGCAATGTACCTTCCAAAAGGACACACCTTGAAGTGTCAGCCAAATCGCATTGATTGGCCAATAGATAATATAGAGTAATGTTTTCAATTAATGTTTGGCAGTTTGTGAATTTTCAAGATACCATTTATACACCCGCTCAATTCCTTCACGGAGAGAAACGGCATGCTTAAATCCTAATGAATGAAGTTTTGAAACATCGGTTAGTTTACGCATTGTCCCATCGGGCTTAGAAGAATCGAAATGAAACTCTCCTTTGTAACCAACAACTTCGGCTATTAGCACTGCAAGATCTGCAATGGAAATTTCTTCGCCAGTTCCGATATTAATATGTGTATTTCTAATTTCCGTTGAATGAATAAGATCTGAAAAATTTACGTTTTGCATAATATGGATACAGGCATTCGCCATATCCTCAGACCACATGAATTCGCGCATTGGTTTACCCGAACCCCAAATATTTACTACCCCTTTTTTAACTCCAATTGAATTTAAATAAATCAAAGCGTCCGAATTATCCAGAATATTTAAATCAGCATTAACAGAATTTAAATCACCTTCTTGAAGGCATTTGGCGAGATGAATTTTCCTCAATAAAGCAGGAAGAACATGAGATTTTTCAAAATTAAAATTATCACCAGGCCCGTACAAATTAGTGGGCATAACTGAAATAAAATTCGTTCCGTATTGAACGTTATAACTCTCACACAATTTAATTCCGGCAATTTTAGCTATGGCGTATGGCTCATTGGTATACTCTAACTCGCTCGTAAGGAGTGAATTCTCTTGAAGTGGTTGCGGCGCATCCTTCGGGTAAATGCATGTACTACCAAGAAACAATAATTTTGTAACCCCTGAATTGTGGGCACTTGATATGACGTTGTTCTGTATGGTAAGATTTTCAATAAGGAAATCAGCTCGGTAAGTATTATTTGCGACAATACCTCCAACTTTCGCAGCTGCAAGAAAAACGTATTCGGGCTTGTTTTCTGAAAAAAAATGTTCGACGGCGTCGGAATTAAGTAGATCCAGCTCGGATCTAGATCGAAGCAACAAATTGTCATAGCCGGCTGCTCTCAATCCCTTCACAATTGCTCTTCCCACCAAGCCGTTGTGGCCAGCCACAAATATTTTCGAATTGAAATTCATCTTGCTAAAAGAAATTAAAAGCCAAATTTAACGATTAATTGTTGGAAAGATTACACTTAATAAGTTGAATTCATAACGTCTTCAGCATTTTTTGTCTTATTTTTGTTGAATATATTAATTTTCTGAGATGAAATATTTTTTGACATTTCTGTTTTTATCCGTTTCTGTGATTTCCTTTTCACAGAAGAATACCAAGAAATTGGAATCTTCTTTTGACTTTGGATTTGGAAATCACTTTGGCCTTCGTCAGATTGAAGAAGGATTCAATGTAAATTCATTGACGGCTTCCAATGTTACTTTGGGATGGACCAATTATTTCACGAATAATAAGTTCGGTGGAAGACTAGAGTTATCTTATGATAAGATGGTGAATAATTCCTTATCGAATCCTTTTCAAACGAATTATTTCAGATCAACTTATTATTTGAACGCAAGTTTAAAGAATATTTCAGGTTGGGGAAATTCAAATAAAGCAACAGTCGACAGAAAAACTTTTTGGCAGTCTTTTGATATTGATTTGGGAATGGGTATTGGATACTCTGCCATGAAAAGCGAATTGAATCCTATTGATGAAACAGTTTTCTTGAAGAAGGCTGATGATATGTTGAATATTAGTTTCAGAATAGCACCTAGTTTAGAAATAAGTGACAATGTTAAATTGTTTGCTTCATACACTCGAATCAATCACTCTGCTCAATCTACTTCTTTTGATTTTACTCAGGGAATTGATAATACAGCTTTCAAAGGTGCATTTAGAACAGTTAATGTCGGAATACGCTATACTCCTAACACCGAACGCACTTATGACAGATCAATTAAGGAAGCTCATAAAAAGTGGCACTTCTTTACTTCGTTCGATGCGTCTGTAGGAAACCATTTCGCAGGAAAAACGCAAGTTGAATCTGCGAAATTCAAAGGTGGATCTATCGGACATTTAAATGTTGGAGCAAATCACAAATTTCCAAACTCGAAGTTGTATGGTAGATTTGATATTGGTTTCGATGCATTTAAAGAACAAAGCGGTGAACCAACATTCACTTCTAAGTATTTCAGGACGACCTATCAAGTGATTGCCGATATGCGCACGTTGAGAGGCGTTAATAATGAAGCGAATAAAATGGATTTAGCTTTCGGATTAGGACTTGGATTTGCTACAATGTATAACGCTGAAACTTCAGATCGTTTGAGTGATATTTTCCTAAACGGAGATGATATGTATGCCCTCGTTTTCAGTGTAAACCCTTCTTATCGCATTTCGAAGTATCTTTCTGTAATTGCTAATACATCTTTCACCAGTCATTCTTTGCAGTCCAGTTCTTGGGATATGCAAGAAGGTCAAAACAATTCTGCTCTGAACGGAAGATTCATGAACATGAGCGTTGGATTAAGATACCACATGGCTGATCGCAGAATTAATTACACATCTGAGATTGTAAATCGCATTCCACGCATTTGGTCTGTTGATGCAGCAGTTGGAAGTCACTTCGGAGCATCGCCAATGGAAGACAGCTTCGCACTAAGTGCAATGCCTGCAAAGCATTTTGCTATTGGTTTGAATCATCCGTTTATAAATCCGATTTACTTTGGACGTTTTGAATTTGCTTACGATGCTTTGAGTCCGAATTCTTCGTCATTAGATTTCTCTACGAACTATTTCCGTGCGAATTATTTTTTAATGACTTCAGTTCAAAATCAATTGAGACAATCATTGTCTTCCGAGCGCCCAGCTCACAAGTTTGATGTCCAGTTCGGTTTAGGTGTTGGAGCTAGCACATTTAAAGGTAGTGAGAGCAATGATTATTTCATTACCAAAGGCGACGATATGTTGAACCTTGCTGCTAAAGTTGTTCCTACGTATAAAATCTCTGAAAAAGTATCCATTTTCACTGCCTATACGTTTGTTTCTCACTCGCTGCAATCTTTGTCTTACGATATGAATCAAGGCATTGATAAAACAATGTTTAATGGCCGTTTGATGAATGCAAGTGTTGGGGTATCAATTATACTGAAGAGCACAAAACCAAGAGGATTGATTGTTGTGACACCTGTTGACACGACCTCAAAAGTGGCGGTATTAGATCCTATTATTGAACCCACACCCGACCCGATTGTGGAGCCAACTCCGGATCCTGTAGTTGAACCTACACCTGATCCAATTGTGGAGCCAACACCTGATCCAATTGTGGAACCTACTTCTGAACCAGCTGCTCCTTCACGTTCATTTGTAAATAGTATTTCAGACTACCCGGTGAATACCACAGAGATTCCAGAATCTCAAAAGCAAGTTTTGAAGGATCTTGCATTCCAGCTGAAGCAGAACAAATTTTTAACAGTTGTGGTTTCTGGACACACGGACATAACCGGTACTCCTGAGTATAACCAAGTTCTTTCAAGAAAAAGAGCGGCAAGTGTTAAAGCTTATTTGATTTCTCAGGGAGTGCCAGCCGAACGCGTTAAGATTGAATACTACGGTATTACTAAACCGATCGCTTCTAATGCAACCGTTGAAGGTCGTAAGAAGAACCGTCGTGTAGATATTGAAATAGTGAAAAACTAAAACATAAAATTGAATAAAAGAAAAGCGGCCTTGGCCGCTTTTCTTATGTCTGGAATTTATCAAAAAATTAGTTCTTCATGAAGTCGGCTTCCAATGAAAATTCAGGTACCTGAACTTTGAATAGGGAACTAGCCCCTTTGATTTGCATAGAATAGAACCCTTTCATTAATCCAAATGGCGATTGTAAGTCACACGCCGATGTGTAAGAGAAGTTCTCTCCAGGTGCAATAACAGGTTGCTCACCAACAACTCCAGGTCCTTCAATTTCACGCTTTAATCCATTGGAGTCTGAGATGAACCAATGTCTGCGTAATAACTGGACAGGGAAGTCGTTTTGATTCTCTATTGAGATACGGTAGGAAAAGACGAAGCTGCCTTGAGGGGCAGCTGACATTCTTTCTTCAAACAAAGAAAAAACTGAAATTTTTACGCCTTCTGTTACAGCAACTACCATAACAGCAAATATAGTTAATAAACAATCAGATTGTTAATAACCTCAAGATTTTTTATTGCTGAACGAACTGCTTCGCGAAACGCTTACGGTCGCCCTCATTCAAATAAATCTTACGGATACGAATAGACTTAGGAGTAACTTCTACGTATTCATCTGGTCCGATGTACTCTAATGCTTCTTCCAATGTAAATTGAATAGGAGGAGCCATTACAGTTTTAGCGTCGGTACCTGAAGCACGCATGTTCGTTAACTGTTTTGTCTTAGTTACATTAACAACCAAATCGTTATCACGTGAGTGCTCACCAATTACTTGACCTTCGTAAACCTCTTCCATTGCTTCAACGAAGAATTTACCTCTGTCTTGAAGATTGCTTATACTGTATGCAATAGCATTACCCGTTTCCATACAAATCAAAGATCCGTTCAGACGTCCAGGAATCTCATCTTTCATTGGTTGGTACTCCTTGAAACGGTGAGTCATGATAGCCTCACCTTGGGTTGCAGTCAACAAGTAACTTCTTAAACCAATAATACCTCTTGATGGAATTTCAAATTCAATCACAGTACGATCGCCTTTAGGTTCCATGTTTTTCATTTCACCCTTACGCTTAGAAACCGATTCAATTGCCGTTCCAGCCATTTCAGATGGTAGGTCAATCGTCAATTCTTCAATTGGCTCACTCTTAACACCATCAATATTTTTAAGAATTACTTGAGGTTGACCAATTTGTAATTCATATCCTTCGCGACGCATCGTTTCGATTAATACAGACAAGTGAAGTACACCTCTTCCGAATACATTGAAACGGTCGGCCTTATCTGTTTCCTGAACGCGTAACGCCAAGTTCTTCTCTAATTCTTTTTCTAAACGATCTTTAATGTGACGGCTAGTAACGAATTTACCTTCCTTACCAAAGAACGGAGAGTCGTTAATCGTGAATAACATACTCATTGTTGGTTCATCTACTGAGATGGTTGGTAATGCTTCTGGATTTTCATAATCGGTAAATGTGTCTCCAATTTCGAAATTCTCCATTCCGTTAATTGCACAGATATCACCAGAAACAACCGATTCAACTTTACGCTTGCCTAATCCTTCAAAGATGTACAATTCTTTGATTTTACCTTTTACCATTGAACCATCTCTTTTCGCAAGAGTAACATTCATACCGGCTTTCAATTCACCGCGATGAAGTTTACCAATAGCCATGCGACCTGTGTATGTTGAGTAATCTAAAGAGGTAACCAACATTTGAGGAGTTCCTTCTCTTTTGATTGGAGCAGGAATGTGCTCAATAACCAAGTCCAAAAGTGGCTCAATCGTATCTGTTTGAACTTTCCAGTCCAAACTCATCCAACCATTTTTAGCCGCACCATATGCTGTAGCGAAGTCAAGTTGATCTTCAGTAGCACCAAGGCTGTACATTAAATCGAAAACTTGCTCGTGAACTTCGTCTGGGCGACAGTTCTCTTTATCTACTTTGTTAATGACAACAATTGGCTTCAATCCCATTTGAATAGCCTTTTGCAATACAAAACGAGTTTGTGGCATTGGACCTTCGAAAGCATCTACTAATAGAAGTACACCTTCAGCCATGTTCAATACACGCTCAACTTCACCACCGAAGTCACTGTGGCCTGGAGTGTCGATGATGTTTATCTTGTAATCTTTGTATTGAATAGAAACGTTCTTCGCAAGAATGGTAATACCGCGCTCGCGCTCCAAGTCATTGTTATCCAGGATTAAGTCATTGTGAACTTCATTCTCTCTGAATAATTTAGCAGCGTGAAGCATTTTGTCAACCAAGGTTGTTTTACCGTGGTCAACGTGAGCGATAATTGCGATGTTTCTAATTTTTTGCATTGCGCGATTCTTAATTTGGGCGCAAAAGTACAACAATAAAAACGAAAAACCCTTCGAAAGTATCGAAGGGTTTAAAAAGTAGCGAGATTGGGGCTTGAACCCAAGACCTTGCGATTATGAATCGCACGCTCTAACCAGCTGAGCTACCTCGCCATCTAAAAGGGCTGCAAATATACACATCTATTTCAAAAATGAAAATTCATTTGAACATTTTGACTCAATTCTTTTTTTCTTTGCTTGAATACAATGAAAAAAGCAATAGTCATAGGATCTGGTATTGGAGGTATCGCTACTTCAATTCGATTAGCTCGAAAGGGCTACTCAGTCAAGGTTTTCGAAGCTTCGAATTATCCTGGAGGTAAACTCTCTGAATTTAAAATGGGTGATTATCGCTTCGACCGAGGACCTAGTTTGTTTACACTTCCGCACTATGTTGAGGAATTATTTTCACTTTGTGAAGAGAGAATGAGCGATTATTTTTCATACTCAGAACTACCCATACTCTGCAAGTATTTTTATCCAGATGGATTCACATTCGAAGCAAAAGGCAATCGAGAAAAAAATATTGAAGCCATTGTCAATGCTTTTCAGGAAGATGAAAAAAAGGTTCGCGCTTTTTTTTCGGAAGCCGAATTCATTTATGACACGACTGCACCGCTTTTTTTAGAACGACCTCTAAAACTCTCATTGCTTTATAAAACCAAAGATTTTTGGAAAGGTATTGCTCGTATTCCAAGGTTACCTCTAATTGGGAACTACACTGTTCAACTTAAAAAGTACTTTACAAATCCGAAAACGATTCAGTATTTTCAGCGATACGCGACATACAACGGAAGCAGTCCATACAAGACTCCTGCGCTCATGCAATTGCTTCCGCATGTAGAGCAGGGGATAGGTGCCTTCATTCCAAATAAAGGAATGTATGACATCACCTTCCAATTGTTTGAATTAGCAAAGCGACAGGGAGTCGAGTTCCATTTCAATTCTCAGGTGAATGAGATTATTGTTGAAGGAAAGAAAGCAAAAGGTGTTCGTTTCAAAACTGATCAAATTGAAAAGTCAGATGTGGTGGTAAGTAACATGGATGTTTTTCCAACATACAAAAAACTTCTTCCAAATGAAAAGGAGCCCAAGGTTATATTGAATCAAGAAAAATCTTCTTCCGCTCTTATTTTCTATTGGGGAATGAACAAGACATTTAAGCAATTGGATGTGCATAATATACTTTTCTCAGAAGACTATGAAAATGAATTTCGTTGTTTATTTGAAACGAAGAGTTTGACAGGAGACCCCACAGTGTATATTCACATTACATCGAAACATATAGCCACCGACGCTCCCATAAATGGAGAGAATTGGTTTGTGATGGTTAATGCACCAAATCACATTGGTCAGGATTGGGAGACAATTGAGAGAGAGGCTCGAGAAAATATTATTTCAAAACTTGAAAACCAACTGGGAGAGTCCGTTCGTGAGCATATCGTTTGTGAAGCGAGTTGGAATCCAAGAGGTATTGAAAAGGACACCTCATCTCATTTGGGTGCCCTCTACGGAAATGCTTCGAATTCAGCAAGTGCTGCGTTTTTTCGTCATGCAAACAATTCGTCTAGAATAAAAGATTTGTATTTTGTCGGGGGAAGTGTTCACCCCGGAGGTGGTGTGCCTTTAGCCATCTTATCTGCTAGAACCATGTCAGATTTAATTCACTAACTGAACTATGTCAACAGAGCTACACAAAAACAAAAAACTAAAAGCTTTTGCAATTCTTTGGATAATGTTGGTTCATTTCTTTGGGATAATAGGCGTTTACTTTTTTCCTGATTGGTTTCTTCCTGCAACTCCACTGGTAATTCTTGTGAGTGCGATTGTTGTGTTTCTTCGGTATGAAAAATATAGAGAATCAAGGCTTATTGCTTTTATTGTCATCGTTATGTTGGCTTATTTGGTTGAATTATACGGTGTTCAAACAGGAAATTTATTTGGAACATATACCTATGGAGATAATTTAGGATGGAAGTTATTTGGTGTTCCTTTAATTATCGGAGTAAACTGGGTTGCTTTGCTCATGGTTGCTCAGCAACTCACAACTCATTACATTGGAATTAACAATCGCTTTTTCTCTGCTGTATCAGTCGGAGTCTTAATGACCACATTCGATTTGCTTCTTGAAGTGTTAGCTCCTCAATTCGATTTTTGGTCGTTTACGCATATGAATTACGCTCCAATGGAGAACTTTATCGGATGGTTTGGAGTGTCTTTTTGTTTTGGCTTATACAGCTACTCTCACTTTAGAAATCAGAATAGAACAGCTGTTTTATATGGAATAGCGCAGCTGGTATTCTTTATGGTCTTGGGATTACTCGTTATCTAAATTGTCAGTTTTCGTAAGTCCTGTTCTGAGATAATAGGAACTTTCAAGTCTTCTGCTTTCTTCAATTTTGCAGGACCCATATCGGCACCAGCTACAACGAAGGTTGTTTTAGAAGAAATACTTCCAACTACTTTTCCTCCGTGTTGTTCAATGAATTCCTTAATGCCATCACGCGAGAAAGTTTCGAAAGTTCCGCTAACTACTATACTTTTTCCTTCCAATGAATTCGACAACAAAACATCTTCTTGCTCACTCACACTGAATTGAAGCCCAGCTACAACAAGTTTATTCAAAACAACCAGATGTTTTTCGTTCGAAATCCATGCTTGAATGGATCGTGCGATAATCTCTCCGACTTCTTCAATTGCAAGAAGATCTTCCAATGAAAGTGTCTTCAGATTGTCTAACGATTTGACAGCACGCGCAATTTTCTTGGCTACGGTTTCACCCACATGACGAATACCCAATGCAAACAAAACACGTTCAAATGGAACATGCTTGCTTTGCTCTAAACCCTTCAATAAATTTTCAACACTTTTGGCTTGAAGTGAACGTTTCTTCAAATCTTCACTCTCGTCACCAACCTGAAATTCTAAACCAATCAATTGCTCGTAGGTCAATGAATACAAGTCTCCTGCATCATTGATTAATCCTGAAGCAAGCAAACCGGCAACTGTTTCAGTTCCCAAACCTTCAATATTCATAGCTTTTCTCGCAATGAAGTGTTCGAGTTTACCGATGAGTTGCGGGCGACATTCGGTATCATTTGGGCAATAGTGTAGCGCTTCTCCTTCCAACCGAATCAAAGGAGTACCACATTCAGGACAATTCGAAATGTATTCATGCATGCTTTCGGCACCGCGCGGTTGTGTTGTATCAACAGCTGTAACCTTTGGAATAATTTCACCTCCTTTTTCCACCCAAACAAAATCACCTACACGAATATCCAAACGCTCAATCTGATCAGCATTGTGCAGCGAAGCTCGTTTTACGGTAGTTCCTGCCAACTGGATAGGAGAGAGGTTGGCAACAGGAGTAATCGCTCCTGTTCTTCCAACTTGATAGGTGATGCTTAACAACTTTGTGCTAATACTTTCAGCCTTGAATTTATATGCAATGGCCCAACGAGGACTCTTTGCGGTCATGCCTAATTCATCCCACAATTGTACTTCGTTCACCTTTATCACAATTCCATCGATCTCAAATGGAAGATTACTGCGATGCTCGTCCCAATATGAAATGAACGACATAATTCCTTCCACCGTTGAGGTGGTTTCAATCATTCGTTTGGAAGAATCCGGTGTTTTGAATCCCCAAGTCTTCGCGTGATTCACGCGTTCGCTGTGTGTTTCAATGGATGAATTATTATTCAAAACGAAATATAGAAAGCAATCGAGTTTACGCTTTGCAACCGCTTTTGAATCTTGTTGCTTTAATGTTCCAGCTGCAGTGTTTCTTGGATTGGCGTATAACTCTTCACCAGCTTCTGCGCGTTCTTCATTTAATTTTTGAAAGACGCCCTTTGGCATAAATATCTCTCCACGAATTTCAAAATCAGAGGGGAAATCGCCTTTTAATTGAAGAGGAATACTGGAAATAGTTCTAACGTTTGTGGTTACGTCTTCACCTACAGATCCATCTCCACGTGTTACGGCGCGTTCCAATTGACCATTCTTGTACCAAAGCGCTATAGCCACACCGTCGTACTTCAATTCCATTACAAATTCAATGGGCTTTCCTGCCAATTCAATCGCACGTTGCGCCCAATCTTGAATTTCTTCTTGATTGTATGAATTAGAAAGTGAAAGCATTGGACTTTTGTGAGTAACCTTTTCGAACTTGTCTGTGATATCACCGCCAACACGTTGGGTTGGACTGTTCGGTGATTTCAATTCGGGAAATTGAAGTTCCAGTTGCTCTAATTCCTTCAACAAGAAATCGAATTCCTGATCTGAAATAACAGGAGCATTCAACACATAATAATTGTAATTGTGTGCATTCAACTGTTCTGAAAGTTCAGTAACTCTGATTTGTGCTTCGAAAGAATTCATGAATCAATATCGTTTACGTATGTCTTTATTCCAAAGCCCTCGAATTCCTTTAATGGGTTGAAACCTAAATTTAACAATAAAAATTGGAGCATTGTAAATGGGCAATAACTCTGTTGGTGCATTGCGCGTTTGTCTATATCCGATACCTCCTCCAACTGACATGAAGTATGTCAAGTGCCTGTAAAGCGTTGTACTAATTTCAGTTAATTGCACAGGCTCACTGTAGTTTCCAACGGCGCCATTTCCGTAGGTGAAAGAACCTGAAACATTTCCAGCGCCAACATGAATGGTTGAACTCCATTCATATTTCTTAGTGAAAAGCCAAACTCGTTCATAATAAAGCGACAAGTAGTTCAATTCTAAATCTGCGGAAACGATATTTGATGAAATTTCATTCAGTGATTCCGTTTGAACTCCGTTAGAAAAAGAGTAATAACCGAATCCGAAACGATTGACGCGGTTCATTTCGACACCCAATCGAAAACCACCAAGACGAGCACCTTCGTTGCTTACCAAGGTTAATCTTCCATCGAGAATGAGTTCCGGCTTGATGAAAGGATAGTCAGATTTTTTATTGGGTTCACTCAATTGGGCAGTAGCCGACAATTGACTGAACAAAGAGAGTAGGGCGATAAATAAGATCTTCTTCACTCAACAAAAATAGGCATATTGTTAAAACACTCGAAGAATGTTAGACCTTTGTGTTATGAGTAGTGAAGAAAATTTTTCGAGTTTAGGACTGAATGAAGATTTAATACAAGGAATAGATTCCATGGGGATTCAAAAACCGACTCCCATTCAAAGGGAATCGATTCCGCATATTTTGCAAGGAAAAGATGTTCTAGGCATTGCTCAAACAGGCACGGGAAAGACAGCTGCATTCTTGCTTCCCGTTATTCACAGAATTATTCAAGAAACAAATAGAACTTCAGTTTCAGCGCTTATTGTTGTTCCAACAAGAGAACTTGCAACACAAATAGATCAAGCCATTTCTGCCTACGGTTACTTCACAGATATTTCTTCTATGCCTATTTATGGTGGAAGTGATGGAAAAGTTTTTACGCAGGAAAAGCATGCATTAACAACAGGAACAGACATTATTGTTGCTACTCCTGGAAGACTGAACATGCACATCAATTTGGGATACGTCGATTTTTCCAAATTGAAATTTCTTATTCTCGATGAAGCCGATCGCATGTTGGACATGGGTTTCCAACCAGACATTCAACGTATCATTGCGCAGACGCCAGATAACAGACAAGGTTTGCTGTTCTCGGCAACCATGCCTGATACCATCTTTAGTTTATCGCGAGGATTTTTGAATGATCCTATTACAATAAACATTGCGCTATCGAAACCACCGGCTAATGTTACGCAAGGTGCATTTGTGGTTTTCCCGAATCAGAAAATTCCAATTTTGGTAGATTATCTTTTCGAAAGAAAAGAAAAGACAACCATTGTATTCAGTAGCACGAAGTCTGGGGTAATCAACATTCATAGCGCATTGCGAAAGAAAGGAATTTCATCGTTAATGATGAGCAGTGACTTGGAGCAAAGCGAGAGAGAGCATTCTTTGAATGAATTTAGAAATCGCAAATGCGCGGTCTTGGTTGCAACCGATGTTGTGAGTAGAGGAATTGACATTAAAGGAATTGATTGTGTTGTGAACTACGATGTTCCAGGTGATGCTGAAGATTATGTTCACCGCATTGGAAGAACTGGAAGAGCCGATGCCTTTGGCGAAGCGGTAACATTTGTCTCTCCAGAAGATCAAGTGAAATTCAAAAAGATTGAAATGCTTATTCAACAGGATGTTGAGAAGCTAACAGTTGCTGAAAGTTATGGCGCTGTTCCAGAATACAATCCGGTAATGAAAGGAAAAGGAAATGGAAAGCCTCGACATGGTGGAAACGGAGGAGGAGGAGGAAAGCGAAACTTCAAACCGAAATACCAATCTAAGAACAGAGGTGGTGAAAACAAAAAAGGTGCATAAGCACCTTTTTCTTTTTATTTCATGTTGAAATTAATCTCCTAAAGCTTCCGCTTTTTTCAATTCTTCATCGATCATATCTTCAATGGTCTTGCGCTCTGCATCGTTCAATTTTGAATTCAA
>Ga0315902_10009847_pt1 | contig 12706 bp, 13 predicted proteins | sample LakEriMetagenome_9_FD_203523 | JGI IMG/M metagenome (GOLD analysis project Ga0315902, IMG submission 203523) | Freshwater fungal communities from buoy surface, Lake Erie, Ohio, United States - Buoy 12 MA117 | ecosystem: Environmental > Aquatic > Freshwater > Lake > Lake biofilm | place: USA... | reverse complement strand
AAATCCTCCAAGAGGAAAAATCGAAACGCGACAGATGCTTACGCATTGCAGACCGCAAATTCGATAAGCCATCAGCTTACAAATCAGGAGCTGTAGTTAGATGCCGTAAGGGTAAAATATGGAAAGGCATTAAAGAAGAAGAATCTAAAATACAATACAAAAAACCCAATTTTGAATTCGAATGGAATGAAGCTATCCGCTACCCAGAATTTAAACAAATGGGCAAAGAAGGTTGGATTGACTTAGCTAAAAAGGGACGTACTATAAATTACTCACAAATTGAAGACATGTTGGGTAATGTTGATTTAAATTTTAATACTTTAGAGGCAAACAAAAAAAAACGTTTCCAACAAGCATTTGAAACAGGCACCATTGAACTTCCAATTGCTGTAAAATTTGATGAGAACAATTATGATTTAGTTGCTGGTAACACTAGACTAGCAGGATTAGTAGATAAAGGAATTGATCCATTGATATGGATTGTTGATTTAACAAGTGAAATTTTAACCGAAAAACAAAAAGAAACACTCCGCACCTGGTTCAAACGTAAAGGAGCACCGGGTAAAACAGGAGGTTGGGTTGATTGTAATTCACCAATCCGCAAAGACGGAAAAATAACAGGATACAAGCCATGTGGGAGACAAAAAGGCGAAATACGTTCAAAATATCCTTCATGTCGCCCAACACCATCTAAATGTAAAGATCCGGGTAAAGGTAAAAAATGGGGTAAAACAAAATGATCAAACTACTCAACATACTAAAGGAAACCCAAATTCTAGTCCCAAGGCGCTCCCCCGAAGAACGCCAAAAGAACTATCAAATAGCTCTTCAAAAAAAAATCCAACAATATATTAAGGATGGTTCACAAGGTGATTTAAATTTAGACGATACACCAATCCAATCACTTCCAAATGATCTTGAAGTTGGAGGTGATTTATGGTTAAATAGTTCACAAATACAATCACTGCCCGATGGTCTTATAGTTAGAGGTGATTTACATTTATATAATTCACAAATCCAATCACTTCCAAATGGTCTTGAAGTTGGAGGTAATTTAATTTTATCCAGCACACCAATTCAATCACTTCCCGATGGTCTTGAAGTTGGAAATTATTTAGATTTAAGAGGAACAAATATCAAAGAACTTCCAAATGATCTTAAAGTTAAAGGTAGTTTAGATTTAAATAATACCCCAATCCAATCACTCCCAAATGGTCTTGAAGTTGAGGGTAATTTATGGTTAAAAAATACCCCACTATCTAAAAAATATACTGAAGAAGAAATTAAAGCAATGGTGCCTGGTGTAAAAGGAGACATATATTTATAACTAAAAATATTAATAAAATGAAATTTACCCACAGTAAACTACTTACAGAAAACAAGAAATACATTGTAGAAAATGTAAGCCAAGCCAAAACCTATGTTGGGCAAGGGAAATTATCTGAAGATGAATTAAAGCAACTTATAGAAATAGATCCCACCCCAACCCGCAAGTATGTAGGGTGGATGGCAAAACAATGGGCAGCTAAAACAGTCACTGACATTGACGATTTAAGAAACACAATTGAAGAATACAATACATTCTTAACTAAAGGTAAAGCCAAAACTAAAGATATCAACCAATTCAAATCTTTTGAAGACCTAAAAAAAGAAGTTGATGCTATAAACAAATCAGGTGATGCTGTATCTGTTAAAGATCTAGAATCGGATTATGAAACAATCATAGACAATTCAGATTTACTTATAATGACCCCCCACACCCACGAAGCTTCTCGTAAACTAGGTTTATCCCAATTTGCATTTAGAGACTGTGGTGACGGAAAAAAAGACTCAGCGTGGTGCTCAACATATAAAGCCCCAGACCATTTTAATGATTATTACTATAGTCGTGGGGTTACATTTTACTATATAAAAGTAAAATCTGAGGAAATGATAAATAAATTAAAAAAAGCATTCCCTAAACGCTGGAAAAGTTTAATAGTAACTGCATTGGCGGTTTTACCAGGAGGACAAATTGATGGGTACGATGGTTTAGACAAACAAATATCTAAAAAAGATATTGATACTTTCACCAATATTATAGAAATATCATGATAAAACTACTCAACATACTCAAGGAAACCCAAATCCTAGTCCCAAGACGCTCCCCCGAAGAACGTCAAAAGAACTATCAAATAATTATCCAAAAGAAAATCCAACAGTATATTAAGAATGGCTCGCAAGGTGATTTAGATTTAGTGGGTGCACCAATCCAATCACTACCCGATAATCTTAAAGTAGTTGGGGGTCATTTATACTTAAATGAATCACAAATCCAATCACTACCCGATAATCTTAAGATTAAAGGCGATTTACATTTAGATGATACCCAAATCCAATCCCTCCCAAATGGTCTTATAGTTGGAGGTGATTTATGGTTAAATAGTTCACAAATACAATCACTGCCCGATGGTCTTATAGTTAGAGGTGATTTACATTTAGATAATACCCCAATCCAATCCCTTCCCGATAATCTTAAAGTTAGAGGTGATTTATTTTTAAGTGATTTACAAATCCAATCACTTCCAAATGGTCTTGAAGTTGGAGATGGTTTATGGTTAGATGATACACCAATCAAATCACTCCCAAATGATCTTAAAGTTAGAGGTAGTTTATCTTTACCTAATACACTAATTAAATCATTACCTGATAATCTTAAAGTTGGGCGTCATTTAATTTTACATAATACACCAATCCAATCACTCCCAAATGATCTTAAAGTTGGAGGTAATTTAAATTTAAGTAATACACCATTATCTAAAAAATACACTACTGAAGAACAACTTAAAGCAAAATACCCTAATATAAAAGTAAAAGGAGACATATATTTAAAATGATTAAACTAATCAACATACTAAGCGAAGCTGAGCTAAACCAATGCCCAGCCCCAACCCAAAACATAGAGTTGAACTTGCAAAATAGGCAAGAAGCCATAAACGAATATGGGTATGGTCCTTTAAATCCAAATGAACCCAACGAAAAATTTTGGCAAGCTAAAGTTGATATGTGGAAGCTTGATTCTATAGAAGAAGCTAAAACTTCTCGTTGCGGCAATTGTGCCGCATTCGATATTACAACTAAAACATTAGATTGTATTGCTAAAGGAATAGGCGACGATGAAGGCACAGAAGATCCGTTCGATGTAATTGAAGCGGGTAAGTTAGGATATTGTAGATTTTTAAAATTCAAATGCGCAGCAGCTCGAACTTGCGATGCTTGGGTTGTTGGAGGTCCAATTACAGATGACAAAGCCGTATAAAGATATAGAAATCACAGACAGCTATATTATTCGTGAATTTGACGAAAATATAGACCCTATAGAACTACTATGGCATCGAGACGATGAAAGCCGCATAGTAGAAATCATAGGCAAAACAGATTGGAAACTACAACTTGATAATCAGTTGCCGACTTCCCTAAACTCCCATATATTTATACCCAGGCACGAATATCATCGTGTTATAAAAGGAACAGGAACACTTAAATTAAAAATATATAAAGTATAAGATATGGCATTTACTTCAACAACAAATATGATTATCATAGGACCTCGCCATGAATTAAACGAGGTTTTTCATAGTGCAAGTGGATATGCAGGAGGGGCACGCGCCGAATATACTTTTAATAACCCTGGTGGCCTTTTTTCTTTAAGTGCTTCAGGTAAATTAAATTCAAGCAATGAAGGAGTAGCAGGTTCCTCACTTACCGGATGGAATAGGCCAATAGCATTTGGAACAGTTGTATATGGTTCTGAATCTAATGCCAATATTAACTTTACACCATATGATTATACTGTTTCTGGTTATAAAGCAGGATTTATATATGGTCCTACTGTTCCTGCCGGTACATTATTAATAAACCAAACCGGATCTAGACATAATCAATTATTTTGGGCTTATTATGGTAGTGGTTCAACAGGTAATGATCCTGTTACTTGGTCTACAAATGCTAAAAATTTCTTATCCGGATCTAAAAATTTAGCATATAATATTTTTACTGGTCGAACAGCACCTGATGGAACTTTTTTAGGCCCATTTTTAGTAAACCAAGCAGACGGAAGTACAGTCCCAAGATATACAGGATCTAGACTTATTCCTGTTATAAATGGAGGATATGAATATTCAGCCTCAGCCCAATTGGCTTCTAGTTTGATAACTGATGGCTTTTTTAGATTAGCAGGTGGTAATACAAAACAAACTTTAAGATTTAACACTCCGACTCTAGATACTTTAAGATTAGATTCCACAAGTATTTTTGGTAACACTCCAAACGGACAATACGCTGGACAATTTAATCCTCTTACTTCTAGTTATTTTCAAACTACTAGAGGAACTGCGGGTACAGGTTCATATAACTTCTTTAGAGGCCCTGTTTTCCCTATAGCAAATTATATTTGTGGAGAAATGCCCGTTTTTATAACAATGTCTTTTACTAGCTGTAGATCATCAGGAAACCCAGGCCCAAATACTCATCTTCAGTTAAATATCTATAAAACTGAGGAAGGAGCTGCCCCTACTCTTTTAACATCATCTTTTGGAAGTGTTCCTGATTCTGGCGCCCCAGGTACAGTAATTATATCAGCAAGTATAACCCCGAGAAGTGGATCCTTAGATTCCCAAGTAAATCTTTCAACATGGCAATCAGCATATAGACAAGGAATAATTTTTGAATTACAAAATACATCAACCGGGCCCCCACTTGCAATATCATGCTCCCAAATAACAACCACAATAGAACAACCATTCGGCCCCGGAAGACAACATTACCATCATATATATTGGAATTCATCATCCGACGGTAGTGCTTTTAATCCCGGAACAAGTGACTATCCACAAACTAATAATACAGGAGCTTACTATGTAATTACTCCATATTTAAGTGGTTCTGACAATATACTTGTTCCTAATGCCCCTGCTAGCTGGCAAATACCTACTGATGCTTCTTCTTTTGCCGTAATGAATTTTACACATCGAGTTTATTATTTTAAATCTGCTTTAGATTTATGGAGAAATGCATGGCAAGTACAAGGAATTGATGGCTTACCATTCTGTACTCAAGCTGAATGGATTTCTGCTAGTACTAATCCTACTTGGGCGGCTTCTTTAGGAGGTAGTGGATATGTAACAGCAGGCACACCGTGGACAGCATCTAGTAATGGTTCTGAAAGAATGGCAGCTTATGTAGGTATAACAGCAGAATTATTAGGAGGATCATTAACATCATTAAAACTAAAAAGTACCCAAACTGGTCCAACTGGTTCTGCTGCTTTTAGTAAAGGAGGAGGAATGATAGTAGTAAGAGCTAATAATGCTGCTGCAACTGCTGGTGGTGGAGCTAATGATCCAAATAGTTTGCAGTTTCAATTACAAGATCCAAATAGTGCTACTGACGCAAATGGTCAATATCCTATGGGGGGTGTAGTATCTTTTAGAACTAAACCTGCCAACCATCCAGGTGCTGATGAGTACGATTGGCCTGTAAATTACAATTGGCCCTCTGCAAATCCATATGCAGGACCACCTGGTCTTTAAAATAATACAGACCGATTCATAGCCGGTCGCTTAACAAAAAAATTGACAGCTGTGGCGTCATCCAAACTTGGAGACGCCACTTTTTTTATGTATATTTAATAGTTAACAATTTGAAATATGAAAAAAATAGTAATTGTAGGAGCAGGTGTAGCAGGTATTAACGCTGCTACCAAATTAGTAGACAATGGATACCCCGGAGAATTGATTACAATTATTGATATGGGGAAAGATCCATACAATCGCAAAGCTGAAGAGGTAATGGAAGGTATGCTAGGTGCAGGGGGTTGGAGCGATGGTAAACTTACATACCACACAGCAATTGGAGGCCAATTATCAAAATATTGCGGTGAAGAAAAAGCAATGGAATTAATGGATCAAGTCATTACCAATTTTAAACGTTTTCATCCCAAACCCGAAGAAGTACAATGTTCAAATCCTGTTGAAGAACCCGATTTTATTAAGCCCTATTTTGGTTTACGTTTGTTTCCTGTATGGCATATAGGTACAGATTATTTATCTGAAATTGCTAAAAATTGGTACGATTATCTAGTATCTAAAGGTGTATATTTTAAATGGGAAACTAAAGTAACTACTATTGATTTTGATAATCCTCATGGTTATATTTTGCTTGAAGGGTTTACATCCGAAGGAGGTGGAGAAAAAACTCACTATATGACTACAGGAGATGAACTTATATTTGCAGTAGGAAAGAGTGGTATAGACTTTGCTCAACAATTAGCCCAAGACTATAAACTTCCAGATGAACCTAAATCAGTACAAATTGGAGTTCGATTTGAAGCACCACAACACCATTTCCAAAAACTAATCGATATATCATATGATTTCAAACTTTATAGAAAATTTGAAGATAAAGGCGTTTCACTTCGCTCTTTTTGTACAAACAATAATGCAGCGTATGTTGCCGTAGAAGAAACATACGGCGACTATAGTTACAACGGCCACGCTAAAAAAGATCCGAGATATAAAAATGACATGACCAATTTTGGTATTTTGATGGAAATTAATGGTATTGAAGATCCATTTGAATGGTCCCGCAATGTTGTTAATCAATGTAACTTATCTGTTAATATTCCGGCATCTTATTCCCCCACAAAAGAAAATCTTTTATATAAAGCTGGTTTATATTATAGTCCTGGTTTTAGACAACCATCGTTTACTTCTGAAAACGAGCCTGTTCGCGTTATAAGATTAACCGAATTAAGCAAAGTAGAAGAAATATTTCAAGGCTATTTTAGCTATATTACAGATTTTATTGACGATATGAAAAAAGTATTTCCAACACTAGAAGATGATTGGGGGATATACATTCCTGAGGTAAAATATTTGAGTCCAGAGCCTCTTGTAAATTACAACGATTTGTCACTAACTAAATACCCAAATGTGCACTTTGTAGGTGATGCTTTATCAGCTCGTGGTATAACAGTTTCAGGTGCTCATGGTATTTATGTAGCGGAAAGCTTAATTTAAAAAAATAACACTATGGAAAAATGGGAACTCACCAAAAAACTCACTAAAGCCGACGGCACAATAGCATATATATGGGAAGGCAAGCTCCACAATTGGGACGGCCCTGCTTTAATACCCGAAGGTAACATGCGTAAACGCGAATACTATCTTTATGGTATTTCTAAAACAGAAGAACAATGGAAGGAAGCACGCAAGGATAGAGAAGGACTTCCGTGGTACAAAAAACCTAGCGTTACAGGAACAAGTAGGTATTAAAATAAAGCTTGGGAAACCAAGCTCTCTTTGTTATATTTAAATAATAAAAATATTGTTATATGAAAATAGGTTTTTGCGGAACAATGTCATGCGGGAAAACAACTTTAGTCAATGCTCTAAAACAGCATAAATTATTCAAAGATTATGAATCTAGAACTGAACGTTCAAAATATCTAAATAGTTTAGGTATTCCATTAAACACAGATTCAACATTCAAAGGACAACTTGTATTTTTAGCTGAACGTTCGGCTGAACTATTATGCGAAAACATTATTACAGATAGAACTGTTATTGATGTTATAGCATTTAGTCAATGTTCTGAATCTATGAGCATATATGAAAAGGAAACATTTGAGAATACTGCTAAGTTTCTAATCGAAGAATATGATTACATTTTCTATGTTAGTCCTGTAGGAGTTGCTATTGAGGATAATGGAGTTAGAGAAACAAATGCAGAGTATAGAGATAAAATAGATCAAACTATCAGTAAAACGCTATGGATTTACAATCATAGAATTAAAAATTTAATTGAATTATCGGGTTCTGTTGAGGAACGAGTTGAAAAGGTGATATCTACCATATTTCCGTAATATTTATAAGAAAAACTGATATGAAAAAATCCGAATTAAAGCAATATATTAAAGAAATTATTTTAGCTGAATTAACAGTTACAAGTGATGAGGATACTGTTAAAAAACTTGCTGATCAAGGAATAGGTGTTACTTTTGACCCTAAAGCTAAACCCGTATCTGAATCCGAAGAAGAACCTACAGAAGCTGAAATTAGAAAAGAAAAATCTTTAGCTAAAGCTCAAACCGAATTTACTAAAATTGCTAAGGAACTTAAAGCCAATGTCGGTAAAATTAAAGCTATAGTTGCTAAAAAACCTACAGAAAGAACCAAAGAAGAAGAAACGCTTTTAGCCAAAATGAAAGAACTTACTCAACGCAAAAACCAGCTTAAGACTAAGTTCAGCAAACTAGAAGATGAAGATTAAAATATTACATTATTCAATAATAGCTGTATTAGTTGGTATTATAATTTATCTACTCACCCTTGATAAAACCCAAGAGGAACGAATAGAGATTAAAACAACAATTAAAAAAATCCCAGTTAAAGTTGAAACCCCAGTATATGTTCCCAAATGGAGAACCAGAGTGGACACTGTACCTGAATTTGAAACAGATTCATTCTACAGATCAATAGACACTAGTGAAATATTAAAAGACTATTATTCCAAATACGCTTATCAAGATACAGTTCAAGTTGATACGTTTGGTAACATAGTAATAAGTGACACTATAACAAAAAATTACATTATCGCTCGTAAGGTTCAATCAAATTTGGAAATACCTGAAATCACAATTGAAAAAACTATCTATCTCAATAATAGAGAATGGTATGCTGGTGTAGGAGTGGTTGGAAGTCCAAGGCAACTTGGTTATATTGGTGGTGAAATTATATATAGAACCAAAAAACGTAAAGCAATTGGTGTGGGTGTAGGGATAAATCAAGATTTAACCCCACAAGGCTCGTTCAAATTGCTTTGGAAACTAGGTAAATGAGTGAACAACAAAATATAAAAGAAGTACTTAGACAAGAATACATAAAATGTGCCACTGATCCTGGCCATTTTATGCGTAAGTATTGTAATATTCAACATCCTCAAAGGGGTAGAGTATTATTTAATTTATTTCCTTTCCAAGATAAAGTATTAAAACTTTGGAAAGACAACCCATATTCTATCGTACTTAAATCAAGACAGCTAGGTATATCAACATTAGCCGCCGGATATTCTTTATGGTTAATGACTTTTCATAAAGATAAAAACGTACTTTGTATTGCCACGAAACAAGAAACTGCTCGAAACATGGTAACCAAAGTTAAATTCATGTATGATAATTTACCTTCATGGTTAAAAGTAGCAGCAGACGAAAATAATAAACTTTCATTGCGCTTAAGTAACGGATCAATTATTAAAGCAACATCAGCCGCTAGCGATGCCGGTAGATCAGAAGCAGTATCTTTGCTATTAATTGACGAAGCAGCATTCATTGAAAATATTGGTGAGATATGGGCCTCAGCACAACAAACCTTAGCAACAGGTGGTGGAGCTATTGTATTATCTACACCATACGGAACAGGTAACTGGTTCCATCAAACATGGGTTAGAGCAGAAAACGCAGATAATGATTTTTTACCGATCAAATTGCCCTGGTATGTGCATCCTGAACGAGACGAATCATGGAGAAAACGACAAGATGAATTATTAGGTGACCCTAGATTGGCTGCTCAGGAATGTGATTGCGATTTTAACACCTCAGGTGATGTAGTATTTTATAGTGAATGGATAGATTTTATTAAATCTACTACTCTTAAAGATCCAATGGAACGTAGGGGAGCAGATCAAAACTTATGGATATGGGAATCTGCTGATTACTCTAGAGAATATATGGTTATGGCAGACGTAGCTAGAGGAGATGGTAAAGATTTTTCTGCATTTCACGTGATTGATATTGCTACAAATTCTCAAATAGCAGAATATAGAGGTCAAATGACCCCAAAAGAATTTGGCTATATGTTAGTTGCTATTGCCACAGAATATAATAATGCCTTATTAGTTGTAGAAAATGCTACAATTGGTTGGGCTACTTTAGATGCTATTTTAGAAAGAGGCTATAGAAATCTATATCATTCTCCTAAATCTGATCAACTTACTGCAGAATCATATTTAAAAGTTTACGAAGGAGACTCAAGTATGACCCCTGGTTTTACTATGTCGTTAAGAACTCGTCCTCTTGTAGTAAACAAAATGCGAGAATATATTGGAGATAAAAGTGTCACAATACAATCTAAACGTTTACTTGAAGAAATGAGAGTATTTGTTTGGAAAAATGGTAGACCTGAAGCACAACCCGGGTATAACGATGACTTAGTAATGTCATTTGCTATAGGAATGTATTTACGTGATACTTCATTGAAATTCCAACAACAAAGTTTAGATATGACCCGAGCCGCTCTTGGAAGTATTACAAAAAATACAGCAGCTGGAGCATATAACTCAAATAGAGTAGCAAATCCATATTTAATGGATACAAAATACGGACAAGAGAGCATTAACTGGCTCCTATAATATTTATAATAAAAAACAATGGCAGATACTAGCTTATTCACCCGATTAAAACGTCTATTTTCAACAGACGTCATTATTCGCAACCAAGGAGGAAACCAATTAAAAGTAATTGATGTTGACTCTATCCAAACAACAGGAGATGTAGCAACAAATTCTATAATGGATAGATATAATCGTTTATATTCTCCATCCTCTACCTCTTTATTTGGACAACAATTAAATATAAACTACCAATATCTTCGTACCATGATCTACTCAGATTATGATACTATGGATTACGATGCTATTATTTCTTCTGCTTTAGATATTATATCTGATGAATGTACTTTAAAAAACGATATGGGAGAAGTACTCCAAATCAGAAGTTCAAACGAAGACATTCAAAAAATATTGTATAATTTATTTTATGATGTATTAAATATTGAGTTTAATTTATGGTCTTGGATTCGCCAAATGAATAAATACGGCGATTTTTTCTTAAAACTTGAAATAGCAGAAAAATTTGGAGTATATAATGTTATTCCTTATACAGCTTATCATATTCAAAGACAAGAAAATTACGATCCCGAACACCCAAATGCTGTAAGATTCAAATATTCTCCTGAAGGATTCTATTCAGGTGGATCAGGATATTATGGTGTACCTAATACATTTGAAAAAGATCAAAATGCTATCTACTTTGATAACTATGAAATGGCCCATTTTAGATTAATAACAGATGTTAACTATCTTCCTTATGGTCGTTCATATTTAGAGCCTGCCCGTAGGCTATTTAAGCAATATATTCTAATGGAAGACGCAATGTTAATCAATAGAATATCTCGCAGCCCCGATAGAAGAATATTTTATATTAACGTTGGTTCTATTCCTCCTGCTGAAGTAGAAAACTTCATGCAAAAAACTATTTCAACATTAAAACGTACCCCGCTGATTGATCACGAAACCGGTCAATACAATCTAAAATACAATATGCAAAACTTACTAGAGGATTTTTATATCCCTGTAAGAGGTAATGACACTGTAACTAAAATTGACACGGCTCAAGGTTTACAATTTGATGGTATTACAGACGTAACATATTTAAGAGATAAATTATTTGCTGCCCTTAAAGTGCCTAAAGCATTTATGGGATACGAAAAAGATTTGACAGGTAAAGCAACATTAGCTGCCGAAGATATTAGATTCGCTCGTACAATTGATAGAATCCAACGTATTATACTATCTGAATTATATAAAATAGCATTAGTGCATTTATATGCCCAAGGATATAGCGGTGATGAATTAACAAATTTTGAATTAGATTTAACAACACCATCCATTATCTATGATCAAGAAAAAATAGCATTATTAACCCAAAAAGTAGACTTAGCCCAAAAGATTATGGAAACTAAGTTACTACCTACTGACTGGATTTATGATAATATATTCCACTTGAGTGAAGACCAATATGAAGAATATAGAGATTTAATTATTGAAGACCAAAAACGCGCCTTTAGAAATACACAAATATTTGAAGAAGGAAATGACCCTAAAATAACAGGAAAATCATATGGAACTCCCCACGATTTAGCCTCATTATATGGTAGAAGCAGATACGAGGACAATTCAGTACCTGATGGATATGATGAAAAAGTACCATTAGGTCGTCCTGAAGAAAAATCTACAGATAGAAATTCTCAAGAAAGCCCGTTTGGAAAAGACAGATTAGGTAACAGAGGTGCAAAATTTGACGATAATGAATCTGATAGTATCCGCCCTCAATATAAAGGTGGATCACCATTAGCACTAGAAGCAAAACAAGTATATCTTAAAAATAAAAGTTTAATAGAAAGTTTAGTAAAATCTCCAAGTTTAGTCAAAAAAGATGAAGAAATTTCATTTTTAGACGAAAATAATATAATGGAATAAATATTCTGATATATTTATAACAAAAAGCCTAGGCTAATGAACATAAGACACTCAAAGATAAAAAATACGGGGATTTTATTTGAACTTTTAGTTCGACAAATCACCTCAGATACATTATCTGGAAAAGAATCGAAGGCAATCAATATTTTAAAAAAATATTTTGTTAAAAGCGAACTAGGGAAAGAATATAAATTATATGAAACCCTATCTAAGCATAGGAACTTAACAGAAGGCAAGGCTGAAATAGTTATTAATTCTATTGTAGAAACTTCTAAGGGTTTAAACCGAGGAGCAATCAAAAGACAAAAATATAATCTGATCAAAGAAATTTCCACTCATTACAACATTGAGG
>Ga0315902_10009846_pt1 | contig 12708 bp, 11 predicted proteins | sample LakEriMetagenome_9_FD_203523 | JGI IMG/M metagenome (GOLD analysis project Ga0315902, IMG submission 203523) | Freshwater fungal communities from buoy surface, Lake Erie, Ohio, United States - Buoy 12 MA117 | ecosystem: Environmental > Aquatic > Freshwater > Lake > Lake biofilm | place: USA... | reverse complement strand
TCTAGTGGAAATACGATTTCATTTAGGCCAATATTAAAAGCTGCAGAGAATTATTTACAAAAAGATACCCGAGTTGGATTCTGTTTGGTTGGTCCAACCTCAGAGGAGTTGAAAGCAGAAGGAGACATACCTCGGAATGTTCAAGTTATAGGACGAATTAGAAGAGATGAAGTCATTCCAGTGATAGACAAATTTGACGTAGGAATAATTCTATATCCTGATTTAGAGTATTTTGAAGATAGTTTCCCAATTAAAATAGTAGAGTACGCAGCTAGGCGTATCCCAATTATTGCTAGCGACACAAGAGCGCACAGAAATATTCTTGGAAATGACAAATGTTTATATTTTAACTTGCAATCTATTGAAAGTTTAGAGCAAAGCATTGACAAAATATTGTTTAACAAAGGGGAAGTAACCGAGATGACAAAAAATGCTTATGAATGGGTTGAAAAACTCACATATGAAGAAAGGGTAAAAAAGGTCCTAAACATTTCTTAAACCTTTCAGTGTATAAAAGGTTTATGCGGTCGGTAAATCTCCTTTTGTAATGTATCTTAAGAAGATGCGTATAGGGGTAACAGGTGGTGCTGGTTTTATTGGCTCTAACCTTGTCAGGCACTTGGTATTAACGGGCCATGAAGTTTCAATATTGGATAATCTTGAAACTGGGTTTCTTGCTAATCTCGAAGGTATAAATGCGAATCTAGTCAGAGCGGATTTAAAAAAAGCAAATGAGGTAGAAGCATTTTTTCAAAAGGAGGAAATAGACTATTGCATTCACTTAGGCGCTCTTGGTTCAGTCCCACGATCCGTAGATACACCCAGGGCCAGCTTCGAAGCAAACGCAATTGCCACCCTAAACGTTTTGGAATCAGTAAAAAACAGGTCACTTCCAATAATCTTCTCCTCCTCTTCATCTGTTTATGGAAAAAATCCTAAACTTCCAAAGATTGAAAAAGATTGGCTTTCGCCCATATCCCCATATGCAGCATCCAAGCTGGCAGCAGAATCAATGACTTTAGCATTCCGAGAGTCTTATGGAATCTCAACTTTGGTCTACCGTTTATTTAATGTTTATGGACCTAGACAAAACCCAGAAAGTCTTTATGCGGCAGTTATACCTAAGTGGATCTTTGCAGCATTTAAAGGAGAGTCTCTTATTGTTTATGGCGATGGAGAACAAAAAAGAGATTTCACTTTTGTAGATGATGTCGTTCAGGTCTTATCTAGATCAATAAGAGAAAAACACGATGCAGACTATCCGGTTAATTTAGCATTTGGAAATCCTGTTACTCTAAATGAAATTCTTGAGGTGTTTAAGACATATTTCGGTGAGGTAAAAGTAGAATATATGGGAGTTAGAAAAGGTGACATTCGAGATTCAGAATCAAACCCGAAGACTCTAAGAGAATTGCATAATGATCAAATTAGCAAAACACCCTTAGAGAATGGCCTAGTAACCACTTTTGAGTGGTTCAAAAAGCAATACTCTTTTTGAAAACAAATATGCTTTTACGAATCGCAATAATTGGTGCTGGCCCTGCCGGCTACTTCGCTGCCCAAGCCTTCCAAAGCGCAGAGATCGACGGGAAAACATTTGCGATAGATATGATTGAAAAACTTCCAACACTTTGGGGCTTGGTGCGAAGTGGTGTGGCCCCAGATCATCCCAAGATTAAGGGCGTCTATAAAGTATTTGAAAAAATTGCCACCCATTTTAGTTCAGATAGAAACCCAGCTCTTTTGGGAAGAAGACTTAAGTATCGCTAAACATGCCTCTACCGCTGCACGTCCATCCTCTCCTTTGCCTATTGTGCAAGACTTTCCTTCTATTAGATCAATTAGAGAGCTAATCTGATCGCTGTATGCCTGCATCCTTACGTCGTTAAAAGCAGAGTTTGCACCTTCGTGACCGACAGAGGGTTGTTTAGAGACAGTATGCCAACCATTTACATCGGAGACTTTTAATTCCCCATAAGGGTCGAGATCCATTAAACCTTTCGTGCCCATAATTCTTATCCTGTACTCCTCTCCAATAAAAGCTGGAGCTGGAAGAGCGCGACTGGAGAAAAGACAGCAAATAGCGCCATTTGAAAACTCTAAAAGCGCCATAGTTGTATCTTCAACAGCAATTTCGGGAGTTAAGGTTTTTGAAAAAGCAGACACGGTTGTTACTTCAGCATTCATAAACCAACGCAAGAGATCAACCGCATGTGGAGCGCTGTTAAGGATATGTCCCAGGGACTTTGGATCGTTCCACCACTTCCAATCGCCGCCAAAACCTCCTGATTTCATGGCTCCGGCAAAAGTCGGCATTGAGACTTGGATAGTGGCAATTTGGCCAATAACTCCCTGCTTAAACAATTCTCGAGCCTTATAGTTATTGACACGAAATCTCTGGTGATAACCAACCCCTAAAGCAAGATTGTTCTTCAAAGAGAGGGCAATCATTTGGTCGCAGTGAGTTTTTTCGGTTGCCATCGGTTTTTCAACCAAAACATGCTTACCGTTTTCCAGAGCAAACATCGTCTCTTCGAAGTGAAAACTATGTGGAGTTGTGATTACTACAGCATCAATATCTTCTCTTGCCAGTAGTTGTTTAATATCTTGCTCATGATCTACTTTGTAATCCTTAGAAAGCGCAGATGCGCGACTACCCCCAGCCACTGCTACTAGTTCTGCGCCAGGAACTCGATGGATGGCCTCTGCATGAGTTCTGCCCATATATCCTGAGCCAATAATTCCAAATCTATAAGTTTGCACAATCAACTCCTGACATTGCTTTCTCTATTAAGTAAAGATAGCCTTAAATGAGAGGGTATTGGTTTTTGTAGCTAAGAAAGGTGTGGCTAATTTGACGCAATCAGTTCATATAAAACGAGAGGAGTTACTAGCCAAGGCTTCAAAGGTATTGACTCTGATTGGTACGCCCGATGATTTAGCCCTCTCTGTTGCAGAGTCCTTAGTTAAGGCCCAGGAACGTGGGCATACATCCCACGGGATTATGCGATTGACCGAATACGTCGAATTTGTTAAAACCGGCCAAGTAGTTCCATCGGCCCTCCCACGATTGACTTCGGAGCGTGGAGCAGTAATAAACGTCGATGGTCAATGGGGTTGGGGTCAGGTTGCCTGTAAATTTGCGGTAGATCTTGTTGTTGAAAGAGCGCTGAAATTTGGAATTGCAAGCGTTGCTATTAACTCATGCAACCACATTGGAAGATTAGGCGAATATGTTGAGATGGTCTCAGAGAGATCACTTGTAGCGCTTATGTTCTGCAATTCTGGTCCGAATGTAGCCGCATTTGGCGGAAAGACTAGATTATTTGGCACCAATCCATTTGCGGCAGCTATTCCTTCAATTGGTGGCGATATAGTCATCGATTTTGCAACGGCTGGTACAGCAGAAGGAAAGTTAAGAGTGGCTCATTCAAATGGAGACCAAGTTCCGATTGGTTTAGTTATAACCAAGGACGGCGAGCCGACAAGTGATCCAGGGGCTTTTTATGAGGGAGGAGCACTTATTCCATTTGGTGGGCATAAGGGATATTGCCTAAGCCTTCTTATTGATTTACTAGGTGGAGCATTGTCAGGAATCCACCCCGCTATGAATTCTTCTTACAATCTTGGAAATGGCACGGTACTAATTGCGATGGATCCAGATTTCTTTACAGGAAGAGAAAAATTCAATCAAGATGTTTCGGAAGCAAAAAAACGTATTAAGGAGTCTCCAGCTATAGATTTAGATTCACCTATTTTACTTCCCGGCGAGGTAGAAGAGAATGCAAAACGTAAGAATCAGGAATTAGTTGAAATTCCGGCTAAGAATTGGGAGTTAATCATGGAACTAGAGAAGAGTTTGGCACTTAACTTAAGTGTGAGGGAGTCAAGAAAACAGAATTGCTAGTTAAATACTGGAAACTGTTTGGATTTTCCGAGCGATTAGAAGATCAGCCACTAATCCCTCCTATGTCTTTAAAAAAAAGAGGCCCTCTGGTCTCTAAAAGCGGCTAAACGCCCTTTGTTTGCGCGAAGAATCGAGGTTTTTCTGTTTTGAAATAATAACGTTATTCAACGCACCCTTCCCACCCATTGACTTTTTGGGGTCTTCCTATAGGTTCAGTAAGTGGTCTAGAACAGTTATATCACTGTAATAGTCTGACAAAAAGTTTTTTTCTTAGGAAAAAAACGGAATCCTCGGTCAAGTGAAATTAAAAGGAGTAATTTATGAAGGGAAACCTTAAAAAAATAGGGGTAGTTATTGCCGCATTTGCCCTGGCAATAACTTCGCTGACGACGCCAGCGACAGCGGCAGGTGACACAACCACCCTCACATTCGCTGAAACCCGACAGGGTGGCGTTGGAATTAAGCAAGTTGAGCCACCTTGGTTTAATTCTGGCTCTTTAACACAAATGGTTTTATTCCGTGGCCTGTTTAAGGCTAATCCTGACATGACAACTGTTAAGCCAGATTTAGCATCTAGTTACAAGGTAAGCAAAGATGGTAAAACTGTTACTATCAAAATGAAGTCAGGGCTTAAATGGTCTGACGGCAAAGCGATAACAGTTGATGATGTTATTTGGTCTATCAATTCAGCACTACGCGTCACCAGAATCAATGCTAATTATTCAAATGCTTTTAAGCTAATTGATGGCGCAAGTGCTGTGACAGCATCGAATAAAGTAAACATGAGCGGCCTAACTGCCAAGGGTGATGAGATAACTATCAAGCTTGGAGCGCCACAGCCATTACTCATTCCTATTCTTGCTCAATTTATGATTTTGCCGAAGCACGTGTTAGAAAGTGAAGACCTACTTCGTCTTGACACAAGTAAGTACTGGCTAAATCCAGTTGGCTCAGGACCATTTAAAGTGGAGACTTTAAGTCCTGATAACTTCATTACTTTGGTTCAAAACGCCAATTATGAAGGGCCTAAGGCAAAAATTACCAAGATAAACGTGGTTGCATCTTCTGCTCTATTGGCAGATGCACGTTCTGGAAAACTTGATTACTTCATCACACAAGATGCAGACACTATCCGAGGCATGAGATCGGTAAGTACCTTCAAGAGCTTCCAGACTTCTGGAGCGCCATTTCACAGATATTGGGTGTTCAACTTGTCTAATGCGGATAATCCGCTAAAGAATGTAAAGTCAAGAGAAGCGCTTAAGTACGGTATTGATTGGACAAATATTGTTAAGGCTGCTTATCCTCATGGAAAAGTAATCAACAGTGGAGTCCCTTCAGGCCTGCCGTTCCACTTGCAGAGCATTCCAAAATATAAATTTGATGTTGCTAAAGCAAAGGCACTTCTGAAAGAAGCAAACTTTGACTACAGTAAGACTGTTCGCCTACGTCACTATCACGTTGGGCCTGCAGACTTAGTCTTCATGAGCGCTGTAGCACAGCAAATGCAAGAACTTGGAATGAAAGTTGAATTGACCAGATTCGTTGGTGATGCAACATCTGAGTTGTATACCAATAAGAACTACGACATTGCACTTAAGGGGCTATCAACCTTTGATGTGAGTGAATGGTTCGGGGAATACAGCAATTCCAACTTTGAGAAAATTCTTGGAACACAATCCAAGTTTGCTCAATTGAACTCACAGCTTGCTACTGCAGTGACATTGAAGCAGCGATCGGCTGCTCTCAAGGGGCTACAAGAGCTAGAACAAGAGACTCTATTGAAGTTGCCTACATATTTACTACCTGCCTATGTATATGTCTCAAAGCGTATCTCTGGCACGCCAACGAAATATGGTCCGCAGCTATATCTATATGAGAACAACTTCCTAAACTGGGTACTTTCTTAAGGTAGAAAGTAAACAAGTAGTTAGTAGTTAGATCAGTGGGTCGGACTAATTCGACCCACTGATTCTCTTTCACCCGAGTTTTTCAACTTAGTTACAGGAAAGAGCCTTGATAGCTTTTATAATTAGAAGAATCGCAATTATGGTTCCGATGGCACTGGCAATAAGTGCCATCATTTTCTTTGCTTCAAGACTTTCGCCAATTGACCCCCTTAACTCCTTGATTTCACCAGATGCTGCGTCCGATCCCACAAACTTAGCCATTCTCAGGGAGAGACTTGGATTTAACGATCCAATCTTTGTGCAGTACTTCAATTGGCTATTCGAGATATTTAAAGGAAATTTTGGTTATAGCATCCAAAGTGGTCAACCAATTTCTGAGATATTGGCCCTTAGAATGCCGGCGACATTGGAATTAGTGCTCGCTGCCTTGATAATCTCAACAACCCTCTCTTTACTGATTGGCTTAGTGGCAGGAGCCAACCGAGGTGGGTTAACAGATAAGTTTTCACGCGTTTTAGCAGCTATCGGAATTTCAGTCCCAGATTTCTTTATTGGTTTGGCGCTTCTAAATGTCATGGCTTATAGAGTGAGTCTTTTTCCAACAGGTCAAAGAATCTCCCCAGGGCAAGTAACCTTTATAGATCGCCTACCTCATCTAGTTCTACCAGTAGCAACTCTGAGCATAGCGATGCTTGCAGTATTAATCAGGTATACCCGAAATTCTGTTCTGGATACAATTAATCGAGATTTTGTTAAGACTGCACGTAGTAAAGGTTTGCCTGAATGGAAAGTGATGTGGAGTCATGTCTTCCGAAACTCTTTAGGCCCAGTCATGGTTTTAATAGCTTTTCGTCTGCCTCTATTGGTCGGTGGGGCGGTATTGGTAGAAGCAGTATTCCAGTGGCCAGGTATCGGCGACACGATTGTCGAGGCGGTCACAGTTTCTGATTATCCAGTGATTATGGTGGTAAGCCTCTTAATCGCCATAGCGATTCTCTTTGCAAGTTTCCTAGTAGATATTGCCAAGTCTATTTTAGATCCGCGAGTTAGGTTAGGGGCAACAATAGAATGACAGAAAAAGTCCCTAGTAATGCACGCCTTTTGGTAAGAAATTTTGTTGGGAACTTAACTGGCATGCTTGGATTACTATTTATTTTTCTCATTATAATCTCAGCGGTATTTGCTGAAGAAATCTCTGGCTACGATCCAAATTTAATGGATGGTATGAGCACAAGTCTCTCACCATCAACAGATCATCTGATGGGAACTGACCAATTAGGCCGTGATGTGTTTAGTAGAGTTCTATACGGCGGGAGAAACTCAATCCTCATTGGCATTACTGCATCTTTTTTAGGCAATCTAATAGGAACAGTGCTTGGAGCTATTGCGGGATATTTGGGAGGAAGAATCGATACGGTATTAATCCGTATTTCTGAACTCTTTATGACTTTTCCACAATTGGTGCTTGTTTTGATATTTGTAACAATCATGGGCCAAGGTGTAAGTAATGTAATCATAATTTTTGCCATAACTGGATGGATGACGACTCTAAGATTAGTTCGAAGTGAGTTCTTGTCTTTAAGAGAAGAGGCTTTTGTCGAGGCTGATAGGGCATTTGGATTTTCAAAGAAACGAATAATTTTCCGCCACCTTTTGCCAAACACAATGAGCCCGATTGTTGTTGCATTTACGATAAACATAGCTATTTACATTATTGCTGAGGCAGGGCTTTCATTTCTTGGCCTTGGGGTACCAGTGACGACTCCTACTTGGGGGAATTTATTGTCTGCAGCCCAAGCCCCAGTAGTTGTAGAGCAATACTGGTGGCTTTGGGTATTTCCAGCTGTGGCAATAATTGCATTTGTTACGGGAGTAAATTTTGTGGGAGATGGTTTAAGAGATGTACTTGACCCAAGGCAGCGAACAAATGCAAAGAATAAGACTTTTGCAGCAACTTTAAGAGAGAAGCTTTTTGGCTCTAGAAAGCAAACAATTGAGTAATATCCTCGAACTGAAAGATGTTAATGTAAGTTTCACCGTCGAATCTTCAAGCCTTCATATTTTGCGCGATGTCTCATTACAAGTGCCTAGAGGCTCATTCCTTTGTATTGTTGGGGAGTCTGGATGCGGGAAGTCTGTAACAGCACAAGCTATTGTCCAATTACTGCCCGATAATGGAAGAGTCGACTCAGGATTAATCAGTTATTATGAAAATGACCAAGCTACAGAATTAAATAAACTTGAAAAATTTGGTAGGGAGATGCGAAGTTTTCGCGGCGCCAAAATAGGGATGATTTTTCAAGACACCCTTTCATCTCTAAATCCGGCCCATCGAGTGGGACGCCAGGTAGCAGAAAGCCTTCTTCAACACCACAACTTATCTAAAGATGAGGCAAAAGAGCGAGTTATTGAATTATTTAGAAAACTTGGCATTCCAGATCCGGAGCGTCGCTATAACGCCTATCCCCATGAATTCTCTGGTGGAATGAGGCAGCGAGTTATGATCGCAATCGCTACCATCTGCGAACCAGATTTGGTTATTGCTGATGAGCCAACAACCGCTCTAGATGTCACGATACAAGCGCAAATAATGACTCTTCTAAAGAATTTACAAAAGAGTGCGAAGAGAACTTTTATTCTAATTACCCACAATATGGCGCTTGTTTCTGAGGTGGCTGATCATGTTGCAGTTATGTATCTTGGAAGAGTTGTGGAATATGGCAGCGTGGATCAAGTTTTACGCACTCCACGCCATCCCTATACGCAGGCGCTTCTTCAAAGCGTTCCCTCTTTGGCCGCTGACAAGAGTGTTGAGTTAAAAACAGTTGATGGGCAAACCCCATCTCCAGCCGAGGTAACAAAAGGATGCGAGTTCGCAGAGCGTTGTCTATTCGCTACAGATACCTGCAGAGATCAAATCATCCCCCTTATGACTTTTGAAGGAAATCATCAAGTACGTTGCATTCGATTAGATGAGAAAGGTAATTTACCAAAGCAAAATAATGCGGGGTCTAATGTCTAAAGAAATTGTTTTAACGGAACCTCTTTATCAAGCCAAAGGGATTAAAAAGTACTTTCCAGTCACCGGAGGAGTGCTGCGCCGAAAAATTGGTGAAGTGAAAGCACTTGATGGAGTAGATCTAGATATATACCGAGGCGAATCCATATCGGTCATTGGAGAATCAGGTTGCGGTAAAACCACACTAGGAAGAATGTTGGCTGTTCTCCAAAAACCAACTGGTGGTGAACTCTCGTTTAATTTCGGGGATGGCTTAAAGAATGTTGTTGGTTTAAATCGGACTGAAGAATTAGCTTTCCGAAGAAGAGTTCAAATGATTTTTCAGGACCCCTACACCTCATTTAATCCAAGGCAGAGAGTAGGAGCTGCAATCGATGAGGTCCTCCAGGTACATGGGATGAAAGATCCAGAGGAGCGTTTCTCCCGTATAAAAGAGTCTTGTGAGATGGTAAATATGCGAGCGGAATACCTCCAGCGTTATCCACATGAGTTCTCTGGTGGTCAAAGACAACGATTAGCAATAGCGCGCTGTCTGGCTATTAAGCCAGAGCTAATCATTGCTGATGAAATAGTTTCAGCTCTAGATGTTTCTATTCAGGCTCAAATAATCAATCTTCTACGTCAGATTCAAAGAGAGACCGGATTGTCATTTGTTTTTATTACCCACGATGTTGCCGTGGCGCGATATGTTGGTCATCGAATTGCAGTTATGTATCTAGGCTCGGTTGTTGAGATTCTGCCCGCTGGCGCTCTTCCAGAAAATGCAGAACATCCATACACAATTGCGCTTCTCTCTGCTGTTCCTGACATGAATCTTCAGGGCAAAAAGAAGGAGATAGTTCTACAGGGAGAAGTCCCAAGTCCTATAGACGCGCCAAGTGGTTGTGCGTTTTCTACCCGTTGCCCATATGTCATGGACATTTGCAAAACTACACGTCCTGTCCTGCGCCTTGCCTACGATGCAGATTCAAGTCACCAAGTTGCATGTCATCTCGACAAACCACCGATAGGAGCATAAATATGAATAGTCCAAGAATTCTTAAAGGGGTAGTCCCCCCTGTTTGTACTCCCTTCACCTCCGATTATAGAGTTGATGAAAACTCTCTACGTAAATTAATTAACCATTTAATTGACGGAGGGGTACATGGCTTATTTATTCTTGGCTCCACCAGTGAAGTTGCATACTTAACTGACGAAAATAGAGCAGAAGTAATCAGAATCACAATGCATGAAGTGCGGGGTAGAGTCCCAGTTGTTGTTGGGGCAATTGATACCACCACACTAAGAGTTATTGAGCATGTGAATACTGCAGTTGCAGCAGGTGTTGAGGGAATTGTTATTACAGCCCCTTTTTATGTAAGAACACATCCTGCAGAGATTGCTAACCACTTCCGTTTGGTTAAAAAGGCTTGCCCAAATATCCCTATCTATGCCTATGACATCCCAATTGCAGTTAATGGCGTGAAATTAGATCTTGGAACCATACTAACCTTGGCAAAAGAAGGTGTTATAGGTGGTCTAAAAGACTCATCTGGTAGCGACTCAGGCATACGTGCTGTAATTCTAGAAATAAAGAAATTGAACTTACCGAGCTTTGTGGTCTTGACTGGCTCAGAATTAACAGTCGATTCAGCCCTTATGTTTGGTGCAGATGGAGTTATTCCAGGCATTGGCAATATTGATCCTGCAGGGTATGTGAAAATATATGACCTTGTAAGTAGTGGAGATTATCTTGCAGCGCGTAAAGAGCAAGAACGACTATTTGCGATGTTTGGGTTAGTCGATGTAGGTGCCTCAGATCGGATGGGGAGAGGTTCCTCGGCTATTGGAGCTTTTAAAGCAGCACTCAAACTACTTGGCATCATTGAAGACGCTCGAACTGCTCCACCTGCGATTGCTCTAAACGCGAATGAAGTTGCGGCAATAAAGCCATTTCTGACCCGAGCTGGCCTCAATCTCAAGTAACTAATGGATTACCAAGTACTAGCCTCTCGGGGTAGTGGTGGGTATCGCCAATATCGAATCCCTGCGATGGCAGTTACTAACTCAGGGCGAATAATTGCAATTTATGATGCTCGCGTTGATCTAGATGATCTCCCAGGACCAATTGACTTAGTCATTCGAATGAGTGATGACAACGGGGAGAGCTGGACTGGCCAAGAAGTTTTTCTGGCAAGCGAAGGAGTTTCTGGGTATGGTGATGCCAGCATTATTTTTGACCCAAAAGTTGGTGACAAAGGTCGCATAATTGTTTTCTGTCAGTCTTCTAGCCTGGCAAGTTTCTTTGAGAGTTCTCTAGGCTGTGCTCAAGATGATCCAACCGTTGTTCATATATCACTATCAATCTCTGATGATGATGGAGAAACTTGGTCTCACAAGATAGTGACAGAGCAGGTAAAAGACGAGAAAACGCATGGCATATTTGCATCCTCTGGGATGGGTGGTTGCATACCAAATGGTCCATACGCTGGACGTCTGATTCACTCCTTTGTTCTGCGCCGAGGCTCAGAGCTATTAGGAGCTTTGGCATTTAGCGACGATCATGGGAACTCCTGGAAACTAGGGGCTGAGATTCCATCTGGAAATGAATCAGGGATTGCCTGCCTAAATGATGGAACTATCCTCTTTCACTCGCGTTCCACCCCATTACGTTTAAGTGGAAAGTCAATTGATGGTGGCCAGACAATCTCCGAGCTATCCCCTCATCACCAATTACCAGATCCGAGCGACAATGGCTCTTTAGCAACCTTAAAATCAGGAGAGGTGATTTGCACCCATAATCATGATTCGGATTTAAGGAGAAGAACTGTTGCAAAACTTTCAAAAGACGGAGGAGTTACTTGGCCCAGGGCGATTTTATTGGAGTCTGAAAGCTCAGCTTATTCCACTGCTTGCGAGCTAGCAGATGGTCGTATCGGAGTGCTTTTTGAAAGACACGGATATACCGAGATGGTCTTTTGTAGGTTCTCGTTAGATGAACTCAAGGAAACAAAAGAGGTACTACCTATTGAAGTGGATGAAAACGAAATTGAATTTCAAGTTGCTTTTCGATACGTAAGACCAGGTCGAGATAGGCAAGCATTAGAGCGTTTAACTAGTTTAGTGAAACGAAACATTCCAACGGTTGATATGTCAGTTTTCAAATTTTCGGAACGAAAAGAAATTGGCCCTAATTCTGGATCTGCAAGCGGAGATCCAATTTTTACAAAAGAAGAGTTTGATGAAATCTTAGGACCAGTCTCGCCAGGTCTGAAGGTAGGAGATGAGCTGAGATTTAGTGGTCGTCTTCAGAATTACAGCCCTCATCTACTCACGGAAATAAAGATAGAGAGCTCATGTGAAGAAAAGGTATCAAATACAAGCAAGCTATCGCCTGGAGATAAGATCACTTTCATGGATTTGCGTTATCGGATTCGGCGCGAAGATCTAGAAATAGGTAAGATTTCTCTGGTCTTCAAGTGGTCAGCTACTCACCCCAATCTAGGTTCAACCTCGGGACAAATCCGCCATCAAATTTCAACAAAATCCGGGCTATCAATCTAATAACTAGTATTACTACATGGTCGGCGCGGTCATTAGAGGTCATGGCAAGGCCCTTACGATAGAAAAAGGGGAGTAAAGTGCAGTTGTTCAAGGTGGCAGTAGTGGGAGCTGGGCCCGCTGGTTATTTCGCTGCGCAAGCGCTGCAAGGTCTTCAAAGTGATGACCTGAAATTTGAGATCGACATGATTGAACGGCTTCCAACCCCTTGGGGCTTGGTGCGAAGCGGTGTGGCCCCAGATCATCCAAAAATTAAGAGCGTCTCTAAAGTATTTGAAAAGATTGCCACCCAAGAGGGTTTTAGGTTGATTGGAAATGTTGAGCTAGGTAGA
>Ga0315902_10009843_pt1 | contig 12710 bp, 10 predicted proteins | sample LakEriMetagenome_9_FD_203523 | JGI IMG/M metagenome (GOLD analysis project Ga0315902, IMG submission 203523) | Freshwater fungal communities from buoy surface, Lake Erie, Ohio, United States - Buoy 12 MA117 | ecosystem: Environmental > Aquatic > Freshwater > Lake > Lake biofilm | place: USA... | reverse complement strand
GCGAGCTTCGCGGGGTCGGTGGTGGTGATCACGCACGACCGCTGGTTCCTCGACCGTCTGGCCACGCACATCATCGCCTTCGAGGGCGACGGCTACGTGCACGTGTGCGAGGGTAACTTCGAGGTCTACGAGCGGAGCCGCAAGGAGCGGCTCGGCCTGGCCGCCGACGAGCCGCACCGCTTCCGCTACAAGAAGCTCACGCATTGATGGCGGACGCGGGCCATCCATGGCCCCGCGTGCCTGGTCGGCCGGCATCCAGCCGGCTCGGGAGCGACCGCACCAACGCGTGGTCTTCGCGAGGCGAGGGATCGCCCGTGCCCCTTCGCTGGACCTCCGCGTTGGCTCGGGACCGCCCACGCCCCGTCGCCGGACGTTCACCTCGGCCCTCCAGGCCTCGGCTCACTCGGATGCCGCCGGCGCTTCGCCATCCTGGCTTCGCTTGACGGCATACGCCGGCTCACGGGGCATGGGCAGCCCCTCGCTGAGTTCGTGCGTTAGGAAGCCGCAAATCGCTTGAGCGATAGGGGGCGGCGGCCCGTTATCAACGCCAGTGACGCACGGCCGTCGTTACGGCAAACGCAGCGCGTCGAGCGCCGCACGGTCGCCGTGCCAGGCGTCGCGGTCGACGTGGCCGCGAACCCCGGGCACTGAGCCCTTCGACGTGTACTGCCAGAACGACCAGTGGCCCCAGGCCCGTGGCACGTACTTCGCCGGATCGTCGACGTACGCCGCCAGCCAGAGCGGACAGCCGAGCGCGTCGCCGTCACCCGCCTTGTCACTCCAGAAATAACGGCCCGTGTAGATGATCGGCGGCCGGTCCAGGCGGTCGCGGAGCCGCGCGACGAACGCTTCGGTCCACCCGCGGACGTCCGCCGGCGGCAGGCCGTCGTCCTGCTCGAGATCGAGCACCAGCGGCAGGTCGCCGCTGGCCGGTCGCACGGTCTCGAACACGAAGTCGGCCTGGCGGGCGGCGTCCGCACCCGGTCGGCCGAAGTGGTAGGCGCCGCGGACGATGCCGGCGGCGGCCATCGCCGGCCAGTTGACGGCGAACCGTGGATCGACGTGGGCGAGGCCCTCCGTGGCCTTGCAGAAGCAAAATGCGATCCCGGCGTCCGCCACCCGTGCGAAATCGATCTCCCGCTGCCAGCGGGACACGTCGATGCCCTGAATCTCGTGGGGGGTCGCGTCTGAACGCTCCGCGGCCGCTGCCACCCCGCCGGCCGCGGCGATCCCGGCCGCCAGCAGCGTACGACGGGTGGGCTGGAACTCGTGCATCCGTCATGCCATCGGTAGCCGGGCTGCGGTCGCGGCGGCTCGGAGTTCCTTCGGGAGCGGAAAGTAGACGTTCTCCTCGCGGATCGACCGCTCCTCGACCACCGCGTCATAGCGGCCTTGCAACCACAAGACGCAGTCCTGGACGACGCTCTCGGGTGCGCTGGCGCCGGCCGTGATCACGACCGTCTCGTCGCCGCGAAACCAGGCAGGATCGATCTCGCCGGCGCCGTCGATCAGGTATGCCGGGATGTCCCGCTCGCGGGCCAGTTCGGCGAGCCGCTGGCTGTTGGAACTATTCTGACTGCCGAGCACGATCACGAGGTCCGCATCCTCGGAGAGCAACCGCACCGCCTCCTGGCGGTTCTGCGTCGCATAGCAGATGTCGTCCTTCGGCGGGCCGACGATCTGTGGAAACCGCTCCTTGAGCCGATTGATGATCCGGGAGGCGTCGTCCACCGAGAGAGTCGTCTGCGTGAGGTAGGCGAGCTTGTCGGCGGGGCCGAACGGGAGGCCGTCCACGTCGTCGGGCGTCTCCACGAGCGTGAACGCCGCCGGGGCCTGGCCGATCGTGCCGATCACCTCGTCGTGGCCCTCGTGTCCGATGAGGAGGATGCGATACCCCTGCCCGGCATACTTGATCGCCTCGAGGTGCACCTTCGTCACCAACGGGCAGGTCGCGTCGATCGCCCGCAGCCGCCGGGCCTCCGCGACCCGCCGGACGTCCGGGGCCACGCCGTGCGCGGAAAACAGCAGCACCGCCCCCTCGGGCACCTCGTCGACGGTGTTCACGAACACCACGCCCTCGCCGACGAACCGGTCCACCACGTGCTTGTTGTGGACGATCTCGTGAAACACGTAGATCGGGGTGCCGTGCAGGCGGATGGCCGTCTCCAGCGTCTCGATGGCCATGTTCACGCCGGCGCAGAAACCGCGGGGACTGGCGAGGAGGATTTTCATGGCAATGGCGGCGTCAGCGCGGGCCAACCGGCGGCGGGAGGTCCCCGTCGTGTACAACCATCGGGTCCGCGACCGCATCGTAGTGGAGGCCGCGGGAACCGGCCAGCCGGACGCATGACGCGGCGTCACGACCCGGGCGTGCGGAGACGCGGATGAGGATCGACCGACAACCGACGGGCATGCCGAGCGGCGGGGCCGTTCCGTCGGGCCGCGAACCTCCCGCCTGGCTGCTTGCGGAGCTGCCGCCTGGGGGCGACGTGGCCGCCGCCGAGGCGTTCTGCCGCGCGGTTGCCTCGCGGCACTACGAGAACTTCACGGTCGCGACCAGGCTGGTGCCGCCGCGGCTCCGGCAGGATCTCGCCAATGTCTATGCCTTCGCCCGCTGGGCTGACGACCTCGGCGACGAGTCGTCGAGCCCGGCCGAGGCCGCCGTCGCGCTGGCCGACTGGCGAGCCGAACTCGAAGCCTGCTTCGCGGGGCGACCCCGGCACCCGGTGTTCGTGGCGCTCGCCGGCACGGTGAGGCGGGCCCAGCTCACCCCGGAGCCGTTCGCCGACCTGATCACCGCCTTCGAGCAGGACCAGACCCAGGCCCGCTACCGGTCGCGGGCGGACCTTCTCGGATACTGCAGGCGGTCGGCCGATCCGGTGGGCCGAATCGTGCTCGCGCTCGAAGGCTGCCGCGACCCGGCGCTGGTGGCGATGTCCGACTCGATCTGCACGGGCCTGCAGCTCGTCAACTTCTGGCAGGACATCCGCCGCGACCGGCTGGCGGGACGCATCTACCTGCCGGAGGAGGACATGCGGCGCTGGGGCGTCGACGAGGCCGACCTCGACACCCGCGTGGCGGCGGAGCCGGTGCGGCGGCTGCTGGCCGACGAAGTGGCCTGGGCGCGTGCCTGCTTCGACGCGGGCGCTCCGCTCGCCGCCGTCGCGCCGCCGGCGTTGCGGCCGGCCGTGGCGATGTTCGTGGGGGGCGGGAGGGCCGTGGCGAACGCCATCGAGCGGGCCGGATTCGACACGCTGGCACGCCGCCCGACGGTCGGCAGGTGGACGAAGACGCGGCTGGCGGCGGGGGCCTGGTGGTGTTCGTTGCTCGTGCGGGGGAAGGCACGATGAGCGGGCTGGAGGCGGATCACGCCGCCTGCGCGGCGATCCTGCAACGCTCGGGGTCGAGCTTCGCCCTGCCGATCGCCCTGCTGCCCGCGGCGAAGCGACGGGGCACCACCGCCCTCTACGCGTTTTGTCGATTGGCCGACGACCTCGTCGACGAGGCCGCCGATCCGGTGTCTGCCGCGGAGGCACTGGCGTCGTTCACGACCGCGACCGACGAGGCCCTCGCCGGCGTATGGGTCGCGGAGCCCGTGCTCAGGGCGGTCGCCGACACCGTCCGGCGGTACGCCGTGCCCCCGGACTGCCTTCGCGACGTCCTTGCCGGCGTTCGGATGGACCTCGAGCGCCGCGAGTATGAGACTCCCGCCGAACTGGAGCTCTACTGCAGCCGGGTGGCCAGCGCGGTGGGAATCGCCTCGATCCATGTCTGGGGATTCACCGACCCGGCGGCGCTCGCCACGGCGCACGACTGCGGCGTCGCCTTCCAGTTGACGAACATCCTCCGCGACGTGCCCGAGGATCTCGCCCGTGGCCGCGTCTACCTGCCGCGTGCCGACTTCGCCGCCTGCGGGTGCAGTCCGGACGACCTGATCGCCGGCCGGATCGGTCCGGAGTTCGCGGCACTCGCAGCCCTCGAGGTCGAGCGGGCGACCGCCCGGTTTCGCGCCGCCGCGGCGCTCGACCGCATGCTCAGCACCGACGGTCGGCTGGTCTTCCGCGCGATGTTCGGCGTCTACCGGTCGCTCCTCGCGGCGGTGCGTCGGGCGGGACCGGCGATCTTCACCGCACGGGTGCGGCCCGCGAAGCCCCGCCTGCTGGCGTCGGCGGCGACGAGCCTCGCGTTCGGGACGGGGTGGCGGCGATGAACGCGATGCAGGGCACGTCGGCGGTGGGATCGAGGCTGCACGTCGCGGTTGTCGGTGGCGGACTCGCGGGGCTGGCGGCGGCCGCCGCGCTGACCGACGCCGGGTGCCGCGTCACGCTGCTGGAGTCCCGGCGGCGGTGCGGCGGCCGCGCGGCGTCGTTCGAGGACCCGGTCGCCGGCGGCCTTGTCGATGCCTGCCAGCACGTGGCGATGGGCTGCTGCACGAACTTTCTCGACCTCTGCCGCTGGGGTGGCATCGACGATGCGCTGCGCCGCGATCGCACGCTCTGGTTCATCGGCCCCGACGGCGACCGCAGCCGCTGCACACCCTCCCGCCGGCTGCCCGCTCCCCTGCACCTCGCCCCCCTGCTCCTGTCGATGCGGCACTTTTCCGTGGTCGAGAAACTGGCGCTCGCCACTGGAATGGTGCGGCTCGCCCGGTACCGGGCGAGCGGGCCAACCGACGCCGCGGCGGCTCTCGAATGGCTCCGCTCGATCGGTCAGCCGGAGCGGGTGATCCGGCTCTTCTGGCAGCCGGTGATCGAGAGCGCGCTCGGCGAATCGATCGACCTCGTGAGCGTCGCCGCGGCCCGCAAGGTGATCGTGGACGGCTTCCTCGTCCACCGCGACGCCGCCGACCTCGTGGTTCCGACGCAGCCGCTCGGCGTGCTTTTCGGGGAACGGCTCGCGGCGCGGCTCCACGCCCGCGGCGCCGAGGTCCGCACGGCGGCTGGCGTTACCGCGATCGAGTGGGATCAAAACCGGGCCGTGGCCGTGGTGACGGGCGACGACCGGCTGCCGTGCGATGCGGTCGTCGTGGCGGTTCCCTGGAAGGCCGCGGCAAGGCTGGTGCCCAACGTGGTCTCCGTCGGTGACGAGCGGCTCGCCGGATCCCCGATCACGGCGGTGCACCTCTGGTTCGACCGCGACGTCCTCGACGTGCCGCATGCGGTGCTGGTGGGGCGGGTGTCGCAGTGGGTGTTTCGCGGCGAGGCAGGTGACGGGCACTGCCAGGTGGTGATCAGTGCGTCCCGCGGTCTGATGCAGGGCGATCGGCGGGCGATCGTCGACACGGTCGTCGAGGAGATCCGGGATGTCTTTCCGGCCGCCCGGGCGGCTGCGATCCGCGACGCCCGGGTGGTGACGGACCCCACGGCCGTGCTCTCGGTGAGGCCGGGCGTCGAAGCGCTGCGGCCTGCCGCCACGACCGGCTTCGACAACCTGTTCCTTGCGGGCGACTGGACCGCGACCGGATGGCCTTCGACCATGGAGGGCGCCGTCCGCAGCGGACGGGTCGCGGCGGCGGCCGTCGGCCGACGATTCGGCGTCGCGGTGCCTGCACTCGTGCCGGACCTGCCGCGGAGCCTCCTGGCGAGGCTCCTGGTGGGTGACTGAGGCGCGGGGCCTCTCAGACGAGTCAAACGTGATGCTCGCGCGTCCACTGGTAAAAGCCCAACGCCGTGAGGCGTGGGGTACATCGCTCCAAGGCGCCGTGTCCAGCGCGGTCCGCCCGCGGCCTCACGGCCGGTCGGCTTTCACGCTCCCCGCACTCGAGTGCGAGGATCAGGTGTGATCCGTATCAGGGCAGCCGGCCGATCAGGTCGGCGATCGCAGCGGCGAGGGTCCGCGAGTCGATCACGGCGTGCTCCCAGAGCCGCCACATGTCTCGGGCGACCGCCGGCCGGCGGCCGAGCGCACCGACGACTGCGCCGAGCCGTCGCAGCGGGGATCGCGCCGCGGCGAGACCGGCCACCTCCGCCGGGAGCGATTCGTGGGCATCGTCGGAAATGACCCGGACGGAGTGGCACGGCAGTCCCGCCAGCCCGGCGACACAGGCCACGGCATGGGTCTCCATGTCGACGGCCTGGCCGCCGGTCCGGGCCGCGAGGTCCCGCTTGGCGTCCACGGTGGCCACGACCGTATCGACGCTGACGATGGTCAGCGGCGGGGCGGCGGGGCCGAGCCACGCCAGGGTGACGGGCGGCGCATCGCCCTCGCGGACCGCACGGGAACCGCGGATGACGCCGCCCCTGGACAACCCCGGGTCGAGCGCACCCGCAAAGCCCGCGGTGATCACGCAGCCGGGTCGATGGCCGGCGATCAGCTGACGGGTGGCAGCCTCCGCGGCCTCGCCGCCGATTCCCGACACGCACCAGGCGATGGCGCGGCCGGCGACGCTCCCGGTGTGGAACGTCAGCCTCGAGGCACGGAACTCGCGGCGGCCCTCCACGAGTCGCTCGAAGGCATCCGCCTCGACGGCCAGGGCGAAGACGATGCCAGCGTCGGTCACGGCGGCGGGAGTGGAGGTGGTGGCAGACATGTCCGGAGGGTCACCACCATGCCGCGCAGCGGCTCAAGAAGTCGAGCGGCCTCCACCAGCCGCCCTGCGCGGTCCGGTCGCCCGACGGGGAGTCATGGCTGCAGGCCGCACATGGTGTCTCGACGGGGACCATGGTGACCTCGTATTTCGGCACCCGCTCGACGCGCTCCGGGCCCTGCGATTTGTAGAACCGCTTCTTGACGATGACGGTGCCGCACGGCGGATGGCAGCGGCACTCCGGCGGGGGCGCATGCCACGGATCACGGCTCCGAACGCACGCATACTCGCATGCCATCGAATACACGGGCTTCGAGGACTTCTTCTCGCTCCATGCCCCGCGGCACGCCGGGATGCACTCCTGGCAACCGTCTGTGCACCCGGTGCAGCCCGCCAGGGCGTGGGCCGTGAGTCCGGCAGCCAGCAGTCCGGCCGCCAGTACCGCGATCAGGGATGGGCTCGGGGTGGTGCGTTTCATGGGGCTGCTCCCGAAGGTCGTGGCTCGTTCGCGATCAGAAGTCGAAGGCCAACCGCGTGCCGAAGCCGTGGATGCACCCGCTGCCGTCGTAGCTCGGCGACGGCACGACCACGCCATCGACCTTGGTGAACGGCGTGCTGACGAAGTCGCGGTACGTGAAGTCGTAGTTGAAGTAGACGCGGGCGTTGGGATTGAGCATCCAGTTGAGCCCGAGCGTCATGCCGTTGAGCACGCCGCCGTTGACTTCCCCGTCGCTGAGGCAGAGGTAGTTGTAGCGCACGCCGAGCTGCCAGGCGCCCTCGCTCAGGCTGAGCCGGCGGCCCGAGCCGCCGCCGCGGATCGCGTAGAAGTTGTTGTGGGGCACGGGGCGATCGAAGCGGTACTCGATCTTCGAGTAGGTGCGGCTCTCGCCGGTGAGGAAGTAGAGCACCTCCGCATAGCCGGCCTGGTAGTAGACGGTGCCCACGTTCGTGCCGGGAGCGGGCTGGTAGCCGTTCGTCGCCAGCGGGCCCGCGCTCGTGGTTCGGGCGTTGTAGAGCCATGAGCCGAAGTATTCCGACTGGAACGACCACGGGCCGTTGTTGCCCACGAACTCGAGGCCGATCATGTTCTGCCACGTGCCCTGCAGCACGCCGGCGTCGGCGTAGATCGAGTTGAGCGGACCCGGCGGGCCGTTGCGGATCGAGCCGCGGCTGCGAAACCGAACGGCATTGATCGGGTCGCCCACCGGCAGGCCGGTCTTGCTGTCGAACGACGTGAACTGCCGCCGGGGTTCCATCGTCCGGCCCGAGATGCCGAGATGCAGGAGTTTGCGGCCCTCGTCCTCGAAGACGGGGAGATACACGAGGCGGCCCACGGTCATGCTGCCGCCCGAGGAGTTCGAGAACCCGAACGGATTGGTCGTGTTCTTGAACTCGCCGATCTGCCAGCCGAGACGCCCGTCTTCGGTGCTGTTCATCACCTGGATGCCCGGCAGGAAGCCGTTGTTGAACGGCCCTTCGAAGGCGTCCTGGGCGAACGACCGCTCCATGAAGTTCAGCCAGCGGCTGCTTGTGAGATGCTCGTAGCCGTACGGGTCCTTCTGGTTGCCGACACGGACGACGCCGAGCAACGGCAGTTCGCGGATCTGCAGCCAGAGGTCCGTCACCGCGGTCGAGGGCCCTGAGTCCCGCTCCGTCGGGTAGACCTCGTTGTTGACGTTGATCTGATTGACGAAATCGTACTCCGCGGCCCAGTCGTAGAACTCGTACATCCGCCCTTCGACGCGGAGCCGGGCCCGGCGAAAATCGACCGTATCGGCGAGCCCGGGATCGAGGCCACCCTGGTTCGGCGACTGGTTGCCGGGGCCCGGGCCGGCGGTGAAGGAGACCGCATCCACCTGCGTGCGGCCGCCGACCTTGACCCGGAAATCCCCGTTCTTCGACTCGGCGTGGAAGCCGTCCGCCCACCTGGGGCCGAGTGCCTTGTCGGTGCCGATCTCGTAGGGTGAGGTCGGCTTCTTGTCGGCGGATGGTGCCGACGTGGCCGGTTCCGGCTCGGGAACTGGAAGCTGTTCCGTGGCTGGCCGCTGCTCGAGACGGCCGACCCTGGCCTCGAGGGCTTCGACCTTCCGGCGGCCCGACTCGATCGCCTCGCTGACCTCCGCGAACGAGCCGAATCCAGCCGTCACGCTGGGAATCTCAAAGGCCGCCCGGTCACCGTCGCCAGCGGAATCGACGGCCGGTTCATCAGGAAGCGCGGCCGCGGACGCCGCCCACGCGACGACCAGCGCCACCACCGTCACCGCCCTGGCGAGGTTCGGACGCATCGTCCACGCTCCCCGGACCCTGCTCGCGGGCCGCCTTCCCAGTCTGCCGATCCGGCGGATTCACCGGAACGCGAACGCTCGCCGCGATCGCTCCAGTCCCTGTGATCGGCAGGGCCGGCATGCTGCTGCATGCCAAGTTTCCGCCCCGGCGTGGCGGGCGGAGCCGTGCGAGTGTGGCCGGCCTGCGCAGATCAGGCGGCGGTAGTCTGGGCGGTTGGCTGCGATGTGGCGGCCGGGGCGTGCCGGGGTGGCTCAGGGGGCGTGGCCGACGTCGCCGGCAGCCGGACGGTGACGGTCGTGCCCGTTCCCAGGTGGCTCTCGATGCCGATCGATCCGCCGCATGCCTCGGCGATCGACCGACAGATCGCCAGGCCGAGCCCTCCGCTGCGGCGGCCGGCACCGTGGGTTCGAGCAGGGTCCGTCTTGAAGAACCGTTCGAAGACGTTCTCGAGGTCTCGGGGTGGGATGCCGGCACCGGTGTCCCGCACGGTGAGGGTGGCACCGTCGGCCACGGAGGCAACGCGGACATCGACCCGGCCTCCCGGTGGCGTGAACCGGATCGCGTTGTCGAGCAGGTTGCTGACGAGCCGTCGAAGCTCCACCGGATCGCCGCGAGCCGCGGTCGGCCCGCTGGCGTCGATGGTCATCGCGATGCCCCGGTCCTCGGCCGCGCCGGCGAACATCCCGACCGTCTGATCCGTGATCGCGGCCAGGTCGGTCGTCACCCGACACGTCTTGGGCGAGCCTCCGGTTTCCGCCAGCAGCAGCAGATCGTTGGCGACCTTGGAGAGGTGCCGCGCCGCCTCGAGCATGTCGGAAAGAGTGTCCTGCTGGTCGGAGGGAAGGTCGTGGCGGGCGAGCGCGACCTCCATCGTGCCCTGGAGCGCGGCGAGCGGGCCCCGCAGTTCGTGGGCGGCGTCGGCCACGAACTGCTCCTGGCGATCCGTGTGCCGGGCAACCGCGTCGAGGAGGCCGTTGATCGTCCCCGCGAGCAGGTCGAGTTCGTCGCTGGTGCCGCGAACAGGCAGCCGGTCGCCGAGCCGCGTGGGGCTCAGCCGGCTCGACATCTGGAGCATGCTCCGAATCGGCTTGGTCGCCCGCTCGGCGAGCCACCACGCCACCAAGGGTGCCAGCAGCGACATCCCCACTCCGAGGCCGGAGAGGATGAGGATCAGCCTCCTGAGGCTCGAATCCAGCCCCGTCGTGTAGGTGCCCACCCGCACGAGATAGCTGATCCCGGTGCTGAGGTCGACCCGCACGCGAACGTAGCGATACGGCCCCACTCGGCGGACGGTTTCGGCCTGGTCCAGCTCGGCTGGAGGATAGAGCGTGATCTCGGCGGGGCAGTGCTCGCTCTGCCAGATCGTCTTGCCATCGGCGGTGAGGAGGTGGAGAAACCACCCGCGCTCCGTGTTCGTCTGCTCCTTGCGGCGGATGGCCGCCACGATCGACGCCTCATCGCTGCCGAACTCCTGGATGGCCAGCGCGGCTTCATTGGCCGCACCGCGAAGCTCCGCGTCTGCCTGCGAATAGAGCATGCCGCGGCCCGCGTACTCCACCACCACGAGCATCAGGGTGGAGAACAGGATCACCACCGCCGCATTCCAGGCCGTGAGTTGGGCCCGAAGCGGCAGCCCGCGGAGCAGGTCAGTCGGCTGCCAGCGCATAGCCGCGGCCCCGGACGGTGCGGATGAGAGAGCCGGCGCGGTCCCGGTCGATCTTGCCGCGCAGCCGGTTGATGTGGACCTCGATCACGTTCGTGGGCCCGTCCCAGTCGAATCCCCAGACGTGCTCGCAGAGCATCTTGCGGGTGACGACCTGCCCCTGGAACCGGACGAGCATTTCCAGGATGTTGAACTCCGTGGGCGTGAGGTCGATGCCACGTCCATCGAGCGAGGCCTTGCGGTTGGCGAGGCTCAGGTGCAGGCCGCCTGCCGTCGCCGTCGGGGACGGCTTGTCGCCGGCTCGCCGATGGACGGCCTCGATGCGGGCCAGGAGTTCGTCCATGTCGAACGGCTTGACGAGGTAGTCGTCGGCGCCCGCCTCGAAGGCCTGCACCTTCTCCGCCACGAGGCCCCGGGCTGTGAGCACGATGACCGGCGTGCGGACGCCGTGCGATCTCGCCCGCCGCAGCACCGAGAGCCCGTCCTCACCCGGAAGCATGAGGTCGAGAATGACCAGATCGCTGGCCAGCAACGACTCATCCACGGCGGCCACACCGTTGTCGATCCAGCGACATTCGTGGCCGGCGTCAACCACCGCCGACGAAACAGCCTTGGCGATGATCGGGTCATCCTCGACGATGGCGACCTGCATGGACGTGCTCGGGAAGGGGGCCTGGCTCGGCGATGTCCGTCAGGATACCGCGCCGCCGCCCCTACTCCCACTCGATCGTCGCCGGCGGTTTCGAGGAAATGTCGTAAACCACCCGGTTCACACCGCGAACCTCGTTGATCACGCGGGTGGAGATCCTGGCCAGCACCTCGTAGGGGACGTGGCTCCAGTCGGCGGTCATGAAGTCCTCGGTCTCGACGGCCCGCACGGCGAGGGTGTCGTCGTAGGTCCGGGCGTCGCCCATCACGCCGACGCTCTGCACGGGCAGAAGCACCGCGAACGCCTGGGAGACCTTCCGCATCAGGCCCGCGCGGTCGAGCTCCTCGAGGACGATCGTGTCGGCGGCGCGGAGGGTGTCGAGCCGTGGCTTCGTCACTTCGCCGAGGCAACGGACGGCGAGGCCGGGCCCCGGGAACGGGTGCCGCCAGACGATCCGATCGGGCAGCCCCAGCTGCAGGCCGAGCTGCCGCACCTCGTCCTTGAAGAGGTCGCGAAGCGGCTCGATGAGCTCGAACTGCAGGTCGTCGGGCAGGCCGCCGACGTTGTGATGCAGCTTGATCGTCGCGGCGGGACCGTCGGCCGCCGCCCCGCTCTCGATCACGTCGGGATAGAGCGTGCCCTGAGCGAGGAAGGCCGCGTCTTCGATCCGCGCGGCCTCGGCGGCGAAGCAATCGACGAACGCCCTGCCGATCCGGCGGCGTTTCTCCTGCGGGTCGGTCACGCCGGCGAGCGCACCCAGGAATCGATCCTCCGCGCGGACCACGTGCAGGTCGGTCTTGAAGTGGCCGCCGAACTCGTCGATCACCGACTCCGCCTCGCCGGCGCGGAGCAGGCCGTTGTCCACGAGGATGCACGACAGCCGATCGCCGATCGCCCGGCTGAGCAGGGCTGCCACGACGGCGGAATCGACGCCCCCCGAAAGGCCGCAGATCACACGGCCTGAGCCGACACGGCGGCGGACGTCCTCGATGGTGGCGGCGGCGAAGTCGTCGAGTCGCCAGGTGCCGGTGCAGCCGCAGCACCGGGAGAGGAAGTTGCCGAGGATCGTGCCGCCGGCCGGCGTGTGGGTGACCTCGGGGTGGAACTGCAGGCCGAAGATCGGCAGCGACCGATGACGCACCGCGGCGAACGGGCAGGTGGCGGTGCGGGCGAGCGGCACGAAGTCGGCCGCAATGCCGTCGACCTGGTCACCATGGCTCATCCAGACCTCGGTTCGTGGCGGCACGCCCGCGAACAGCGTGTCGGTCTCGAGCACCTCGCATGCGGAGCGGCCGTACTCTCGGGCCGCCGCCCGGCCCACCCGCCCGCCGAGCGCGTCGCAGGCGAGCTGCATGCCGTAGCAGATGCCGAGGACGGGGATGCCGAGCCGGAAGATGCCGGGGTCGCAGCGTGGGGCCCCCTCCTCATAGACGCTCGCCGGCCCGCCCGAGAGGATGATGCCGCGGGGGGCAAGTTCCCGGATTCGGGCGGCAGAAATGTCGTGGCGGACGATTTCGCAGTAGACCCGCTGCTCGCGGACCCGGCGGGCGATCAACTGCGCGTACTGCGAGCCGAAGTCGAGCACC
>Ga0315902_10009841_pt1 | contig 12716 bp, 14 predicted proteins | sample LakEriMetagenome_9_FD_203523 | JGI IMG/M metagenome (GOLD analysis project Ga0315902, IMG submission 203523) | Freshwater fungal communities from buoy surface, Lake Erie, Ohio, United States - Buoy 12 MA117 | ecosystem: Environmental > Aquatic > Freshwater > Lake > Lake biofilm | place: USA... | reverse complement strand
CTTCGTGGCGGCCGGGGCCTCGATGCCGAGCCGCACCCCGCCGCGATCGCAGGCGATCACGACGATGCGGATCCCGCCTTCGATCAGGATCGATTCCCCTTCCTTCCGCCCCAGAACGAGCATCGGCGGGTCAGATGAGCTGCAGGATCGTCTGCATCAGCTCGTCCGCCGTCTTGATGAGCTTCGAGGCGGCAGTGTAGGACTGCTGCAGCCGGACCATCTGGACGAGTTCCTCGTCGATGTTCACGCCGCTCACCGACTGGCGCCGGGCCTCCGCCTGCTCCTGCAGCGCGCCATAGACGCCGGCATTGTCGCGGGCGGCCCGGACGTCGATCCCGAGCTGCGTGACCGACTTCTGGAAGAACGAGAAGAACGACCCGCTCTCGGTGACCCCGGTGGACGATGTATAGGTGATCGTCGGCGAGGTGATGCGCAGGCTCGCGAGGTCGCGGGCCACGCTGTTGCCCGTGGGGGATGAGGCATCCCCACTGACCGCCACGGCCCGTGCATCGGTGGCGACGGCCGTGGACAGCCGGATGGTTCCCGCGCGCACGGGCGACGAGACCGACCCGGGATCGAAGAAATTCCCCGCGGCGGTGCCCGGGATGGCTGTCCCGTTGAACGTGTACCCGCCCGAGTGGATCGTATTGACTTCCCGTGCGATACCGGCGGCCAGGGCGTCGAGCCGGCCGCGCATGTCGGGAATGTCCCGCGAGAGGACATCGATCGCGGCGCCCAACTCGCCACCGAAGCCGGTGAGCGCATCGGGGGAGTTTCCGCTGTAGATGCGGACGGGCAGGTCGAGGTTCTGGACGGCCGGTGGCGGGTTCTGCGGCGTGACGCGTGCGGTCAGCGGACGTACGCCGGTCCCGTCGACCAGCGTCACGTTCCCGATCACCACCTGCAGGCTGCTGTCGACCGGTGACGGGAAGACGCGCGTGTTGGCCAGCGTCGACAGCTCGTCGATGAGCTTGTCCCGCTGGTCGCGCAGGTCGTTCCCCGGCGCGTACGGGCCCTCGCTCGAGACCACGCGCGCGTTGAGGTCGGCGATCTGATTCGCAATGCTGTTGATCCGGGCCACCGTCCCCTCGACGCGGTCGAGATTTGACTGGCGGATCCGGGTCAGTTGCCCGTCATACTCGTTGAAGCGCTGGGCCAGCTGACGGCCACGCTGCTGCACGACCGCCTGGGCGGCGCCGTTGGTGGGGTTGGAGGCCAGATCGCTCCACGCTCCCCAGAACTTGTCGAGGGAATCGGCCATGCCGGCTTCTGCCGGCTCGCCGAAGATCCCTTCGATCTGCCCGAGCAGGGTGCTCCGGAGTCCGAATTCTCCCGCTTGGCCGGTGGCCGTCCGTACGCCGTCATCCAGAAACGCATCCCGCTTCCGCTGGATGACCGAGACCGTGACCCCTGTCCCCACGTTGCCGTAGGCCAGGCGCAGCGGCGTGTTGGCGGTGAGCACCGCCTCCTGCCGCGAGTACCCAGGGGTCTCGGCATTGGCGATGTTCTGCGACAGCACCTGAAGCGCCTGCTGCTGCGCCACCAGGGCCGACCGACCAATCCCGATCAGGGAGGAGGACATCTCAGGCGGTCCGGTTGACCAGCGCGCCGCGGTTGGAGGTGGGCGGTGCGGTGACCGCTCCCTCCGTCGCATAGGTCGTCGGCTGCGCCGGCGCACCCATGAGGGTGCGCACATGCTTGTCCGTGCTGGCCAGCGCTTCCTTGAGGAGGGTCCGGTTCATCCCCACCTCGCGGGTGAGCTGGTCGGCCGCCTGCTGCAGGGTGACACGCGCCTCGCGGACCCGCGGGTCGAGGTGTCCCCCGAGCTGCTCTTCCAGCTCCCGCAGCGTGAGGTCTTCGGAGCCCCCCAGCAGGGCGTTGAGCTGACGCCGACGCTGCCGGGCCTGGCCCAAGGTGGCCAGAATGCGGTGCGTGGCGAAGGTGCTGTCGTCCATCCCCTGGATGTCATCGCCGGTCACGGCGGTCCGTTGCCGCCGCATCTGGGCAATGAGGTCGTCGAGCAGCCGCCGCTCACTCACGAGCGCATCATGCAGCGCCTCGAGCAGCGCTGGCGCCGGTGCCCCGAAGCGCACCCCCGGGTCGTAGCCGGTCATGGTCATCGTGGACATCATCGGATGGGGGAGCCGAGGGCGGGGGACGAGGCGGCTGCCGGAGCTGCCGCAGGGGAGACGGGGGTGGGGCCGCGCAGTTGTCGATACAGGGCCTCGCTCAGGCCGCCACTCCAGTGCCTTGGAGTTTCGGCTGCAAGGTGCTGATCCATGAGTCCGGTGAACATATCCTCTCCGGCCCCGCCGGACACGATCCCCTCTTCCTGGGGGACCGTCTCCCGCATGGCCTTGAACAGTTGTTGGACGAAGACCCCTTCCAGCTGGCCGGTGGCCTCCCGCAACTTGGCATCGCGTTCGGCCGGGCTCCCCGGGGGGGCGCCCGCGGCGATGGTGGCGGTCGGTCCGACGGGGCGGAGGCCCGCCCCACGTGGTGGAACGGCGCCGATCATCGGATCACCACCTCAGCCGTGATGGCCCCCACGTCCCGCAGGGCCGAGAAGATGGCGGCAATCTCGCTGGGCGGCGTCTGGACCGCGTGGAGCGCCGACGCGACCCGCTGCAGTGGGATGCCGGCCGGCAGGCGGACGCTCCCCGGTACGGCGGCCGTGTCATCAGGTGCCACGTTGCCGATGGCCAGCGTGATGGCGCCGTGGCTCACGGTGGCGGCGCCCACGATCAGGTCACCGCCGCCGATCACGAGCCCGTCCCGTCCGTCGATGATGACGCGGGCCCGGGACTGCGGGGTCACGGTCAGCTCCCGAATGCGGGCGAGGGCCACCGGCTTCTGCTTGATGGAATCGGCCAGCGTGAGGAGCACCGAGCCTTCGTCCTCCACGGTGGCGGTCGACTCGCCGAAGGTCTTGTTGATGGCGTCCGCGATGCGGGAGGCCACCCCGAGATCCGGCTCCCGCAGGAGCAGGCGGGATGACGCCGTGATGGTCGGACGCGGCAGGTCGGCCTCGAGGACGCCCCCGCCGGGAATGCGGGCGGTCGTTTCGTTGGTCATGGCCATCCGGGTGACCGCGCCGCCGTCACTGATGAGCAGGGCGCCCTGGGCGGAGGCCAGCGAGGGCCCGTTCGGGTCGGCCACGAGCGGGGTCATGAACAGCGTGCCGCCGCGAAGCGACCGGGCGTCGCCCATGCTGGAGACGTGCAGGTCGAAGCGCCCACCAGCGCGCAGGTACGGGGAGACCTCGGCGGTCACGAGCACGGCCGCGACGTTGCGCATGCGGATCAGGTCTGCCGGGACTTCCACGTTGAACTTCCGGAGGATGTTGATCACGCTCAGTACCGTGGGGCCGGCCGTCTGACCGCCCACGGCCCGGTCGCCGGTATTGTCGAGGCCGACGGCCAAGCCGTAGCCAACCAGGCGCACCGGGATGGCGCCCTCCGGGGAGGTGAGATCGCGGATCTTGATGTCGTTCTGGGCCCGGAGCAGTCCCGGAGTGACGACGAGGGCCGCGAGGAGCAGCGTTCGGCCGAGCCGGGTCGGGCGTCGATGCGTGCGTGTCATGGCCACACCAGTCCGACGACTTTGGTCACGAGCCCCTGCTTCGGCTTGCCCAGCGAGCCGGGGGACGCGTAGGTGACCTGGGCATCGGCGATGCGCGCCGACTGGATGACGTTGGTGACCGAAATGTCGTGCGGCCGGATGACCCCGGTGAGTTCGACGTCCTGTTTCTGCCGGTCCACGTCGATCATTTTCGTCCCGCGGATCTTGAGCAGGCCATTCGGTTCGATGGCGACCACCCGGACGCTCAGTTCGTTCTGGAAGCGGTTCTCGCGGCGCGCGGTTCCCCGCTGCGTTTCGTTGGCGCCGTTGCGGGTGCCGACCCCCGCACTGCGGCTGAAGGGCGGCAGGCTGGCGTTCGCCGAGAGATCGCGGGTGCGCTGATCGGTGGCAATGTGCTCCTTGATCGCGGACGAGATGGTGTAGTCGTCCACGAGGACGGTGATCAGGTCGCCGACGGCGAAGGCTCGGCGGTCGCTGGCCCAGGAGACCCGGTTGACGGTGCCCGGGGTCACCGGGGCCGCAGCTGGCGCAGCGGGTGCGGCCGTGGCGGCGGCCGGTTGCGCGGCGGCTTGGGCACCGGTTTGAGGCGGCGGCGTCTGACCGGGGAGCAGCGTTGGCAGCGTGACGAGCAGCGCCGTACCCAACGTGGTGGCTGGAGTCGTGGGGCGGTGTGGCATGAGGGGCCTCAACGGAGACGGACGGTGTTCGGCGCGACGGCGATGCCGTCGAGGCGCCGACCGCGATCGATGCGGACCCCGACGGGGCCCCCGAGCGCGGCGGTATTGGTGGCGGTACCGGCAAGGACCAGCTGCACGGCACCGTCCTGATAGAGGGCGCGGACCGGCGACCCTGCCTGCACTACGGGAGGCGGCATGACGGCCGGCATGCGGAGGACCTCGCCGGCTCCGATGGGTCGTCGGGTCACCCATCCCGCGGTCACCCGGGTGGTATCGGGGCCAATCGTCCCCCAACGCCAGGTAATGACCGTGTCGCGCCACGCGACATCGCGCTCGCGCAGCGTGTCGCCCCGCGCGAGGAAGCGCGTCGCCACGGCCATCTGAATCCGGCGCTGGTTCCGCGCGAGCGGCGCCGCGTCCGGTTTCTCCTGGGCGCCGAGCGCCCCGGCGCATCCACCCAGCACCAGCATGGGCCACAGGAGGCGCATCGGGTTCACCGGGCGATGTTGTTGGCGATCTGACCCATTTCGTCAGCCGTCTTGATCGCCTTGGAGTTGATTTCGTACGCGCGCATGGCGGCGATCATCTCCACCATTTCCTGCACGATCTCGACGTTGGAGCCTTCCAGACTTCCCTGCTGGAGGCGTCCCATGCCTTCATCGTTGGGGAAGCCGATCACCGGCTGGCCGGAGGCTGCGGTCGGCGCGAGGAGGTTCTGCCCCATCGAGAGCAGGCCCGAGGGATTGGCGAACCGGGCGAGCTCGATGCGGCCGATCTCGGTGGGGATCACGTCGTTGCCGCGGCGCACGGTGACCGTCCCGGTGGCGCCGATGGTGATTTCGGACGCGTCGACCGGAATGCGGATGGGGGGCTGGATGGCGTACCCGCCCGACGTGGTGAGCACCCCCTGATCGGAGATGTGCAGACTGCCGTCGCGACTGTAGGCCATGTCCCCGTTGGGAAGTTGAATCTGGAAGAACCCTTCGCCTTCAATGGCCACATCGAGATTGCGCCCGGTCATTTCGAGCGGGCCCTGTTGATGGAGGCGCATCACGGCGGAGAGCCGCGTGCCGCGCCCCACCTGAATGGCTTGCGCGGTTTCGGCGTCCGGTTGGCCGATGACCTGCTGCCCCTGGACGGTCTGGTAGAGGAGATCTTCGAAGTGCGCCCGGCTCCGCTTGAAGCCGGCGGTGTTCACGTTGGCGAGGTTGTTGGCGATGACTTCGGTGCGGGTCTGCTGCGCCATCATCCCGGTGGCAGCAGCGCGAAGGGCGGGATCCATCGATCAGGCTCCTGGTCGGGTGTGGTCAGACGGGACGGGCGAGCTCGGTCACGGCCACGCCGCGCGTCGAGTCGAGCGTGGAGAGGGTGCGCTGCGCGGCACCGTAGCGATGAAGCACCGAGAGCATCTCGGTCATCGCGGCCATGGGGTTCACATTCGATTCCTCGAGATACCCCTGCCGGAGGCGCCGCTCCCCCGCCGGGATGACCGAGCGGGAAGCATCCGGGATGAACCGGGTCCCGCCTTCATGCTGCAGGTCGGTCCCGGGGGGCACGCGCTCGATCCGGAGCTGGTCGACGGCGCGGCCGTTGACCTTCACGGCCCCGGTGGCGTCGACTTCGACACCGCCGGGTGGGAGGATGATGGGTCCCTTCTCGCCGACGACCGGGTCCCCCCGGTCATCCACCAGCCGGCGGTCGGCGTCGAGCGTGAAACTGCCGTTGCGCGTGAAGCGCTCGCCGGCCGGTGTCTGGGTGACGAAGAACCCGTCGCCTTCGATGGCGAGGTCGAGCGGGTTGTGCGTCTGGGCCAGTGCACCCGGGGTGAGGTTCAGCGCGGTGTCGGTGGTGGCCAAGGCGTTGTCCATCAGCCGGGAGAAGGCGGTCTCGGCCTTGAACCCTCGGGTGGACGCGTTGGCGAGGTTGTTGGCGAGGACCTGCTGTCGGCGTTCCAGCATCTGGAGCGCGGCGGCGGCACTGCTCAACCCGTTGGTTTGGATGGGACCTGGCATGTCGTGGTCGGGAAAGGGGACACGAACTCGCCAGGGGGAAAAGCAATGGTCGGGCCACACGGACCCGACCATTCTCCAAATTCCGTAACCTGTTTTATTGCATGTGATTACATCGGTTTCTTGCTGTGCAAACCGGGGTGGCTGTGGCCGTGGTATCCCGGCAATTCCTGCCGATATTTCACGGATGCGGCGGGCTTTGCCGCGCTTGGGCCGGTTACCGCATCGCCAGTGGGGCGGCAGCGCTGGCCGCGCCGAGCTGAATGAGCATCGCCACGGCATCCACGGGGAGCCCGGTCTTCCTGGCGATGGCCGTGGCCGGCTGGCCGCTGGCGGCCAGTGCGTACACGGACTTCGGGGTGGGGCGCCCGGGGCGCAGCCGGTCCACCAGCGCCGCGAGCGGTGAGCGTTCACGACGGCGCATCAGGCGACCCCGTCTCGCAGTGGGCGCAGGTCGGTGCGCAGCTTGCCGAGTGCTTTGGTGCGGATCTGTGACACGCGCGACTCGGTCAGTTCGAGGACCTTGGCGATCTCGTGGAGCTTGAGCTCCTCGAAGTAGTAGAGCGAGAGCACCACCCGTTCCTGCTCCTTGAGGCGCAGGATGGCGTCGCGGAGGAAGCGGACCTCCTGCTCATGGGTCAGCGAGGCTTCGACCCCCTGGTCCGTTTCGTCGGCGAGATAGTCCACCGGGGCAGTCGTCCCCTGCTCCTTGTCGCCCGGTTGCCGATCGATGGGCAGGTGATTGGCCCCCTCGATGTCCGCCTTCCACCGCCAGACAGTGTCCAGATCAACGCCCATCTGCTCGGCGAGCTCCCGATCCTCCGGCGCGCGGCCGTGCGCGCGCTGGAAGGCTTCACGGGCGGCCGAGAGATCGCGCGTCTTGCGGCGCACGGAGCGGGGGACGTGATCCTGCTTGCGGAGCTCGTCGAGGATGGCGCCGCGGATGCGCGGCGCAGCGAAGGTGCTGAAGGCCAGGCCGCGCGAGGCGTCGAAGCTTTCGAGCGCCGCCATGAGGCCGATGGTCCCCGCGCTCACGAGCTCGTCGACATCGGCACGCACCGCGAGCGTCCGCGAAACCTGGCGGGCCACATGATGCACCAGCCCGAGATGATCCTCGAGCAGGCGATCCCGCGCCTCCTGGCTGCCTGCGTGATAAGCCTGCCAGAGCTTGGCGTTCATGGCCGATCCTTGAAGTGTGGCGAGTGACATCATCAGCTCCCGGCGGATGGCGAGGAGGAACGGGGGTCGAGGACCTGCCGGACGACTGCATGGGCCGCGTTGGCGGCGGGCGAGCCGGCGGCCGCCTCGAGGAAGGGGAGACCGGCCCGGAGGGTCGCGGCCAGGGTGGGATCGTCCGGGATGGCTCCAGCCAAGGGGAGGGTCCATCCGAGGAACTGCCGGGCCCCGGCATCCACGGCCTCGTGGTACCGTGCAGCCTCCCGCGGGTCCTGCCGATTCACCAGCACCTCCACCGCGAGGGCGGGGTGGCGCTCATGGACCGCCTTGCACAGCGCATACGTGGACGCGAGGCCCACCGGATCACTCCCTGACGACACCGCCAGGAGCCGTTCACCGGCATGGGGCGTGATGGCCGCGAGCACGGCATCGAGCCGCGACCCTGCATCAATTACCACCAGGTCCGCGCTTTCTGCCAGCATCTGGAGGCGCCGCATGCACGCCTTGCGTTCGGGGGCCGGGCACGGGGCGCCACTGCCGCCACCCAGCCGTTCCTGCCCGCCGGCCACCAACGACAGGGTCGTGCTTACCGGCGTGACGACGGCGGGTGGGGCCACACGCCCGCCGCGCAGATCCATCCAGGAGGCGCGCGGCGTGATGCCGAGCGTCATCGCGAGCGGACTCACGAGATCATCGGCGTCGATGAGCAGCGTCCGGATCCCGTCACCGGCGGCGGCGGCGGATAGCAGCGTGGCGAGGAGGGAACTCCCCGACCCCCCGCGTCCCGAGGCGACCACGAGGGTCGGCGGACCGGGCGGGAGGGTCGCGATGGCCCCACGTACCTGGATACCGGCCGCCTGCGTCCGCGGGACGGTGGGGGGAGAAGACATGAGCAGAGGAGACACGGCGCGCCTCAGGCCGTCAACCAGTCGGGTTCCGCATCTGCAGGCAAGCCGTAGCCGCGAAGCAGGCGGGGGACCCCGGCCTTGAGGTCGGCGGGGACGCCCTGCCCGTCGGTGATCCACCGGGTGGGCATGTCCAGGGAGAGCGCCAGGTCGGTCACGCCGGAGAGGCGCGGGACTTCGTCCAGTTTCGAGAGGAGCAGATGGGTGGCGCCGCAGTGCGCGCGCGTGGTGTGGTAGCCACGGGCCAGATCGATGGCCAAATCGGGGCGCAGTGACGCCGGCATCACGAGGTGCACTTCATCCGGGCGGAGCGCATCGAGCAGCGTGCGCCAGTGCTCGGTGAGCTCGGCCGCGGCCGGGCTGCGTCCCGGGGTGTCGACGATCACGAGGTCGCAGGTGCCGCTGAGCCGCTTCATGGCGGCGCCCACCTCCTGCACGTCGTAGACGACTTCGAAGGGGACCTGCGCGAGTTCGGCGTAGGTGGAGAGCTGCTCCATCCCGCCCACGCGATAGGTGTCGATGGTGAGGAGCCCCGGCTGATTGGACCCGAACATGCCACGCCGCACGGCCAGCTTGGCGGCGGTGGTGGTCTTCCCGGCGCCGGTGGGTCCCACCAGTGCCAGGACGAAGGGGCGTCCATCGGCCCGCCGGAGCGGATCGGGGAGTGGCGCCGCCGCGAGACGGGCACGCGCCGTCTCCACGTCGCGTCCCGGCGCCGCGAGGACCTCCACCTGCGCGCCGGTGCGCTGACGCACCGTGCGGGTGTGCAGGATCATGACATCATCCCCGAGCGCGCGCCGGGCGGTATCGGCGACGCGCGTGAGATCGAGGCCGCGGAATCGTTCAGCCGACATGCGGGGGCATCTCCCAGGTGGCCACGCTGCTCAGGGTGATCTGCGCGGGGAGCTCGGCGAGCGAGACGACCGGCAGGCTGGGCAGCACGGGTTCGATGAGCCGCCGGACGCCCACGCGGAGCGACGGCGGCGTGATGAGGGGCAGCGGACGGCCATCCACCGCGTAGGTGGTGGCGAGCTGGTTGAGGTCGCGGAGCATGGTGGCGAGGATCTCCGGCGTGAGTGCCGGCGCGCTGCCTTGCACCGCCCGCGGTGAGAAGAGGCCGAGCAGGGCGGTCTCGAGCCGGCCGCCGATCGTGATGCCCCGGACGGTACCGGTCTGGTCGGCGAAGAGACGGGCGATGACGTTGGTGAGGGCCCGTCGCACCCCCTCGGTGAGCGCCTCCGGATCCTTGGTCGTCTCGGCGCCGTCGCCCAGCGCCTCGAGAATCGTGACCAGGTCGCGAATGGGCACCCGCTCGCGGAGCAGCCGCTGCAGCACGCGGTGCAGCACGCTGAGCGAGACCTTGTTCGGGATGATCTCCTCGACGAGGGCCGGGTGGGACTTCTTGAGCGTCTCCACCATCTCCTGCACTTCCTGGCGGCCGAGCAGCTCGGCGGCGCTTCCCTTGAGGGTCTCGAGGAGATGCGTCGCGACCACCGTGGTAGGCTCCACGACCACATAGCCGAGGGCCTCCGCTTCACTGCGGCGGGCCGAGGCCACCCACTTGGCCGGCATGCCGAACGAGGGATCGACCGTTTCCATGCCGTCGATCTCCGCCACCACGCCACCCGTATTGAGCGCCATGAGGAAGCGGGGGAGTACCTCGGCGCGCGCCACCTCGGAGCCGCGGAGCTTGATGACGTACTCGTTGGCGGGGAGGCGGATGTCGTCGCGGATGCGGATGGGCGGCACGAGGATGCCGAGTTCGAGCGCCGCCTGCTTGCGCAGCAGGGCGATCCGTTCGAGGAGGTCGCCCCCCTGGGCTTCGTCGATGAGCGGAATGAGGGCGTAGCCCACTTCCAGCTCGATCGGGTCGATCTGCAGCAGATCGCGCATCGGATCGGACGGCGCCGGGGCCTCCTCGAGCGCGGTCTCGGTCGGGGCCAGACGCGCCAGCTCGAGCCGGCGCGTCTCGGCCTTGCCGGCCACATTGGCGAGGAAGGCGGCACCGATGGCCATCACCAGGAACGGGAACATCGGGAGCCCGGGGATGATGGCAAAGGACCCGAGGACGCCGGCGACGATCCACATGGCGCGCGGGTGCATCCCGAGCTGCGTGGAGAGCACCGTTCCCATCTTGTCGGTGCCGGTGGCTGCCGTGACCATGAGGCCGGCGGCCGTGCTGATGATGAGCGCCGGGACCTGCGAGACGAGGCCGTCACCCACCGTGAGGATCGTATAGGTGCTGGCGGCCTTGCCGATCGGCATGCCGCGCTGCACCACGCCGATGAAGATGCCGCCCAGCACGTTGACGATCACGACGAGAATGGCGAGGATCGCATCGCCCTTCACGTACTTGGAGGCACCATCCATCGCGCCGTAGAAGTCGGCGGTGCGCGCGATCTCGTCGCGGCGCTGGCGGGCCTCCTTTTCGTCGATCAGGCCGGCGGAGAGATCGGCGTCGATCGCCATCTGCTTGCCGGGCATCGCATCGAGGGTGAAGCGCGCCGCCACTTCGGCAATGCGCCCGGCCCCCTTGGTGATGACGATGAAGTTGATGCCGATCAGGATCAGGAAGATGACGACGCCGACGGCATAGTTGCCGCCAATGACGAACTGCCCGAAGGCCTGAATGACCTTGCCGGCGTGCGCCTCGGTGAGGATGAGGCGCGTGGAAGAGACGTTGAGGCCGATCCGGAAGAGCGTGAGCAGGAGCAGGATCGACGGAAAGCTGCTGAAGTCGAGCGGGTTGACCGTGTAGAGGGCCACCAGCAGGACGACGAGCGACAGGCCGATGCTGGCCGCAAGGAAGAGGTCGAGGAGGACCGGCGGCAGCGGGACGATGATGAGCGCCAGAATCGCCATCACCGCAAGAGCGAGGACGATTTCGGGGGCCTTCATGGCCTTCGCCGGACCGGCCGGGAGCGGAAGCGCGGCGCTGGTCATGCGGCCACCGTCCCGCGCCACCCGGCGCCGTACCGTTCACGCTGCCGCATCACGAAGGCGAGTACTTCCGCCACCGCGAGGTACATCTCGACCGGGATCATCGTCCCGACTTTCACGAGCTTGATCATGGCACGGGCGAGCGGTTTGTTCTCGATGACCGGGACGCCCGCCTGGAAGGCCAGCTCCTTGATGCGCTGCGCGATCTTGCGCTCGCCGACGGCCACGACGTACGGCGCCGGCGCGACGGCCGGGTCGTACTTGATGGCGATGGCGATGTGGACGGGATTCACGATCACCACGTCGGCCTTGGGGACGGCGGCGAACATGGCGCGACGGATCCGCTCGCGGGCCACCTGCCGGCGACGGCTCTTCATCTCCATGTTGCCTTCCTGCTGCTTGGCCTCGTCCTTGACCTCCTGCTTGGTCATCTTGAGGTCTTCGAAGGTGCGGAAGCGCTGCCAGCCGTAGTCGGCGGCGGCGAGCACGAGGTACATGAGCCCGGCATTGCGGACCAGGCGCAGGCCATACCGGCCGACCTGCTCGAGCATGGCCGTCGGCGTCGGGTTGAGGACCAGCCCCTGCAGGTCGGGCCACGCGTCGGCGAGCGAGGCATAGACCGCCCACCCCACGATCCCCAGCTTGAGGAGCGACTTCCCGAGCTCCACGAAGGATTGGGTCCCGAGAATCTTCTTGGCGTTGTTGAGCGGATTGAGCCGCCCGAAGTTGGGTGTGAGCGGCTGGGTGGTGAGCAACCCGCCCGTCTGGATGGCCTGCACCATGATGGCGATGATGGCCATGGCCGTGGTCATCCCGAGCATGGCGAGGATCGTGCGGAAGCCGAGCCCCTGCAGCCAATCCACCAGGCCCTGGTCAGTCCGGGTCGTATCGCCGGCTTCGGCGAGCGTCATCCCCATGGTATCCACGAGGAACCGCCAGAGCGGCGGGCCGGCAAAGGAGAGGATGAGGAGGAAGCCCAGGAGGAAGGCGGCGGTGGTGAACTCGGGGCTCTTGGCGATCTGGCCCTTGTCCCGCGCTTCCTCCAGGCGTTTGCCTGTGGGGGCTTCGGTCTTTTCGCCGGAATCGGTATCGGCCATGGTCAGCGCCTCCCCGCCGGCGCCGGGGCGCTGTTCGCCGCCCGCGCAAAGGAATCGAGGGTCCGCGCATAGGCGGGCCGCCAGTCGCCAAGGGCCTGCACGATGAGGGCCAGTGATCCGGCAAAGGTGAGCATCCCCAGGCCGATCTGGAGCGGAAAGGCCACGCTCATGATCTGGAGCTGGGGAGCCGCGCGTCCAAGCACAGCGAACGCGATGTTCGCCACCAGGATGGCGGCAATGACCGGGGAGGCGAACTGCAACCCGGTCGTGAAGATGCTGGCGCCGGCCTTCGCCAGCTCGTGCATGCCGTTGCCGAGCGCCAACGGGGCG
>Ga0315902_10009840_pt1 | contig 12716 bp, 9 predicted proteins | sample LakEriMetagenome_9_FD_203523 | JGI IMG/M metagenome (GOLD analysis project Ga0315902, IMG submission 203523) | Freshwater fungal communities from buoy surface, Lake Erie, Ohio, United States - Buoy 12 MA117 | ecosystem: Environmental > Aquatic > Freshwater > Lake > Lake biofilm | place: USA... | reverse complement strand
TTCAGTTCAGCAGCGGTACGCACCAGTGAATCGAAGTCGTCGCCGCGGATCTCAATGTTTACGGGCTTACCGGTTGGCGGGCCTCCGCGTTCTTGCTCTACGGTAATTTCAGTGCCCGGTATGCCTTTGAGGGCCGTACGGATACTGTCCAGATAAACCGTAGTGCTCTTGCCATCGCGCTGGCTGAACTCAACAAAGGCTACAGTGACTTTGGCGCGGTGCGAGGCAACTGTGCGATCGCCGGAGCTGGGGTCGTTCGCGCCAACAGCCACGTTGCTGATGACACTTTCCACTAAGGGATTATTGGGGCCGATAACCTTGTAAATTCTATTTTCAACGATCTGTGTAATGCTATCGGTAAAGGAAGGCTGGCTTCCAACCGGCACGTTCAGGTACACGTAAACAAAATTTGGTTCTGCTTCCGGGAAAAATACTACCGATGGTTTGCGGATGGCTGTCACCACGAAGGATACAAACAGCAGGAGAACAGTGCCGATAAGCAACCAAACAGGCCTGCGCTTGGCAAGGCACCAGTTGAGCAGCTTGCCAAACCGACGCTGCACACCGGGCCAGGTATTGTTTTGGAAGCGGCGGATAACAGCTTCGAGCCATATAAAATGCAGCGCATATACGCCCCAAATGATCAGGATGAAGTTGGCTATGCCGAAGTTGCTGCTGCCAATAAATCCATCACCGGCCGAAAGGATGTAAAACAGCGCTGCCAGGCCAAGGGAGAAGATGCTGACTTTTTTGAAGGTCTTGCGCTTGCCGGCCTTGTCGTGATCCGGGTCGTGCGGTTTCATGAACTGCACCGCAAACACCGGATTGATGATATAGGCTACCAACAGCGAAGCCAGCAGCGTAACAATCAGGGTGACAGGCAGGAAGAACATGAATTTGCCGACAATTCCCTTCCAGAAAGCAAGCGGAATAAATGGAGCAAGGGTGGTAAGCGTACCGCTTAGTACCGGCAGGAATACTTCGCCGGCTGCAGTTTTCGCAGCCTTGACGATGGGTACCTTGCCGTTCTTGAAAATGCGGTGCGTGTTTTCGATCACCACAATGGCGTCGTCAACCACAATGCCGAGTGCCAGCAGGAAGCTGAACAATACAATCATGTTCAGGCTGAAGCCGAGTGTGGGCATCACCAGGAAGGCGAGGAACATGGACAACGGAACCGACAAGCCGACGAAAATGGCATTCGTGGCGCCCATGAAAAACATGAGGATTAAGGTCACCAGGATAAACCCAATGATGATCGTGTTGATCAGATCGTGCAGCGTAACCCGGGTCTCGGTGCTCTGGTCGCCGGTCAATACGACGCTGAGGTTCTTGGGGAAGGTGCTCTCGGTTAGCTCGTTAACGATATCCCGGCATTTGTCGCTGGCGTCGATGAGGTTCTCCCCGCTGCGCTTGATGACGTTCAGGGTGATCACATTCTTACCGGCGAGGCGCGCATAGCTTTCTTTTTCCTTGTAACCGTCTTTTATTTCTGCGATATCCCGCAAGTAAACAGTGGATCCTGATTGCGCCCGGATTACAATGTTCTCCACTTCGCGCGGGTCGGTGAATTCGCCAACCACGCTCAGGCTGCGCTTCATCGTTTCAACGTCGATATTGCCGCCGGCTATGCGCACGTTTTCGTATTGAATGGCGCGGGTTACGTCGTCCATGCTGATGCCGCTGGCCTGCATACGGTACAAGTCAAGATTTACCTGGATTTCGCGATCGAGCGCGCCGATCAGGTCTACGCGGGTTATTTCCTTCAGGCTTTCAATCCGGTCTTTCGCAATATCGGCGTATTCCTTCAGCTTGCTGAGTTCGTAATCGCCTGCAATGTTGATGTTCAGAATGGGCAGGTCGGCAAAGTTGATCTCCTGTACCGTAGGCTCCTGCTTGAGGTCGCTGGGGAGATCGGTGCGCGCTTTGTCTACTTCATCCTTCACCTTTTGCTTGGCTTCATCCACCTTCACATCGGTTTCAAATTCGGCCACGATAATGCTGAAGTCCTGAATGCTCTGGCTGGTCAGCTTCTTCAATCCATTGATGCCCTTGATTTTCTTCTCAATGGGCTTGGTGATGAGGTTCTCGATGTCTTTAGGCGCTGAACCGGGATAAATGGTTTGCACATAAATGGTCGGAATTACGATATCGGGGAACTTCTCCTTGGGAAGACTGATATAGCTCATGATGCCCGTAATCGTCAGGATCAGGGTCATCACGAATATGCTGGTCTTGTTGTCGATAGACCAGCTGGTGGGTTTGAATTCCTTGTGCTGTTGGCTCATGGCGCGCTTCAGGGTTGGGTTGGTTGGATGCTCTGCCCGTCGCTGAGTTCCTGGTAACCGGTGGTAATTACTTTGTCGCCGGCTTTGAGACCGCTCAAAATTTCAACCTGTCCGCTGTGAACACGGCCTGTTTTTACGCTCACCGCTTTGGCTGTCCAGCTTGAACCGCCTTTGTTTTCTGCCACGTAAACAACAGCGTTTTCACCCTGGCGCTGAATGATATTCAGGGGAACGCTCACAGCTTTGGGGTTGAAGTAGTCGGTAATCCTGACTACAGCGAGCATGTTCGGGCGCAGACTGCCGGGATCGCTGATACGCGCTTCGCAACGGAAAGAGCGGTTAACCGGGTCGATGGTATTGGCTACGAAGCTTACCTTGCCTGCGCGCTCGGTATTGAGATCGGGGAAGAACAGATTCACTGCATCGCCGATCCGTACCTTGCCAACCTGGGTTTCAGCTACATTGGCCGTTACTTTCACGCCGCTGAGATTTACGATTTTAAAGAGAGGCAAGCCGGGAGCAGCAGTCTCTCCAACCTTGATATTCACTTCGTCAATCACACCGGATATCTGGGCCTTGATCTGGGTCATAGACAACTGCTCTTTGGCAGATGCCAGCGATTTTTCCATGGCTTCCTTCTGGTTCTTGGCGGTCAGGTATTGAATTTCCGTACCAATGCCTTTTTCCCAGAGTTTCTTTTGCTTTTCGTACAAGGTGGTCAGAAAATCAAGCTGTTGCTTGGCCTGATCGACCTGCTGACGCTGCAAGGCATTGTCTTGTTCAGCCAGTACCTGGCCTTTGCTCACATTCATACCGGTTACTGCAATCACGCGCGTTACCACACCCGGCATTTGTGCAGTGGCAATAGTACTTTGTTCAGCGTCTACCACACCCTGTACTTCCACATAACCCTTGAATGGGGCTTCTGAGATGCTGGTATATGAAATGAGTTTGGCCTTGGCGCCGCCGGTGGTATCGAGTTTCAGTATTTCAGCGGTCAGCTTATCTGCCTGCTGCTGCAATACGGAAATTTCCTTCTTGATCTTTTCCAGTTCTGCCTTCTTTCCCTGAAGGCTGGTGTCTTGCTTGGGGCCGCAGGCGCTGAGCCAGATAGTGGCAGCCAGAAGGGTTGCTATATGGAGTTTCATCGTTTGGGTTTGCTTTTGTTTTTATTAGGGATTGATGCGTTGACCAAGGGCTTTTTTGAGGTCGATTTTAGACAGGCTGAGTTCGTACAGCGCATTGAGATACTGGATCTGCGCGTTCTTGAGTTCGGTTTCAGCCGAGAGAATTTCCACCGTGCTGCCAACGCCTTCCCTGAATTTGGTGTTCACCTGTTCGTAGATACGTTCTGCCAGGTCTTTGTTCTTGCGCTGCACTTCTACTGCCTGCAGGGCTGTTACCCACGATTGGCGGGCATTGATGTATTCCATTCCCGCAAAGCGTTCGAATTCCTGAATCTGATTGAGTGTCTTGTCGCGGTTGAGCTGCACCTGCCGGATCTGACTCTGTTTGCGGAAACCGTCAAAAATGGGAACTGACAGGTTGAGGCCCCAGATCGTGGCAGGAACCCAGGTGTTGTTGATGGGCAGGTTGCTTTCCAGGAAGTTGAACTCCGGACGGTTCGTATTGCGTTGGTGCGTTACAAAGCCTACCAGGGTGGGAGTATACCCGACTTTGTAGCGTTTTTCGTCGTAAAAGCTGAGGCGCAGGGTCTGGTTCAGCAGCTGATGCTCAATGCGCGCGGAAGGCTGCATCGCCGCATCGCCATTGCCGTCCACCAGGATAGACTTTTCAAAGGTTTCAAGGTCTTCAGTCAATACAATCGGCTGATCCATGGCAATACCCATGGCCATCTTCAGCATATTCTGCGTCATGGCCACTACAGTGAGCAGTTTTTCACGCTGTACACTGAGGTTGTCGAGACTGAGTTGCAGGCGGTCTACGTCGAGCTTCTCGGCAAAACCGGCAGCGTAGATTTCTTTGATATCGCTCAGGTTCTTCTCCAACATGCGGCGGTTCTGGTCGATGAGTTCCAGGTTCTTAACCGTGTTCAGGCAAAGGGCGTAAGCGCGCGTTACATTCTGCTCCAGATCCGTTTCGCTCTTTTCTGCCAGCAGGCGGCTCACCTGAACGAATTCCTTGGCTGCGCGCAAACCGAGCAGATAAGTACCGTCGTACATGAGCCATGAAGCCTGGATATTCGCACTGGCAGCGTACTTCTGTTGGAAGGCAATGAAGATAAAATCAGGTCCCTGGCCGGTGAAGTTGGGGATATAGCTTCCCGGTATTCTTACATACTGGTTAAAAGAAGCGGCAGCATTCACCTGCGGAAGGCCAATGCTCTGCACTTCCTTTACTTTCTGTTGGGCCAGACCGATGTCGGTTATGGTGTTCCGGTGGCTGAGATTATTCTTTTCGGCCATCGAAAGCGCTTCCTTCAGGGTGAGGCGGAGGGTGTCGCCTGCAGCGGCCCACGCAGGATTTCCGATTCCTGCAAGGGCGATGAGCACTGCCAATATTCTTGGTGTCATATGGTGAAGTGTTGTAATCGTTCTATTCCTTTTGCGCTGGCTACTCCATGCAGGTGGTAGCGGATAAGCTCACGGTAGCGGGCTTCAAACGTGGGTTCTGCATCCGGGAAAACTTCCGGATTGAGCAAATTGGCGACACTGCCCAGGTACAGCCTGGATATGATGTCGATGTTCAGGTCTGATCGGTACAAGCCCAAGGCCACGCCCCTTTCGAGGTTCTGCCTGATCTGCTTGCGGAAAACAGTTTCCCTGCTCTCTGAAAACAGCTGGAAACTGTCGGGATGGTATTTGCGGAGATCGTACAGCAGCGACGGATTGATTTCTTTGTTGTGTTCGAGCACAAACCCCGCAATGGCTTCCAATTGCTCAATCGGGTCTTCTATGGAGGCCATGACCGATTCGATCTTCTGTTCCATGGCGTCGAGGTGTGTCGACAGGGTGCGCCGAACCAGATCATCCTTATCCCGAAAGCACTGATATAAGGTCTTTTTGCTGATGCTGGTTTCACGCGCCACATCGTCCATCGACACGCTTCGTACACCGAAACGCATAAACAGGCGCTCGGCAGCATGCAAGACTTTTTTGACAACATCCACGGAATCTGTCGTTTAAGACGCCGCGAAATAAATACGCGGAAACTCAGGAAACTTTCAACCCTGTAAAAGTTTTCCGTGTTTTCGACGAATGTCGGATAAAGGGAAATTACTCCGCCTTGCCATTGACAGGAAGCGAAAATCCGAAAACGCTGCCGGCGCCTTCGGTGCTCATCACATCCATGCTTTCGCCATGGGCCTCGATAATGTGTTTTACAATGGCCAGGCCGAGACCGCTGCCGCCTTTTTGGCGCGAACGGCTTTTGTCGACGCGATAGAATCGTTCGAAAATCCGGGCGATGTCCTTTTGTGGTATCCCAAGCCCGGTATCTGCGACTTCCACCCTTATCCTTTCGCCCATCGGCAGAATGCGGAAACGGGTGCTGCCGCCGTCCTTACCATAACGAATGGAATTGGTGCCCAGATTGGTCAATACCTGCCTGATCCTGAATTTGTCTGCCCAGATAATACAGGGTTTTTCCGGTGCCTGCAAAACAAGGCTGATGTTCTCCCGCGCCGCCGACAATTCCAGCGATTCAATCACTTCTCTTGTGAGCTGCAGCAAATCGAAATGCGTTTCCTGCAGCATCAACTGACCGGCTTCGTATTGGGTTATGGCTTCCAGATCTGAAACGATGCCAACCAGGCGCTCCACGTTGCGGTCTGCCTTTTCGAGAAAATCGCGGTTGATGGTCGGATCTTCCAATCCGCCATCGATCAAGGTCGAGATATAGCCCTGGATATTGAAAATCGGGGTTTTCAATTCGTGTGAAACATTCCCCAGGTAGTCTTTGCGGTAATCTTCGAGTTGCTTCATGCGCTCCAATTCAATCCGGCGCCGTTCGAGAATGCGTTCCATTGTTTTCTCCAGCCGGTTTACTTCGGGTGAATTGTCGCGGAAAACGAGGTCTTCTCTTTGCAACTCAGCCTTGTCCATATGCTGCAGGTAATTGTCGAGCTGGCTAAGGGTTTTGCGATGGGAATTGGAGCTGACATACAAAGCCACGACAAAAGCGACGAACGCGATGGCGCTGCCGGTGTTGATGTCGTTGTTTCCCGGCCAGGCACTGCCGTCCAGCCAATGCCATATGCGGTTGAGCAAAAGGATGCTCAGCGTGCCGATCAGCAAATTGGCAAGGGTGCGGGTATTGTATGCCATGAGGGCAAAAGTAGCGCCCGGAGATGATGCCTGGGTTAAGTGCTTTTGTCCGCCGCAGGGCCCGTTGGGTCGAAATGGTATTTACTATTCCGACGCAGGGAGCGAATATTGCAGCTGCATGAGAGCATTTTTCAAAATGGTATTGGCAACATTGACAGGCCTGGCATTGACCTTTCTGTTGCTGATATTGGTTTTTGCCGGAATCGTGGCGAGCGCCATCAGCAGTGGTAAAAAGTCAACCGAAATCGGAGAACAAACCGTTCTGGAGTTTCGCCCGGGCCTGTCTATCGCAGACCGCAGTATCGAAAACCCATTCGCTGCCTTTACAGATGAAGCCGGATTTACCAGCAGCCTGGGCTTGTACGATATCCTGAAAACCATCGACCGCGCCAAAACCGATAGCAGGATCAAAGGCATTGTACTGCGCCCTGAATTCTCAGGTTCAGGCTTTGCTACCATTGCCGAACTGCGAAGCAAAATCGCTTCCTTCCGCAAGAGCGGCAAATTCGTCTATTGTTATGCCGATGTGATGACTGAACAGGCGTTTTACCTCGCCTCCGCCTGCGATTCCATCTTCATCCATCCTTCCTGTGAATGGATGTTCGACGGCCTTTCTGCCAATATCGTGATGTACAAAGGGCTGCTGGATAAAGCAGGAGTGGAGATGGAAGTCTTCCGCGCCGGCAAATACAAAAGCGCCGTTGAGCCTTTTATCCAGAAACAAATAAGTGCTGAAAACCGCGAGCAAACCAGCCTGCTTGTGCAAACTGTATTTGGTCAATACATACATGATATCGCCATCAGCCGCAAAATTGACTCTGCAACCCTTGCCGGCTATGCCCATACTCTGGCTATCACAGATGCGGCAACTGCATGTTCGCTGCGCCTGGCCGACCGCAGATTGCAGTACGATCAATTCGTGGAATTGGTGGGTAAAAAAGCCGGCTTGAAAGAGCCCGCCAAAATGAAAACCGTGGCCCTGGCCGACTATGCCGGTAGCCCGACCAAAGAGGATAAGGAATATTCAAAAGACAAGATTGCCATCGTTTACGCGAGCGGTGAAATCGGCTACGGAAAAAGCCAGGAGCCCGATCAGATCACCAATGAGAATATGGCCGCTGCCCTGCGCAAAGTGCGCGAAGACAAGAATATCAAAGCAGTGGTGCTGCGTGTAAACAGCCCGGGTGGCGGTTCACTGGCCAGCGATATCATTGCCCGCGAAATTGAACTGACCCGCAAGGTGAAACCGGTTATCGCCAGCTTTGGCAATGTGGCCGCTTCGGGTGGTTATTACATCGCATGCCTCGCCGATACCATCGTATGCCTCCCGCAAACCATCACCGGTTCGATTGGGGTGTTCGGCCTTTTCCCTAATACCGGTAAATTGTTCCGCGAGCACATGGCGCTGAATTATGAATCGGTAGGCACCGGACCAAACAGCGATTTTGGCCGTCCCGATGGACCTATGAATGCTGCCCAGCGCCAGTACATCCAGGGGATGGTGAATCGAATTTACGGTGATTTTATCTCCATCGTAGCCCGTGGCCGCAATATGGATACTGCCCGCGTGAATGCACTGGGTCAGGGGCGCGTGTGGCCGGGTTCTGAGGCCCTGCACAATGGCCTGGCCGATGTGAATGGCGGCATGGAAACAGCCCTGCAGATCGCGGCAGACCGAGCCAAACTGAAAAACTACCGCGTAGTGGAATACCCCGAGGTTAAATTCAGTCTCTCTGCGCTGTTTGGAAGTATGACCGATACTGAAGCCCGCATGAAGGCCATGCTGGGCGACGATTACGGCTTCATCATGGAAATGCGTAAAATGACCCAGCGCAGTGGTTACCAGGCGATGATGCCCTTCGAGCTGGAATGGCGTTGATGCCGCTTACCAGGTGTGATCCGTGATGATGCGCCAGCCTTCAGGCAGGCGTTTGAAAATCAATGAAAACGGGCCTTTATTGGCTTTCTGACTGCCGCCGATTTCCCAATTTCCGTGTACCATCACCACCGTGGCTGCATCGTCTAATGGAACCATGCGGTGGATATGAAACTGCAAGGTGCCCATGGCTGCTTTGTCAGGATAACTGCGCTGATAGGATTCCAATGTTGCCCGGTGTCCTGCACGGAAGCCCTTGGCTGTGATGAAATACATCGAATCGCTCTTCCAATAACCTTCCATGAACCCGGGAATATTGCCGCGGTTCCAGTTGGTAAGCTGGCTGTCGAGTACCGTTTGAATGGCTGCCTCATCGGTCTTGGTGAAAGCTGCTCCGCTTTTTGATGTACAAGCTGAACCCAAAAGAAAAAGGGCGATGGCTGTTGAGAGGAGGTTGTTCATTTCTTTCCCAGTGGAAGTATGGCCGAAAAAACAACGTTGTTATGGTAAACACCACTCCGGATAAAGAAAGGACTGGAGACCGGTTTGCGCATGGAATTCAAACCATATTGGAATTCAAGCCGCAACCAGGCTGCACCGGCATCGTATTGAACGCCTGCACCCATGATGAAAAGCATTTTCCGCAACTCGTCCTGCAGGTTGCTGTAAGCGCCGAGGGCATCGCGGGCATTGAAAACGTAGGAACCGCGGATACCTGCCAATACTTTCAATCCTTCCAATTGCGCGCTCCGCAATAAATACACCGGCACTTCGGCGCTTTGAATGCGGTAATGGAAAGGAAATGGATTGGGTGCGTCAGGATTGTTAAAACTCCTGCTGCCACGCTCTGCGAATGATACGCCGGTCATCCATGATGTTTTGGCGTCAATCCCGCGATGCACTTCAACACCGGCTGCATAACCGATTTTGTTAAAGCCACTTTCCTGGTCTCCGTCGATCTGGCAGAACTTGCCGGCAGCATACACACCAGCCCTGAACTGATTGTTTTGTGCCTGTGTTTTAAGCGGGATGACAGCTGCCAGTATGAATGTAAATGCAAGGATATGTTTCCGCATGCTGGCAAAAGTAGGAGATTTGCACCTATGCCGTATGCGGATACGCTGATCGTCGGGCAAGGCCTGGCCGGTTCATTGCTTTCTATGGCTTTGCTGGAAAGAGGGGAGGAGGTGCTGATTGCAGACGATGATCGTTCGGTGGTTTGCAGCCGCGTTGCGGCCGGACTGTTTCATCCCATTGTTCCCCGAACCGGTGGCCTCACCTGGATGGCCGAAGATATTTTTTTACGGATTGAACCCTTTTGGCGGCAGGTGGAAATGCGCATTCAGCTTCCGCTTATGCATGCAATGCCCATGTATTATCATGCGGCAGATGAACAGGCCGCGCAGCATTGGCGCCAGGCGAGTGAAGCACTGGGAACGGATTGGCTGGGTTGGCAGCTCGAACCGCTGAGAGCGGCTTTTACCGCCCGTGCAGGCCGGGTGGATATCCGGGCATTTTGCGAAAGCCTGGCTGCACGCTATCAACGGGAAGGCAGGTTGATCCGCAATCCCTTTGCCTGGGAGTCTGTTCATCGCCAAGGCGCATATTGGCAATGGGGTGGTTTTCGGTTTCGGCGGATTGTTTTGTGCCAGGGTTACCGGGCAGCGCAGGAGGGGCCGTTTGGTTTTCTGCCTTTTCAACTGACAAAGGGTGAATTGCTGACTGTTCGTTGCGCGCATCAGCCGGTTCCTGCCGCCATCCATAAAAAGAAAGCTTTTGTGATTCCTTTGGGAGATGCATTGTACCGCATTGGCTCTTCCTATTCGCGGTTTTTTTCTGATGATGTACCCGAGGAAAAGCGCAAGGCGCAATTGTTGGCCCAGGCATTGGAAGTGCATCCATGGCTGGAGGGCGCGGAATTGGTCAGCCACGAGGCCGGAATAAGGCCGACTACCGGAGGGCGTCGTCCGTTCCTGGGTGAACACCCTGAACTGAAAGGCGTGTTTGTATGCAATGGATGGGGAAGCAAAGGCGCAGCGCTTGCAGGTATCCTCATTCCGGCGATGCTCGATGTGCTGGCCGGCCGACAGAATCCTTTGCCGGAAACAGATATCGCCCAGTATTGGAACCCATAATTTGCCAATAGGAGCGGGAAGCAGGAGGAAAACTCCGGACATAAAAAAAGCCGCTGTCAGAAAACAGCGGCTTTTCTATGGATTTTGAAGTGCTTACTGCACGTTCATTTTGCGGGTAACGGTATTGGCTCCTGCAGTAACAGTGTAGAAATACACACCGGGGGTAAGACCGGCAGCATTCAGGGTAACAAAGTGGTTACCGGGTGTTACATAACGGGGAGATTCACTGCGAACTACCTTGCCGTCGAGTGAACGGATTTCAACGTTCAGTTTTGCGGGCTCATCAAGGTAAATCAATACATCAGAAGTGCCGCTGAAGGGGTTCGGGTAGTTCTGAGATACCACGAATACCGAAGCAGGGCGGTTGGCTTTGTGCACACCAAGCCCCCACTGATGTCCGACTTCGTTGTTGCGGATTCTTTCGGTTGGGATGGCTGCGTATAGAATTTCGTTCAGCACAGTTTCGTGGTTGTTAGCACTGGCACTGTTGTTCTGAAGGGCAGTGCCGGGGATAATATCCTGCTGCCATACCATGTGTACGAAACTGTCTGTACGCGGTGAGAGACAAGCGAAGTCGTCTTCTGCGCGCATGGTCTGGGTAAGGTTCTGGGCTGGCTGCCAGGTAACACCACCGTCGGTAGAGTAAACCATTCCGATATCGCGGTAGTTGGCATCGAGGTCGCTTACGTCACCTTCAATCGGCACGGAAAAGCTCACATAAATGTTGCCATCTGCATCGATAGCAGCGCTTGGCTGGCGCATGGCTGAAGTATTGCCAAGGCGGGCTACGGTGTTGAGGTTGCTGGGCACGTTGCCACTGGTCAGTGCAGCGGTTGTAGCGCCAAGAAGGCTGTTGCCTGCAGTTTCGTCACGGCCGAAAGGTGTACCGGAAGCAATGATCTGGCTGGTATTGGTTTCTTCGCTCCAGTGAACAATGTTCTGGAAGCCGGGGAAGAACGAGAAGCTCTGGTCTGAGTTGTCGTCGTCGAACATGCGGCTGAAGCCCCAGAACGCGTGCAATTTGCCGTCGTTGTCGATTAACACATGCACCGATCCATCGTTGGAGAAAGGAGTATCAAGCATCAGCTTGCTAGAAGCGTAAGGCGCGTACTTGAAGCTGTCAACGATGGTTTTGGTGAAGGTGTTACCGTTATCGGTTGATTTCCAAACGGCTACGTCGTCAGCCAGACCACCGAAGATGATGGCAACGATCGAATCGCGAACGTCGATGGCATAACCGTCGGCACCTGCACCTGTGATGCGGCTGGAGTCGAAACCGGGCAGCATTTGAGCAACTTTATCCCAGGTTGCACCGCCATCTGTGCTGCGGCTGTAAACCATTGGCGCAAGTACACCAAGGCGCGTAGGAGCGCGGGGTTCGCCCGGCTGCGAGCTGTCGGTGTACGAATAAATTGCGTGGATGTAATTGCCGCTGCCTGCTGCACGCGCCCAGATCGGACGAAGATTGTTTTCCTTTAAAACAGGCGTGCTGGTCCAGTCATTCTGGCCTTGGCCGCTGTTCTTGGAAAGCACGAAACCGCCAAGCGTGGCATCGTGAGCCAGAACCCATTCGTTGCCATTGGCCAATACGCCGATGCTGGGCCAGCCGAGGCGGGTGGATTCAATGCGGTTGTTGCGCACAGCACCCCAGTTTCCGCCCTTACCGGTCTTGCTGTTATAACCTGTACCGCGGTTAGGGAAAGAAGCAGAGCCTTCATCGGGTGAAGTAGTCCAAACCAATGAAACCGAACCATTGTCATACAATTTGATGCGGTTGGAAATCGAAGCATTGGTCTGCAGGTCGTAGTAAGAGGTTCCTACCTTGATGAAAGAATACGGAACAATGCCACGACGCAGCATGTCTTCGTTGCGGTTTGGACGGCCGCTCATAAAGCCGTTAACATTCATGTCTCCGCGAACTTCGGGAGCCGGGCGCATCGCCGGTCCGTTGTCGCTCAGCATGCGGATGTTGCCGAGCGGTGCCTGTGCGGTCACCGACAGGGTCGCAGATGCTGCAAGCAATGTAAGTATGTGTTTTCTCATGGTTATTTGGTATTCAGATTTTTACAAATTAAGGGGCTTTACAGAGAAAGGACAAAGTTTTCGTGAAAGACCTGTTGTCAGTTTTTTA
>Ga0315902_10009839_pt1 | contig 12717 bp, 9 predicted proteins | sample LakEriMetagenome_9_FD_203523 | JGI IMG/M metagenome (GOLD analysis project Ga0315902, IMG submission 203523) | Freshwater fungal communities from buoy surface, Lake Erie, Ohio, United States - Buoy 12 MA117 | ecosystem: Environmental > Aquatic > Freshwater > Lake > Lake biofilm | place: USA... | reverse complement strand
ATACTGCTGCCAGAGCGCTGGATTCTGTTCACCTAGGTGCTGCAGCTTTTTCATCGTTTCTTGCGCCTTGATCTTCGAAGTCTCTTTTTCGAGAAACACTGGGAAGCTCATCGGAATGTGCGCGTCGTCATAGTAGTTGGTCAAAAACTCGGGCGAACGAATCCAGGCTGCAGCACGCTGCCTCATCGCCTCACGCTGCGGCAGCCATGTCTCCAGCGTTTGGTGGAGAGCCACCGCCTCGGCCATGATTTCATCGGGCAGGTCATTCTTGTCTCCGCCATCTCCACCAGGGGCGCCTGCACGTAGTTGTGGCGGTTCCTGCGAGTCGCCCGCGGCCGTCCAATGCAGCACCTTGCGCTCCGGGATCATGCAGGAGGCCTCACGCTCTTCAGCGCGCCAGAGTTTGTTCTGGGGGCCGTCTGTTGTATGACCTCCGGCCACCGGCGCTGCTTCACCGATCTGGTAGCGCAAAAGATTGATCAAAAACGCCCCCTGTTCCTGACGGCTGGGCTGAGCCCCTGACCACGCGAATTCATGATCGCACAGGCCGAACTGCGCCATGCCGAGCGAATCCACCATCGACCATTGTTCATCCACGGGGCAACCGCGGACACGACAAACAGCCTCCACTGGGAAGGTTTTGTGCTCGAACGCAAAACTAAGGATGTCAGTCAGGGCCTGCATCGGCAGCAGCAGCTCGCTGGCGGGGTTGAAGTAAGCTAGCGCGGTGGGCATCCCGCGGAGCGATGCCGCCGCTCTCAGCAGCCAGCCGATTTCCCAAGTCCGATTGCCATTCTCTGCCGAGGCGAATCGCGCTTCCGCCGAGTCGCCCGAGGCTGGAATGAGGTAGCTCACGCGGAACCGCACAAAAGCACGATGTCTCCGTGCCTCCTGTGCCACCGCATCGTATCCAGGTGCCTGAAGAGCACGTTCGAAAGCACCGGGATGCGAAAAAGGGCCGAAGGCTCCCATCATGTGCGCCCCCGTCACCAGCGTGGGAGGCTCCGTCACTCCGAGGTCATCCGGCCAGGGAAATTCACAGATGTCCACCCAGCAGGAGGCTCCATTCGCGAAATCCGTCGCCAGAGTGAGGCCAGCTCCTTGCATCTCGGGCCACTGCGAGACGTCTTCGTCCGCCTTGATGGTGTAGCCCTCGCGTTCGAGGATCAGGCGCAACTCCGCTAGGCCTGGAGCTTCGGAGGCAAGAACAGCAACGCATTGCGAGAAAAAACTCTGGGTCATCGCGACGGAGCTAGCAGGTCTGTTCCCGCGTGAACAGCGAAAAAGCAGACCCGCTGTCATGGAGCTGATCCATGAGATCTCCTTGCGCAGTGTTAGCACTTCAGTGGCCTAGCCACCTCGACCGCGGCCGACAACTAGAACGCGATTTCATCCCTCTTGCCAAGGTCCGGCGGCTCCGCTTGGATGGCGGGAATCTGCCCCGAATCCCGCCATGCCTGACGATTTCCGCTTCGATGTCATTCTTGGAGCCGCGTAAGCAACCTTGACGTTCGACATGTCAGACGGTAGCGTCAGACGCATGAAGACCATTCCTCTCCGCACCTTGCTGCGCGACCCGAAGTCCGTGAAGAAAATGACCCGCAGCGGTCATGCGGTGCGCATCACGGATGGAGGTGCCGCTTTGTGGGATTTGACGGCACCGGTGATTCATTCGGAAAAAGGCAGCGATTCCCGTGAAGTGCTCTGGGAGCAGCATTTTGAGGATTTGCTCGCTGGTGGTGAAACACCGGCTGGAATGCCTTCGCTCGATCAAGTGCTGGAATTTTCACGCGGTGAACGATGATGAAGACCTACGCGGACACCAGCTTTCTGGCCCGGCTTCTGATTCACGACGCGGACAATGCGTCTGCGGTGGATGCTCACCGCAGCCTGGGGAGGCCGTTTTTGATCTACACGCCGTTTCATCGCCTCGAAGTGACCAATGCGCTACGTCTGCGCACCTTCATGGCCTCCAGCGGCGGCTTAGCGATCAAACGACGGGCGAAAATCGAAGAACAAGAGGCTGATCGCCGCCTGAAGTGGTGCCTGGCGAAAGGCCTGTTCCAAGCCACGCCGATGCCGTGGGAGTCCGCCATCGAGCGGGCCGTTGAACTTTCTGCCGCGCACTGCCATCGCATCGGACTGCGCAGCTTTGACCTGTTTCACGTCGGCGCTGCCGTCGAACTCCAGGTGAAGCAATTCATCACCTGCGACCTCCGTCAGGCAGCGCTGGCGAAGGCTGCGGGGTTGAAGGTGACGCTGGTGCGAAGGGAGACTTGATTGCGCCATGAACTTTTCACTCAAACGCATTCCTTGTCGGGCCGAAATAGGCACTCTCAATTGGTTGGGTGATGACCTTGTCGATTTAGCAGATGGCGGCAGACGATTTCATCTGGATGGGACAATTACAGACTCAAATCTTAGCTGGGGAGGCCTTGATTTTGATTTTGCCGTCGTTTCACACAGCGGAAGATACGCTGCACTCGGACAGCGACTGGGAACGAAATGCCTCTTGCTTGAAATCCAAAATAGTCGGCCACACCTGTTGAGAGAACTCAACCGTTCTTACTATCAGTCCAGCGTGTACGAGTACCCGGTTGCCTTTGTGGGAGGAAACGAAGGGGAGCTGCTTCTGCACTGTCCGGAGGACTATTGTCGTCTAGAGATCGAGAAAGTTGCTTCGACCGACTTCAAACTGAAGCACTCGGGTTTGGAAGTTCGTAAGCCTGCTGATTTCTTTCACTCAAGACTCACGGTGAGTCCTTCTGGAAAGAAATTCTTCAGCGCAGGCTGGGTTTGGCACCCATTTGACACACTTGCACTTTATGACCTCGATCAGGCTCTCAATAACCCAACTCTGCTGGACAAAGTCGAATGTGAAGGTCTTGAGAACTGGAGCGGGGAAGTCAATTCCGCGACTTTCTTGGACGATGATCATCTTGTACTCGCTGAAAACTCCGACTCAGTGCGTTATGGCGAGGATGCGACGGGACAGACACCAGGGACAATTGGAATCCTATCACTGAAGGAAGGCCGACTCTTGAGCAAATGTTGTCACGATCCTGCCGCAGGTATCATGATGCCCATCGATCAAGAGCACATTATTACCTTTTATCAGCACCCGAAGATTGTTCACCTGCCAAGTGGCCGGATTGTAGCAAGCCGGCCAGAGATTCATACTGGTGTGGCAACAAGTAGCATTATTCATCACCATGCGCCGACACCCCCGCTCGCGCTCGATCCTGAGCGGAAGCGTTTCGCGGTCGCACAAGGTAAAGAAATCGTTGTTGTGACTGTCTCTTGAGCACCTTAAAAGAAAAAAGGCCGACGAAACGTCGGCCTTCCGTGATCCAGTTGCAAAGCAACTGGGCTACTTCTTGAACACCTTATCACCCTTGTTCCCGCCGGAGACGAGGTAGGCCAGCAGGTCGAGCAGCTCGTCCTGATTCAATGAGTTGATCAAACTGGGGGGCATCATGCTGACTTTGCGGGTGCCTTTTTTGGCGATGTCGCTTTCGTTGATGGCCATGTGGTCGTTGGGGGCGAAGGGGTTGGTCATGAGGAAGACTTTTTCGTTCTCTTCGACGATGATGCGGCCGATGAGGATGCTGCCGTCTTTTTTGGTGATCTCGTGGCTGTCGTATTGGTCGGAGATGACTTTGCTGGGGTCGATGATGTTCTCCAGGAGGTCGCGGAGGGTGTAGCGGTTGCCGGAGCCGGTGAGGTCGGGGCCGATGCTGCCGCCTTCGCCGTTGAAGCGGTGGCAGGTGGCGCACATGATGCTGCGATACATGGTTTCGCCGTTGGCGAAGTTGCGTCCGCCGGCTTTGAGGCCGGTGGTGGCGAGGGCGGTGGCTTCATCGAGGGTGTAGGCGCGGCCGGGGCCTTTGGGGGCGACGTAGTTGGGCGCGGAGGTGGCGGCTTCGACTTTGCTGCTGAGGGCGTCGAGGGCGGCGAGTTCGGGCTGCGGGACGAAGGTTTCGAGGGCGTCTTTGCGGATGTTTTCGATGAAGCCTTTGAAGCTGTTGCCGCCTTTCCAGGTGCGGGCGCGGGGGAACCAACTGAAGAAGGTCTGGCGGTGCTCGGGGGTCCATCCGGCGGTGGCATTGCGCAGGGCGAACATGTAGTCGATCTGCTGCGCATTCGGGCGGCTACCGGCGGCGGCGCGGGCGGCGTTGGCGTAGCCGTCGTTGCGGCTCAACACGGCATCGCTGGCGACTTCTTGGAAGTCATCTTTGGCGGTGGCCATGAGGGCGAGGGTCTTGCTGACGACTTGCTTGCTGTCGATGGCGACGAGGATCTGGCAGAGCTCGCGATTGATCTGGGCGTTGTCGGTGGGGAAGAGCGGGTCAAGGGAGGCGGCGATCTTTTCGCAGATGTCGGCATTCGGTTTGCCGAGGCGGGTCAAAACGAGCTGCAAGGCACGTAGGGAGGCGAGTTCGTGGCCTGGAGGCGGCTGGATGGCGCTGAGGGCGAGAAGGATGCTGTTTTGGAGTTCGACGTTCTGCGGCTGAACGGGCGAGATGGGCTCGCTGGAGGTGGATTTGGGCTTGGAAGTGGCTTTTCCGCCTTCGTGGGCGGATGTGGCTCCGCTGACGCGGGCGAGGGCGATGAGGGCTTCGATGGCGGCGACGGGATGTTTTTCGCTGAGGGCTTTTTCTTTCCAAAGCTCGACGGGGAGCTTTTCGATGGCGACGCGGGCGGCGTAGCGCACGTGGCGGTCGCTGTGGCTCAAATAGCCCCAGGCGGTGGCGAGGGCTTTGGCGGCGTCCGGCGTGCCGGAGTGCAGGGCCTCGATGGCGTGACGCATGCGGGCTTCTTCATCGAGCGTGGTGGCTTTGACGGGCGCGGTGGATTCATCACCGACGTAGGTGACGCGATAGACGCCGGACTGCGATTTGCGGCCGCCGACGGCGAAGTACATGGCTCCGTCCTGCGGATGGATGACGACATCAGTGAGGGGCAAGGGTTTGCCAAAGACGAATTCTTCCTTGGTGGCGAGGTAGCTGGCGCCTTTGCTTTCGAGGTGGATGGCCCACATGGTGCCGTAGGTCCAGTCGTTGATGAAGATGGCGTGCTGATACTTCGCGGGGAATTTGGCTCCGGTGCCAGCGACGACGCCGGTGGGGCTGCCGGGGCCGATGTCGAGCGTGGTGGGCAGGGAGTCGGGGTAATACTGGGGCCATTTGCCGCTGCCGCTGCGCCAGCCGTAATCCGCACCGCTGACGCAGTGATTCACGCGGGTGGGGCGATACCAGGGAGCGCCGATGTCCCACTCCATGTCGGCGTCGTAGGTGAAGAGTTCGCCCTGGTCGTTGAAGCAGATGTCGAACTCGTTGCGGAAGCCGTAGCAGAAGAGTTCGAGGCCGGAGCCATCGGGGTTCATGCTGCAAACGTAACCGCCGGGGGCGAGGATGCCGCGTGCGTGGCCGTTGGCGTCCCAGAGGCGCGGGAGGACATGGTCTTCGTTCCAAATTTTCGCCGGACGGCTCTCGGTGAGGCCATCGGGGAGTTTGGTGTGGTTGCCGCAGTTGAAGTAGATGCGTTTGCCATCGGGGCTGACGACCATGCTGTGCAGGCCGTGCTCGCCACCACCGGCCATGGTGTGGAGTTTGGTGGTCTTGTCGTATTGATCGTCGCCATTGGTGTCCTGGAGGCGGTAGAGGCCGTTGTCCTTGCCGTTTTCATTCACCATGACGTAGAGGCTGTCGAAGGCGGCGAGCAGGCCGTGCGCCTTGCCCATTTCGATGGCGAGTTTTTCGGGTTTGAGGTTCTCGGTCTTGCCGATGGCAGGAACGCTCATGCGGTAGATGCTGCCGTATTGGTCACAGGCGATGAGGCGGCCTTTCGGATCGACGGTGAGGGCGACCCACGAGCCTTCCTGGTCTTTGGGGACGTTGTAGAGTTTTTCGACCTTGAAGCCCTTCGGCACGGTCACATCAGCCGCAGCGATGGATTCGGCGGGACCGGCGTTTCCGCCGCCGATTTTGCCATCGAAAGGCTTGCCCCACGGGCCTTGGCCGTATTCTTGGATGACGAGGGCTTTTTTAAAGTCCTGCGTGCCCGCTTTGGCGGCCTCCCAGGTGCCATTCGACTCGATGACGATGTCCTGGCGGCCGGATGGCAGTTTCAGCGTGAGGCGTGCGACAAGGGCCGCGGTGCCGCCTTTGTTGGTGGCGTTGATGAGGAGTTCGTTGCTCTCGCCACGCTTGATTACCTGACTGAGGTCGGCTTTGGATGGCTCTTGCCAATCGGCATTGGTGAGGACTTTTTTGCCGTTGAGGGTGGCGGTGGCTCCGTTGTCGCAGGTCAGCTCGAGCGTGGCGAGCTGGGCATTCTGCGGCACGTCAAAGCGGTGGCGGAAGGTGACCTTGTTGTCTTTGTTGCCGTCTTTGGAGAGCCAGATCCACTGCGGGGCGGCGTGGAGCGATGAAACAGCGAGGAGGGAGAGCAGAAGCGTGCGCATGGAGGGGCGCATAATACGCCCGCGCCGTGCTTTCTTAGCAGGGAAATGCCGTTCTCAGGCTTCCTCGGCGATGGGCAGTTTTGCGACGGCTTCCTTCAGTTCCTGACCGGGGCGGAAGCGCACGACGCGCTGCGGGGAAAAGTGGATGGGAATCTCCGGGCGCTTCGGATCGCGACCGAGGCTACGGCGGGACACCGGGAGGCTGAAGGTGCCAAATTCCCGCAGAGAGACTTCCTTTCCGGAGGCGAGATGATTGGAAAGCGCGTCCATGAAGCCATCGACCACGCGGGTGACCTCAGCGTGGGTCATGCCGGTGGCGTTGCTGATGTCGATGACGAGATGCTGTTTGGTGGTGCGGCGCATGATTTTCTGAATGACGCGGCTTTGGCGGCTGGCAAGGTGGATGCGAGACGATTTCCACATGCCCGCCCGAAGTTCCGCCCCCGATCCGAAGACTGTTTCCGCCGCACTGGAGGCCTGGTTTGACGAGCATGGTCGCGACTATCCATGGCGGCGCACTCGCGATGCGTATGCGATCCTCGTTTCCGAAGTGATGCTGCAGCAGACTCAAATCACGACGGTGCTGGAGCGCGGCTACTTCACGCGCTGGCTGCAGCGCTTCCCGGACTGGCACACGCTGGCGCAGGCTGCCGAGAGTGATGTTTTGAAGGCGTGGGAAGGCCTGGGTTATTACCGCCGCGCGCGAAATCTGCAGCGTCTGGCGCAGGTGGTGATGGAGGAACATGCCGGTGTGTTTCCGCAGGAGCATGCGGTGATCCTTTCACTGCCGGGAATCGGCCCCTACACGGCGGGCGCGGTGGCGAGTTTTGCGTTTGGACAGGCACAGGCGATCGTGGACGGCAATGTGGCGCGCGTTTTGGCGCGCTTGCATGAAGACGCGACGCCGGTGGACTCCACGCGTGGCAAAGAGCTGCTGTGGGAGCGTGCGGAGGCGCTGGTGAAGGCTGCGGCCGATCCGCGCGTGCTGAACTCCGCGCTGATGGAGCTGGGGCAGACGCATTGCCGGCCGACGAAGCCTGCGTGCGACCTGTGCCCGGTGCGCCGCGAATGCCGGGCCAAGGAACCGGAAACGCTGCCCGTGAAGTCCGCACGCACGGAGCTGAGTGAGGTGACGGAGCGCGTGTTTTTCCTGCGGACGAAGGAGGGCGTGCTGCTGGAGCAGGAGAGCGGCAGCCGACGCACCGGCCTGTGGAAGCTGCCTGCGCTGCCGGAATCAACGGACGCCAAACTGCCGCCGGTGCTGATGAAGAGCCGCTACGGCATCACGCGCTACAAAGTGACGCTGTGGGTGCATGAAGCACCGAAGCTGAAAAAGTGGAACGAGGCCTGCGAACTCATCCCACACGCAAAACTGGCCGAAGTGGCGATGCCGAGCCCGTATCGACGCGCGCTGGAGAGTCTGATGCGCGAGCGGGAAGGGGAGCTGCTGTGATGACCCGCCGTGGGCATCACTTACTGCCCGTTTTGTCCTTGTAAGGACTGCGGATCATCTGCTGGAGAGAGCTGCGTGAGATGTAGAAGACATCAGGATCGCCCTCGATCTGGCCAAAGAAGAATGCGGTGGTTCCATTCGGCTGAGTCGGCGAAAAAATGAGATTCACCTCGCGACTTGGGCCGTCGTTTTTGCCGGGCTCGCCGAGAACGATCTGAATACGAAGCAGAGGGGTCTTGAGCGCTTGCAGGGCATCGCTGCGGCTGGCGGACCAGTCTTGAACGGTGAATTTGGAGAGATCGCTGGCCATTTTGTCTATCTTAAGACGGTCGAGCTCGGCAGTCATGTCCTTGCCAGCCTGCGTGGCAGTCCAAGCGGCGGTTTCTGGGTTGTGATTGAGGACGAGCGGCGGCTCCGCGGCGCGGGAGAGGGTGATGCGGCGGATGGCGAAGGTGCTGAAGCGCAGCGCGCCGAGTCCCTTCCATTTCACGTTATCTGGCGCGAGGGATTGCAGCAGCGTGGAGTCGATGCGGTAAACAAACGGCTCGTCGTCGTATTTGGCGTAGAATTTGGTGCCTGCCTCATCGCTGCCGAAGTTGAGCTTGATGGGACGGAACTGCGGATACTGCCAGGTGATGGTCTGGAAGGGTTTGTCGAGGCCGAAGGGCGTCAGATCGGCCGCAGCGTCCGCGGTGTATTCGAGGATTTCGTGCGTGTTGAGTGCCTCAATCATGCGCGCGAGGCGCTCGCCATTCGCAGGCTCCTTCGCACCGTGACGCGCGAGAAACCAGGTGCCGGATTCCTGCGTGAGATTGACCTCCGGGAAGGAAGCGCTGGTGATGGCGATGCTGAGGCAGGCCTCCGTGTTGATTTGCGCCAGCAGGCGGTCGCGCAGCGTGTTTGGCTCCAGCCAGAGACCGATGAGGTTTTTCGCGGCGACGGCGAAGACGGGTTTACGATGTGCAGCAGTGGCCGCGACGCTGACTGTGGTGCCGTCCGTGGGCTTTTTGAGCGTGATTTCGAGCGTGTTCTTTTCATCGCCGCCGAGGGTGATGCGCGCCTTCATCTCATCCGCGGGCGCGGCGGCGCCAGTGATGGCCGGAGCGGCCTCCGCAGCGGATTTGGCGGCCGCTGGGGCGTCCTTGGCCTCAATGATCTCGATGTTCAGAAGGATGGAAATCAGTTCATTGACGCGATCTTTGCTGGCGCGGGTTTTGATGGGCTTGAGCAGCACCCAAGGCATGTTTTCGTTTTCGCGGAAGAGCTGAATCTGGCCGCCGGATTGCGTGAGGGTGATGCCGGTGATTTTTTCCGTGCGAGCGCGGAGCAGGCGCATGTCACGCCAGGCGGCCTGGGGCGCGGCGAGGATCGCTGGAGCGGTGGTGCGGGCGATGTAGGTGGCAGGTCCGCCCTCCGCGCCGGGAAAGAGCATGTAGGCGCTGCCTTCGATGGCCGCCAGGGCACCGAACCAGCATTCGTGGATGGTGGCGTCATCCGCTCCGAGCAGGCGCACTTTGTGGCGCGGCTTGTCGAGGCTGGTCTTGGCCCACTCGCCTTCATCGAACTCTTCGCGGCGCACGCGCTCGATCCACTCGACGCCATCCACGGCTTTGAGGAGCGCATTGAGGCGCTCAGGGTCGGCGAGATCCGCGACCGGCTTGGTGAAGTGCCAGGTGTCGTCTTTGCGCGTGAAGGAGAGCAGGCCACCGGAGGCATCCGTGATCTCGATGCGGGCGACCTTTTCGAGCTGGAGGCGCACGGGGCCGCGGCGCATCTCGCGGAGCTGCTGCGCGGAGGGAAAGTAGCGCTCGATACCGAGGATGACCGCTCCGAGGGCCGCCACCAGAAGGAAAAGCAGGAGGGTGGTGCGTGTGCTCATCTGACAGGAAAAGTGGGTGGGCAGTGCATCATCAGGCGGCGCGTCGTCCGGCCCAGACCAACATGCCGAGCGCGAGCACCACGGCGGGCATGGCGAGGGCAGTGAGCCAGAAAATGATGTCGTGCTGGCGTGGCGTGAGCTGGATGCGGTAGGAGATCCGTGGCTTTGGCGGAGTGCCGATCAGAGTTTCGCGGTTGATGATCCAGTTCAGGCTGGCGGCGACGAAATCGCGGTTCTCCGCGATCATGGTGCCTTTGTCGAGCAGTGTGGGATTGGAGACGACCACCATGCGGGAGCTATCGATGTCATGGCTGGCATCCGCCGCACCGCCGCGCACCACGCTGGCTGCGACATAGACGGGCGGGAGGGTGTCCTCATCCTCATTCACGACCGGGAGGTCATCGTAGAATTGCGTTTCGCCCCAGTAGAATTCCTCCGCCTTCAGCACGGGCTGGACGCTGATGTTTCGTTCCTTGAGCGCGGGATTGGAGCCGCTATCCGCGAGATCGAGCGACTCGGTCTGACCGACAAAGGTGGTGATGCTGTTGCCGAGGTGTTGAACGAAGGAAACATCCCTTGAGAAGCGGGACTGGACGCCAAACTCCTTCTTCGGACCGGCGCTGGTGCTGCGGGCCATGAGCACGCGGTCACCGCGCGGTCTCACTCCATTGGCGGCGAGCCATTGGTTCAGGTTTTTCGTGATGCGGTTCGGATCGAGGAGCAGGAGGATGCCAGCGCGTGGCGCGTTCCAATACTCATCGAGCATCCGCAACTCGCGCTCGGTGATGTCATACTTCGCACCGATGAGGATGATGCCGTCGGCATCATTGGTGATCGTGTTGACGTCGCTGAGATTGACGGGGAGCAACTCAAAGTTTTGCTGGCGGCCGATCTCGGTGAGGGCGTCGAAAGAATCAGCCACAGCGGTGTCGGAGCGGGAGCCTTTGCCGCCAATGAAGTAGAAGCGGCGCACCTTGCCCTCGACGACATTGACGAGCGCGGAGGTGACCGCGTCTTCGCCACGGAATGCGACGATTTCCTTCTGCATGCGGGTGCCGGTCTCGCGAACGACGAGCTCCTCCTCGGTGATGAAGCGCTTATTCGGCCCGGAGGCGAGGAGGATGCCGTTTTGAGTGAGAGAGAGGCCGGTTTCCGCCTTGAGATTCTCCGCACGTTCAATGTCGCGGACGGGATCGATGGTGCGCAGCTTCACGCGCTGGCGTCCGTACAGACGGTATTCCTCCAGCAGCGAATTCACCTCGCCGAAGAGCTTCGAATCCCGTGCAAAGACCATGTAGATGGTCACATCGCGGGAAAGGGTCTCGAGATGATGCTTCGTGGATTCGCTCAGCGTGAAATTCTGGGTCGGGCTGAGGTCAAAACGCGTGTAGTAGCGGTAATTGAGGCGATTGATGCCGGCGAAGATCATCAACGTGAGCAGCAACTGAAGGCCCACATTGAGGCCGATGCCAAGGCGGCGCGGCATGGCGGCCTTGGGCGATTTTTCGGCGGGATCTGGCGCTTGGTCGGACATTGCAGGGGCGGATCAGGGCTTCCAGCGGCGGAATTCGACGACTTGATGAGTGAAGGCCAGGAAGAGGAAGGTGAGGCTGGCGTAATAAACGAGCGGCCGCGTGTCGATGAGACCGCTGGTGAAGACGCGCACGTGCTCCACGCTGGCGAAGTAAGTGGATACGTCCACGATGGCGTCGGTGATCTTGCGGCCGATCAGCATCACAAACAGACCCAGCAGGTAATGGCCGAGGCTGAGGGTGAAGCTGAGGATGGCGGCGACGATCTGGTTGCGCGTGAGCGAGGAGGCGAAGATGCCCATCGCGAGGTTGAACATGCCCATGGCCATCAAGATAATGTAGGAGCCGCCGAGGGAGCCCGAGGGCAGTTCGACGAGGCCGTTGCTCACCCAGTGGGCGACTTTGAAATTGAGCAGGCTGGGCAGCCAGAGCAGGCCGTAAATGATCAGCGCGGCGAAATACTTGCCGAAAACGACCTGCCAAGCGCGGACCGGGGCTGTGAAAAGGGTCTCGAAGGTGCCCAGGCGGCGCTCTTCGGCAAAACTGCGCATGGTGAGCAGCGGGAAGACAAAAAAGTAGCTCAGCCAGAACCACTGCGGCTGAAACGTCCAGGTCACGATGCTGCCCTCGCTCGGCGCGCTCTCCAGGATGCTCAGGGCTGCCCTGAAGGCGAAACCGTTCAGGATCATCACGAGGGCTACGACCACGTAGGCCACCGGCGAGACAAAAAAGCCCCGCAGTTCCTTTTTGAGCATGATCCAAAAGCCTCTCATTTAGGATCGTGGGAGCGGGTTGGGGGCGGCATTACGGGAAAAGGGCATCAAGGAGGGCAAAACTAGCTTTTAGATGGTGGGCCCGGCAATGACAAACTGACATTCTGGCAAAAGGGGCCCGAGGAGGCCCCCGCAGGCCCCCCAAAAGGCCAAAATGGGCCCAAAAGCGGGTTTGGGGCAGTTAGTTAGGATATATTAATAAAAAGAACGGATAATTATTGAAATTGCGATTAATCGGATTAAAAGTGAAAAATCATAATCACCACAATGCCTTCGCCACCCCGAAAGCTCCTCTGTCGAGGCGGTTCTCCGCCTCCCTGCAGAGGCTTTGTGCGCTCACACCTGCGCGTGTGGGCCGGATGGCTGTTGCTTGGTGTGCTGCTTTTGCAGGTTCGGGTGGGTCATGCCCAGGCGGCAACGCCCAACTTGCTCGACAACTCCAGCTTTGAGCAAACCGGCGCGCCGAACACAAATGGCGCACCTGTGGCCGTGCATGCCTACAACGGCGCCGGCACTCCTTTCGGGACGAACGTCAACGCACTCCGCTGGGTGGGCGGGGTGAATGGCGTCAGCCCGTTCAACACACCCATCGCGCGCATGCAGGTGCTCGCGGT
>Ga0315902_10009837_pt1 | contig 12718 bp, 8 predicted proteins | sample LakEriMetagenome_9_FD_203523 | JGI IMG/M metagenome (GOLD analysis project Ga0315902, IMG submission 203523) | Freshwater fungal communities from buoy surface, Lake Erie, Ohio, United States - Buoy 12 MA117 | ecosystem: Environmental > Aquatic > Freshwater > Lake > Lake biofilm | place: USA... | reverse complement strand
ATTCTTACAAAACGTCCAACTTCCGGATTCCGTTTCGATCCTTTCGAATACCAGTATATTCAGTCGCGGAGTGCTGTAATTAGTAATGCCAACCTGAAGCCTGAAACTACTGTTGATTATGAACTTGGTTTTCAGCAGGTTTTATCCAAGACTTCCTCGTTAAAGATTTCGGCATTCTACCGTGAGCAGCGAAACAATGTTCAGTTGATCAATGTATTTGAAGCATATCCTGCAACATACAGAACATTTGGTAACCGTGATTTTGGTACGGTTAAGGGAATGACAATATCGTATGATCTTCGTCGAACAGGAAACATTCGTATGACAGCGGCTTATACCCTGCAGTTTGCGGATGGAACGGGTTCTGATGCAACGTCGATGGCGGGTATCGTGAATGCAGGTTTACCTAACCTAAGAACGATCTTCCCATACTCCTTTGATCAGCGTCACGCCTTCGCAATTACCATGGATTACCGTTACGGAGAAGGAGCTGATTATAATGGCCCGATGATCAAGGATTTTAAATTGTTGGAAAACACAGGTTTGAACATTGTATCGAATATTTATTCCGGTTCACCTTACTCTTCGCAAACATTTATTACAGATGAAGGTATCGGTAACTTAAATGCAGGTTTGAACGGTACATTGAACGGTTCGCGTTTGCCATGGTCTTACCGATTGGATCTTCAGTTGGATCGAACAATCAATCTTGAGTTCGGGAAGGAAGAAGGAAAGAAAAAAGCGGCATTCCTGAATGTTTATCTTCGTGTAACGAATTTGTTCAACCAGTTCAACGTGTTGAACGTATACCGTGCTACAGGAAACTGGGATGATGATGGATATCTTGCAGCTGCTGCAAACCAAACATCTATTCAGAACCAGTTGGATGAGCAGTCATTCCGAGATTATTACACAATGAAAATTCAAAACCCGTTTAATATCAGTTCACCAAGAACAATTCGTTTGGGTGTTAAATTTGATTTTTAATTCATATTCGAAGGCATTATGAAAAAGCAACTAATAGCAATTATACTGGGTGTAACCACATTGTGGTCTAACAGTGCACTGTCATACATTCATCCTCAGGATAAAAGTTCGAAGGGTAGTGGGCAGCCGGTTTTAAAAGGCGCGAACTGTTCACCTGCGACTGCAAAGTTGACAATGGAGTTCAATGATGTAAGAGCGTTGATAGAGCAGGGTGGAAGTATGTTTCAGAACAGAGCTGCAGGTGTAGCCTCTTATGAGATACCAAAGAACAGTGGACTGCATGTTATCTATGCGGGTGCTCTATGGATGGGAGGTACAGATGTTAACGGACAGTTGAAACTTGCAGCATTGCGTTACCGTCAGGGGAATGATTTCTGGCCTGGACCTTTGACTGTTACACCGAATACGGGAACCTACAATCCATTGTTCCCTGTGGGTGATGATGTTGTACGCGACTTTGGTGAAGCGAATATTGATCCACAACAATGTGAGGCATACGATAAGTTCTACACTGTATCTAAAGCAATGATCATTAAGTATAATATCATTTGGGAATGTGGTGCAGGAATTATTACAGAAGGTTGTGATGCAGATGAGATTCCGACTTTGACATCAGAAGAATTGAATGCGATCAATAACTGGCCTGCACATGGTGATGTTTCGCTAGGTCAGGATTATTATTTGGCACCTTATTATGACAGAAATGAGGATGGTGTATACAATCCTGCAGATGGCGATCATCCGTGGTATGACGATATCCTTGGTCGTGATGATGTTGAGTGTGGTATAGACCGACGTATTACGCTCTTTGGTGATGAAACGCACTGGTGGGTATTTAATGACAAAGGAAACATCCACACTGAAACGAATGGTGATCCTATTGGAATGGAAATCCGTGCACAGGCATTTGCATTCGCAACAAATGATGAAATTAACCGAATGACCTTTTACAACTATGAGTTGATCAATCGTGGAACACAGACATTGTTCGATACCTATTTTGCCCAGTATCTTGATGCCGATATTGGAAATTATGCGGATGATTATGCCGGTTGTGATGTTTCCAGAGGGCTTGGTTATATGTATAATGGAGATTTGAATGATGAACCAGATGGTGGTAGACCAGGTTATGGAGAGAAGCCGCCTGCTGTTGGTTGTGATTTCTTTGAAGGCCCATATCAGGACGCTGATGGTGTTGATAATGTAGGTCCATATTTTGACGAAGCTACACAAACTGAAGTTGTGCCTACTGTATTAGATGCGATTGCGGGAGGCGGAATTGTCTACAGGGGTGTTGGAATCGGTTACACTGACGGTATTATAGATAATGAGCGATTTGGAATGCGCCGATTTACCTATTATACAGCGACATCTCAGTTCCCTTACACGGATCCTCAAACGGCAGCGCAGTACTATAACTTTATGAGTGGTACGTGGGCGAACGGTTCTGAGATGTTCTATGGTGGTATGGGACACGAAGGTTCTTCAGGTGTTACAACTACTCCATCTGACTATATGTTCCCGGGTGATTCAGATCCCTTGTTCTGGGCTACAGGTGGTGAGGACATGAGTGGATTATTCCCGAATGGTTGGGATGAATCAACAAATAGTAATGAAGAAGGTGACCGTCGTTTCGTTCAGTCTGCGGGTCCATTTACATTGCGTCCCGGAGCTGTAAACAACATTACAGTTGGTATAGTATACGGTCGTGGAACAGATGGTGATCTATTCTCCTCTGTGAATGCTATGAAGCGTGCTGATACGAAAGCACAGGCGTTGTTCGATGCTTGTTTCCGTATACTTTCTCCTCCTGATGCTCCTAAATTGACTATACAGGAATTGGAGAATGAATTGATCTTAATGATTGAGAATCCGATCTCTTCAAATAACTATCAGGAAGGTTATGAAGAGTTGGATGAAATTAATATCCCGGATGAAACCGTAGACAGGTATTACCGTTTTGAAGGTTATCAGGTTTACCAGTTGGCAAGTGACGAAGTTTCTGTAGCTGATATTGCTGATCCAACAAAAGCGCGATTGGTTGCTCAGTGTGATGTTAAGAATGACGTTGATCGGGTTATTAACTTCGAATTTGACGAAGCATTGGGCTTCTCCGTTCCAGTGGAAAAAGTTGATGGTGAAAACAAAGGTATAAGGCACTCTTTTCAGTTGACACAGGATGCTTTTGCGTCGGGAGATAGAAGATTAGTGAATCACAAGACATATTACTATGTGGCTGTTGCATACGCATACAACAACATGGCTAATCTTTCTACAGGTGCGGCGAATTTGTACAATCCAAATGATCCACTTGCTATTGAAGGTCAAAAGATTCCATACATCTCATCTCGTTTGAGTTATGATGGAACAGCCATTACTGCTGTCGCTGCGATCCCGCACAACCCAATGCCTGAAGCAGATGGAACGGACCAGCGAATTGGATACGGATCATCTCCGCTGATAACGCGTTTGGACGGTCACGGAAATGGAAGCAGGAATCTGGAGTTCACATCGTCTACATTGAACTCTGTGATCACTCAGGGTTATGTTGAAAATCCTACGTACGACTATGGAAAAGGACCGATCAATGTGAAGGTTGTAGATCCATTGAATCTTGTAGACGGTTACTTTGAATGTGAGTTCGTGGATTACACAGCCCCATCAACAAATGCTGCGGATACGGCTAGCTGGGTGATCAATCGATATGATACGAAAGGTGGAACGTTGCTTGAATCAGTAAGTTCAGAGCAAACGATCGCTAAGGATAATGAGCAGATCATTCCACAGTGGGGTATTTCTGTACAAATCCACCAGGAAAAGTATACGGGTATTGGTGCTCCTAACGACAGAGTCACAAGTATCATAGACGCAACAATAGATTTTGCTGACTCTTCCAAGCGTTGGCTGACTTTTGTGAATGATAACGATTCGTATTATCCGACAAACTGGATCAGATCAGGTGATTACTCCCCTGAAACCGATCCTACGGCAGATGGATATGAATGTTTGCCTGACGGTCTTCCTTATCTTAACCCTTGTAATTACAAGGACGAAGTAGGACAGGATGATGATAAGAACTATGCACAATTATTGAACGGTGGTATAGCTCCTCATCGCTTGACGGGTTATCAGGCTGATTATATGCCGATCGCATACTATAACTATCCTGAATCCCAATTAATCACGACGAGAAAGTATGCTTCTATCGCATGGCTTCCAAGTGTGAATATTGTGATCACAAACGATCGTTCGAAGTGGACACGCTGTCCAGTTATTGAATTGGGTAGGGATGTAAACTTGAATGTTGGTGGAGCCCAGCCAGGCCAGATGCGTAAAAGCTTGAGTGTTGATAAAAATGGAAGTCCGGATGGTTCAGGTCAGACAGGTATGGGATGGTTCCCTGGATATGCTGTAGATCTCGAGTCAGGGGCGCGTTTGTACATGGCTTTTGGCGAGAACTCGTTCCTGGGTGCGGAGAATGGTGCAGATATGGTGTGGAACCCAACTGACAGGTTAGTAGATAATGTTGGGAATCCGTTAATGGGAGGTCAGCAGCCGATCTATGTTTTCAGCTATAACCAGAAAACTGTCAACAATTTTACGCAAGGATATGATTTCCCTGCTTATATCCCTTCACAAGGTGACTTCGATGCGTCAAATCATGCTCGTGTGAAGATGCTGGAAGTTGAAGCAAATACCAGTCAGTCAAAGCGCGAATTCTACAGCAGTATTGCATGGATAGCATACCCGTTGTTAGAAGAAGATCAAGACCTGAGATCTACGGATGTTACGATCAGATTACGAGTAAATAAAGAGTACAAGAACTTTGACTGCGACGGTGATGCAGCGAAGAATCCAAAATACTCATGGTCAATGGATGACATCTCCACACTGACGGCAAGTAAGGATCAGCTTACTGATGCACTCAAAATGATTAACGTGGTACCAAATCCTTATTATGCTTTTTCAGAATATGAAAGAAGTAGATTGGACACTCGCGTAAAGATTACGAATCTTCCGGAAAGATGTACAGTGAAGATCTATACGACAAATGGTAAGTTGGTACGTACATTCAAAAAGGATAGTCCTGTGACTTCTCTTGACTGGGATCTCAACAACTGGAAGGGAATTCCGGTAGCAGGTGGTGTTTATCTTATACATGTTGACGTTCCGGATGTAGGAGAGGTTGTTCTGAAGTTCTTTGGAGGAATGAGACAAGTAGACTTACAAGGTATTTAAAAGTTGATCAAAAAGTATTGAAATGAAAAATTCGATCATGAATATTAAAAGTGTTTTCCTCTTAGGAGCCATAGCGTGCAGTGTTACTGTTAAGGCCGGAAATGAAGACCGTGTAGGATCTGCCGGAGCATCTCACTTGCTTGTAAATCCATGGGCACGCAGTGCTGCTACTGGTGATGCAGGAATAGCAAATGTGAATGGCTTGGAAGCTTCTTTTACGAACATTGCGGGACTTGCATTCACAGATAAAACGCAGATCAAGTTCAACTACAGTAATTGGATGGGAAGTGCGGGAATATCCTTCAACAGTGCAGGTATCGCTCAGCGAATTTCTGAGTCGGACGTGATAGCTGTGAGCGTACAGTCAATGAACTATGGAGATATAGCGATCACAACTGTAGCGAACCCTGAAGGGAATATTGGTTTCTTTTCTCCTCGCGCGAACATTTTCAATGTTGGGTATGCAAGAACATTCTCATCATCGATCTACGGAGGTATCAACTTCAAAGTGATCTCTGAAAATATTTCAAACCTCAAAGCAAGTGGAATGGCTATAGACGCAGGTATCCGTTATGTAACCGGCGAGCAGGATCAGATCAAGTTCGGAATCGCATTGAAGAACGTAGGCCCTGTAATGCGTTACAAAGGGGACGGACTAGCTCAGCAGGTGAATTATATCTCTACAGGCTTCACTGCGTCATTGGAAGAGCGTTCTGCAACATTTGAAATGCCATCTTTACTTTCAATTGGTGGGTCGTACGATTTTATCTTCAACGAAAGCAACAAGCTGAACGTGGCTGCTGGATTTACTGCAAATTCATTCTCATATGATCAGTTCCGTCTTGGTTTGGACTACGGGATGTCACTTGAAAAAGTAGCTTTTAACCTTCGTGGAGGATTCGTATACGAGAAAGGTTTGTTCGATGCTGAGAATCGTTCGAATGCATTAGTTGGACCAACTGCTGGTTTCTCCTTGGATGCATTGGTAGGAAAGAACAAGACAGCTTTGGGTATTGAATATGCTTCTCGTTTTGCCGGAGTGTTTGGAATTATCCACACAATTGGTGCTACGATCGATTTGAAATAAGTTAATTCTTTTATATATTTGTTTCTCAAGAGGGTCCTATGGGCTCTCTTGTTTTTGTTTATTATACTGATCAATTTAACGTCATGTCACAAATTAATTATTACACAGAAGAGGGACTTAAAAAACTGAAAGACGAACTGCATGATATGAAAACAGTGCAGAGACCGGCAATTTCAGATCAGATTGCTGAGGCACGTGATAAGGGTGATCTTTCGGAAAATGCAGAATACGACGCAGCAAAAGAAGCACAAGGTATTCTGGAAATGAAGATTGCCAAACTTGAAGCAATAATAGCAAATGCCCGAATTATCGACAATACGAATATAGATAACAGTAAAGTGTTTATTCTGTCGAAGGTGAAGATCAAGAATGTAGCGAATGGGATGGAAATGGAATATATGCTTGTTGCTGAGAATGAGGCGGATCTGAAAGCTAAAAAGATCTCAATTGATTCTCCTATTGGAAAAGGATTATTAGGAAAGAAACAGGGAGATATTGCAGACATTCATACACCGAATGGGATCATGAAGTTCGAGATCATTGAAATTTCCCGATAATGGCAACTCTTTTCACGCGGATTGTTAATGGTGAGATACCTTGCCACAAGGTGGATGAAAATGAGAAGTTCCTTGCATTCCTGGATATCATGCCATTGAGGAAAGGGCATGTTCTGGTTATTCCTAAGGTTGAGATCGATTATATATTTGATTTGGATGACGTTCTTTTGGGTGAAATGATCATCTTCTCAAAACAAGTTGCCGCAAAGATCAAAAAGGTCATCCCATGCAAGAAGATAGGAGTTTCTGTGATCGGGTTGGAGGTTCCACATGCTCATATCCACCTTATACCTATGAACAGTGTGTCTGACATGGATTTCTCGAAACCAAAACTGACCCTGGAAGCTACAGAGTTGGCTGAAATAGCCACTCAGATCGCATCACAAGAATAAGCGAACCGAAAATAACCGACCATGATATTCAATTCACTTGAATTTGCGCTCTTCCTCCCATTGATCTTTGTTCTGTACTGGTTTGTCGCAAAAAAGAGTACAGCCTACCAGAACATTCTTTTGCTGGCAGCTAGTCTTTACTTCTACGGTTGCTGGAACTGGAAATTCCTTTTCCTACTTTCCTTTTCAACCTTTCTGGGTTACTTTACCGGATTGCAGATCGAAAAGGCAGGTACACGCTCTGTAAAACGATTCTGGTTTTGGTTGAGTATAATATTGAACGTTGGTTTCCTCGGACTTTTCAAATATTACAACTTCTTTGTCGACTCGTTCGCGTCATTAATGAATGGATTTGGTTTGAATGTCGACCCGAATTCCTGGACACTGAATGTTATCTTGCCTGTCGGAATTTCATTCTATACGTTCCATGTACTTTCTTATGTGATCGATATCTATTACGACAGGATCAAAAGTGAAAAGAACATCGTTGACTTCGGTCTTTTCGTGGCGTATTTCCCCCTTCTAGTGGCCGGTCCGATAGAGCGTGCTACGCACTTGTTGCCACAGCTTAAAAAGGAACGTGTTTTCGATTATACAAAATCTGTTGATGCATTGCGTCAGATCCTTTGGGGGCTTTTCAAGAAAGTGGTCGTTGCCGACGGCTGTGCGGAATGGGCGAACATGTATTTCAACGGGTCGTTTGAAGGAGAGGTCTTCCCAGGAAGTGCACTGTTCTTGGGAGCGATTTTCTTTACCTTCCAGATCTATTGCGACTTCTCGGGTTATTCTGATATTGCTTTGGGAATTTCGCGTTTATTCGGAATTGAACTGTTAAGGAATTTCGCATTCCCTTATTTCTCCCGAGATATTGCCGAATTCTGGAGAAGGTGGCACATCTCACTGACTACATGGTTCCGTGATTACTTATACATCCCTTTGGGAGGAAGCAAGGGAGGTACATCCATGAAGATCAGGAATACATTCATCATCTTCCTTGTCAGTGGTTTCTGGCATGGAGCGAACTGGACGTTCATCGTGTGGGGAGCTTTGAATGCATTCTATTTCCTTCCGCTTATGTTGTTGAACCTCAACCGGAACAACCTGGAGATCGTTGCACAGGGACGCATTATTCCGTCGTTCAGAGAATTGTTCGGGATGGTTTCTACTTTCCTCATGGCTGTTTTCGGATGGATCTTCTTCCGTGCAAACGACATGAACCACGCAATCAATTATATCAAAGGCATGTTCACCGGCAGTTTGTTCAAGGCACCACATTTACCAGAACTGGCTAGTTTGACCCTATTCTTCATCGCGTTCTGCATGATCGTTGAGTGGTTTGGCCGTGAGAACAAATATGCACTGGAGTCATTCGGCACGAAATGGTTCACACCGCTCAGATGGCTGTTCTACGCATTCCTGGTAGTTTGTATCATCGTGCTTTCAGGTAAAGAGCAAGAGTTTATTTATTTTCAGTTCTAAGTCATGAAGAAGTTTTTGATCAGATTAGTGATTTTCACAGTATTCTTCTTTCTGGTAGATAAGCTCTTCATATTTGTCAGAAATGCAGGGCCGCAATTGGAAGTTGATCGCCGTCTGGAAATGATTCTGGAAGGACAGATCAATGCTGAGGTCCTGGTATTTGGTTCGTCGCGTGGAGCCAGAAGTGTCATCGCACAGCGTTTTATTGATTCATTGGGTGTTTCAGCATACAGTTTGGCATATCCTGGATCAGACGTTACATTCCACGAATACCTATTACGCCAGACGCTTGAGGTAAAGGGAAATAAAAAGCCAAAGACTGTGATCCTTGTTGTTGATGACAGCGACGAATTAAAGCCAGCTAAAAGTCTAAAGTTCCGTTTCGACAGAATGTATCCTCTGGTAAAATACAAATCAGTGCGTGATGAGATGGTGAAGCGCAAGGAGAAGAAGCCGATCATCACAGAATTACTCGTTCTGCATCAGATGAACAAATCGAATTTCCTGTTCAAGCAGCGCAAGTTTACGAAGAATGATTCGATCATGCCATGCGGTTCTATGCCGATCTCTCACCAGAAGAAAACATTCGACAAGAAATACAACACAGAAATTTATAATTATACACGGGAGGACGAATTGATCCAGAAGATCAAGGCTTTCAGAGCCTTTAAAGATCATTGCAAGGACAACAACATTCAGTTGATCGTAGCGATTCCGCCGAACTTCAGAAAAGTGACAATTGGATTTGTTCCCCGCCTGAAACAAGTGATGGATGGACATGGAACGATATTCATGTATAACGAGACTCGGCCCGAGTATTCAAACCCGGATTTCTTCTTTGACAATACACACCTTCAGAAGGCAGGATCAGAAATCTATACTATGGAACTGGTCCATTATTACAAGGAATTGAACGACCTGTAGATCAGTTCTTTTTTTTAGGTTGAGGACTATTCCCGTGTTTGATCTTGTCTGAAACTTTAATTGTCTTTTTAAGCTTGTACCAGTTGCAATTGGCTTTCACATATAGTGTAACGACATATTTCCCTGGTTTACGAAAGTAATGCTTTGGGGTTCTTTTTGTAGAAGTTTTACCATCTCCGAAATCCCAAAAATATTTTGATCCACCAGAGGATCTGTTTACAATGGATATACTAAGCCATTTTTCTTTAATCTCGAAATCCAGTTTTGGTTCTCTTTCTGAAAGTGGAATTTGGAGTGTATCCAAGTTATACATCGGATAATAGGTTAACACATACTCAGCAGCTTTCTTTTGAATATTCTGTGCCTGCGTATCCTCGATCTTCTTAGGGAATGCTCCTTCTGCAGGGGACTCCTTATAAATAGCAGAGAAGAAGGTACAAGCAGCGACATAACTTCCGAAGATACTCGGGTGTGCATTATCCGGAGCATAGAGATTTAATTCAGGGTAGGTCTCGCGAACATTCTTCCAAACCATTCCAACGGGTGCGATGGGGAACCCACCGGTTTCCTGAGCCATCTGTAAATAACCCTTCTGGATGCGTTCCTGCATGAGTTCGTATGAATCATCGGGGATAGAATCCTTAAAGCCTTCAGAGTAGCCCCATGTCATGTAATAATACACGTTGATGCATGGATTGTAGGCCTTCAAACTATCGATCAGCATTCTGGCATATGGAATCGTGTTCTGCGATATCGTTAGGGAATCATAGGAAAGCTCTCTGCTGAATCCCTGAATAAACACATAATCCCATTGCTTTGACTTGATCTTTTGATAGGTATTCGGGCGTTCAGTATGACCGCGAAGGGTACTTCCACTCACAGCGAGTGTATCAGCAGTAACATTCTTTCCCTTTGAATTTGCAAGGTTCTGATAGATCTTGTACAGATTGTTCATGTGAGTATAACTATTCCCGATGAACAAAACATTAACAGGTTGCTTTTGAGCAAAAGAGAAACAAGTCAAAAAAACAAAGAACAAGGTCAGCCGTCGCATTTACGATCGTTTTTTAAAAGTAATCACTGACAGTGCTTTATCATAAATTCCCTCAAGCGGTTCAATGTATTTGACCATCAGAGAAAATGCAGCAATGAACAGTAATGAGATACTGCCTGAGATCCATGGATTCAAATTTTCATCGAATAAAAGCGGTTTCAATCCAATTCCAAAGATCCCGCCGTATAGAATGATGACGTGAATTACATAGATCGGTAAGGTGTTCTGACCGATTTTGAGGAAAAGCTTGGCTTTGATATCAAAATACTTATCGATCAGCATGAGGATACCGAGCAGGGATAGTACTTGTCCGTATCGTATAAAGGCAGTTGAATTGAGCTCATAGATACCCTTTTCTGTGAGTCCGATAATTTCAGTTAAATTGTCGATCGAACGGAAGAATGGTTGAACAAAGAAAATGATCACTAACCCGGTGATAATGAACGTCGCACCAAACCACCACTCTTTCGCCTTAAATTCGAAGGTACGGATAATACTCCCAAGCATCCCTCCAAGGATAGTGTACCCGGAGTAACGCACAAAGCTGAAGTCACTGTACTGGCCGTAAAATAGGTTTTGGATGAATTTGGGAGCTCCTGAAGGCCAGTAGGTTGGCTTATCCTTTATGTGATCTGCTACAAGTTGTTCTTCAATCTGAATGTAATTCTTCATTACTGCATATCCCGTAAAAAGTAGTAAACCGCCAATGAGATAATACCAATACAAAGCACCGCGATTGATCAACTTGTACATACCATAGAAGAGTAGTAATAGAAATATCCCGATTGAAATAGACTGCAAAACATGGAATGCATAAAACCAGTCGAAATGAAATTCGCTATTGTAATAAAAGGATTTGCAGACACTCCATATATTAAACTGGATAAAATATCCCCAGAAAAGAAGTTGCCGTACCCGCTTGAAACCTTTTTTAACGCGCGGATTCTCGAAATAGTTGATAGTATTATCGGCTGAAAGAAGATAGACAAAGATCAGTCCGGTAACGGTGAAGAAAAGGGGGGAAGTCAAACCGTGAACATTGTGCCAGATCTTGTACAGCAAGAATTCTTCTGAACGCCATTCATCACCCAATGCGGCTCCGGTAAAGTGTCCTTCCAGCATGAGTAGTATCGCGCAAGAGCGAGCCATATCAATGAATTTCAATCTTGGTCTTTTCTCCGGAATTGCTGCTGTTTCTGTCATTCCTTTTCAGATTTCATCGTAAAGATAGTAATAAGTCGCTTCTTCACGGAATGAAGCTTGCCCGCTTTTTATTCAAATCCTTCCCCATTCACCATGATCGTGATTGGATTTTTATAGCCTTTTAAATGGATGTTTACAGGGAATGAAAAAAGTCCTTTTGGAAGTTGGTTCTTATTGGAGAATTCAAGTTCAATCGACGATACTGCAGGAACTATTCTTGGTCCTTTCACATTGATTCGGTCATCAGCGATCTCAATACGATCGATCTCCATCGGCAATATGCTCTTGTTGTAAAAGAATACTTTTCGGGAGAACGTTTGCCCCATTTTGATGGCTGCTAGATCGACAAATCGCGGAGACAGTTCTGTGATGAATGAAAGGCTGTCCTCGTTAAGGTAATCTACACTCTGGATCTCAATCTTTCGTTCGATGGCTGCTGCACGGGAATACACGGAGTTCTTCTGATCGTGTAAATTGTCACTGGTCAGTTTATTGGCGGTGTACTCTCCGAAAGGTACTTGGGTAAATACCACCTTCCCACCGTTTGGTGCATTGCCCAGGATATACGGTTTGAAAACGCCATTCTCATATTGCATGAGGTAATTCACAAGCGACGAGATCCTTCGTTTCGTCAGGTTCACGTTGTAATCTGTCTTTGCCAGCGGACTTGCAAACCCTTTCACCGTCACATTGATCTTTGCACCCTTCTGCAATTCCTCAAACAGAAGACCACGGAACAAATAAAGGTCCTTCACACCCTGATCCACGTATTCAATGAAAAAGCTTTCAATATCCT
>Ga0315902_10009836_pt1 | contig 12718 bp, 15 predicted proteins | sample LakEriMetagenome_9_FD_203523 | JGI IMG/M metagenome (GOLD analysis project Ga0315902, IMG submission 203523) | Freshwater fungal communities from buoy surface, Lake Erie, Ohio, United States - Buoy 12 MA117 | ecosystem: Environmental > Aquatic > Freshwater > Lake > Lake biofilm | place: USA... | reverse complement strand
CCCCCAAACCACAGTGTCGTCGTAATCGCCCGCTGGGGTCTCGGTCGGACTAATTTGAGCACCGAGCTTGATCGCGGCGCCGTCATTAAAGACGACCGCCTCTGCCTTCACGATTGTTTGCTCGGAATCCCCAGGCAGGTCGCGTGTGCCGAGCTCACCTGAGAGCAAGAACTTGCCGTCGAAGTCGTGGAGGTAGGAAATGAAATAGGCCTCGGCATCAACGCCGGACCTCGCCAGGGCTGGGTTGTCGAGGCTCAGGCTGTTGTCGTAGCGCACGCCAATGCGATCTTGTTCAGTCGCCCACCACGCCGCTTCGACCGAGCGTAGGCCGACTGAGCTGGAATCATCGACCTCATTGCCTGCCCAGACGTGAAGCTCAGCAACTGGCGGCCCTTCCGCCATGGCCGGACTCAAGCTCACACTCCACGCAATTGCCGCAACGACAGCCAACCGCGAAATGCCAGAAAGAAGTTTTCCCATTGTGTCAGAGCCCCCCACCGCAAGCACGATGCGCGCTTCTAACTACTAACCATCTGATGGTTTATTCCATTCACGTGGCTGGCGTACGATCGCCGCGTGCGCTCTCTTTCGGGGATTCGATGCGATCCGCGCCCCTTGAGACGCTAATGGTCTCGCAGCATCAAGCGCCCGCGCAAAGCGCGCGCACACGCAAGCGCTGGACAAAAGGGTATGCATCGCACCCGCCTCTCTGAAGTCACTCGCGCGATCAGGCCATCGCGCAATTGATGAGGGTCAGTGCTTTTCAGCCTTCGCAGCGCTTGGCTTCTGGCGCCAGCGCCAACGCGCTGATCAATCAATTGCCCGCACCACAAATGGGGAAGGCTTTGATTGTTTTGCCGCTCCGAGCGTCCCCCGCACGGAGCGGCTTTTCATTCGAGCGCTATCGGCAAACCTCGAACAAGCGACCGCGCGAGCTGTCATAACGTGAACTCGCCAGCTAGGCGAATGAAGTCGCAAATTTTTCGCCACTCGCATTTTTATTCCCTCGGGAGGCGAGCGTGGATCGCAGAAAATTTCTTCAATATGGCTTCGCCGTCGGCGCCGCTTGCGCATTTGGCGGCGGGCCTAGCGCGCATGCTGCGGCAGTCTCCGCTTCGCTGAGCATCGAAGCCGCTGACGTCGAGATGATCGACGGCGAAGTGGTCTTTCAGATTCTGTTCTTTGGTCAGGGCGGGCCGCGCCCCACGCTACGCGCTGTTGAGGGCGATCAAGTCTCGATCACGGTTCTCAACAATGATACGCGGTCGCACGGCTTCGCCATCCCAGGGGTGCCTGCCGCGACAATTTCGGCAATCGCACCAGGGACTGCGCGCAGCGTCTCGTTCACCGCGCCGCGCGGCGGCACCTATCTTTATGTCGATCACACGCGTGCGCCGGTGAACCGCCTGCTGGGGCTCTTCGGCGCCCTTGTTGTCGCGCCGCGCACGCCGACGACAAATGCAGGCGCTCTGACGCCTTTCTCGCGTGCGCTTCACACGCCGGCCATCGCTGCGCTTTTTAACGCGTTGGGCCCGTCCACAGAGTTTCCCGGATTGCCTTGGCGCGCGCATCGCGAACGCGTGTGGTTATTCTCGCAGGTCGATCCGGCGCTGAACCGACGAGTCGATGCTGGACAAGCCGTCGATCCAACTACCGTGTTGCGAACCTTTGCGCCCCGCTACTTCACCCTCAACGGCAAGAGCGGGTTCGATGCGTCGCACGATCCAGCCACATGCGCAGACGGCTATCTGGGCGAACCGTTGATCTTACGCGTCGCCAATGCCGGCCTCGCCACACACTCTCCGCACATCCACGGCAATCACGTGTTTGAACTGTCCGGTATAAACGCACAAGGCGTGCAGGTCCTGCGCGACAACATTATCGAGCGCGACACCTGGGTGATGGCGCCGCTCGATCGCAAGGACATATTGCTGCCGTTCAAAAGGCCAAACGACATTCCCTACGCCGCCTACCCACCGGTCCAGGAGCGCTTCCCTCTGAAGTATCCAATGCACTGTCACACCGAGATGTCGCAGACCGCCGGCGGCGGCAACTATCCCCAAGGCATCATCACCGATTGGGAACTCCTCGGCCCCACCCCGCCAGCGGAGCGCTAATTATGCCCGACGATGACGACATTTTCGATGGTACGGCCGTCGCTGAGGCGTCCACCTTCGAAACCTTCGGCTGCGATGTATTCCAAGAGAACCCGCCAACGCCGGACCGACTTGAGCCTGATATCCGTTTCGAACTCGGCGTTCGATTTGGCTTGGATCTGCCAACACCAGATTTTCGCGAGATCGAAGTCTGGCGGTACGATTGGGAAGACCGCCCGCAGACTAACGCGTGGCCGTCGCCCACCTTGCGCGTCCGCCAAGGCCAAGTCGTGCACTCGACCATTCACTCTCGGTCGAACACCCACACGATTCACCATCACGGCATGAACCTCACACCCTTCAATGATGGCGTAGGGCACACGTCGTTCGAAGTTTCAGGCAGCTACACGTACCAATTTCAACCTAATGAGCCCGGCACCTATTTCTATCATTGTCACAAGAACACGGTGCTGCACTTCGAAATGGGCATGTACGGCCTGTTGATTGTCGATCCGCCGGAGGGCCCGGGACGCATATGGCAAGGAGGGCCTGCCTACACGGTCGAGAAAGCCTGGGTGCTGGACGATTTCGATCCGCGCTGGCGCGAACTTGATCACCAGGCAGGCCTATGCGGCGACGATGCCGGGCTGGACCGCTTCAACCCCAAATATTTTGGAATCTCTGGCGCATTTGCGCCAAACACGATGTCCGATCCGCGCGCCGTCGTGCGCGCGCGCACCGGCGATCGTATCCTCATACGTCTTCTGAACGCGAGCTACAGCATTCTGCGCACACGACTTGGCATCGACGCGACAGTCGTCAGCGTTGATGGGCGCGCGCTCGGACGCCCCGGCTCGCCGTGGTCGCGCCCGTTCACAATCCCCGCGGGCCAACCCTTCGAATTGACCTCGGCGCAGCGTTACGACCTGCTGATCGAACCAAGTCAAGCAGCGACCTACAATGCGCGCTTCGAGTTTCTGCACTGGATCAGCCGGCAAGTGCACGACAACGGCCGCGGCGTCGCCAACACGCGAATCATCGTCACATGAACCGCCGTACTTTTCTTTTATCTCTATCGGTCGCGACCCTCTCGAGCGCCGCGTGGGCGCAGCATGGTCACGGCGACGACAGCCATGGTTATGTCGGGCCGGCGCCCGGCTCACTGGGCGGCGCGATCGCGCTCAGCGATTTGGCTGGCAGGCCTTTCACTGACGCCAACTTCGTGGGTTCCTGGACGTTGCTGTACTTCGGCTACGCCAATTGCCGCTCCGCTTGCCCCACGGCCTTGCCGAATCTGTCTGACGCGCTCACCCGTTTGCGATCCGCCCGCGTCGCGGCTCAGGCCGTATTCGTCGAGATCGAAGCGCCCGCCGCGCCCATGCGGCTTCGCTCACAAGCGCCAGCGCCGAATACGCACAACCACCGCCCTTCCGGGGCAGTGGCGCTGTCAGCGTTGGCGGAACAGTTTGGCGACATACGCTTCCTCACCGGTTCGCGGGCGCAGTTGCGCCAAGCCTTCACGGCCTTCCGCGTTCGCGCCGAACACGTGCCGCCGCGTACCGATCTTGGAGAACAAGGTCACAGCATCAATCATACGTCGGCGATCTATCTGATCGGCCCAACCAGTGAAGTTGCAGGTTATCTGCGCCACGACGCGACCCCCTCCGCAATCGCACAATTCGTCCTGGCGCGCGCCCGTCGCTGACGCCCACCTCAGTGGTATAAGTTCAGGCATCAGCCGGTGTCATCTCGAGCGCTCCGAGCATACGCCGTAAGACTTCCGGCGGGGTCAGCCACAGAAAGCGCGAGTGGCTTGAACGAGCCACCGCCCGCCCGGTCGCCATTTTCCTACGAAAGGCCAGGTCGATACAATCGGGCCGCCGTCAATGCTGCATGAGCTTAGGCCGGCCATCGCCGGCAGCCGTCATTTGCAGGCATCTTTGCGGCTCTATTACCAAGTGTTTCGCCGCCCAGCTCAGCGCGGCGATCAAAAAGTACGGCAAGGATAAGCACGGTGAAATCCGCGCCTGGGTGGTGGAGACCTACGGCCTCGGCAATGGCGACGCCAACACGCTGACGCACCTCGCGCTTAAATCGGATGGCGCATCACGCGCCGCCGACGCCAGCACCGATCAAGTGCTGGATGAGATTTACGCGGGCAAGAAGACCCATCTCCGCCCGGTGCACGAGAAGCTGATGCAAGAGACCGACAAGTTCGGCGCGTTCGAGATCGCACCCAAAAAGGGCTACGTCTCGCTGCGGCGGAAAAAGCAATTCGCGATGCTGGGACCCAAGACGAACGAGCGCTTCGAGCTTGGGCTCAATCTCAAGGACGATATCCGCGACAGCCGCGTCAAACCCGTTCCGCCCGGCGGCATGCGCCAATACATCGTGCCGTTGACCAGCGCCGATGAGATTGACGCAAAGCTCGTCGGCTACATCAAGAAAGCTTACGACGCGGCCGGCTAACGCTTGCCAGCCTCGTAAACACGGCGGAAAGGTTGTTTTGGCTAACGCGTTTCAACCACTCCTCCATACGGCTTCTTCATGCAAATCGGCGATGTTCCCTCCTCAGCGCGACGCCTCGTTTTGGTGGCGGCGGCCGCGTTGATCGACACCGGGGGGCGTATTCTGATTACGCAGCGCCCCTTACACAAAACGCTCGGCGGCCTTTGGGAATTTCCTGGCGGCAAAGTCGAGCTAGGGGAAGCGCCAGAACACGCGCTCGTGCGTGAGCTGAAAGAGGAGCTGGACTTGAACGTCGAACCAGATTGCCTCGATCCGTTCGCGTTCGCGTCGCACGCTTACACGGACTTTCATTTGCTGATGCCACTCTACGTCGTCACACGCTGGCAGGGTGAGCCCAAGCTCGACCCGAACGCCGCCGCCGCGATGAAGTGGGTGCGCGCGGAGGCGCTGCGCGAGCACGATATGCCGCCGGCTGATGTTGTCTTGGTCGAGCGCCTGATTGAACGGAGCGCCGCATGATCCGCCGATTTCTCCGCGACGAACGCGGCACGACCGCGATCGAGTACGCCGTCATTGCAAGCCTCATCGGCATCGCCACCATCGCCGCGATCCAACCGATCGGCGATATCCTGCAAGGCACGTTCAGCGACGTGAACTCGGGCCTTGAAGGCAGCGGCAACTAAGCCGCCGGCCAACATTTCAGCTTTGTTGCAACGGCGACGAACGGGCGTAATGCGCCTGCGCCATACCCCTGCCCGCGCGGCTGAGAGCCGGCACGCGCGGAGGCAGGGACATGAACATCGCGCAAGCTCTAGCCATCGCCGCGGCAGCTTATGGGTACGCGCTTCATGCCGAAGAGCCGTGGTCGGCGCGCTACGCAATCCTACAGGCCAAGGCTCATGCTAGGATTGCCGAAACTGAAGCTATGAGCCGCGAAGCGGTCGACCGCTCCCACGCTTTGTTGGTTCAAGCGATGCAGCAAAGCGCGGGCTATGGGATGCGCGCTTACGCGTCGAGTTCGACGTCCCAGTAGAGATAATCCATCCAAGTTTCGTGGAGGTGGTGCGGCGGGAAGCGGCGGCCGACATGCTGGAGCTCGTGCATCGTCGGGCGACGCGGCTTCTTGTAGGGGCGCATGCCGCATTGTTGCGGCATCAATCCGCCCTTGCGCAGATTGCATGGCGCGCACGCTGTGACGATGTTTTCCCACCTCGTCCGCCCGCCGCGCGAGCGCGGGATCAGATGGTCGAAGGTGAGGTCGTCCGGCCCGCTGCAATATTGGCAGGCAAAGCCATCACGCAGGAAGACGTTGAACCGCGTGAAGGCCGGCGGGCGATCCTGGGTGACGTAATCGCGCAGCGAGATCACCGAGGGCAGCTTCATCTCGAACGACGGTGAATGCACCACTTGGTCGTAGTGCGCGACGACATCGACGCGTTCGAGGAAGACGGCTTTCACCGCTTCTTGCCAAGGCCAAAGGGACAGCGGGTAATAGGACAACGGCCGGAAGTCGGCGTTCAACACCAGCGCCGGAAAACCCGCGAGAGGAGCGCTGGATACGTTCATTGGCGGCTGCTCCAGTGCAGTCGCTGCAGGATCTGGTGAGGGATCAGGCTATGAAGACTGAAGGCCAAAGCTCCTATAACGCAGAGAACCTAGCATGAATCGCCGCCTGCGCGAGACGAGCTTTAGCTGATTTGCCGCGACAGCTTCATGACAGAGGCGCCACGTTACCGAAAAAGCTCAGCGGCCAGCGGCAATCTTCGGCGTTTTCAAGTATGTAGAGAGGAAGGCGACGCCGAGTTCCAAGCCGTCCGGGCCGATCGCGTGCGGCGTCCCGTACGACACGTGCCATTGGGCGCCGTGCCCCGCCGCCGCCAACGCCTCGGCCGACTCGAACATGAACGGGATCGGCAGCGTCGGATCGCGGTCGCCGTGGATCAGCAGGACAGGCGGCTTGGCGCGCATTTCGTCCTTCAGGCGTTGGCCGCCGACGAGCACGCCGGAGAAACCCAGCACCGCCGCCAAGGGCTTCTCTCGCCGCAACGCCACGTGCAGCGCCATCATCGTGCCTTGGCTGAAACCGACGAGAGCGACGCGGCTTGCGTCGAGTTCGTATTTTTCCATCTCGCGTTCGATGAAGCGGTCGACAGAAGGCGCGGCCATACGCACGCCCTGCTCCATCAAGAGCGGATCGAGATCGGTGATCGGAAACCATTGATAGCCGCCGGGCGCCATTGGCGTGGGTTCGACCGCGTTGGGCGACACGAACGCCGTGCCCGGCAGCAGATCGGCCCAGTACGGTGCAAGGCTGATCAGGTCCGCGCCATTGGAGCCATAGCCGTGCAGGAAGATCACGAGCGAATCTGGCTTGCCCCCGCGCGCGGGCGGCATCCGGGGCCCATCGATGAAAACCGTCATGGCCCGCTAGTAGCCCTTCGCGGGCCCGAAGGGTAGCGTCGCCAGCCCATGAGCTTCGTCACCCGCTTTGCCCCCTCGCCCACGGGCTATCTGCATTTGGGTCACGCCTTCTCGGCGCTGACAGCGTTCGACGCCGCGCAGGCCGCGGGAGGGCGCTTCCTATTGCGGATCGAGGACATCGACCAAGGCCGCGCACGTCCCGAATTCGAGGCGGCGATCTTTAAGGATTTGGCTTGGCTCGGGATCAGCTGGGAAGAGCCGGTGCGACGCCAAGCCGAGCACATGGCCGACTACGCCGCGCCTCTTGAGAGCCTCGTCGCGCGCGGGCTGGTTTATCGTTGCTTCCGCACGCGCAAGGAGATCGCCGAGGCGATCGCCTCGGCCCCGCATGGCGCGAGCGAGGATATGTTTCGCGGCGAACCGCTGCCGGCGGACGAGGAGGCCACGAAGCTTGAGGCGGGCGATGCATTCGCGTGGCGGCTTTCACTGAAGAAGGCGCGCAGCGTGTTGGGGCCGGCCTACTTCAAGCTAGTGTTTGAAGATGAGACGGGCCTCGTGCGCGCCGAGCCGGAAAAGCACGGTGACGTCGTGCTCGCGCGCAAGGATTTCGCCACGAGCTATCACCTGGCCTCAGTCTGGGACGACGCGCTGCAAGGCGTGACACACGTGATCCGCGGCGAAGACTTGCGCGAAGCGGCGCACCTGCACGTGCTGCTGCAAAAGCTGCTGGATTTGCGACAGCCGACTTATCGCCACCACCGGCTCATTCTGGGCGAAGACGGAAAGCGGCTAGCCAAGCGCGATTCAGGCGCCACGCTGCGTGCGCTGCGCGAAAGCGGCCAAACGCCGGCCGGCATAAGAGAGTTGCTGGGGCTTCAACGCTAACGGCCATTCACCAAGTGAAAACACGCTTCTCTAAACTTGTTGTCGTAATGTAACTTACAAGAAGCGGCGCCAGAAGCTGCGCGATGATGTTGTTATGGTCTGGGTCGATCACGCCAATTATTGCGGGCCGAACCGCCGGCGCAAACCTCCGGGCTTGCGTCTGAGCGAGCGTCGGCGCGTTGACCATTCCGGTCACGCCCCGCTCCTCAGCAACGCGCTGCGCCATTTGCGCCTGCTCATCATCGACACCAACGGCGAAGAGAGCGTCGACCGCTTCATCGCACGCGCCAGTGCGGTGGCTGGCCTGGCGCGCGATCGCATGGAAGTCGAAGCCGCGCGCGCGCTAACGAGCCTTTCGGCGTTTGCTCAGCGCAATCGCGAGGCCGATCTGCGGCCGATCCTTTATGAAGGCCTCGACCGCGTGCAACGCTCACTGCGCGCCTTCCACTAATCCGGCCATTAATCGGGGTAGTGACGGAAGCCTGGCCAGCCTTCGATGGCCTCGATGGCTTCATGCGCGGATTCCAATTTGTGATCCGGCACGTTTGAAACCCGCGCCGCTTCGATCCACGCCTTGATCGCGGTCGGCGCGATGCGGTCGCGGCCGCACAAAACGAACACCGGCTCATCCTTACCGACGGCGGAAAGCGAGCCGTGCTCCAACTCGGCAGCCAGGCGCGCAAAGCCTGCTTCGCGCAGTAGCGCGGCGCATTGGAGCTTCACTTCGCGACCTTCAATTTCAGTCAGGGACATCGGGCGCCTCCCCCAAATACTAGGGCCTTAGCGCGGCGAATCATTGCTGCGCTTGGTGCGGACTTGGCGCGACATCGACCTCAACCGCAAGCGTTTCGCGCACGCTGGCGCTGACCCAGCCGCGCAACGGCGCCGCATCGGCGGCGTCGAGGCCTGAGCAAAGACGAACATACGCATCGGTTGGGCTTTGCCGGTTCGACGGATCGAAGCCGACCCATCCCAGCTCCGGCACATAAGCCTCCGCCCACGCATGCGATTCCTGACGGCCAACGTAACCCGCTGAAATGTAGCCGGCGACATAGCGCGTGGGGATATCGGCCAAGCGCGCGGCGGCGATGAAGACGTGCGCGTGGTCCTGGCAGACGCCCTTCCCGTTCTGCAGCGCCTCCGTAGCGGTGGTGGCGTGGTGCGTGGAATATTGCTCATACTCCACGGCGTCGCGCACGTTTTGAGATATCTCGTGCAACGTATCGAGCACCGAGCCGCGCGCGCTCGCGCGTGCAAGTTCGAGGATTTCGCGACTTGGCGCCGTGAGGTTGGTTTCGCGCAAAAACACAGCTGGTTTTGAATGATCCGCGAGCCCGCGCATCACGCCAGCGGCGTCGCTAGTTTCGACGATGCCGTCAGCGATGATCTCAATCTGCGCCTGTTCGTCCTCGGTGCGCCAGATCGCTTCCGCATCGCCATAGGCGTTCACCAGCAGCGGCTTCACTTCGGCGCCGTTGACCGTGACGCTCCAGCGCACCGGCTTTTGCCCCTCAAAACGCGAGGGATAGAGACGCAGCCGCAGATCCGCACGCCGCGCGGGCGGGTTGTAATCGTAGCGCGTAACGTGGCGGACCGAGAGTCGCATGATCTTCAGAAATGGTAGGCGCGTGAGATTTCGGCCGAAAGCCGATTTGTCACCTGAATGGCGTCGCCGATGAATTCGTGCAAGCCAGTCTGGAAAAGCGTTTGAATGTCACAACGTTCCAAACGGCCTACCATATCGGTGACGATCTCGTGGCAATCGTGGCGTTCACCGTAGAGCTTTGCCAATTCGTCCAGGTGGCGCTCCAGCGCCCGGTAGCAGAAATTCGCCGACCTCGGGAACGTGGTGTTGAGCACGAGGAATTCGGCGATGCCCCACGGCGTGTAATCACCGCGATAGACGTGGTGATAGGCGCGCACCGCTGACGTCGCGCGCAGCACGGAGGTCCATTGGTGGAAATCGCGGCCGCCGCCAACGACATCAGTTTCGGGCAGCAGCACGTAATATTTCACGTCCAGCAGGCGCAGCGTCATCTCCGCGCGCTCGACATATTCGCCGAGACGCAGAAAGACATAGCCTTCGTTGCGCAATAACGACGTCTCCGCGGCGCCACGGAACGCGGCAGCGCGCTGCTTGGCCCAATCGAGCCATACGGGCAGATCGGAGATCGCCTCGTCCGCATCGAGCGCTTCCAGCAGCCGCCAATGGTCGTTGAGCGCCTCCCACATATCGGCCGTGAGTGCGGTGCGGATGGCTTTGGCGTTGGCGCGGGCTTGGGCAATACACGATTGGATCGAAGAGCGGTTTTCGCGATCGAGCAGGAGGTAGGCAATGATCTCGGAATCTGTGGCGACCTCCGGCAGTGCTTCAGCGCAGCCGCAGGCGAGCGCAACGGACCGCCATTCCTCGTTAGCGCCCGGCAGCATCGCCATGCGTCGCCCCATTTCGATCAGGCGCGCGGTGGCGTCGGCGCGCTCGATGTAGCGGCCCATCCAAAACAAATTCTGTGCGGTGCGGCTCAGCATGGGCTCATTCCGACAACACCCACGTGTCTTTGACGCCCCCGCCCTGACTTGAGTTCACGACGAGCGAACCCTTCGTCAGCGCCACGCGCGTAAGACCGCCGGGCGCCAAGCGCACTTGTTTGCCGACAAGACAAAACGGCCGGAAATCGACGTGGCGATTGTCGATGCCGTCTGCGGTGACCGTGGGCGCAGACGAAAGATCGAGCGTGGGTTGGGCAATGTAAGCGTCGGGTTCTGCGAGGATCTTGGTGCGGAATTCGGAGAGCTGTTTCTTGGTCGCGTGCGGGCCGATCAACATGCCGTAGCCGCCCGAACCGTGCACTTGCTTGACGACAAGGTCCTTCAAATTGGCCAGCACGTGGTCGCGTTCGTCGGCGAGCGAACAGCGCCACGTCTGCACATTTTTCAGGATCGGTTGTTCGCCGAGATAGAAGCGGATCATTTCCGGCACGAACACGTAGATGGCTTTGTCGTCAGCGATGCCCGAGCCCGGCGCCGAGCAGAGCGTCACACCGCCAGCGCGATAGACGCTAAACAGGCCCGGCACGCCGAGCAACGAATCCGGCCGGAACGCGAGTGGATCGAGATAGGAATCATCGATACGCCGGTAGATCACGTCGACGCGTTGCGGCCCGCGCGTGGTGCGCATCCAAGCCAGACCATTGTCCACGAACAGATCGCTGGACTCGACCAGCTCAACGCCCATCAGGTCAGCAAGAAACGAGTGCTCGTAATAGGCGCTGTTGAGCGGACCGGGCGTCAGCAGCACCACGGTCGGCTCGCCCCTGCAGGCCGGCGGCGCGACTTCCTGCAGCGTGCGCTTCAGCAGCGTCGGATATTCATCGATCGGATCGACGGCGCAGGCCGCGAACAGACGCGGAAACATCCGCATCATGATTTCGCGGTTCTCAAGCATGTAGCTTACGCCCGAGGGTGTGCGGCAATTGTCTTCGAGCACCTGAAAATCAGTGTCGTTGGTGCGGACGATGTCGACGCCGACGATGTGGCTGTAGATACGCCCCGGCGGATCGAAGCCGGCCATCTCCGGCAGATAGGCTTCGTTCTGATAGACGAGGCTCTCCGGCACGATGCCGGCGCGTAGAATCTCGCCGCGATGATAGACATCGTAGAGGAATGCGTTGAGCGCCCGCGCCCGCTGCTGCACGCCGCGCGAGAGCCTGCGCCATTCGTCGGCGCCGAACACGCGCGGGATGAGATCGAACGGGATCAGGCGCTCTGGATCGCCGCCCTCCCCGTAAACTGAGAACGTGATGCCGAGGCGTCGGAACAGCGCTTCGGCTTCGCTTTGGCGTTGGCGCAGCGTGGCTTCGCCCGTCGCCTCCAGCCAAGCGGCGACTTGAGCATAAGATGGACGGATTGACCCGTCCGAGGCGCGCATTTCTTCAAACATCTGCCCCCGACACTCGACTGATTGTCTGGCGCCGAGAACGTTGGCAGGCGCCGTATGAAGGACGTGTGAAGCGGGCGCCTTGCTTTTAGGCGCCGGCGCCGCTTCGCCGCTCAGGGCTCGGCGGAACGGGCCCCAAACGCTCCAATCAGCCGCGTGCTCCAATCACCCAAAGCATCCCACGCCTCGCCGCCGCCCGTAAACAGCCCAAGGCGCACCATGACCAAGTCCTTGGACGGCACGACAACGACGATCTGACCCTCGTAGCCCTGTGCGGAGAAGGCGTCGCGCATCTCGTCGCCCGTGATCAAGGAGCGCGCGGGGCGACCGTCGCCGGTGGGCGGTGTCAGCCACCAATGGGCGCCGTAGGTGTCGGTGTTTTGCGCGGGGCCGGGCGTCCGAGCGAAATCGACCCAGCCTTCGGGCAACACGCGCTGGCCGTCCCACACCCCGTCGCGCAAATAGAGATAGCCAAAGCGCGCCCAGTCGCGGCCGGTCATCCATATGAGCGAGCTGCCGTAGAAGAGACCTTGGGGATCGAACTCGACGATTGGGTGCACCCCGATCTGGTCGAACAAGGACGTGTTCATCCAGGCGCGCATGCGGTCGCGGCGATCAATGGCGTTCTGCGGGTTGGGCACGATGGTGCGCGTGAGCGCGTCGGAGATCAGCAATGTGCCGGCGGAGGAATAATTCCAATGCGCGCCAGGGTCGTGGATCAGCGGCAGGCTGGCGCCCCAGCGCGTCGTATCCCGGCGCCCTTCGCCGAACAGCATGCGCGCGTTGCCGGCATTGGCGACGCTGTCGCCGTTCTCGCTGTACTCGAGGCCATCGACCATGTGGAGCCAGTTGCGCCAGCTGATCGAGGCGCGCCGATCGCCGGCTCGCCAATGCGGGTTGCCCATCGGCG
>Ga0315902_10009835_pt1 | contig 12718 bp, 13 predicted proteins | sample LakEriMetagenome_9_FD_203523 | JGI IMG/M metagenome (GOLD analysis project Ga0315902, IMG submission 203523) | Freshwater fungal communities from buoy surface, Lake Erie, Ohio, United States - Buoy 12 MA117 | ecosystem: Environmental > Aquatic > Freshwater > Lake > Lake biofilm | place: USA... | reverse complement strand
ATACAAGTAACAACGGCTTTGAAGGTGACATAAGAGCCACTTATGTGACAGGAATATTTTTTAATATTCATCAAGGCCCGGTAGCGCAGTTGGTTAGCGCGCCGCCCTGTCACGGCGGAGGTCGCGGGTTCAAGTCCCGTCCGGGTCGCAAGGACTTACATTTCGATCGCAGCGATGCGTGCGAAGTTATAGACCGCCCAAGGCTGGGTAGCTCAGTTGGTACGAGCGCGCGACTGAAAATCGTGAGGTCGCCGGTTCGATCCCGGCCCTAGCCACTTTAGATATTAGTTATCCGACTTTGGCCACTTCTAGATTCATCTAATCAATTCAGTTGATTTATAACTTGGCTTTAAAGAAGAAGGTGATTTCTTCTGCTGTATTGCCGTAGATAACTAAAGCCTCCGCGGAATCAATTTCATTAGGCAACAAAACAAAGAAGCTTCCTGTTATGTCGTCACCAGGCTCAAGTTCTAAACCCTCTAAAGAATCAACTGTGTAGACAGAAATGAAATCAAAAGTCTCGCCTTCTATTTGTAATGCTAGTTTGTCCGCTACCCAAGTATTTTCGCTGGCATTCTTAATTGTGAGCACTACTTCAACATAGCGGGCGTTTAATTCAGCATCTAAAACGCCAGCGCCGTCTTCTTCAATGCAAGCATCATTCGAATAGTCAGCTTCGCAGATTGCGTCACTTACTTCTTCGTTAATTGCATCGACGGTAACTGAAATACCTGCATTAATTACTTCTGTACCAAAATTAGCTGGGCTTTCTTCAGTACCGGCGCCAATACTAGAAGTGATCTCTATAGTGCGATTAATGGTTGGGGCTGCTTCGTAGAGAGCATTGCCAGCTTTAGTAAATGTAAGTTTGCAGTCACCTGCAGCGACAAAAGTAACTGCATAGCCGTTGACTTTGCAGACATCAGTTGTTGAAGAAGCCATTACAACGGCAGGTGCATCCGCTTCGCTGGTAAATGAGAAGTTTAATCCTTGAGTTTCAGCTAAATCTTGGGCATCAAACTCTTCAACCTCAATACTTTGAGCAATTTTCACAACCTCAAAGGTACGGGTTATTGGGGTTGCTTCTAGATAGCTAGCATCGCCTGGCTGAGAAGCAGTGATACTGCATTTACCTATTGAGTTCAGCAAGACCGAATTACTTGCCAAGTCATATGAACAAGCACCTGTGGCGGAGTAAATAACCGATAATCCGCCCGAAGATGTTGCTTTAGAAAGATTTAGAGCCTTGTTTGCTAAATAAACATTCTCTATTTCTGGAAATTCGATTGTCTGAGCTTTCTTGACCACCACTACAGGTGGCTTTGTAGTTGAAGCCTTTGGAACTGCAACACCTTTATCCCAGACCAACTTCGAACCTGATTTGATGCAAGTAAATTTCTTTGATCCAACTATTTGAGTTGCCTTTAACTTGGTGCACTTAGCACCTGCTTTAGCTGTTGCCGCATTTGCCTGCATTGGCACAAAAAGGGCGGCGATCAAGGTCAGGGCTGAAACTGAAATAGCGGCTTTTCTCATGCCCAGATACTGGCACTACAAAGGAGTTAGGTCTAGGTATTTGCGGGCTTTTTCTTCCGGGCAACCCAAATGACCACAATTGGGATCAGCAATAATGAACGGTGCCTCAATGCAGTACCAACGTTGATCTCGGTCAGTGCACTAATTGCCACAAATTCAAGGGCAAACAGTGTGGCTATCATGACTGCGTAATCGAATTCGCGCCGACGGCGCGCCAATTGATAAAGACCAACAAAGAAGAGTCCGTAGATAAACAGCCAAATTGGTGTCTCTATCGATTGAATATTTAAAAACAGACTGCCGTTGTCGATGAAGATAAATGGAATAAGCAAGAACTTTGCACTGGACTCAAGAACCTGCAGTGGCTTGGTTAGACCAGCTTGTTGTAAAGATAGCTTCTTCTGGTTTTCTACAACTTGTTCGTCTGTTTCTACAACTGTGGCTGACTTAGATATTGCTTCAAGCTTCTCAGTGATTCCAAGAGCGCTGGCAATTCTCGCAAGAATTGTATTCGGGCTTCCCTTGAGTTGATCAAGAAGCGCATGAACAGTCATTCCACCGGTTGCAACATACTCGACCGTATCTCCATCTTCGTTACCAGCTCCGTTGCTGTTGCCGTTGCTATTGCCCTTACCGTTGCTTTCGCTGCTGCTGTTGTTTCCATTGCTGTTGGCGCAAGGTTCAAATGAATCACATCGACCATCGTTATTTATGTCACCGATCTCGATGGTGTCTACTTTTGCTACTTGACCTTTAAAGTAACCTGAAATAGCTGGCACTAGCTCGGGATTAAAGGCTAAGGGCATAACAATAATACTTAAAATCAATGCGTGAGTGACGAGTCTTTTTCTTTTGATAAATGAGAAAACAATCAGAGTAGGAATAAATGCGAATAAAAAGAGAATAAAGATGTAATTTTTAGTCATTGATAAGCTGTAAACCGAGAACGCAAGACCAAGTAAATTGCGGATATCTAACTTATCTTTAAAGCGGGATAGAAAGAATAAAATGGCGCTTATTTCTAAAAATAGAAAGCTCTCACGAAGCCCAATTGAAGACCAGAGAAACACTGTTGGGATAAATGAAATGGCAATAATCGCGGCCTTAAATATTCGATCATCTCGACCATTATCTTTTGCCATTTTTATTACCAAGTATGTGGCGAGAGTTGAACAACCAATAGATAAGAATCGGATGGCGAGTAAGTCTGAGAAGCCAAGGTAAGTAAGTAATTTTGCTGGTAAGTAGATCATGCGTAACCAAGGTGTCCAAGAGCCATTAAATCCTTGAATCCCAGATACAAAATCAGATTGATACAGACTCGCAAAAATAGCCTGGTAGAGGCCTTCATCGGGTGCAAATGCATTGATGTTTCCGAGCAAAATTGAAAAAGTTACATGTAGCCCGATATACGCGGTAAAGAAATATTGGTAAAAAGTAAAGTTAGAAAACTTAAAGTTGCGTAGGTTCGCTAACTTCATTTGGATTTAACCAGCTGAGCCAGAAGGGCCAGATTTACGCTGGAAACGAGCAGCCGGCCCACCTGTTTGTGAACCAGAAACTTTAGAACCAGAAGTTGTGCCACCGCCAGGCAATGAAGAATTCTTGTTCTTCTTCTTTTCTAGCGCCGCAAGGAACTTAGCGCGAGCGTCATCGGCTGGTGGATTCTGGTTTTCACTCATGTGCTTAGGGTACTACTTATCCGTTGCTGGGATTCGCAGGAAAGTGATGAGCGACAGCAACCAAATTGCACCGGCTACATAAATTGCATGTATAGCAAATGATGTTTCAATGCAGCAGGCGAAATAGGCAACAGAGCCAAATGCTGCAGCCATCGCCCATAAGACATAAGCCGTAGTTTTACGGCCTAGGCCTTTACGCATCAAGCGGTGCGAAAGATGGTCACGACCACCAGTAAAGGGCGAAATGCCGCGGGAAAGCCGTGAAATAACAACCGTTGTGGTGTCAAGGATTGGCACCGCCATTAAGAGTAGTGGAATAGCAAGTGCTCTTGATCGTGGGCCAACTTCAGGGTCAAGGCGAATGGTTAGCACTGCAATGATGATTCCAAGAAATAAAGCTCCGGCATCGCCCATATAGATTTTTGCTGGTGTTTTATTCCAGATTAGAAATCCTAAGGTTGCACCAGCTGTAACAACCGCAAGTGCGCTTACCAGTGATTGGCCATGATCAAAAGCAATTGCAAATAAGAAAATAGAGATAACTGCAACTGTGCCTGATGCTCCACCATCGAGATTGTCAAAGAAGTTAATTGAATTACATATTCCAACAACCCAAATGATTGTTAAAACATAGTTAATTGCTTGGCTACTAAATGCTTGGCCAAGAGTGTCATTTTGAATTAAGTAGATTGCAACTGCGATACCTGCGATAGTTTGGGCAAGCAAACGTGGCCAAGGTTCAAGTCCCCTAAGGTCGTCATAGAGACCCATTGCCGAAATTAGAATCGCAGGTAACAAAACTGAGAGTGCTTTGCCAAAAGTTTCAGTTGAGAAATCTGAATACAAGAGAGCCGCGAATGAAGCAACGGTTATTCCGATTGAGATAGCCACGCCACCCAAATATGGAACTGGTTCTTTTTGAGTTTTACGATCTAGGTTTGGGCGATCAACAGCGCCAATCTTGATTGCGATCTTGCGCATAACTGGGGTAAGCCCGCCGACAAAAAGAAAAGTCGCTAACCCCAGAATTACAAATTGGGTTAGCGAGAAGTTCATAGGACGTGATCCTATGCGCTGGTTTAGCCTTGAGTGTTTAGGTGACTCTTCAAAAGATCGCGAACTTCTGATTCACGGTAGCGTCGATGTCCGCCCAAGGTTCTAATTGACGTTAACTTGCCGGCCTTTGCCCATCGGGTAACTGTCTTTGGGTCAACGCGAAAGAGGGCGGCAACTTCTGATGGTGTTAATAGAACTTCAGCGTCGGTTAGTCGACTCATGTTTGCTTCTCCCCGCACAATGGTTAAAACGATGTCCGTTTCGCACCTTTAGGGGTGAAGTATCCGTCTATCGCTGTTCCAAAAGCAATACTTTTTCTCAGAAATCTCACCCTTTAGAGTTAGAAATTGAGCGTGAGTTGGCCGTGATTGCAGCGCGTTGTAACTCAGCGGGTACTTATGAAGCCTGCTCGAAGGCGGCAACTTTGCGCCATCTGGTTATCAAACGTTCGTACCCAAGGCCGGCAGTGGCGCCATCGTTGGCTGCAAGACCGGCTAAAGATTCGTGAATATCTTCGATTGATGAATCAGCTTCAATGCCGCCAACTTCAGCGAGAGCAATGTTTAGGTAATCAGCAAGGCCGCCGTAGTCGAGTTCGACTAATGACTTTGGGTGGAACATATCCATCCAGTCGTGCAGATCTTGAATCTCTTCTTCGATGCCGCCTTCGCCGAATGCATTAACAACTGCTTCGTGAGTAAATTTGCAACGAGTCTTTGCATTTGCAATCTTGGCACGGGCGATTGAAAAAGCTCCGTTGCTATCCGCACCGCGCATTCGTTCTTCAGGTGCAAAGAGTGAGAACCAACGTGGCGGAATCATCCAGGTTTCAGTCAAAATGTGCGGAACTTTGTTATCAATGTAATCGGCACCACTTGTAATTAACTCTTCGATTGCAGGTGTGAAAAAGTATTTAGTAACTGTGCTGGGCATTGAATCAGTGAAGTTGTCATAGGCCGCCCAACTACGAGTTGCAGTTGACCAAGGTGATACATAACGAACATCTTCGTAATCAAGAATGTGTGCGCCATCTGCAACACTGGCAAAAAATGTTGGCGCGATTAATCTTTGCATTGCGCGGGTTTGTTCATCTTCAACCGTTGAATAAATTGGGAAAGCTTCTTCCCAGAGCAAGCGATCTGCTGGTTCAAAGGCTGAAAGCGGTTCGTAAATTCGAAGCGCAGCAACGTAAGGAGTTCGGCGCGTCATGAGTTACAGGCTAACTAACTTGGTAATTAAGCGCGAGGAATGTAATTGCCCTCGGCGAATGGGTCATCGTTATCAACGTCTTCAGATGTTGGAGCTTCGCCATGTAGTTCTTTGGCGAGGCGATCTAGATCCATATCTTGAGAGTTATATTTCAAATCTCTAGCAACTTTAGTTTGCTTTGCTTTTGCGCGGCCGCGACCCATGGGCGACCTCCTTTTTCAATTTGTATCCGTCAAGACGCGTAGGTTATCGCGCTTGGTAGGTACCTTCCAAAGCCGAGCGTATTTGGGCTTGGCCTGAGCTGGATTCACCCGCATTTGAGCGTACTTCGCCGGCAATCCAGGCCTTCATGCCGCGGGCTGCCAGCGATCTCAGGGTCAGATCGGCGACCTCGGGGTCAACGATTGCGACCATGCCCACACCTGCGTTCCAGGTGCGCTCGAGCGCGCTTTGGCTGACTTCGCCCATACGGGCCATGAACTCCATTTCGACCGGCAAAGCCCAAGTGCCGCGGTTGTAGACCGCGCAAAGACCCGCCGGAATCACGCGGGCGGTGTTCTCGGCTAGGCCGCCGCCGGTTACGTGAACGAAAGTGCGCAAATTAGTGCCGAGTGATCTGATCAAAGCTAAACAATCAAGTGTGTAAATCTCTGTCGGTGTTAGAAATACTTCGCCAGCAGTTTTGTTGTATTCAGTTACAACAAAGTCGAGGGAAAGATTTCTAGTTTTAATGATGTGGCGAATTAATGAGTAACCATTTGCATGGAAACCTGATGCTGGCATGCCAATCAAAACATCGCCGGCTTTAACGAGTTCGGCCGAAAGTAAATTGTGCGCGTCAACGGCACCTGTTGCAGCACCTGCAATATCAAACTCATCATCGGCAAGTAACCCTGGGTGCTCGGCAGTTTCGCCACCGATTAGTGCAGTGTTTGCTTTCTGACAACCGCGGGCAATTCCCGCAACAATCTCGGCGATGCGTTCGGGAATAACTTTGCCTACAGCGATGTAGTCAGTCATAAAAAGTGGTTCGGCACCGCAAACCACTAAATCATCAACGACCATGGCAACTAAATCTTCACCGATGGTGTCGTACTTACCAAGAACGCGAGCGATTTCGGTTTTAGTACCAACGCCATCGGTTGAAGTTGCAAGAAGGGGCTGCTTAAACTTTGTAAGAGCGGTTGCATCAAACAAACCTGCGAAACCACCAATGCCACCCATTACTTCCTTGCGAGATGCTTTAGCAATACTTGCTTTCATTAATTCAACAGCGCGCTCGCCTGCATCAATATCAACGCCAGCATCTTTGTAATCAGCCACTGATCTTTCCTAACGCTTGCTCCGTCGCAGTTAGTGATTCTTTAGCCTGAACTGCTGAGTTGCTAACTTCAGTTATCTCAAGTCGCATCTTGCCTTCAGATAAATCAGTTGGAATCGCGATTGGATAAACGCCTGTGAAGCACGCGGTGCAAAGTTTTGATTCAGAAACAGAAGTTGCCTGCACTAAGCCTTCGATAGAAACGTAACCAAGTGAATCAGCCCCGATTGAGCGGCGAATCTCTTCAACGCCTAAACCACTAGCAATTAGCTCAGCCCGCGTAGCGAAGTCGATGCCGTAGAAACAAGGCCATTTAACTGGGGGAGAACTGATTCGAACATGAATTTCAGCAGCTCCGGCCTCTCGCAACATGCGAACAATGGCTCTTTGGGTATTGCCGCGAACGATTGAATCATCGACCACCACGATGCGCTTGCCTTCGATGATTTCGCGAAGTGGGTTTAGCTTTAAACGAATACCTAATTGGCGAATTGTTTGTGAAGGTTGAATAAAGGTGCGACCAACGTATGAGTTTTTAACTAAACCCAGCCCATAAGGAATTCCGGATTCTTTGGCATAACCGATTGCAGCTGGTGTTCCCGATTCAGGAACTGGAATAACTAAATCAGCCTCAACTGGAAATTCTTTAGCTAACTGTTGCCCGATCTTTACGCGAGTGGCATGAATGCCTTGACCAGCAATTGTGGTGTCAGGTCGTGCTAAATAAACGTATTCAAAGAGGCAGCCTTTTGGTTCAGCCGGTGCCCATGGGTGAGCACGCAAACCATCTTGATCGATTGCAATAAATTCACCAGGTTCAACTTCGCGCACAAAAGCGGCGCCAACAATGTCTAGCGCTGCAGTCTCTGAAGCAACTACCCAACCAGTTTCTAGTTTGCCGATAACAAGTGGGCGAACACCGTGACGATCACGAGCCGCGTATAAAGTGTGTTCATCCATAAAGATCAGCGAGAAGGCACCTTCGAGAAGCGGCAAAACTGCAAGCGCGCTTGCTTCAACATTCTTTTCATTTTGCAGCGCAATGAGTGCAGTCATGATTTCGGTATCCGTAGTTGCACCGCGACCATTGCGGGCCGGAGTTGGATCTAGCTTTGAAACTAATTCAGCTAAGTCGCCAGTGTTAGTTAAGTTGCCATTGTGGGCAAGAGCGATGGTGCCGTACTTAGTTGGGCGCAGAGTTGGTTGCGCATTCACCCAAGTGCTTGAACCTGTGGTGCTGTAACGACAGTGACCGATTGCTAGGCTGCCTTTAAGTACCGCTAAATCTGATTCAGTAAATACTTGTGAAACTAAACCCATATCTTTATAAATCAGAATACGTTCGCCATCAGAGGTAGCGATTCCAGCAGATTCTTGGCCACGGTGCTGAAGCGCATAAAGCCCATAAAACGCTAGTTTTGCGACTTCTTCGCCCGGTGCCCAGACTCCGAACACTCCGCAGGCATCTTGCGGGCCTTTGTCATCTTCGAGAACGTTGTGATTAAGCAATCCATCGGGGCGGCGGCTCATGAGTCAATCCTATTTGTAGTTTGGCTATTTGAGTTTTGGATATCTGAATTTCGCAGCGGCAGATACTCAGAAAGGTCAGCCCGCGCACCCGATGCGTTGATTTTGCCTGTTTGCATAGCAGCTGCCCAATTAGTTTCACCGTTTGCCAGCGCTAACCAAGTGTCGGCATCCATCTCGATGACATTAGGAGGCGTGCCACGAGTATGGGTTGGACCATTGCCACATTGCACTGCTGCATAAGGCGGAATTCGTACTTCGATTGCCCGACCCGGATTTGCGGTAACTAATAAAGCAAGAGTTGCTTTAACTGATTCGAGAATCTGTGGATCGCGCATTGGTTAACCAAATAACTTCGGGAAAGTTTCGGTGTGGGCAGTGCGTATTTCAGTTAGTGAAATTTCAGCACCATTGATGGTTAGTGATGTTCCGCCAGTAGTCCCGATCTTCGTTGCTGGGTAGGTAATCTTTGCGGCGTCTGCTGGATCAATTGCAATTAATACTCGCGATGGGGTTTCAGAGAGAAGCTCGATTCCGACATCGCTAAGTGTGATCGTTGCACCGATATTGTTTTTAAGCGTTGTCTCAATCAAAGTTGCTGCCAGACCACCTTGGGAAAGATCGTGTGCGCATTTAAAGATTGAATTATTAGCAAGCAAGAAATCAATTAACTTCATTTCACGTTGCAGATCTGCAATTGGTGAATTGCCACCGCGTTGATTGTGCAAGAACGCCCATTCGCTACCGGCAAGATCGTTCTTGGTTTCACCTAATAGATAAAGATCAAGACCAGCTGTCGGGATTCCCATTGGCGTGCGAGTGCGCACATCTTGAATAACACCAAGCACACCGATTACTGGTGTTGGCAAAATCGCCACGTCACCAGTCTGGTTATAGAACGACACGTTGCCACCTGTGACAGGCAAGCCCATTTCTAAACAACCATCGGCAAGACCGCGTACAGACTCAGCGAATTGCCACATGACGCCTGGGTCCTCAGGTGAGCCAAAATTAAGGCAATTTGTGACTGCTAGCGGCTTGGCGCCAGCGACTGCAATGTTGCGAGCAGCTTCGGCCAGGGCCAACTTGGCGCCTTCGTAAGGATTTAAATATGACCAGTTGGCATTGGCATCGGTACTAATTGCCACACCTAACTGAGTTGATTCATCAACTCGAACCATGCCGGCATCTTCTGGTTGCGCCAGAATTGTGTTGCCTTGCACGTACTTGTCATATTGCGAAGTAACCCAAGATTTATCGGCCAAGTTGGGTGTGCTAGCAATTGTTAACATTGCAGCTTTAATTTCATCGGCTGTTTTTGGTAGCGGCACGTTAATTGTTTCGGCGTTAACGATGTCGATGTAGGCAGGCTGGGCAAGTGGGCGGTTATAGACCGGGCCTTCGTGGGCAACGGTGCGTGGTGGCACATCAACAATTACTTCGCCATGCCAGGTAATGATTAAACGATCTCCATCGGTAACTTCGCCAATTACATCGACAGTGACATCCCACTTTGCGCAGATCTCTAGGAAACGCGCGATGTGTTTTGGTTCAACAATTGCACACATACGCTCTTGTGATTCGGACATCAGAATTTCTTCCGGTGAAAGCGACGGATCACGTAATGGCACTTTGTCGAGTTGCACGGCCATGCCACCGCTACCGCCAGAAGCAAGTTCGCTAGTTGCGCAAGAAAGTCCGGCGCCGCCAAGATCTTGAACACCGACAACTAAATCTTCGGCAAAAATTTCTAAACTACATTCGATTAAAACTTTTTCAACAAATGGGTCACCAACTTGCACACTTGGTCGCTTGGCTGGGCCACTGGCACCGAAAGTTTCAGAAGCTAGAACAGATACGCCACCAATTCCATCGCCACCAGTTTTAGCACCAAAGAGCACAACCAAATTGCCAGCACCTGATGCTTTAGCTAATTTGATTTGGTCATGGCGCATTACGCCAACGCAGAGCGCGTTAACGAGTGGATTACCCAAATAAGTTTGATCAAAAGTAATTTCGCCGCCGATATTTGGTAGGCCTAGGCAGTTTCCATAACCGCCGATTCCAGCCACGATTCCAGGCAAAACTCGCTTGGTATCAGGGGCATCGGCTGGGCCGAAGCGAAGTGGATCCATTACCGCAATTGGGCGAGCGCCCATCGTCAAAATATCGCGCACGATTCCACCGACGCCAGTTGCAGCGCCTTGGTATGGCTCAATAAATGATGGGTGATTATGCGACTCAATTTTGAAAGTTACTGCGTAGCCCTGACCGACATCGACAACGCCAGCGTTTTCACCGATACCGACTAATAGTGCGTCGCTATGCGGTGCTTTCTCGCCGAATTGTTTTAAGTGGACCTTGGAAGATTTATATGAGCAGTGCTCAGACCACATAACTGAATACATCGCCAGCTCGGAAGAAGTTGGGCGACGGCCCAGAATTTCTTTAATGCGCGCGTATTCATCGGGTTTTAAACCAAGTTCGGCAAATGGTTGTTTGGTATCAGGTGATGTTTGCGCGATCACAACGGTATCAAGGCTCATTACTTACCTACCAATGCGGTTAATACTGAAGTAAAGAAAGGCAAGCCATCAGTACTTGGGCCAGTTAGTGAATCAATCGCATGTTCAGGGTGTGGCATGAGACCAACAACATTGCCGCGTTCGTTAGTGATGCCAGCAATTAAATTACGTGAGCCATTTGGATTCTCGCCTACATAGCGAGCAATAATTTGGTTGTTACCTTCAAGCGATTTTAAAGTTTCATCATCACATTGGAATGAACCTTCGCCATTTTTCAGCGGAATCACAATCTCTTGACCAACAGTGAAATTGCTGGTCCAGGCACTGGTGGTGTTTTCTATCTTTAAAGTTTGATCGCGGCAGAGAAAATGTAATTCGTGGTTACGCGTTAGAGCGCCTGGCAATAAATGCGCTTCGCAGAGAACTTGGAAACCATTGCAGATACCAAGTAGCGGCATACCTTTATTGGCTTGAGCAATAATCTCAGTCATAACTGGGGCAAAGCGTGAGATCGCACCGCAGCGCAGGTAGTCACCGTAAGAGAAACCACCAGGCAAAATGACGGCATCGACGCCCTTTAGATCAGCATCGCCGTGCCAGAGCGAAACAGCTTCGGCGCCCGCGTATTTAACTGCTCGCGCGGCATCTCGATCATCGAGGGTGCCGGGAAAAGTTACGACTCCAATACGCATGCTTATTCGGCTCTCACGGTGAAGGTCTCGATTACTGGATTAGCAAGTAATACTTCGGCAGCTTTTTCAACTTCGGCGATTTGCGCCGGTGTTACATCGCCATCGACGGTGATCTCAAAGCGCTTACCTTGACGAACATCGGTAGCAAAAGAGAAACCTAAGCGAGGTAGCGCAGCAGCGACTGCCTTACCTTGTGGGTCAAGAATCTCGGGCTTCAGCATTACATCTACCACGATTTTTCCCATTTGTTTCTCCTCTGTTAGTTCGTTGAATCTAAGCTGCTTTGAATTCGATGCCAGTGATGCGTTTGAAAGCTTCGGTGTAACGCTGGGTTGTTTTCTCAACTACTTCGTTTGGTAGCACTGGTGGGTTGCTCTCGCGATCCCAACCGCTGTTTACTAAATAGTCGCGCAAATATTGTTTATCAAAAGAAGGTTGTGATTGACCTGGTTGCCAAACTGTTGCGTCCCAGAAGCGCGATGAATCGGGAGTCAAAACTTCATCACCGAGTGTCGTAACCCCATGGGCGTCGGTACCGAATTCAAATTTAGTATCGGCCAAGATGATGCCGCGCTCTTGTGCGATGCCGGTGGCAAAGTCATAAATCGCAAGTGTTAGATCGCGCAGTTCTGTTGCAGTTTCGGTGCCGACAATCTTGGTGGCTGCTAGGAAATCAATATTTATATCGTGATCGCCAATTTCGGCCTTGGTAGCTGGCGTGAAAATACTTGTTGGCAACTTTGAGCCATCGAGTAGGCCAGCAGGCAAATCATTACCGCAAACTTTTTGCTCATTCTTGTATTCAGCCCAACCACTGCCAGTTAAATATCCACGTGCCACACATTCGATTGGATACATAGTTAGTGGTTTGGCAATTACTGCTCGCCCAGAAACCTCTGCTGGTACATCGGTACCGATGATGTGGTTTGGTACTAAATGCTTTAGTTGCTCGAACCACCAGAGCGAAATCTGCGTTAAAACGGCGCCTTTATTGGGGATTAGCGTTGGTAAAACCCAATCAAAGGCCGATATGCGATCGCTGGCAACGATTAAGAGTTCGCCACTTTCATTGGTGTAAAGGTCACGCACTTTTCCGGTGCGCAAGTGAGTCCACCCAGTTATCGCAGGCGCTGGCGGTGGGCCAGCTGGGCCGAATCCGCTCACCTGATA
>Ga0315902_10009834_pt1 | contig 12721 bp, 11 predicted proteins | sample LakEriMetagenome_9_FD_203523 | JGI IMG/M metagenome (GOLD analysis project Ga0315902, IMG submission 203523) | Freshwater fungal communities from buoy surface, Lake Erie, Ohio, United States - Buoy 12 MA117 | ecosystem: Environmental > Aquatic > Freshwater > Lake > Lake biofilm | place: USA... | reverse complement strand
CTACAAAAGAACTTCCTATTGTTGAAAATAGAACTAACAAAACTAGTAAAGCCTCAACAAATAAGATAGAAGAGGCAGTGATAGAAATAGTAAAAATACCAGTAAAAGATAGAAAGGATCCTAATAAACTGTTTGAAAGTTATTCAGTGTATTTTGACTTAGACGAGTATACCGTTCAAGAAAAATATCAAACTATGTTACAAAAGCATGGAGAATTTCTTGCTAAGAATCCGAATGAATTTGTATTCATTGAAGGTCATACTGATGAGCGTGGCGGCAAAGAATACAATTTGTCGTTGGGACAAAGACGAGCGAATGCTGTTAGAGTGGAGCTTATAAAATATGGAGCATCAGATAGTCAAATAGAAGCGTATTCTTATGGCTCAGAAAAGCCCAAAGCAACAGGATCAAATGAAGAAGCTTGGAGTCAAAACAGGCGTGTTGATTTGTATTATAAAAACTAATTACCTATTTGGAGAAGATGACAAATGAATATTGATTTAAACAAATATCAAGATTTTGTAGAAGCAGTTACGAGTAAGCCAAGCAATGATTTGACTACCTTTATGAACCGTTGTGATGAGTTAGACAGTAATTGGGACTCAGAAACACAGTCACATGGACCTGACATCAATGTGCCACTATTACTAACAGCAGCATTAGGACTTGCAGCAGAGACAGGTGAGTTCTGTGAGATTCCTAAAAAGATGTTATTTCAGGGAAAACCACTAAGTGTTGAAAACGTCTTTCACATGAAGCGAGAATTGGGTGACGTTATGTGGTACTGGATCAACGCATGTAGAGCATTAAATTTAGATCCTAACGAAGTTATAGCAGAGAATGTAAAGAAACTTGAATCACGTTATCCCGGTGGCAGTTTTGACCCATACTACAGCGAGAATCGCAAAGACGGCGATTTATAATTAAGCCCTTCTCCAGATAAATACTCTATCTGGAGAATTTTTATGGCTTCACCTTACAATTTACAAGAATTAAAAGACAATCTTTTTCGTGACCTAAGATATCGTTTGGGTGACGGTATAGTTGACGTAGAACTTGATCCTGAGCATTTTGAAGCAGCATATCGTTATGCTGTCAGAATTTACAGACAAAGGGCACAGAATTCTACTATAGAATCATACACATTATTAACTATAGAAAAGAATAAAGATTCATACACCTTACCTGACGAATTTGTAAACGTAAGACAGGTATTTCGCAGGACAGTTGGATTAGAAACAGGACCGTCTGCAAGTAGTTTTGACCCTTTCAGTAGTGCTATTCTCAACACATATCTATTAAATTATAACTACGCAGGTGGTTTGGCCACATATGATTTTTATGCACAGTACATTGAACTTGCAGCACGTATGTTTGGTGGCTACGTCATTTTCACTTTTAATCCAGTAACAAAGGAATTCCGTATGGTGCGTGATCCAAAAGGAAGCGGTGAAAAAATTCTAATATGGGCAGATATTCAAAGACCTGAGATAGAATTATTATTAGATCCAGGTGCAGGCATTTGGATAGGCGATTGGACACTTAGTCAGCTAAAGTTAATTTTGGGTGAAGCACGTGAAAAGTTCGCTAGTATTGCCGGTCCAGCTGGTGGCACAACACTAAATGGTGCAACATTGAAAGCAGAAGGTAAGGCTATGCAAGACCAACTAATAGAAGATTTACGCAGATATGTTGACCATAGTCAACCATTAACTTGGGTAATAGGATAACCGTTGGACTTTGCAAATACTTCTTTTTGTAATAAAATAGACATGTTACAAGGAGAAAAAATGCTAGTTAGCGTCACTGGATTCATCGGGTCAGGCAAAGATACTATTGCTGACTATCTCATTACAGAACACGGTTTTAAAAAAGAATCTTGGGCCGGATCTCTTAAGGATGCGGTCTCACATATATTCAATTGGGAACGTGACCTGCTAGAGGGTACTACAAAGTACGCACGTGAGTGGCGTGAGCAAGTTGACCCTTGGTGGAGTGAAAGGTTAGGCATTAAAGATTTAACTCCAAGATATATTCTCCAACAATGGGGCACAGAAGTAGGTCGTCAAAGCTTCCATGACGATATTTGGGTAGCAAGTTTAGAAAATAAACTAAGTCAAACTAAAGACGATGTGGTAATCACAGATACACGTTTTCCTAATGAAATTGCAGCAATAAAAAGATTAGGGGGAATTACAATTCGTGTGCACCGCGGGCCAAAACCAAACTGGTATGATGACGCTGTAGCAGTAAATAAGGGACCTAGGCACATAGGTTGGTCTTTGAGTAAAGACAGACTAACAAAGCTAGGAATACATCCCAGCGAGTATATGAGTGTGGGGTTAGAATATGACCATGAGATTCACAACGATAGCACTATAGACGATCTATATAGTTGTGTAAAACATATGCTGGAATTGAGTTAATCTAATTCTAAATCTCCGCGTTTCCACACTACTTCTTTACGTCTTACGATTTCAATACAATTGAGGCATACGCTTCTAAGATTGCTTAAATCATTGTTTTTTAGATTTCCATCTATGTGAAAAACTGTTATTTGACTATCGTAAATCTTTCTAAACCCACATAAGTCACATGTGGGTTTTTTCTTATATCCAGCAATCTTCCAACTAGGCTGTTGAAGGGGGATTTGCTTCTTCTTTCTAATGCAATCCTCACATTTGCTTCGGTAATGTCTGACTCCATTACGATAGTAATTAGCCGCGCAATGATTTTTGTTACATGCTTTACAGACAGGTCTAGACATACTTGTATTTATTCTAACTCTTCGGGAAGAGTCAACGCACCGTTTTTTCTTAAATTTTTAATAAATAATATTATACTAGGGAGTTAACCCTCAAAATCATAACATTAAAGGAAATATAAAATGGCTCTAACATCACCAGGCGTAGAAGTTACAATAATTGATGAAAGTAATTATTCTCCTGCCCAAACCAATTCTGTGCCTTTCGTGCTAATAGCTACAGCAACGAATAAAGCCAACGCATCAAACACCGGCGTAGCTCCAGGTACTGTGGCAGCTAATGCAAACAAACTATACAAAGTTACTACACAGCGTGACCTTGTTTCACTATACGGTAACCCATTCTTCTATAAAACTACCAACGGAACTCCGATCCAAGGCTACGAGTTAAACGAATATGGTTTAGCTGCAGCATACTCTGTTTTAGGTGTTACCAATGGTTGCTGGGTACTACGTGCAGATATTGATTTAGCATCTCTTATTGGTACTTTATCAAGACCAAAAGGTAATCCTGTCGATGGAACTTACTGGTTAGATACTACATCCACTAATTGGGGAATATTTGAATTTAACAAGTCAACTGGTAAATTTACAGAAAAAAGTCCTATCGTTTTAGTAAATGATGCTGATCTAGTTGGCGGCTTCCCACTACAAAGCATTGGTAATATAGGCGATTATGCAATTGATGCTAGAGATCCATTAACTATTGATACGTTTAATCAGAGTCATTATTTCTATAAAACTCTTGCAAACAGTTGGGTAAAAATAGGCACAGACGATTGGTTAAGAGCTATTCCTGCAATAACTGGTACAACCAGCAATCCAACATTGAGCGCAGGTGCTACATTTACTATCAATATATTAGGTTCTTTACTAAATTATTCAACAACTATAACAGTACCTGCAGCACCTAACAATACTGCATTGGGAGTAGCGAATACAATAAACAATTTAGGTTTTGGAGACTTAAGTGCTGACGTAACTAACGGAAGATTAAACATTTACTTCTCTCCTGTACCAGACATTCAAGATCATATTCCTTATTTAGAATTATCCTCAGCATCAACAGTTCTAACTGACTTAGGTATTGATTCTTCAAGTAGATATTATGCGCCTGAAGCATATAATGGACCTTCATCTGCAATGCCATTATGGACACAAGGACAATTAACACCTCACCCAACCGGTTCTATATGGATTAAAACATCAATAAGCGGAAACGGAATGAACATTAATATGAGCAGATTTAGTGCTGCTACATCTACATTTGTTCAAAAACTAGTATCAATTTATAGAAATTTAAATCAAGCAACTGCTAGTTTAGATAAAACAGGCGGACAAAGTATTCCTGCAGGCACAGCTATTGGAATATTTAATACATTTCAGGAATCAAGTAATATTAGCAATAATTTATATTTCTTTGAAAGATTGGCAACTGGTCCTACAGTACTAACTGGCACAGTAAATAATCCTGCATTACCTAATAGTGCAGAAATTTATGTTGGAGTTTCAATACCAGGTCAAGTAGGTTCATTTGATAGCCCTTCATATTTAATCACATTGCCGGCAGCTGGTGTAGTTGGTGCAACAGAGTTTGTTACTGCATGGCAGGCTGCTAATATACCTAATACAACTGCAAGTGTAACGACAACAGGTGCAATACAACTCACTCATACATTAGGAGGTGAGATTGGATTTACAGTTCTTCCAGGAACACCATATTCTAACGTATTAGATTTAGCTGGTTTGTCATGGCAAACTAATTCTGCTGTTAGTGCGTCACCTGGTATTCGTATAGAATATCCTAATTTACCTCAGTATTCTACAACAGGAGCTGGTACAGGTTGTACTATAAACGCTGTTGTTTATACAGATAGATACATTTTGACAGGCATCCCAACTGGCGGTTCCGACTACAATGTTGGCGACCAAATTACTATTTCTGGCGCATCTTTTGGATTAAATTTCCCTGCTAACAATCTAGTTGTAGAAGTTACAGCAATTAATTCAGGTGCAGTAACTGGAATTGCTTTTGTTTCTGGTGTCTCAGATTTAGGATATATAAGTCTTGCTTCTAACTGGAGAAAGATTACCTATACTGCGAATGAGGGAGCACCTTTTACTAACCCAGTTGAAAACACAAATTGGTTCTATAGCACAATTGATCAAGTAGATATTATGATTCAACAAGGTGGTGCATGGAAGGGGTATAGAAATGTCAATTATGATAGTTCCGGTAATCCTATTATATCAGGATCAAATGCTACAGATCCAAACGGACCTATAATCTCTGCTGACATTCCTACTTTGCAAAGCGACGGTACTCCATTAGTTTATGGTGATCTATGGATAGATAGTAGTGATTTAGAAAATTATCCTGTAATTAATCGTTGGCAAAGAGTTGATGGTGTAGATCAATGGATATTAATTGATAACACAGACCAAACTTCAGGTGACGGAGTTCTTTTTGCAGATGCACGTTGGGCACCTAATGGTAGTACAGATCCTATCAGTGATCCTATTCCAACTATAGTAAGCTTATTAACAAGTAACTACTTAGATTTAGATGCTCCTGATCCAGACATGTACCCTCAAGGAATGTTATTATTTAATACACGTAGATCAGGATACAACGTTAAACAGTTTAGATCAAACTATTTTAGCGCATTGACATATGGTGATGTAGTTCTTCCGGCAGTAAAAAGTGCATGGGTTACTGCAAGTGGATTAAAAGAAAATGGTAGTCCATATATGGGAAGAAAAGCACAAAGAGCTATGATCGTTCAGGCATTATCTGCTTCTATATCTACAAATATGGCAATTAGAGAAGAAGATAATTTCTTTAATCTAATGGCAACTCCTGGCTATCCTGAGTTACAACCGCAAATGGTTGCATTAAACAACGAGAGAGCAAACACTGCTTATATAATTGGTGACACACCAATGAGACTAAGTGATCAGGCCACTGAAATTCAAAACTGGGCTACCAATGCAGCAAACGCTGCAGGTACAGGTGAAGATGGATTAGTTACACGTAACGAATACATGGGTCTTTTCTATCCTAGTGGATTAGCAGATTTAGGAACAAATGGAAGATGTGCAGTGCCTTCAAGTCACATGATGCTTAGAACATTCTTACGTAATGATACTATAGCTTATCCTTGGTTAGCTCCTGCAGGAACAAGACGCGGAGTTATTGATAATGCAGTTCAGATCGGATACATTGATGCGCAAACAGGTGAATTCCAAGTAATAAAGAATCGTGTTGGAATTAGAGATGTACTTTACAGTAATTTTATTAATCCTTTAGCTTATTTTACAAGTGTAGGATTAGTGAATTATGGTAATAAAAACAGTAAAGAAACTAACTCAGCACTAGATCGTATCAACGTAGCTAGATTAGTGAATTATGTTCGTGAAAAATTACAGATTTTAGCACGCCCATTTATATTTGAGCCTAATGATGCACTAACTAGAAGCCAAATAACATCAGTTGTACAAACACTGTTTGTTGATTTGGTTGCTAAACGAGGTATATATGATTACCTAGTTGTTTGTGATACAACAAACAACACACCAGCTAGAATTGATCAAAATCAATTATGGATAGATATCGCTATTGAGCCAGTAAAAGCTGCTGAATTTATTTACATACCTGTAAGAATTATGAATACAGGTGAAATTCAGGAGAGAGGCACTGCGATATTTGGTAATCAATAAATTTGAATAAATACAATTAAGGAGAAAAACAAATGGCAACAGCATCAGAATCACTGTTTAATATGAGTATAGGGGCAGATAACACCCCTAGTACAGCAGCATTGTTGATGCCTAAGTTACAATACAGATTTAGAGTTTTGTTTTTAAATTTTGGAGTAGGTGGTTCAACACAAGAGTTGACGAGACAAGTAATTGATGTTTCAAGACCTCAAGTAAGTTTCACTGAAATTCCAATTGATATTTATAACTCAAAATTATACCTAGTCGGCAAACATGAGTGGCAAATGACCACCGTAAACTTGCGTGATGATGCTACAGGAAGTGTAGCAAAATTAGTGGGTCAACAAATTCAGAAGCAAATGGATTTTGTTGAACAAGCAAGTGCTGCGACAGGTCAAGATTATAAATTTCAAATTAACTATGAAATACTAGATGGTGGTAATGGAAATTCAACCCCGACTGTGTTGGAAACTTGGGAATTATACGGTTGTTTCATACAAAACGTAAATTACAATACACTAAATTATGGTGAAAATGCACCTGTAACTATAAGTCTATCAATACGATTTGATAACGCAATTCAAAGCCCAATTGGTTCTGGTCTTGGTACTGCAGTTGGTCGTGCGTTAGGTGGCACTACGGTAACAGGTATTGGTACCTAATATTTAAATGGCAGGGTTCATTGATAACCTATTAGGTGAAAATTTCGGAGAAAATCTTCTGGGCGGATTATTCGGCACAGAGTATCTCCGAGATTTCCAACACGCTAGTAGAGTATTTCGTAGCGATTCTTATTCTTATAGTCCTAAGCATAAGTTTTTATTTCACGTTACATTTGAAATTAATTACGATTTAATAGGATTATCACAAGCTTTTCCCGAAGGCACAAACACTCATTTTGGACTAGCAGTCAAAACTGTTCAACTTCCCGGTTACACGTTCGATACACACGTAATGAATCAGTACAATCGTAAAAGGATTGTACAAACTAAAGTCAAATATGATGATGTTAGTATAACATTTCATGATGATAATGCTAACTTAATTAGAAATCTTTGGTATGCGTATTTTACATATTATTACAAAGATAGTACACAAAATGCTAGTGCAAGTTCTCAAGCAGGCTTAGGAAACGATGCAGCAAATATACCTCAATTTGTAAATCAATTTGCAACGAATACATCCGCCTTTGATTACAATAGACGTAATACGTATGATCCTTCTATATACGGTGACAATGAATGGGGATTTATAGGACAAAGCACTAATGATCAAATCACCGCACTTTCAAATTTAACAGGTATTTCTAAAGCGCCTTTTTTTAAAGCAATAAATGTTTATGGATTTAATCAACACATGTTTGCACAATATAGATTATTAAATCCTACGATTACAAGTTTTAAACATGATACATATGATTATTCATCAGCAAATGGCACAATGGAGCATAGTATGACTATTGGTTATGAAGGTGTTAATTATTATGAAGGTGGTATAGATGGCACAAGTACTGATGGTCAAGGTAATGCTGTAGCAGGTGATTTTGGTAAAGATTTATATGATACAATTACAAGCCCAATAGCAAGGCCCGGCTCAACTTCTAAAATATTAGGAAAGTTTGGTTTGGTAGATTCAGCAGGTGGAGTACTTGGCGATGTAGCAAACGGAAACTATTGGGGCGCAATACTAACAAGTGGAAGAGCTTACAATACATTTAAAGATGTTAACTTAGGAAGCTTGGCCACAAGTGAATTAAAAACAGGTGCACTAAACTCACTTACAGGTACACCAAACAGAAACACATTATTTAATTTTCCTTCATTAAAGACACCTAAATAATATGGCTATCACAAATTTAGCGACTGAGCTTGATAATACAGTAAAAGTTTTTAATAACTTTTATACAAATCCCATTAATGTAAATGCATCAGATTATGATGTAGTTAGAGCATACTTTATTAAAGTATGTCAGAGCATTAACACTGCAGAAAATTTTACTGCAATTCTTTTTAAAATAGCTGCATACACACAAGAATCTCCAATGACACTTTTAGACTACATAAAAGGTAAAGTTGGATTAGAGTTAAGTGCTACAATGGCTTACTATCTTAATAGTTTAAAAAGTAAAACAACTCTTTATGGTGTAGCAAATCTTCCCGTACCTAATCCAAGTGTACAAAGAAACGTAATCATTTAAAATGGCGAACTGGGCACAAGGCATATATGAAGTTAGGAATCCAGAAAAGTATATAGGTAATCATAAGCCTAAATATAGATCGGGATGGGAATTAACTTTTATGATGTTTTGTGACAATAATAATAGTGTATTAAAGTGGGCCAGCGAATCAATACGTATTCCATATCGTAATCCATTAACAGGAAAACAGACAATTTACATACCTGACTTTTTCATCATGTATGAAAATAAGTTTGGTCAGAAACATGCTGAAATTGTTGAAATCAAACCCAAAAAACAAAGCTTAATTGAAAGTCGTGTAGCAAGCGCAAGAGATCGTGCGGTTGTAGCAGTCAATCATGCTAAATGGGCTGCAGCAAATGCGTACTGCAAAAATCAGGGCATCACTTTTAGAGTAATTAATGAGGACAGTCTATTTTATAATGGTAAAAAGAAGTAAATAAATACTATTATTACACGTAGACTATGACTAAAAAACTAAGCGAATTATTTGACCTACCACTTGAATCCGATACCATATCGGATGACGAGATTATTCCTGTCCCTGAAGAAGTAACCACTCAAGCTTATACTAACCTAGAAAAGATTGAAAACGCACTACCACAAGTCCGTGGACTTGAAGCGAGTGATACTGAAATAGACGAATTAGCTGAACTAGCTAAAAATAGCTATAATGACCTAATGGAACTAGGAATGCAAGTGGACAGCAGATTCGCTGCAGAGATATTTGGGACAGCAGGAACAATGCTAGGCCATGCTATTACAGCCAAAACAGCCAAAGTTAATAAGAAGATTAAACTGATTGAACTCCAGTTAAAGAAAGCTGCATTAGATGCTAAGTTAAATGAAAAGACGAAAGAGATAGAAAGTATTCCTCAGGGTACAGGCTCTACTTTGATAGACCGCAATGAATTACTGAAATCCTTAATCGCAAGCAAAAACGGAAATAATGATAAATAATACTATAGGAATTGAACCATGAAAACCTTTCGCCAATATTTAGTAGAGAGTGTACGTACATATCGTTACACACTTAAAATAGCAGGAGATGTAGACAGTAAGTTTTTAGACTTATTGCGCATGAACCTCAAGAAGTTTGACCCTGTCAAGATTGAGGATGCTAAAACTACTCCAATTCAAAAAGATCCGTATGGATTCCCTGATATACACAACGAATCAGTAACTATCATTAAATGTGAGTTTAAATACCCAGCAACAGAGCCTATGATTCAGCAAATGGTTCAATTAATGGGTAAAAATGTCAATCAAGTAAGATTAATTACCACTGATTATGATGATAGCGTAAATCATGAAGTAGAACAATATGCAAATGAAGCTAGTCATAGCCCATTATTGTTACATACAGAACTAGAAGATGATGGCAAAGAAGCCAACAAAGATTATGCAAATCAATACCTAGATAAAGTTGTACCTAAGAAGCCGACATTTGATTATCAGTATGCAGCAAAAAGAACTCCTGATAGTCCAAACAAAACAAAAGAGGGTATACAAACACAGAGTCCAATGACAAATGTAAATCGCCCTTCTAAACCAGCAACAGGAGCTAGTTTTAACAAATGATAGATTTTACAACAAGTCAATTGACGTGGATAGTTGTAGGCGCATGTAGCTTAGGTGGCGGCGGCTACTTAACAATGACCACTACAGTAAGCGATCTAGATAAAAAACTTGAAGTATCTAATGCTAGATCAGAGGCGATGAATGAAAAATTAAGTTTATTGCAAACTCAATTAGATAGAATAGAAAATAAGATTGATTCGGGCAGAAAATGAAATCCAAAGATATTATAAAAGAAGCCAGTGTGATGGATGAACCAGGGGAGAAAAAAATACATAAAAATCCACTGTTCCAACCACTAATACCAGCCCCAAAACAAAGTTCTGCACCTCCCACAGAAACAGATAAATTTGTTGCAAGCATGGTACCTGGCGTAGGTACAGCAATGGATGTTAAAGACATTGCAGGCGGTGATTATTCTGCTATACCATACATGGCTTTGGGATTATTACCAGGAGGTGGACTATTGAAAAAGGGTGCTAAAACCCTTGGAAAGAAACTTTTTGGTAAAGCTGATGATGTTGCTGCTATTACTAAACGTGATGCACCTGAACTAACTACACCGCAAAGAAGTTATAAAGAACTTGATCGTCCTGCAGTTCAAAGAAAAGCAGATGCAGACGCAGCAGCAGCTAAACAAGCAAAAGATGCAGAAAAAGTTGGTCCTGAAAAAACAAGATTAAAGACTGATGATGACTTACCAATAGTAGGTAAAACACCAACAGCTCCTAGACAGTTAACTCCACAAGAAAAAGCACAAGAATTATTAAAAGGTAGGGGTTTTAAACAAGAGCCTGGAAGCATAAGTGGTTTTAACCCTAAAGGTAAAAGCACTAAATCAGCACAAACAACCACATCAGAGTTACCACCAACAACAAGTGGCCCTAAATTTGATCCGAACAAAGAATATTCTACAGGTTTAACAGTTCAAAAACCTTTCTCAGGTCAACCGAGTAAAACAAGTCCTGCTCCTAAAGCACCTGATAAAGCTCCAATTGCGAGTGACCCATATGCAAAAAGAAAAGTTGTTGCTGCAGACTTAGCTGGTCACGCTGCACTGATATATGCTTTGATGAATATGAAAGATAGACCAAAGCAAGACGGTGCCGTTGGTTCTACAGACGGTGCTATCCAAGTATCAACAGTTCCTTCAACCGGTACAGGAGAAAAATCAGGTAGTGATTCTAGTGCGGCGAAGGCTGAAAAGCCCAATGTTGATAAACCTGCTGACAACCAGAATCAAAATGTTATAACCACTCCTATACCAAATGACACACAAACAGGTAACGATAAAAAATCAAAAGATCAAAGAGATGTTAAACCATCTAGTGGAGAGCCAGAAGGAACAAGTGATAAAAACGCTAGTAATGACGGAAAAAACAAAGGTAAAGAAACTGGTGCAGATAACAAGAGCGAAAGGGGTGCATCTGATTCAAGTTCATCTATTAAGAGTGAAGTACCAACAACAGGTGGAGACGGTGGTAGATCCGATACACCTAGTAAAGATAAGAAAACAACCACTCCAGAACCAACAAAACCTTCTACGCAATCAAATTCTAGCAGAGATACAGATAGTGCAGAATTTCAGAATGATAAAAAAATGCAAAAACGTGAAAGACCTGATACAAATGAATCAGCATTAAATAGATTAATACGTCTTTCAAATATAGGAACAGAAAATATAACGGAGTCAAACGCTATGAGTTTAGATATGAAATCAATGCTTCAATTATTAGATGAGGCATCAAAAATGGCCGATATAAAAGGCAAAAAGCATACTGGTAAGTATGGTAAAGAATACGACACTGATGAAGAAGGTGATGATAAAACTAAAACCAAGGCTGAGCCAGCAGAGAAAAAAGGCCGTGGACGTCCTAAGAAAGACTCTAATGTAGAAGCTGGTAAGTACAAAGGTGCAGATGATGCTGCTAAACATGTTATTGGTGGTAGTGCTCCTAAAGGTAAATCAAAATTACCAAGTAAGAAGCATACACTAAAAGATTGGGTAGAGTATACTGAACAAACGTTAGTTGAAAGTGAAGAAATTGCAGAAAAAGCAGTTAGCAAGAAACAACAAAAATTTATGGGTATGGTTCATGCTGCACAAAAAGGTGACAAGCCTGCTAGTAAAGAAGTAGCTAAAGTTGCTAAGACTATGGGCAAGAAAGACGCCAAAGACTTTGCAAGTACAAAGCACAAAGGTCTTCCTGAAAAAGTTAAAGAAGAAAAGTTTACTTCAAATGGTCGTCCTGTAAGTAAATTTGAATATGATTCAAAAATGAAAGCAGCGGGTAAACAACCAAGCCCATCTAATGTTAAAGAAGAACTAAAGGGCGGTCAAAAGAATTTAGATAAGAATCATAACGGTAAGTTAGATTCACAGGACTTTAAAATGTTAAGATCAGGTAAAAAGAAAGTCAAAGAAGGTGTTAATTTCGCAGAAATGATGCGTGAAACACAAA
>Ga0315902_10009831_pt1 | contig 12722 bp, 15 predicted proteins | sample LakEriMetagenome_9_FD_203523 | JGI IMG/M metagenome (GOLD analysis project Ga0315902, IMG submission 203523) | Freshwater fungal communities from buoy surface, Lake Erie, Ohio, United States - Buoy 12 MA117 | ecosystem: Environmental > Aquatic > Freshwater > Lake > Lake biofilm | place: USA... | reverse complement strand
TTGATTCATAAACGTATTAGCACCACTAAACGCATCTTTAACGCCCATTGCACCACCAGTAAGTTGCTGCATAAAGGTAGGAGCAGCACCAGCCGTTTGAGTAACAGCACCTGTACTCATAAAGTTTGGAGCAAACGATCCAACAGCAGGATTAGCAGCACCGCTAAATCCACCAGCAAACCCGCCGCCAATACCACCAGTAGCACCGCCAATTAATGCCCCTTGAAGTGGGTCTTTACCTTTAATTGCAGCCGTACCACCACCCATAGCAGCACCGATTAGTATTCCTGTAGTAACTGGATCACCCATTATTTACCCCCTGTTGGTGTCGCTGTTTGTACTGTCTGAGTCCCTTGAGGAACGCTAGAGAACAGGTTAGCAAACTGACTGAGTTTTGCTTGTGGCAGGTTTTGAGCAAAGTTAAATCGATTCATTTCATCTTGTAACTGAGCAGCACTTTGAGCCTCTCTAGCACCGCCTACACTCAATAAACGCTGTATGTCTGCATAATCAGCCTGTGCCATCTGTGGAGCAGCACCAACAGCCGCCATTTGACGAGCACGTTCAGCCTCAGCACTCTGATACGCTAACTGACCACCTTGTTCCGCTAATGCGCGAGCGAATACATCCTGTGCCTGACCTGCTTGCTGACCCATAGCACCTGAACCATATCGACCAGCAGACGCAGCCTGAGATTGTAGATTCTGAATGTTTCTAGTGAACTCCTCACCAGCTAAACGATTCGTCTGCCCTAAAGCACCAGCTAGGAATGGATTAACGCCCCTACCTTGAATCGTAGCTAACGTCTCTGCCTGTGCTGCACCTGTCAGCGGAGAACCTGCTATAGCTCGTTCCTGAGCCATCTGTAAGGCTTGCTGAGTCTGTGCTGATGGAGATACGTAAGTTTGACCAGGGAAGAAAGTAGGAGCCTGAGACTCGTACAGCCGTTTACCTTCTTCTAACCCATAAGTTACATACGGCTTGATACTTGGATCAATACTCGTAGTTGTTGTACTCTCTTGAGGAGCACCGCCGCCACCGCCCATATTACACCTCACAAATCCATAGTTTAGGACGGAATCCGTATTGAGCCGCCCTCTTACTCCAACCACGCCTATGGCTAGAAAATGTTATGTTTTTTACCTTAGCCTCTGCTGCCATGCCTTTTATGTATTTTAAGGCATTTTCGACAACATCATAACTATTTTCTAACGAATAAGCTGCCCATAAATGCAGGGTTTCACCTTGTGGCTGCAATACAAAGAATCCAGCATAGTGGTTGTTCTCTATCAGCACAAACAACAGACTCTTTTGGTTAAAACAGTCCGTATATACATCTTCAATAATCCAGTTTTCTGGACTCCTACTTTTAATCTTCTCTAAACCAGGCTTAACACTAGCCCACCATTGTCTTAAATTCTGTGGATCAATAAACCTGTATTCCATTAACCCACCACAATGTAACCATACGTTTTATTAGCCGTACTATTAGCCCAATGACTAACAGTTGCTTGCCCTATTTGTTGCGCTGAAACATATATATTTTCTGAAGCATTAGGAGAAATGTAATTCATAGTAGTAATAAGTGATGCCGTACTTGGCCTAGTCGGACTAGTTCCAGCGTCATAATGTTGGAGGCTGATTGTTGCATCAGGAGATGACCAATAAAGTTGAATGTAATCATCCTTAGCTAACTCTATAAAATAATTCCATCCTGTAATAGTGTGACCATTAATACCGCCGTGACTAGATGGAATTCCAACTAATCCAGCCGAGCCAGGAACATCAACACCATTTTTTCTTATCCAAATAGTAATATCGTGTTGCTGTGTGTCAGTATTTTGAAACTGACCAGACCATTGGAAATTATAAATACCTGCATTTCTAACATTCATCCTAGAACTATTCGATAGATATACCCCATTACTGTAGTCAGTCGTATCTAACGTCATTGCTGTAGCAGTGTTAGCCGTTAAAGATTGATCTGCAAGGCTCTGAAACGCTCCATACGGTGTCGAATCAATAAATGCAGCAGCAGATACAGGAGTAAAGAATATTAAGCTCTCATTGCCTATACGACCATCGTATAAGGTAGTTGTTATTGCATTTCCTGTAGCTAAAGTAATCCTGCCAGTATTATTCGTCTTACCGTCCATTATTCCACGCACTACCTCAGAGACTTGACGCTGGTCTGCTCCAAATACAGGTAATGTACGAAACTGAGCAATTCTAGTCATCGAGTACCCTGCTGAGTAATGTCAATTTCGCAACCTACTAGCGTTTCCCAATTCAAGCTAGTCGGAGATACTTTAATACGATGGTAGTTACCGTTAGACCTCAACCCGCATCTATTCTCTGCATCTGGTGTCGATGCCGTACCGAATTCGACTTGATCTGTGAGTAATGTTCGGCTGGCAACTGCAACCGTTCCTGTGCCATTATCAATAATAGGTTTTGCCAATGTAATAATAGAACGTCCAATGTCTATGTCTCCAGATACGACATAACCAGATTTAAATGCGCCAGAGAAAATAACAATCTTCTGGCCTCTAACACCCACGAAAATAAGCTGACCACCAGCCCAAACCTTAGAATCAAGCGGTATATCTAACAAGTCTATATTGTTGTTGTAGTCATCTATCTGCTCAAGTGTGGCACTAGGTGTCAGACCATATGATAGAGAAACTACATCAGTCGTTCCATAGCTCCATTTATTCAAATCAATAGAATAAAACAGCAGGTAACGACCACCAAAGCTATTAGTAAAGTTCCAAATAACTAATTTACGCACTGGATCAACGGTAGCTGACATTTTGGTAGGAATTTCACTCAAAATACAGTTGTCGAAGAACCAACGATTAACCTTTTCTAGTCCAATGTTCTTAACCGACTGACCATCGCACATATAAAAGCCATCATCCGATAGAAAATAAGTCAATCCACCGAATTGCGTAATAGAACCGTTAGAAATACAGCCTAAAGTACGAGAAATAGCGTCAAACTGGAAAAAATACGGACTACCAGAATAGCTCATCCGGTAAATAGCGCGTTCTAGGAACACTAAGCCATACTCACCACCAGCTAAACCAGTAATATCACCACCATCAGGGATAACCTGAGAGTCAGACTGAGACGCAGCAGCAGGAGTCCAGTCAGTCTCATCGTTAATATCCGACCAGTAAACCTTATTCTCCTCACCACCTACATTAGCAGCTACTACAAAGTCTCTAACTACCGTTACGTACTTAGCAGCAGGAGCAGCAGCAGCTAGATTACCGAAGTAAGTAGATGAACCTAAGTCGTAAGCCTGTAGAACGTCAGCACCATTGGCTAAGATCATCTTAGAGCCGTACTGAGTAACATCCCATGAATCAACTACCGAATATCCTGCCGTAGTTAAAGCATCCAATGAGGCATCACTAGAGTCGAACTTATAAATCTGAGTAGCACCAGCAGCAAATAGAGTGGAAGCACCAGCAAACTTACCTGCAAAAGTAACCAGTAAATTTTGACCAGCATTGTCAGAATAGTCAGCAGCATCTCGTAGTGGGGCATATCCGTTAGTAACAGGGTAAACATTAACCGCATCCATCACAGCACCAGTAATACCAGGCTGATCTGGCAACCACTCACCGAAGATAATCTTTTGCTTTGCCATTACTGTCTAGTCCATGAAGTTGCTGCCGTTGATTTCTGCTGCCATACGTTAGAAATAGGAGCAATTAAATCCGCATTAGTGTAGCCATAATCCCAGTAACCATAATCTACGTAACCTGCACCTGTATCAGTCCATGTACTTGATCTCGCTGTGACATTTGACCACTCATAACCAATAATGTCACCAATTACACCTACTGTCGCATTACCGCTAAACGACATTGGAACGTCAAATACACCTGTTCCTATTACATTAACAGCCGCATTTCCAGTAACACTAGCAGAACCACCAACCGTATAGTTACCTATCGCCGATACTGCTGCATTACCTGTAATAGCTGCCGTACCTACTAATACATTAACTACATTTAGTTCTAACTGAGCATTACCAGTAATACTAGCAATGCCTGTGAATATCTTTGAACCATTAGCAACGACTGTAGCTGTAGCCGTAATAGTCGCACTAGGTTCTATAGGCTCATTTTCACAATAGCCAGCAACCCAGTAACCCTTAACTACATATAGATCAGGTACGCATAACGCTGTTACCGTCGCATTGCCTGTGATTGATGCTGAACCTAATACAAAATCTGCTGCTCTTGCTGTTACTGTAGCTGTACCAGTTATAGAAGCTGATTCGCTTATATCCTCGTTTTGACAGTAACCTGCAACCCAGTAACCCTGCTGTACATATAATTCAACTGGCCCAATTGCCGTTACGGTAGCCGTAGCTGTGATAGATGCCGAACTACCTGTGTCCTCGTTCTCACAGTAACCAGCATCCCAATAGCCAGCCGTGACATATAGCTCTGGAGCAGTTAAATCACCGTCACCATAGCCATATACCCAGTAGTCGTAATCGACATAATTAGTTGCCATTTACCTCTACCCACGCTTGAGTTTCCTCACTCCATGAGTACATCTTTCCATCGGTAGGCATTGCTACTGGTGGTTGCCATTTAACATTAGAGTCTAATGTCCAACTTGCATAAGGCTGTGGTGGCACAAATGCATCTATATCTTCACGATAAGTGTATCCAATACCAGCATAATTTTTGCGTATATTGTTGTTGTAACTTGTACGTTTGCATACTTGACCGCGAAAATCGCCATACCATTGTTCCCAATCAATGCCATCTTCGCCTTCGTTTTTTCCAACGATGACCCCTGTAACTACATTATTGCTATCTAAAAATGCGTAATGTGCCATATCAATCACCATGAAATGTTGCCGGTTCCAGCAGTAAACGTATAAATGGTATTGCCACCTGATGTAGTTTTTGTATAAGTTAAACCACCGCCAATTGACGCCAAATCAGCATTCGTAGATGGGTAACTAATAATTACAATACCGGAACCCCCGTTATATCCACCAGCAAATGAACTACCGCCACCGCCGCCAGTTCCAGTATTAGCGGCTCCTGCACTACCGTTAGTGCTACTACCAGCTCCAATACCACCGTTTATTGACGAACTTCCACCAGCACCTTGATTGTTATTACTATAATTACCACCGCCGCCGCCGCAAGCGTAGCGTGTAGAAGTTCCACTTATTGAAGAAAGTTTGCCATTCCCACCATTGCCAGCGACAGGACCAGTAGTTACATTGCCGCCAGCACTATCAGCACCACCGCCGCCGCCGCCGCCATAGGCAATGTCAGGGTTATTAGAGCCGCCATCATTACCTTGACCAGATGTACCGCTACCGCCGTTCGCGCCAGTACCACCACCACCCCCTGAACCACCAGTGCCGCCATTTGTAGGAGTTATCCCGCTACCAAATCCACCGCCAATAGATGTTATAGAAGAAAAAACTGAATCATCGCCTTTAGTACCAGAGCCAGCATCGCCAGTTGAACCATTGCCAGCACCCCCCGCGCCAACTGTAACTGTGTAATTAGTTGAGCCTGAAACGCTTAATGTACTTTCCCTAAAGCCACCAGCACCGCCACCGCCGCCATGACGAGAACCGCCGCCACCGCCGCCAGCAATAACAAGATAGCTGACGCTAGTTGGAGCTAATGAACCACCAGCCATTGCTTGCATCAATTTAGTAAAAGCAAACATATTTACCTCTTATGGTGTGTAACCTGCCGCTACAGAGCCGTACCAGTTAGTGCCATCGCTGACAAATGTAAGAATATCCATCTTGCCAGCAGTCGCAGTAATTGTCGGGGCACCAGCAGTTCCCCACTTAACGCCAGTAAACGTAGCACTACCATTACCAGTAGATGCTGCTTGCTTTAACAATAGGATAAATGACTTACCAGCAGTCGCAGTAGGCATCGTAAACGTACAAGCAGTAGAAGCCGTTAACGTAGCTGTCTGGACTGTGCCGTTAGTCAGCGAAATTGTGCTCGCTGTAGTGACCGTACCAATGGCGACAACGCCTTCAGTGTAGTTATTGACTGTAGGATTGGTTAATGTCTTAGTCGTTAAAGTCTCATTGCCATTTAACGTAGCTAAAGTTCCACTAGTAGGGAAAGTTACGCTAGTTGTACCAGTTATCGTAAAAGTAGATGCAAACGATCCAGAGATAGTCAACGTACTAGCAGAGTTATTAGCAACACCAGTACCGCCATTAGCAGCACTCAATGTACCAGTAACACCAGTAGATAACGGCAGACCAGTAGCGTTAGTTAACGTAGCCGATGCTGGAGTACCTAGAGCACCACCAGACTGGTATTTATCCGTATTCAGGTTAGTGAAGTTATTATCAACTTCGGTATAACTAAGCGCAGAACCTTTACCTGCACGAGTAACAATTGTTGACATAATTTACCTCACGCCAAAGTTACAGAGAGATTCGTCGCAGTGATCTTGAAAATATCACCGTTACTAATCGTTTTACTGGTATCTAATGCAGAGTGATACAGCAGATTACCTGTAGTCACCGCATCACGAATACCTACATGAGTGATAATTCCCCAGTCGCTAGTAGCCTGTGGGAACTCAATCGCAGAGCTATTCGATGTAGCACCGTTACTAGGTGAACTAAACGTAATAGCCTGACGTACATACGAGCCACCAGTACACTCAGTACCAGTATCGGCATCAGTAGGATCAGTCGTATATAAAGCTAAAAAAGTGGTTGTCGGCGCAGTGAATGTACTACCACGCAGAGTTCCATTAATTAACGCGTTCTCTAAATAATTCGATATTTCTGCCATGATTTACCTCACTGACATAGACATTGGTTGACCGCCAAACTCACCATTCTGGTCGGCAGTAGAAATTGCAGCTATAGAACGATCATATAAACTAGCCCATGTGGCTAACCTAGCATCGTTCATTAGATACGGTTCTGCCTCACCTAACGACGCGTAAAGCAATGCATCAGGATAGTTAGACAGAAACACGTTAGTGATATTTATATCCGACAATAACTGAGGCTTACCGTAGTAAAGCATCTGTATGCCGTAAGCAGCGTCAGGTATAGGAGCAAACTGAATCTCAGAAGCCAGGATAGTGTAGTTCACTGGCTTACCTGATTCTGTAGTCCTAGCTGTTGCAAAAAATGAATTAGGTGAAAGATACGATACTGATGATGCTGGAGTGGTACGCAAATGTACATCGCGCATCTCTAGGAAGTCCGTAGGAAGTCCAACTGTGTCATCCCCTGCTGTGGTATCAGCACGAGCTACAACGAGCATCTGACGCGTTCTAAGGTCTCTACGGAGCCTTTCCTCAGCTAACTGGATAAAGTCCGGTATCTGTGAAGTCAGATCACTACGACCTAAGTAATTTGCTATCGTAGATTTTAACGAACTGTAATCCGTCATAACTATTTCCCTGAGTTGTGTCGCTCCACAGCTCCGTCCTCAACATCTTCCCATCTATACTCGTAAGTACCGATGTGACCTATATGCTTAGACAGACTGTGATCTACATACGTCTGGAATCCGTTATCTAAGGCCTTGACGCAGAAATGTACATCCTCGCCAATAATCCCCTTAGAACCCCATCCAACGTCATACCACGGCTTTTTTATGGCTTTAAATACATCCTTATGTATCATCACCACACCACCACCTACAGCCGTACAAGGCTCAATACCCTCTTTATCTTTAGAGTCTATTTTATGCCAAGCGTGATTAATAATCTTGCCATTTTCATCTTTTTCTACTTCTAAATTTAATGCTGTCGGTAGCGTAGGCTTACGTCTAGTTACCGCATTAACCCCGACAATAGGTACATCCCTGCTCAACAGTATGTCTATCGTATCGCTAGGGAACCGCATATCTGAGTCAATGAACAGAATGTAGTCACATCCATCAGCTAACGCAGCATCAACCAGCTTTTCTCTCTGATCGAATATCAACGTACCAGCCATTGTGTACAACTTCAGCCCATTTTCACCAGAACCACAGCGAAACTTAGAATCTCGTCCTACCATCTTCGCAAAGTCAAACGCAAAGCCAGTATGAACCTCATCCCTAGCAGGAACACATACACCTACTGTTATACCCATTAGATAGTACCCCTATAGACTTTCCATTGTGCATTATCAGAGCTATTGAGCCATTTAGCAAACGCTACATCATCAATGATAGTAAAGCCCCTCATAACACCCTTTTTATTCAAGTCATCAATGACTGTAAAAGGTATCCTGGCTACGTGGTGCAAATCTTTAATGTGTCCGAGTCTTGCCTTATCTGCTTCCCTGATATGGTTGTTACTGTCTAATATCTCAGTAACGTCCTGTTTAGTCTCGATGATAATGCCACCATCACCGTCCGCATGCACAACCTGTTGTCTATAGTCCATAAGTCCTCGTAAACGCCCCCAGAGACGAATCCCCAGGGGCTATTCAATTACAGTGCCATATTTAAGTCCGCGATTATGCCATGCGCAGCCTCGTTTTTTACCTCCAAGGTACACTCGACGAGCAGTTGCGTCTTATCACTATCACCTGCCTTTGCAAGCTCGTTAGTCATGAATGGACGCAGATACGCAATTGCAGCATACTCAGGATCAAGTACCAGAGCATCACGTGTACGCATGAAAATGTTGGGAACCACGCTCATTGAACCAAAATCGCTCAAATAAACGTCTGCCGCGCCGACGATAGTTGCCTGAGCACCACCATTGCCACCATTGACGTTATAACGATAAGCCGACAGACCTGTAAAGCTAGATACCTTCTGTTTACCAGTAGCACCAACCATCAGAATCTTAGGAGTACCGCCCGAAGCAAATACCTCAGCAACTACTTCTTTCAGCAGAGTCTCAGTAAATGTACGAGTGTTACCGTCGGTACGAGTCGACACACCGATAGTAGTTGGATCACCACCGTTAGTCTGGACTGACGAGTTAGTCTTGATCCATGAAAGCAACGAACCCATCTTACGAGCTGTTGAGTTAGTAGTACCAGCCGAACGACCTTGATTGCTCAATAGAATTGTCTCTAGGTCACGCTTTAGCTCCTGTGATGCCTTAGCTAATTGATAAGCTTTTTCCGATTTTCTGCCTGCTTTGTTAACTGTGTCCAGAGTGCCAGAGACCTTGATAGTCTTTTGCAGAATCTGAGTATAGTTACCCAAACGAGTTGTTGGTGTCAAAGTAGCATCAGAAGCGTCAGCACCCTCAACAGCAGCGTTATTTGTGGTAGCGGCTGCGAGAGAATCCGTCTGCCATTCGTGATAAACAGCGGTGGCACGTGTCTTCGAGATACTTGACATGAAGGGAGTAGTTGTTGGGCTGATATCATAGATAACATCAGTCAAATCTTCACGCTGACCAATAGCGTCATAAGCATTATAAATAGCCATGATTTAATTCCTTATAAAAAGCGTTCAAATACACTTGCTGCATCGCGGATATTTCCGCTTGATCTAGCCCGTGCCTTTAGTTTCTTCATTTCTTCAGCACTACTATCTCTAGGTTTGCTTACGCCAGACTTAATCGCTTTAGGAGCCTCGTTCACCTTCTTAGTGATAGCTGGCTTACTTGCGACTAACTTGTCGTACTGCATAGCCTTATAAAGAGTTAGTACAGCCCGACTATCATAGACAGCCGCTAATTCGTTATCAGAGAATCCAATCTGCTTACCAAAAGCGCGAATATCATTTCTGATAGCCTCACCTTTAGCAGGATCAGTAAACTCAGGGATATAGCTAGACAATTTCTGCATTTCCTCAGCCACTAATGACTGCATCTGTGCCTGTCTATCCTGCTCCTGTTGCTGATTGATTCTGTATCTCTCAGCTTGAACAGCAGATAATTGCTTCTCCCTCTGTACCATCTCTGCCACCTTAACGCTGTATCCAATAGGATCAGTTTCTTTAAGGTAGTCTAAGTTTTCCTCTTGCTGTGGCTGAAGCATCTGTTCAATCATCTCTAGCCTCTGCGCGTACGTATCACGCATCTGCTTGGCTTCCTGAACTGCTTGTCGTTCGGCCTCTACTGCCTTACGATCTTCAGCTACGGCTTGCGATTTCTTGGTGTAATCAGTGCCAAGTTGATAAGACTTGATAAGCTCATCAAGGGTTACCTCCCGTTCTTCACCAGCGGCTTTGACACGGAATCTTTGAGGCTCCTCTTGCTCATCACTATCATCATCTTGTTCTACCTCAGACTCTTCGTACTCGTCTGATTCGGCCTCGCTTTCGTTAGCTTCTGAAGCAGATTCTGGTTGTTCCTGTTCGGAGCCGTCATTCTGATCCATCATGCTCAAGAAAGCGTTAGCTGCACCTTCTACCGTTAACTCACCACTACCCTCACTGGGTGTCGTGTTCTGAGTATCGCTCATTTATGTTTCCTTAATTATATCGGGAACTGCCCGACGCAGACTACAATATTTTTATCTTTTTCGCATCTATTAGCTTCTGATCCGCTAACCCTTGTATGTAATTCTCAATGGTTTCTAGTACGCGAATCCGTACGTATGCCTGTTCACGAATGTCAAAATCCTGATAATCGCTATTTAATAACTTAGCTAGCTCTACGCCTCGTAACTCCTCCATCATCTCAATGAAGTAATCATCTCTCAGCAGGTTTAACGCCCATTCTGTTCTATTCACGCCATACCTCTAGTCAGTGATCCTAGTTCACGCAGAGCCTTTAACGTCAGCTCAGTCTGCTTGTTCTTCGTATCCTCATCAGCCAAGTCCATAGCTAAGACAGCCTGCAATTGCTTAACCGCTAACTCAGCTTCTTTAATACGTAACTCAGCCGCATCCTTCTGGTTCTTCATCTGCATCTCAATACCTTTGCGGGTATATTCAGCCTCTAGCGTTTGCTTCTCAAGATCAAGCTTTGCCGCATCGATCTGCGCTTTAGCCTGAGTCTTCTCTCTCTCAACCTCAGCCAACATCTTAGCAATCTCTGCTTGGGCATCAGGACTTGGTGGTTGCGGCTGTGAAAGTTGAGCATTTTGTTCTGGAGTTATCTCATTCATGAACTCGTTAGCATCTTTAAAACCAGCAGACTCGATGAACTTCGCAAGCGTATTGCGATACTGAGCTACCGATACCAACGGATTAGATGGGCCATACTGCTGGATGATCTGCTCTTGCTTGGCTAAAACCATCTGCAACATAGCTAATTTCTGTTCTCTGTCACCTGAGCCTAGACCAACATTAACGCTAATGTCGTACTCGTTAGCCCATGTACGCGGATCAAACGTCACGTACTTACCACGCATACGAACGACTCTAGGCTTATCCTGATACTTGCCCAATAGATGCAAGATGCCCTTAAACAGACTCTTTACACCTGTCTCAGCAAAGATACGCGCTATCAGTTCCAGCTTGCCAGAGTTAGACTTCATCATTGCAGCCACAGCCGTAGCACTGACATTACTCAGCACATCAGGGTCTAGTCCAGACTGACTCTCATTCACACCAGTGCGCTTTGCCTGTACCTGATCCAAGTATTCCAGCATTGGCATAGCCTGACCAAACGTGCTCTGTACCGTTAATGGAACCAGAGCGTTCGGGTTCTTCATACGGATTACACCACCAGGAGTAGCGTTAAGCAGGTCATCCAGATTAACCTGACCATCGACAGCACCAACACGGCTATTGTTCGTTAGATACAGGTTATCCAAACTCTGACGCGTAATCGTGGACTTCTGGAGCTGTATGTCCATAGTCCGATCAGCTAATGACTGACCAAAGAACTTGTGTGGAATCGGTATAGGACAGATAGAGTGGAACGGAATATAGTCACATTCCTCATCTTCTAATATCTCAGAGCCACAATAAACGATACGACGTAGCTCAGCTATACCGTCATCATCCTCATCTATGCGTACATAGCACTCATAGACCTCTAGCGTCTGCATTGCCTGATCTAAACTTGTATTCTGGTCTGGCTGTTCACCATTGCTAAACCTAGCTATACGCTCAGGACTGAACTCTAGGTCATTGTATGTAGCCAAGTCCTCAACTATGTCCTTGTCGTAACCCATAGCTATTAGTTCGCTACGAGTCATCAACCGACGATGAGCTACGAAGTTAGCCTCCTCGATATTGCGAGCAGACTTGGAGATAAGGAATTCTTCAGGCGGTACGTTCTCAATCTTTACCTGACCTGATTCCTCTGTGCGCTGAACATACACTTCATACGATGGTATCTGAATGATATTGCCCATCATATCCTGTGCTTCTGTATATTCTATTTCCTGCTTGACAACTTTTAGCGACTGATCCGATAGCAATAAAGCCAGCTCATCCTCAGTCAGATTCTTATATTCTTCCTTGCGTACATCTACCTTGTCATCCCAATAACTTTTAACTACGCCTACCTTTTGCAGCAGAGCATCTTTAAACCAGTTATGAAGTATGAGCATCCCATCATTATCACGATAGAAAGCCCAGTTACAGTAGTCAGTAGCTTGTTTAGCTGACTCCTCATCTTGTGGGCTACGAGGCTCAAAGTAAACTATATCCTCAGTAGTCGTAAACACACGCATTAACTGTGGCAATGCACCATCAATAGCTTCGGCTACCTCTCCGGTAACTATCTGGCTACGACCTTCTTGCTCATTACCATAGGGATAGCGTAAGTAATACTCTAACGCTCTGCGACGATCTTCTGTAGTCTCTGTGTCCAGATAGCCT
>Ga0315902_10009830_pt1 | contig 12723 bp, 9 predicted proteins | sample LakEriMetagenome_9_FD_203523 | JGI IMG/M metagenome (GOLD analysis project Ga0315902, IMG submission 203523) | Freshwater fungal communities from buoy surface, Lake Erie, Ohio, United States - Buoy 12 MA117 | ecosystem: Environmental > Aquatic > Freshwater > Lake > Lake biofilm | place: USA... | reverse complement strand
AACGCAACGATGGCCGCGTTGCAGCGACAAAATCGCCAGCAAAACTTGGGGGTGTTGCACAGGGTCTGTCCCCGCATTGTTCGATTATTCTTATTCAGTGGGGACAGTCCCTTAATAGAAGGGTTTGGATCGCTAGCAAATCCCCCCGGCAACTCGGGGACAGACCCCGAGTTTGAGCCCCGAGATGTTTTTAGGCATAGGCTCGGAAAATCATCTGTTCATTGCGCCCAAAACTATTCCAATGATGGCGCAGGGTGAAACAGACGAAGGCTCTGTGGGGACACAACCTTCTGAGGGATAACCGCCACTGGTTTCCATGACAAACATGTATTAGGACTGACCTTGGATTCGCACACAGAGAGCCTTGACAGATTCGGCATCATTCTTATTCCGTTCGGACTTTCCGGTGTCCGGAAAAAACAGATCCAGGTGCTTGCTGGCAGCATCTACTCCTACATAAACCTTCGCCGCACGACGAGGCGAAATCCCCGTGCAGGATGCCTTCAAACTTCGTTAGCTATGAGGCAGTAGATTCCACTTGCCGGTGAACCAAAACACCCTCACCGCTCTGGCGAACTGTCGTTGGCTGACGGAGGGTTAGGCTTTAGGTGAACCGATAGACTGTGACGATGCGCAAAAGCGTCCCAGTCCGCTTCATTCTTTTTTAAGTCCCATACTTCCAAAGTATTGCCCAAACTCAACATCCAAAGGTGGTTGTCAGGAAATGCTTTTACTAGAGCATCAAACAACTGACCGTGTGGTTCTGGAGCGATTGATTGCGGATCGGGCGAATACGTCTTGTGGAAAAAAAGGCCGAGATCCACCAACCTGTCCCTGTGCCTAACCTGCTCTGTCATTGTATCGTCAATTGCAAATCCATCTTCACTTATGCGTGGCAATGAGCTCCGTAAGCTCTCTAGTTTGCGAAGGCGATATGAAGCTTCAAATTCAGGGATACGTATCATGGAAAGAATGAATAGAAAAAGACATAATGCGCCGATAACTCCACATGCGACCAAGGTCCAACTCACGGAAAAGTACTTTTTTGTTCTCACTTGCGAATCCCCCTCGATCTTTTGTTAAAGCAAGCAGCAACGTTCTAGCTACCTGGCCCCCCTGGGTCATTTCCAATTCCACGATAGTCAGTCACAATGATCTCTTCGTTGACAAGCGGCTTCCGTGTCTCGAATCAAACTCGCAAAATCATGAAACTCAAAGCGCAAACTTTGTGGATGCGGAGCATCTAAGGTCAGAAAAATTGCACCGGGGCCGCTAGGCAATTTGTTTCGTTGCAGCCCGTTTCTATTGACGCAACTTGCGAGTTGCTTCCAGCTTTCGATCGTCGAACTTCTTACTTTCAACTTCCAATACGCATCCTCCTAAAACCAAGCGACTGCCTCCTGCCGCCGTCTTTCAAGTTCCCTCCTCGACTGTCAAACTGTGCATGCAACCAACCGCCTATGGCGGCACACTTGCAACCTCATTTAATGATTACTTTCAATACCGATTTTGTAACGAACAATTTTTTCCCACGTGACGTCTTCAATGTTGAGTAATTTTCCACGATGAATTTCCATAGCTAAAAATTCCTCTGTACTGCGCCAACGATCTTCGAAATTTGTCAGTACGAAGAAGAGTTCTGTTTGATTGTCTGGTAGACGGCAAGCTCCTATCCCAAAAATCCTCCGTTGTCCAAGGGGAATATTAAGCAATTTCGGGACGCCAGCCTGAAAATCAAACTGATACACAGAATCGTCATTCGTCCAAAGAAAGAGAGACTCCCCTTGAAACACCACTTGAACCCAATGATTGACGTTCGAAGGCAAGGAAATCCTCTGGCTGCCGCATTGCTCAAGCGTATTTAGGTCCCACAAATCGAGGTAATAGTCGCCGCGAGAACTATCCATTTGTTCCAAAATCGCGATTTTTCTGGCATTGACAGAGAATGCTATGGAAACGTGCCCCCCATTCTCTTGGTGTGGTGGTATCTCTAATACGACTTTAGGCGGATCATTTTGTTTCTCCGCCGCCTCGTAAACTCGTACTACCGGATTGCTGTATAAAGCGCCGACAGCCAACCTGTGATCGAAGCTGAAGCATCGAAGTGCTAGCGGTTGGCCGTGAGTATCTAGAGATTGGGCAACAGCAATAGGAGTTTCCAACTGATCATTCTGCAGATTGGACCGGTAGAACTCTATGTGATCATAACCGTGATCATTTGCCCAGCCCAAGGGCGCTCTATCGAGAGGACGATGCGTAAGCACGGCAAGAAATTGGTCTTGATCAAAGAGATTCGACTCGAGAATGTCTGCTTTTCGCATCGATTGCAGACATCGTACATTGACGCGACCTAAATCATTGATCGATCGAATGCTGAAAGGATTGTCACTTTCTACCGAGCTGCCACCCAAACGCGACTTCATCCAAAATCTTGCTGTTGGCGAATCTGAAGTTGTTCGACAAAAATTCGGTAGCTCTGAGGGAATAACTAGCCGCGGAGAATTCTCATCGTCTCCTACCAAATAGCATCCAACCCTTACAGCTTCGGTGCTGGTTTCAATATCTACCCAGCAAACTTTGAGAGAACTCGACAACGCTCGTAAAGGCTGGCGGTATTTCCAGGTTGTAAAAAGCACCAATGCACCCATGCACATCAATGCTAAACAGAAAAGCTGAGTTGGCCGTCTGTTCAAGTTGCTCACTAACGCAGCAAAACAGTTTATCATTTCGGAAACCTAGCTAGGATGGAATGCACTGGTATCCACTACAATCGAGTCGTTATGAGGGGGGCGTACACTTGCATCTTTGGCTGCCTACACTTGCCTGAATCCTCCTGATTTGGAAATCTAGTCTCATCTCTCATAAGTCCATCGTCCTTGGTATCGACAAGGCTGTTGTTAGGTTGACCCTGGAGACATAGTTTACGCGATCGATCGAACCGTGTCGCGAATCGACAATCAAAAATCCCGCAAGTTGCCGCTTGAAATCGTCCGGGAGCACGCATCTAGTCCCGTAGGGTGGGTGAATCGGCTTTGCCGTGCAACCCACCATCGAGCATCGGAAACAGCAAAGCACCTTTTTGATTGAAGATGGAGTATTCGGCTAGTTGGTTTTAGCCCGGAGGGCGGCACATGAACTGAGTGGTAATATTAGAGGCTGAGCATGTGTTTGCTAAATGAGATAGTACGTTAAATACGATGTATCAGAAAAGTATACTGGCGCATCTAAAAAACATAGAATAATTGTGTTGTTACCAGGGTCCGGTGGCTTACGCACAACGGCAGGCAAGTGCCGCCCTCCAGGCTTCTCCCCCGTCAAAGCCCGGGGGCGAAGGGGAGCCAAGCGGTTATGGGAGCAGGTTTGTCCAACCCAATGAGCGGCCTCGCTCAATCGCTCTCGTTGATTTCGGGGAAATCAACGAGAAGGTTCGGTATAGGCGATAATTCGTTTAACCCGTAGCCAACGGCGAGGAAATTTAATTAAGCCCGCTAGGATTCTTCGTTTGGGGCAAAACGCAGGAGTGCGCACCCCGAGGGTTCGGCGATCTTGATGGCGGTGTGACATTGAGTCTCGGTGACCAGCAGGTAACGTGGATGTTTTCCAAGTAAAACCCACAAAGACGGGAGCGTCGCTTGCTACCTATATACTGGCCCGCTGGGCCACAAACCGTAAAAACTAATCAGCGTTCCATCAGTCTACCCAAGTTGCCTGTACGCTTACGTTTGGGCAATAAAAAACCCGCGAAGCCTTTTGGATTCGCGGGTTGGAGTTCAAGCCATGGAGTCGATGCAGTTACTTCTTCTTGTTGGCTTCTTCTTCAAGTTCTTCGAGGAAGCCCTTGATCTCAGGATTACCGCCTTCGATGGCAACGGCTTCTTTTTGTGTTTTGATTGCCTCGGCGAGGTTACCCAACCCGTATTGGAGGTGAGCAAGGGTATCGAGTGTAGCGGCCTTGGGCGAACCCTCTTGCTTGGCTGCTGCTGCTTGCGCAACCTTGACCGCCTCAGCGAAGAGTTCCTTGTCCTTATCGATTTGTCCTTGCTCGGACATCTCCCAAATGGTCCAAGCGACTTGATTCGACATGGCTGGATCTTTGCTAGCCATGGCCAAGGTATCCCTGAGCGTCTTAACCACTTCGGTCTTGCTGCTGTTTGCAACTTGGTGCAATCGCAGTTTCATCATCGCGAATTGCAACTTCATTTCTGGATTTTTGATTTCGCCGGTCAGCTCGTCAAATTTGGCCATGGCACCTTTGAAATCGCGGTCACGAAGCAGACCGCCAACTTCCCTCTGCACTTTCATTTGAAGTGCTTCCATCTCTTGCTGCTCCTTGAATTCGTCAGCAAAGGCTTTGCGATCCCATTTGCCTTCGACAACAGCCTTGAGCGGATCATCCATGCTCATCGGATGGCCGATCCATTCGATCTTTCCGTCTTTACCAACGATGAATGCACAAGGGATCCCGTTTTGCCCGGCAGCTTGCATGTAGCTTTCGCTCGACGATCCGTCTGGGTCGGTGGTCAAGCAGTAGGATTTGGTAAGTTCTCGAAAGGTCATTTCCTTTTCCGAGCGTGGTACTTTGCGCTCCAAAAACTCTTCGACGGTCTCTTTGGGTTCGTCGCTGATGCTGACGATTTGAACACCCTTGTCGGCGTATTTGGCTTGGGTTTCCACGATATGGGGCATGCTCGCGACGCACGGACCGCACCAAGTGGCCCAGAACTCGACGATGTAAACCTTGCCCTTTTCGAACTTGGTAACCTTTCCGAATTTGCCTTCCCCGTTTTGTACCCAGTGCTCGACGTCCAGTGCGGGCGCGTCACTTCCAATGGTCAGCAGATCATCGGTCATGGCATGAGCCATCGGGAACGAGAACAAGCCACCAAGAACCGCTGCGACCATCGTCGCTCTAACCCATCCAAAAACTCTTTTCATCGCTGAAATCCTCTTATCTATGAAACGTGTTTCTTTCCTGTAAAACTTGCGTACTCTCGCAATCAGCCTCGGAGGCCAGGTGCTTAGAATACGGCCAATGCGATCTGGTTTCAACGTTTCCTGAGCGAACCCTGAGCGAAAAATCCGTTATCCTTTCGCACATTTCAGATATTTTCTTGGTAACATCCCAGGTTTTGCATGCAAACAAGAAACCTCGAGTCGTCCAGCAAACGAGTACGTCGTGGACTCAAACACTACATCAACGGCAAGTCTGCCTCGCGTTTTAGGTTTATGGATGGCAATTGCGATTGTCATCGGCAACACCATCGGTGCAGGAATCTTTGTCAAACCCGGTAGGATTGCTGCGGATGCGGGTGGATTCCCATTGATCTTTTCGGTGTGGATTTTCGGAACGGTTCTTTGCGTGCTGGGTGGGTTGTGTTTAGCGGAACTCTCAGCGATGCATCCGCGTTCCGGAGGTCTTTACGTCTATTTGCGTGAAGCCTATGGGCCCTTACCGGCCTTCTTGTTTGGTTGGCAAGAGTTTCTCTTTGCAAGACCTGCATCAACGGGAGCACTTGCGGTCGTCTGCATTACATCTTTCTTGCGGATCATCGACGTTGGCGCTGGACCTTGGCAAGTCGTTCCGCTTGCGATGATTCTCATCGGTTTGGTCGCCTCGTTTAATGTTCTCGGTGTTCTTTGGGGCGCTCGCTTGCAAGCCCTGACGACGGTCGTTAAGTGCGGTTTGGTTTCGGCGATCGTTCTCTTGCCGTGGATACTCTCGGTGACCGGTAAACCAACATTGAACTTTGGTTACCTTTCTGAAACGGTTTCACCCGAGCAGCCTTCGCTGGCCTCTCAGTTTGCTGCAGTACTCCTGGCCGTGATGTGGGCCTTTAATGGTTGGGAAGGCGTAGTGCCGATCGCCGAGGAGGTCAAGAATCCGGGTAGAAATCTACCGCTGGCGCTCCTGGGTGGAATCGGGCTATTAGGATTGCTCTACATGGGTGCGACGATCGCTTACCATTTGGTGATTCCAATTTCCGACATGGTGATCAAAGAGAATCGCGAGCATGTCGCGGAGCTCTTGCTGACTCGTTCGCTTGGGCCTTGGGCCGGTTCGGTCATGTCGGTTGGGTTGGTGCTAAGCACGCTCGGAACGATCAACAGCAACCTTCTTACGAGTCCTCGCGTGACGTATGCGATGGGTCGCGATGGTCTTTTGCCGGCAGCTTTTGGAACTTTGCACCCTCGATATCGAACGCCGATGGTTGCGATTTTTTTTCAAGCTGCGATGGCATGTTTGATGGTCATCGGATCGGCAGCTTTGATTCAAACCACCGACTACTTCCGAGACCGGACGATCTTTGATCTTTTGACCGATTGCATTGTATTTGCCGCAAGCCTTTTCTATACAGCGGCGATTGCAGCGCTGATTGTGCTGCGACGCAAGCAACCGGATCTTGCAAGGCCATTTCGGACACCATGGTATCCTTGGACTCCCGTCCTCTACATTGTCGCTTATCTTTGGTTTATCCTCAGTATACTTTTCGAACAGCCGATCGAAGGTGTCTTTGGGATCCTACTGATCTTGATCGGTATTCCGTACTTTATGCTCAGGGCTAAACCGACATGAGATTTCTCAATTCGACCACCTGCGAACTCCAAGTGTTACGGGTCGTGCACTTTTGCTTTTGGATTTGGCTGGTCTGTGACGTTCATGCCCAAGACTTGGCCCAACGCATCGAACCGCTCATCGAGAAGCATCAAGGAAGCGTTTGTGTTGCCATCAAGCACCTGGGCACCGGTGAGACTTATCTGCACCGTGAGAAAGAAGTTGTGCCGACGGCGAGTTTGATCAAGTTCCCGGTTTTGGTCGAGTACTATCGTCAAAGGCAAGCCGGAATGTTGCCACCCGATCTGATGGTTACATTGCAAGAAGCGGACAAAGTTCCTGGTTCAGGGATTCTTACCGACCACTTCCTCAGTGGTACTGTTGTGCCCCTGGAGACCGTCGCGCATTTGATGATTACCTATTCGGATAACACCGCAACCAATCTTGTCGTCGATAAAGTTGGGCTCAGCAATGTCGTCAAGACCATGGCTGAATTAGGGCTACCTGAAACCCAGATTCATTCCAAGGTGTTTCGGCGAGACACTTCGATCGCGGTCGAACGAAGTCAGAAATACGGACTTGGCAGCACAACGGCCGCTGACATGTTGAGTTTACTGGAAAAGCTCCACGAGCGCAAATTGGTATCCGAGGAAGCCTCTGAGCAGATGATGAAACACCTGCTGAGTTGCGATGACAAGACGAAGTTGTTGCGATTCTTGCCCAAGGAGGTCAAGGGTTATCACAAGACCGGAGCGGTCAACGAGTCGCGTACCGATGCAGGTTTGTTTCAGACCCCAAGCGGTTGGATCGCAATGGTCTGCTTAACGAGCCAGAACCAGGACAAAAGCTGGGGGGATACGAATGCTGCGGAAATTCTTTGTGGACGCGTTGCCCAAGCGGCTTATGAATACTTCCATCCTATTGCTCGGGACGACTTCAAGCCCGAGTCGCTCAAGCTTGGATCCAACGGGCCATTGGTCGAAGCCTTGCAAGCTGCCTTGAACGATCGACTCAGTCCTTCGCCCAAGTTGAGTGTCGATGGAGACTTTGGCGGGATGACCGAGCAGGCCGTCGTTCGATTTCGTCGAGAAAACGGGCTTGAAGAAATCGGTCTAGTCGATGCGGCCATGTGGGCAAAAATCGGTGAGATCAAACTCGATAAGGATAACCAGGAGAGGCTTGAGGATCTAAAACCGCTAGAAGCACCTGACGAGCCCTCTGGAATGCCTGTTGTGTCCTGCAAAGCCTGGGTCATCGCCGACGCAAAAACAGGAGAATTGCTCGGGGGTAACCGGCAGGATGAGCCGTTGGATATCGCAAGCACCACCAAGATGATGACGGCGTTGCTACTGGCACAAGAAATTCAGTCCGATCCAAAACTGCTGGATGAGCGATTGGTTTTTTCAAAGCGGGCTGATGAAACAACAGGTTCATCATCGACTGTTCGAGCAGGGGAATCGATATTGCTTCGAGATGCATTCTATGGATTGATGCTTCCTTCGGGAAACGATGCTGCAGTTGCCGTTGCCGAATGGTACGGTCTACGCAAAGGTGCGCAGGACAAGAAGATAGACCCACTTGATCTTTTTATCGACATGATGAATCAACGAGCCCAGGAACTAGGGATGATGCACTCGGTCTTTAGAAACCCGCACGGCATGACTCATCCTGAGCACAAAAGCACTTGTTCGGATTTGCTGATTCTTGCACGTGAGTTGATCAAGCACCCGCTGGTCATGGAGATTGTTCAGTCACGCAGGCATTCTTGCGTGGTGCACGGCCTGGAAGGGTACACTAGGCGATTGGTTTGGAGCAATTCCAATCAGCTTTTGGATCGCCAAGGTTACGTTGGAATCAAAACGGGCACGACCGACGCAGCCGGTGCTTGTTTGGTATCCTTAAGTCGCCATCAAGGATTCGAGACGCTTGTCGTCACGTTGGGATCCTCCGGGTCGTCGGCTCGATACAGCGATTCTCGAAACCTGCATCGATGGGCTTGGCTCATTCAACAGGACAAGTCGTCTGCAGTTAGTCCATCAAGCGAACGAAGATAGTAGAAAAGGAGAAAAACATGCCGTCTTGGAGCGTTGCAAGATCGATCGAGATCGCTGCACCAGTATCGAAAGTCTATGAGCTGATTGCGGACTTTCATACTTGGACGTCGTGGTCTCCATGGCTTATCGCCGATCCGCTGACTACGATACAAATCAGTGATGTTCCTGATCGCGTCGGATCGAAGTATTCATGGAAAGGGGAGGTTATTGGCCAAGGAGAAATAACACACCTGAACCTCGAGCCAAACCGACTGGTCCAAACGGATCTGCGATTCATTCGCCCGATGCAAGCTGTGTGCAAAACAGGATTCCAACTCGAGAGCCATGGCCAGAAGACCTTGCTGACGTGGAACATCGATGGTTCTTTGCCTTGGTTTCTTTTCTGGTTAAAGCCAGCGATCGTCGATGGGATCGGAGACGATTACCAACGTGGCTTGCTCATGATCCGAGAGCTTGCTGAGCGGGGTAAGATTTCTTCTCAGATTGATAACATGGGGATTGAAACATTCGCTACACTGAAAATTGCTGGGATCGAGGGGACAACAGGTCTATTTGAATTCGGCCAGTCCTTTGACCAGATGCGAAGCAGATTAGATCTTGAATATCGCGAGGAAGGCTTACCACTCGAGGGACTTTTGGTATCGGTTTTGAAGCGCACGACCAGTGGGCCCCAGGGGATCGAGTTTTTAATTGGTCGGGCCATTCCTGACTCGTTGGTATTGCCCAGCCACTCAAAGTTGGTCGAATGGCGATACCCGGCTTGTAAGGTTTTTCATATCCGACATACCGGTAGCCACGAGCATTTGCCGAATGCTTTAGCCGTCGCAGACCGATTGGTAAAGCACCAGCGACTCAAACTCGATAAGCGATTCAAACTCCTGATCCATACGACGTTGCAGCCCGAGACACCTGCGGATCAATTACAGACGGATCTGTATTTACCTTTGCGAGCTTGAGCGCTATTGGAGGATAGGAACAGCATCGGATTTGTTTGGCTTTGCTGCACGCCCAATAAAAAAAGCCAAGCTGGGTATTCCCATTGCTTGGCTTTTTCCATCGTAGCTCCGGGCGGAGCGAGCTGTTTTCTGCGTCTTTTTTTACTGTATCTTTTTCGGATCGAGTTGATCGAAGGGGACTTCAAAAGTTTTCATCATCGCCTCAAGATCCCCACTCTTTAGCCCTTGAGTGAACCAATAAGCTCTAGCCTCAGCGCTGCCGTGGGTGAATAAGGCTTCGCGAACCACACCGGTCGATCGCTTTTGGAGAACATCATCTCCAATCCGCTTGGCGGTGTTGATGGCATCGGCAATATCGCCTTTTTCAAGGATCCCCTTCATCTGCTGAGCGTGGTGTGCCCATACACCTGCGAGGTAATCGGCTTGGAGTTCGAGCCTAACGCTCAACTGATTCGATTCGGCTTGGCTCGCTTGCATTTGCATGCGTTGGATTTTCATCGACAACCCAAGTAGGTTTTGGATGTGGTGTCCAACTTCGTGAGCGATGACGTAGGCCATTGCGAATTCGCCTTCGGCGCCGAGTTGATTCTTCATGGTTCGGAAGAATTCGAAGTCGAGATAGACATTTTTATCGCCGGGGCAGTAGAAGGGACCGACAGCGGCGGTTGCATCACCGCACGCCGAGCGTACAGCTCCGGTAAAGAGCACCAGTTTTGGCTCCTCGTAGCGAGCGTTCAACTTCTCGCGAAAGAGCTTGGTCCAGACATCTTCGTTATCCTTGAGCACAACGCTTACGAATTTTTTGAACGCCGCATCTTTATCGTTCTCAGCCGAAGGAGGAACGCGGGTTTGTTGCTGAGAGGGTTGTTGCTGACCGGCTTGCTCAAGCAACTGTCTTGGGTTCGCTCCCAAGAGCATGGAAATGATGACGGTGAAGATCAGGAACAGCAAACCGCCGCCGGCCATCCCTGCAACTGGCATCGCCGAACCACGGCGATCGTCGATATTTTTCGATTCTTCTCTACCTTCCCAACGCATCTTCTTTTGTACCTTTGGAAACGTTGACTATCCTTCCTGCTCCAGAGCTGTACACGTAGTGCTCTGGAATCCGATATTAACGGATGGAATTTTAGTCATTTCGTTCCAAGTGACTGCAGTACAAACGGGAAAAAGGTCGAGAATTTTCGCTTTCTTAGTGCGCTTCTTGTCGCAGAACAACAGCGATGGTTTTGACCATGATTTTCAGGTCCAGCCACAGAGACCAATCTCGGATGTAGCGATGATCCAACTCGATCCGGGCTCGCATTTTCTCGACCGTGTCGGTCTCAAGCCGGCTGCCGAGAACTTGGGCCAGTCCAGTAATCCCAGGCTTGACCTTGTGCCTTAGCATGTAACCTCGAATCAGGCTGCGGAACTGCTCGTTGTGGGCGATGGCATAAGGCCTTGGGCCAACGAGTGACATCGAACCCCTTAAAACATTGAATAATTGGGGTAGTTCGTCCAAGGAAGTCCTGCGTAGGAACCTACCGACCTCGGTCACCCTAGGATCGTTTTTAGTCGCTTGTTTGACTTCCATACCGTCGTCCATGGTGGTCATAGTCCGGAATTTCCAAACGTAGATTTCCTGGCCGTCGAGTCCATATCGTCGTTGGCGGAAAAAGACCGGACCACTTGAGTTGAGTTTGATCGCCAAAGCCGCCAGGACCATGATCGGTAGCGACAGGATCAACCCAAGGAGACTCAACACAATGTCGAAGACCCTTTTGAGACAACCGTCGATCCCGTAAATGGGGGTTTCGAAGATGCTTACGACGGTGTGTCCACCTACAAAACCCCAACGTGAATAGAGGTAATCGAAGGCTTCGAGGTTCGGAACCAGGTAAACGGAGACGGTGGTATCGGCCAAGCGGTCGATCCACTCTCGGATTTTTTGATCCCTCTGGATCGGTACAGCGATGAATACCGTATCGATTTTTCGCCGATGTATTTCGGTTAAAAGTTCGTTAAATCCATTGCCCTGAGATTCGGGATTTTCATCGAAAACCCCAACGATTTTGAGACCTTGATCTCGATCGAACGAGGCAGCTTCGGCGAGCCGATGACCCAGCGGGTTATTTCCCAAGATCGCGCATCGCCTGGAAGTCCAACCCCGCTCGCTGAGCCAAACAAAAATCCCTCGTCCGATCATGTGAAACAAAAGGATACAAAGCAGAGCGAGGATGAACCAAAGAACTTGGTGACTGCCCTGGAGAGGTTCTGCTATCGGATTGAGTAAAAACCCACCAGAAACGGCAAAGGCAAAGCCTGAGAGCCATGAGGCACCGATGAGCAAGATGTCGTAGTCAGCCGGTCGATGGTGGCTTGTATTGAATATCCCGAAGAATTCGCCTGCGACGACATAGCCAAGAGCGGCTATAAAAACATTTTGGAGGGATGGAAACGCAAGCGGAGTCGTTTGCCAGTAGAGGATGGCTAGGTAACTCCATGCAATGATTGCAAAATCCAATGCGATTTGAATCGCAGGAAATGCGGACCGAACTGGTCGACTCGTCGGCGAAATCATTATGCCTTGTGCGTAGCCGTCTAGGCAGAATTGAACGGGGATCCTTCCACAGAGGGGTTATCGGGCACTATTGCCGGGAGGTTTTCATAACCTTCGAGTAGCGGTGCGACCCTAAAGAACCGATTATCATGCAAAAATGGTGCAATCGGAAATGGTCGGTGAGACGACCATCAGGCGGAAAAGACGCTATGAACACCGCTGTCATGACCAGCGTAATAGCGATGATGGCACCGCTGACTTCTTGAATCACTTCTTTGGTGGCCGCATAAGGCCCTAAATGCTTCGAGTGCATCTTTTCGTGGACCGCTTCGACGACCACGATCGCATCGTCGACGACCACGCCGATTGCCAGAACCAACGCGAAAAGGGTGATCAAATTGATCGACATCGCAAAAATCATCATGAAGAAGAAAGTTCCGATAAGCGACACAGGGACTGCGAGCGTCGGGATCAGAGTGCTGCGGAAATCTCCTAAGAAAAAGTACACGACTAGCGACACCAAGATGAAAGCTTCGAACAAGGTATGGAGCACCTTTTCGATCGATGCGTCGAGGAACTGCGACACGTCGTAGGTTACCGCGTAGTCCATCCCAGGAG
>Ga0315902_10009828_pt1 | contig 12728 bp, 16 predicted proteins | sample LakEriMetagenome_9_FD_203523 | JGI IMG/M metagenome (GOLD analysis project Ga0315902, IMG submission 203523) | Freshwater fungal communities from buoy surface, Lake Erie, Ohio, United States - Buoy 12 MA117 | ecosystem: Environmental > Aquatic > Freshwater > Lake > Lake biofilm | place: USA... | reverse complement strand
TGACGGTGCAGGAGAAGAACAAGGACATCGGCAAGACCTACCCGCTGATCATGACCAGCGGCCGCCTGGTCGAGTACGAGGGCGGCGGCGAGGAGACCCGCGCCAACCCCTACCTGGCCGAGCTGCAGCAGGACATGTTCGTCGAGATCAACCCCAAGGTCGCCAACGACCGCGGCATCCGCAACGGCGACTATGTCTGGGTCAAGACCCCGCCGATGCAGGCCGTGCCCGAGTTCAAGGGCATCAAGGTCAAGGCCATGGTGACCGAGCGCGTGGACGCCGAGACCGTGTTCCTGCCCTTCCACTTCTCCGGCCGCTGGGGCGGCGTGGACCTTGCGCCCTACTACCCCGAGGGCGCCAAGCCCATCGTGCGCGGCGAGGCGGTGAACACGGCCACCACCTACGGCTACGACAGCGTCACGATGATGCAGGAGACCAAGACCACGGTCTGCCAGATCGAGAAGGCCACCGCCTGAGCGGCAACACGGCCCCGACTCCCTGAAGAAACCACCTCCTAGGAAGGCTTCCACATGGCCCGCATGAAGTTCATCTGCGACGCTGAGCGTTGCATCGAGTGCAACGGTTGCGTCACCGCCTGCAAGGCCGAGCACGACATCCCCTGGGGCGTGAACCGCCGCCGCGTGGTCACGCTCAACGACGGCCTGCCCGGCGAGAAGAGCATCTCGGTGGCCTGCATGCACTGCTCTGACGCGCCCTGCATGGCGGTGTGCCCGGTCGACTGCTTCTACCGCACCGACGACGGCGTGGTGCTGCACGACAAGGACGTGTGCATCGGCTGCGGCTACTGCTCATACGCCTGCCCGTTCGGCGCGCCGCAGTTCCCCAGCAACGGCACCTTCGGCCTGCGCGGCAAGATGGACAAGTGCACCTTCTGCGCCGGCGGCCCCGAGGCCAATGGCAGCGCCGCCGAGAACGAGAAGTACGGCCGCAACCGTCTGGCCGAAGGCAAGCTGCCAGCCTGCGCCGAGATGTGCTCGACCAAGGCCCTGCTGGGTGGCGACGGCGACGTGGTGGCCGACATCTTCCGCACCCGGGTGCTCACCCGCGGCAAGGGCAGCGAGGTCTGGGGCTGGGGCACCGCCTACGGCAAGCCCAGCGGCGGCGCACCTGCCCGCGCTCCCGAGGCCAAGAAGTCATGACCCGGATACTCGCGCGCGGCTCGCTCGCATTCGGCCTGGCGCTGTGTGCCGCCGTCGGCCTGACGGCCTGCGAGAAGCCCCAGGTCAGCGAGGCGGCCAAGCGCAAGCCCGATACGCCGGCCTACCAGGGCACCGACAACGCGTATGCGGACTCCGGCTGGAAGCGAGGTGACGCGAAGTCCTGGGAGGAGCAGCTGCGCAAGCGCAGCCAGGGCCAGGACGAGTACTCGCGCACCAGCAAGCCTTGAGTCGCAAGCCTTGAGCCGCAAGCCCTGAGTCGCGAGCCCTGAGTCGCAAGCCCTCATCCGCCCGCCCTGACCCGCAGCGCCGCCACCCGGACCGCCGAGGAGCCCCGATGCAAGCCCTGATCCGTTTCCTGCGACCGCTGGCCTGCGCCGCTGCGGCGCTGACCTTGGCCGGTGCCGCCTGGGCGCAGTCTTCCGGTGCTGCCGCTGCGCCTGCCGCAGTGACCGCACCCAAGGGCCCGCCCGCGGGCTTCGTGGCGCCGGCCGAGCCCAAGTCCGAAGAGACCAACGCCCAGCGCGCGAAGTCCCAACCCGGCAACAACTCGCCGTACTGGCGCGAAGTGCGCGAGTCGGGCAACCGCGAGGGCACCACCAGCTCGGGCATCGAGGAGGGCGGGGTGCTCATCCAGAGCTTCGTGCAATACCCCGGCTCGCGCTTCACCACCGCCGGCGAGGCCTGGCGGCAGGTGCGCAACCAATGGATCATCCCCTACGGCGGCGCGCTGCTGCTGATCGCCGCTCTGGCGCTGGCGCTGTTCTATTGGCGCAAGGGCCCGCTGGGCGGGCACGAGGCCGATACGGGCCGCGTCATAGAGCGCTTCACGCCGCTGGAGCGTGCAGCCCACTGGACCAACGCCATCGCCTTCGTGGTGCTGGCGGTGTCGGGCATCGTGATGGCCTTCGGCAAGTTCTTCCTGCTGCCGATCATCGGCTCCACGCTCTTCGGCTGGCTGACCTACGCGCTGAAGAACGCGCACAACTTCGCCGGGCCGCTGTTCGCGGTGTCGCTGGTCATCGTCATCATCACCTTCGTCAAGGACAACCTGCCCCGCGCCGAAGACTGGACCTGGATCGCCAAGGGTGGCGGCATGCTGGGCAGCCACGAGGTGCCCTCGCACCGCTTCAACGCCGGCGAGAAGGGCATCTTCTGGCTGGGCGTCTTCCTGCTCGGCCTGATCGTGGTGGTCTCGGGCCTGGTGCTGGACAAGGTCGTTCCCGGCCTGGCCTACCTGCGCAGCGACATGCAGATCGCCCACATGGTGCATGCCGCGGCTGCGATGGTGATGATGGCCCTGTTCATCGGCCACATCTACATGGGCACCGTGGGCATGAAGGGCGCGTATTCCGCCATGCGCACTGGCTACGTCGACGAGGGCTGGGCCAAGGAGCACCACGAGCTCTGGTACGACGACATCAAGGCCGGCAGGATCCCGGCGCAGCGCAGCACGCCGGCCCAGCCCGGCACTCCGGCGCAGCCGGCCTGAGAGCGCCCCGCCTCTTCAATTGCAGCCCTTCTTCCGGAACGCCCGCCCTGAACCCGACCCTCCTGCCAGGAGCGACCATGACCTCACGCCTGTCCCTTTGCACCCTTGGCCTTGCCGCAGCCCTGCTCAGCGGCTCTGTGCTGGCCAAGCTGCCCCCGCCGTCTGACGAGGCTAAGGCCAAGGCCGCCGAGGCGGCGGCCAAGACGGCCCACACCGGCAAGGTCGACAACTACAAGCTGTGCAAGTCGATGGACGCCGTGGCGGCCCGCTACGCCGCCGAACAACGCAAGGCTGGCAAGGCGGTCAAGCCCACCGCCGGCCTGGCGGCCTGTGCCGACCCGGGGCCCTTCGTCTACACCCCGGCACCCCCAGCCGGGGCCGCGCCGGCTGCAGCCCCTGCGGCACCGGCCAAGACGGTGGCTGCGGCCCCCGCTGCCCCTGCGCCCAAGAAGTGACCTGCCGGCCCGGTAGCATTGGGGCATGCCGCCGCGCACCTTGCCCACGATTCCCGAGCGGTCCAAGCGGTCTGACGGGCTTGAGCTCCTGACCCCGCCTTCGCCGGCGGGTGCACCGGAGCGGCCTGCCCCGGTGTCGGGTGCGCCGCGCCTGACGCAGGCCCGGTGCGAATTGCTGCGCGAGATCCGCATCGCCGATGAGCACGGCGAGCATCGCACCATCCACATCCCGGCTGAGCGGCCGCTGACGGTGTTCGTCGACAAGCGCGAACTGGTCACGCTGATGACCTTGGGGGCCCTGCCCGAGATGCTGGTGCTGGGCTACCTGCGCAACCAGGGCCTGATCGACCGTGTTGATGAGGTGGAGTCGGTCACTGTCGACTGGGACGTCGCCGCCGCTGCGGTGAAGACCCACCACGGCATCACCGACCTTGAAGAACGCACGGCCACGCGGGTGGTGACCACCGGCTGCGGCCAGGGCACCGTCTTCGGTGACCTGATGTCGCAGCTTGGCGCGCTGCAGCTGCCCGATGCGCAACGTGCCCGCATCAGCCAGGGCACGCTGTACCGCATGCTCGAGACCATGCGCCAGACCGACAGCATTCACCGCAAGGCGGGCTCGGTGCACGGCTGCGCGCTTTTCCAGGACGGGCGCATGCTCATGTTCGTCGAGGACGTGGGCCGTCACAACGCCATCGACACCATCACCGGCTGGATGGCGCTTCACGGCGTGGACGGCGCCGACAAGGTCTTCTACACCACAGGGCGCCTGACCAGCGAGATGGTGATGAAGGCGGCACGCATCGGTGTGCCCATCATCGTCTCGCGCAACGGCGTCACCGCCATGGGCCACGAGATGGCGCAGCGCCTGGGCATGACGCTGTTCGGCCGCGCGGCCAATCGGCACTTCCTGTGCTACACGGGATTCGAGCGCTTCGACGCCGAGCCCGAGCCGAAGCGTGCCTCCGTCAGGGTGGTGGCAGGCTGATCAGGCCGACCGCGGGCTTCCTGTGGCGTCATCCCGCGCGGTGGGTGGCGCTGGGTTTCGGCTGTGGCTTGTCGCCCTGGGCCCCCGGCACGGTGGGCACCTTGTGGGCCTGGGTGGCGTGGCTGCTGATGGCGCCCTACCTCACCGATCTGGAGGCCGGCCTGGTCATTGCCGCCTCGGCGCTTCTGGGCTGGTGGGCCTGCGCCCGCACCGCGCGCGAGATGGCCGTTGCAGACCCCAGCGCCATCGTCTGGGACGAGGTGGTCGCCTTCTGGCTGGTGCTGTGGCTGGTGCTGCCGGCCAGCCTGCTGCAGCAGGCGGTCGCCTTCGCGCTGTTCCGCTTCTTCGACGCGGTCAAGCCCGGGCCGGTGGGGTGGGCCGACCGCGCCTTCAAGGGCCAGCCTGGCTCGCCCATCGGCGCCCGGCAGGGTTTCGGCATCCTCTTCGACGACGTGGTGGCTGCCGCTTGCACGCTGCTGGTCATCGCCTTGGGTCGCGCGCTCTGGCCCGCCTGAGCACCGACTGACCGGGACGAACTTCAGGCCCCGCCATCCGCGGGCGGGCTTTGCGCGACCCGGCCTTCTGCCAGTTCCACCACGTCCTGCGCGAAGTGGCGCACGTCCTCGTCGTCGTGGGTGATCAGCAGCATGGGCAGCGCCAGTTCGGCCTGCAGCGCCAGCAGTTCCTCGCGCAGGTGGCGGCGCAGGGGCGCATCCACCGCGGTGAAGGGCTCGTCCAGCAGCAGCGCCCGCGGACCGGTCATCAAGGCGCGGGCCAGGGCCGTGCGTTGGCGTTGGCCACCCGAGAGCTGGTGCGGCTTGAGCGAGACGACCGCCTGCAGCCGAAAGGCCTCGATCCAGCGTTCGACCTGCTCGTCATCCAGGTCCTGCCCTGGGTTGCGCCAGCTGCGACGGGTGGCGAACGCGATGTTCTGCCGCACGGTGAGGTGCGGGAAGAGCGCGTACTCCTGGAAGACCACGGGCAGCCGCCGTTCCTGCGGGCTCAGGTGCACGCCGCCGCTCACATCCAGCATGAGCGTGCCAGCCACCTCCACCCGCCCGGCATCGGGTCGGTCGATCCCCGCAATGACCCGCAGCGTCTGTGTCTTGCCCGCACCCGAAGGGCCGTGCAGCACCAGGCGCTGTGCGCCGCTGGCCAGGCGCACGTCCAGCTGGAAGCGGGCCGCGCCTTGGCGCAGTTGGCGCTGGATGCTGATGTCCCAGACCAGGGGCTGCGGGCTCATCGGTCTCCTGCCCTCAACGTCGAGTGCCCAGGTGCCCTGGGGCAAGCCGCGAGGTGGCCAGCAGCACCGCCGCGCAGGTGACGGAGGCCAGCGCCACCAGGAAGGCGGCAGCATCGTCCCGGCCAGCCTGTACGGCCTCGAACACGGCCGAGGCCAGGGTCTGCGTCTGCCCCGGGATGCTGCCGGCCACCATGAGGGTGGCGCCGAACTCGCCCAGGCAGCGGGCAAAACCCAGCAGCAGCCCCGAGGCGATGCCGCGCCAGGCCAGGGGCAGCGAGACCCGCAGGAACAGCGCCATCTCGCCGATGCCCAGCGTGCGCGCGGCGTCCTCGTAGCCGGGCTCCACCGACTCGAAGGCCGAGCGCGCCGCCTTGAACACCAGGGGGAATGACACCAGCGCCGCGGCGATCACCGCGGCCTGCCAGGTGAAGATCAGCCGTATGCCCAGGTGCTGCAGCAGCCAGCTGCCCAGCGGCCCCTGGGAGCCCAGCAGCACCAGCAGGTAGTAACCCAGCACGGTGGGCGGCATGACCATGGGCAGGGTGAGCGCGGCGTCCAGCAGTTCGCGCGAGGCCGAGCGCTTGCGAGCCAGCCACCAGCCCACGCCCACGCCGAGCACCAGGTTCAGGGCCGTGGCCCAGGCCGCCACCTTGAGCGTCAGCGCCAGCGCGGTCCAGGCGCCTTCCATGGCGGGAGGGCTTGGCCCGGCTCAGGGCCGGCCGTAGCCGTGGCGGACCAGCACGGCCTGCGCCCGGGCCGTCTGCACGAACTCGACGAAGCGCCCCGCGATGGCCGACTGGGTGCTCGCCACCATGGGGGCGACGGCCACCACGATGGGCGAGGTGGGTACCTTCAGGGCTACACGCACCTTGCTGCCGGCACGCTGCGCTTCGCTGGCGTAGACGAATCCGGCGTCGACCTCGCCGCGTGACACGTAGTCCAGCACCTGTCGCACGTTGAGGGCGTTCACCACCTTGGGCTTGACCCGGGGCCACAGCTTGGCCTCCTCCAGTGCCCCCTGCGCCAGGCGGCCTGCGGGCACGGTGTCGGGCTGGCCCATGCCGATGCGGCCGACCTGGGGACCTGCCAGTTCGTCCAGGCTGGACAGCGGCGCCGCGCCGACCTTCTGGACGAGCACCAAGGTGTTGCTGGCCAAGGCGACCCGGCTGCCCGGGGCGAGCAGCCCCTTGGCCTGGGCCTGGTCCATGGTGACGGAGTCAGCGGTGACCAGCACGTCGGTCGGGGCGCCGCGCACCGCCTGCTGCACCAGCGCGCCTGACGCCCCCACGTTCACGCGCACGCGCTGGCCGGGGTAGGCGGCCTCGAACATAGGGGCGATCTCGCGCATCGCCTCGCCCAGGCTGACCGCGGCCGAGACCGTGATGGTCTGGGCCTGGGCGGCCAGGCTGGCCGCGCAGCACAGCACGAGGCAAAGGGCTTTGGTGTTCATGGAATGGGCGTGTGGGACTTCAGGGCAGGGCGGCCGAGGAGGGTGTCACACCAGGGCATCGAAGAGCCAGACGTCCACCGGCTCGCCAGCGGCCACTGAGCCCTGATCGTGGCCCAGCACCACCAGGCAGTTGGACTCGCTCATGCTGCGCAGCACGCCAGCGCCCTGGTAGCCGGACAGGCGCACCTGCCAGTGCCCGTCGTCCGCGCGAAAGACCGTGCCGCGCTGAAACTCGGTGCGGCCCGGACGTTTGCGGATGGCGGTGGTGCAGCGGGCCTGCAGTACCGGCAGCGGTTCGGGCTGCGCCCCTGCCAGTTGCAGCAGGCCCTCGCGGGCGAAGACGTAGAAGGTGACCAGGGCGGCCACCGGGTTGCCGGGCAGGGCGAACAGCCAGGCCTGGCGGCCGGTGGATGGACTGCGCAGTGGACCGAAGGCGAAGGGTCGGCCCGGGCGCATGGCCACCTTCCAGAAGGCGACCTCGCCCAGGCGGGCCAGCACGTCGCGGGTGTGGTCGGCGTCGCCCGCGCTGACGCCGCCGCTGGTCAGCACCACATCGGCGCGCTCCAGCGCCTGCTCCAGCGTGGCCTGCAGCGCGGCGGGGTCGTCACGCACCAGGCCCAGGTCCACCACTTCCATGTTCAGGCGCTGCAGGGTCCCGATGAGACTGAAGCGGTTGCTGTCGTAGATGCCACCCGGCGGCAGCGGCTGCCCCGGCGCGGAGACCTCGTTGCCGGTGGAGAACAGCGCCACGCGAAGGCGGCGCACCACCGGAAGGGTCGTGTACCCGAGCGACGCCGCCAACCCCAGGTCAGCCGGACGCAGCACGCGGCCGCGCAGCAAGGCGGGCTTGCCTGCGGCCAGGTCCTCGCCCTGGCGGCGGCGGTTCTCGCCCGGGCGGATGACACCGGCGGGCACGCGCACTTGCATGCCCTCGGCGCGGCACAGCTCCAGCGGGATCACCGTGTCCAGTCCGACGGGCATGACGGCGCCGGTCATGATGCGCAGGCATTGGCCCGGCCCGACCACGCCCTCGAAGGGTGTGCCGGCGTGGAGCGTGCCCACGCTGGACAGCAGCAGCTCCTGGCCGTCGGCCAGCTGCCCGCCGTCGAAGGCGTAGCCGTCCATGGCCGAGTTGTCGTGGGCGGGCACGTCGATGGGCGAGACTACATCCTCGGCCAGCACCCGCCCGAGGGCGGCGGTCAGGGCGACGGACTCGGCTTCGCGCAGCGGCACGAGGGCCGCGACGATGGCGGCGCGCGCGTCGTCCACGGCGATCTGCCGCTCTCCGGCGGCCAATGGCGAGGGACCTGGTTGGGTGCTCATGACAGCGCCGATTCTGCCCTTCAGCCGATCACCCCACGGCTGCGCCTATGCAGCGGGCTGCATAGTGCTCAGCGTCGTCCCGCCGCCGACAATCGAGCCCATGAACACGGTGGTGGACTCGCTGTCGCTGGCCCTGCAGATGATCGGTCGCGCCGATGCCGGGCTGGCCGCCATCGTGGGGCTGTCGCTGAAGGTCAGCGGCACGGCCTGCGCCATCGGCATGGTCATGGGCCTGCTGGCGGGGGCCTGGCTGGCCGTGGCCCGGTTTCGCGGCCAGTCGGTGCTGGTGTGGGGGCTCAACACGCTGCTGGCGCTGCCCTCGGTGGTGGTCGGTCTGATGGTCTACCTGCTGCTGTCGCGCGCCGGGCCGCTGGGGTCCTGGGGCCTGCTGTTCACACCCACGGCGATGGTGGTGGCGCAGAGCATCCTGGTGGTGCCGCTGATCGCCGCGCTGACACGCCGCCTGGTGCTCGACGCGATGGAAGAGGGCGGCGACCAGATCCGGTCCCTCGGTGCCGGGCCCCTGGTCACGGCGGGCTTGATGCTGGTGCACGAGCGCCTGGCCGTGCTGACCATCGGCTTGACCGCCTTCGGTCGCGCCATCGCCGAGGTGGGGGCGGTGATGATCGTGGGCGGCAACATCGAGGGCGTGACCCGCGTGATGACCACCACCATCGCGCTGGAGACCAGCAAGGGCGACCTGCCGCTGGCGCTGGCGCTGGGCATCGTGCTGCTGGGCGTGGTGGGCCTGGTCAACGGCCTCATCGGCCTGATGCAGTTGGGCGGACGGCGTACGGCCGCAGCGCTGGCATGAGCGAAGGTCTCGCGCACGGAGGCAGTCACGACGGCGGCTACCCCGTCGGAGACCACGGCAGCGGACAAGGTGACCCTGCAGCTCCCCTGCTGCGGCTGCGCGGAGCCGGCGTGCGCTTCGGCCCGGTGCAGGCGCTGCGGGCGGTGGACCTGTCGGTGCACCGCGGCGAGCGGCTGGCGCTGGTGGGCGCCAACGGCTGCGGCAAGACCACGCTGCTACGACTGCTCCACGGCCTGGTGCCGTGCAGCGACGGGGTGCGTGAGGCGGTACGACAAGGTCCCTCGGCGCGCCCGCCCAGCATGGCCATGCTGTTCCAGCGCCCCTTCCTGCTGAGCCTGTCGGTGCGCGCCAACGTGGTGCTCGGCATGTGGCTGCGCGGCGTGCCGCAGCCGGAAAGGGCGGCGCGCTGCGAGAGTGCACTGCAGCGTGTGGGACTGGCCCACCTGGCCCGGCGTGCGGCGCGCGAGCTCTCCGGCGGCCAGCAGCAGCGCCTGGCGCTGGCGCGCGCCTGGGCTCTTCAGCCCGAGGTGCTGTTCCTGGATGAGCCCACGGCCAGCCTGGACCCTTCAGCCAAGCGCGAGGTGGAGACGCTGCTGGCCGAAGTGGCCGCCGACGGCACCACCCTGGTCATGAGCACGCACAACCTGGGGCAGGCCAAGCGCCTGGCCACTCGCGTGGTGCATCTGGAGGGCGGGCGGGTGATGGCCGACCTGCCGGTGCAGGCCTTCTTCTCGGGCGAGGTGCCCGAAGCGACGGCACAGTTCCTGCGCGCCGAGCGCGAGTGGGGTTGACCCGGGCAGGCGGCCCAGGTTGACCGCCTGGCCGCGGAAGACTTCAAGCCGCCGGGTGCGCCAGGTCGCGCAGGTGCGTTGGCCCGGCCTGGGCCTCGATACGCTCCTGCACGTCGCGCAGCAGCCCCAGCGGCACCAGCAATTCCAGCGCGACGAACATGGGCCCGACCAGCAGGCCCACCAGATCGTCAACGAAGGCAGGCTTGCGGCCCTCGTAGTAGTGGCCGACGAACTGGATGATCCAGCCGACCACGAACAGCCCGACGCCCCAGGCCAGCCACGAGCCGTGGCCTGACCAGGCCAGCTGGTGCGCCAGCGCGACCAGCAGGGTCACCATGGCCGTCACGGCCAGACCCACGCCCAGGTGGCCGCGTGTGAGGTACCAGGCTCCGGTCAGCACGCACAGCACGCCCGCGGGGGTGACCGACAGCGCACCCACCTGCACCACCGGATGCGACAGCAGCACGCCGATGGCGAAGACGATCATCGGCACGCCTATCAGGTGAGTCAGGATGTTGCGCCGGTCGCGGTGGTAGCGCGCGTAGTCGGTCAGCAGCGAGAGGGCCGGTCTGAAGGGCGTGGGCATGGTGCGGGCTCCTGAACGTGGGGTGATGCTATCGGCTGGCGGGGCTCTTGTCATCGGCGCCCGGCGGCAGTCGGGTGGCCACGGCGGCCCTGAGGCGGGCCGAGGCGACAATGCCGCCGGTCGGGCGTAGCACCTGCAGCCTCGTGATCCCCGGCGAATTCGGAAGGCAGCGACATGAGCATCAAGAGCGACAAGTGGATCCGCCGCATGGCTGAAGCGCACGGGATGATCGAACCCTTCGAGCCCGGCCAGGTGCGACACGCCGCCGACGGCCACCGCATCGTCAGCTACGGCACTTCCAGCTACGGCTACGACATCCGCTGCGCGCGCGAGTTCAAGGTTTTCACGAACATCCACAGCACGGTGGTGGACCCGAAGAACTTCGACGAGAAGAGCTTCGTGGACATCGAGGCCGACACCTGCATCATCCCGCCCAACAGCTTCGCACTGGCCCGCACGGTGGAGTACTTCCGCATCCCGCGCAATGTGCTGACCATCTGCCTGGGCAAGAGCACCTACGCGCGCTGCGGCATCATCGTCAACGTCACCCCCTTCGAGCCCGAGTGGGAAGGCTACGTGACGCTGGAGTTCAGCAACACCACGCCGCTGCCGGCCAAGATCTACGCCGGCGAGGGCTGTGCGCAGGTGCTGTTCTTCGAGAGCGACGAGGTCTGCGAGACCTCGTACAAGGACCGCGGCGGCAAGTACCAGGGCCAGCGCGGGGTGACGCTGCCCAAGACCTGAGCCCGGGGAGCGTCTACTCCACGCGGCGCACGCGCGGCGCCGGGTAGACGCCCTCGATCGCGGCTTCGCGCGACCAACACTTGATCGCTAGACCGCGCTCTGCCGCCGCGCTTTGCGCTTTGCAGGCTGCGCGACCAACCACTCCCTCAGTGCTGCGTTCACGCGGGTTTGCCAGCCGGGGCCACTTGCCCTGAGTGCACCAACAACATCAGGGTCCAGTCGAATCGCGACCTGCTCCTTGGCCGGCTTCTTGTTCGGGCCTCTTGTGCGGCGCAGCGCCGCAATCGTGGCTGCGACCCCGCCGCCCGCGGTGACTGTGCCTTGGGCCCAATCAACCGTTGAGGACTTGGTGGTCTGTTCAGTAGCTGCGGACGCCGTGGCGGCAGCAATCTCCGCCGCACTAAAGCGCTTGGAAGTAGTCATCGGTTTCTTTACGGTCGGCATAGCGGCATGAGATCAGATGCGCGGTGTCGTCACCCCGCGGTGTCCAGACAATGAAGACTGCTCGACCCTTCCAGAAGCCAAGGCTTTGCAGCCTCAGTTCGCCGTAGATCTCGCGAGAGTCCTCCACCGTGACCATCGGGCAGTCGAAGACGGGCTCCAGTTCAGCAAGATCGATCTTGTGCTTCCGAATGTTTTCCCGACGCTTCGGCTCGTCCCAGGTGAGCATGCGCAGACGGTATATGCATTTTGGGCTCAGGTCAAGCAAACCGTAGATGCATATTGAGCCAATGCCGACCGCCGTGGCGGCAAGTACCAGGGCCAGCGCAGCGTGACGCTGTTCAAGACCTGAGCTGGCCCGGGTTGCCCGGGGAGCGCCTACTCCACGCGGCGCACGCGCAGCGCCTGGTTGACGCCCTCGATCTCCATCAGGAAGGACCCCATGAAGGCCCGGCGCACGGTGACCTTCGGGTTCTGCCGCGGCGGGTAGGTGCCGCTGCCGCCCTCCACCATGCGCCAGACCTGGCCGTTGGCCAGGCGGAAGACCTGGCGGGGGCCCCAGCCATCGAAGGTGCCGGGCAGGGTGCTGGTGATTGCGTCCACCGACTCGGCGACCTTGCCTTCAAGGCCGAAGGCATCGGCCGAGGTGATGGCGGCCGTCACCGGCGCTGCCCCCCGCTGGGATGGGGTCGTGGCCGCAGACGGGCTTGTGGTGCCGGCCGGGGCGCGTCCCGCCGTGGCGGGTGCCGCACCGGCCTTGGAGGCCTCTGCAGCCGCCGCGTCGTAGCAGCTCAGGCGCGCACCCGCATCGGCCACGCCGCGGCAGCGCAGCCAGGCGCCGGGGTCGGAGGCGGCGGCCGGGGCCGCCCACAGGCAAGCCGCCACAGCCGCCGCCAGGGCGCCGGGCGGGACAAGGCGCGTGGCAAAGCGCATGACAGGGCGGCTCATGCCGCACCTCCCGTGGGATAGGTCCCAGGCAGCAGGATCGAGCGGTCCACGTCGGCCAGGCGGGTGCGTCCGCAGAAGGCCATCGTGAGGTCGAGTTCCTTGTGGATGATCTCCAGGGCCTTGGTCACGCCGGTCTCGCCCATGGCGCCCAGGCCGTACAGAAAGGCCCGGCCGATGTAGGTGCCGCGCGCCCCCAGCGCCCAGGCCTTGAGTACGTCCTGCCCGCTGCGGATGCCGCCGTCCATGTGCACCTCGATGCGCGAGCCCACCTCGGC
>Ga0315902_10009827_pt1 | contig 12729 bp, 9 predicted proteins | sample LakEriMetagenome_9_FD_203523 | JGI IMG/M metagenome (GOLD analysis project Ga0315902, IMG submission 203523) | Freshwater fungal communities from buoy surface, Lake Erie, Ohio, United States - Buoy 12 MA117 | ecosystem: Environmental > Aquatic > Freshwater > Lake > Lake biofilm | place: USA... | reverse complement strand
ACTGGCCAATTTTGACTTGCGGTAATAAATGGGGCTACACCAACTGGTTCTGGATCCACACCTAGAACAAGTTGAACCATGGTGGCATTTCCAGCTATAGCTATTTCATAAACATTATTAGGACTAATTCCTGCTTCTTTGATGACCTCATTAGTTAATTCACTAAGTGTTGATTGCGCAGCATTTCTTAATCTTTCTAAAGCATTTTCATCGAGCATGGTGGCTGAAATTCTTGAAATAACATCGGCACCAAACGGTTGTTGCATATTTAACATCGATTTAACAGCAACTGGGGTCCCAGAGTTTAAATCTAAAAGAGTTGCAACCACAGTAGTTGTTCCTAAATCGTATGCGATGGCAAATCTTTTATCGGTTGTATCCCCTGGCTCAATATCAATTAGTAAATCATCAACGACAACGGCTGTTATTTTAAAATTGTTCTTTCTTAAAACTGTAGGCAATTTTTGCAAAACTTCAAATTCAACATTTACTTCTAAATCATCAATTGCATCTTTAACTCTTTGAATATCGGGTCTTTGATCATGCAACGTTGGTTCATCTAATTCCAAATATCTTTTTTGGACAGCTGGTCGAAGAATTACTTGACGACCTACTCCAACTGTGGCAGCTTTTGGTCTCGTGGTCATAGCTGGAACTATGATTGCTAAATTTTCTGTTGCTCTAGCAACGCAAGCTAGGCGCCATCCATTTTTGAGTTCTTCTTGGCTAAATGCTCTGATGTCCAATCTTGAAATTGGAACTATTCCTTGAGTGATTTGAACTTTACATTTTTTGCAAGTTCCATGCCCTCCACATGTTGAATCAATGGCAATTCCATTCCAGGATGCAGCGTCAAAGACACTTACTCCTGGTGGAACTTTGAAAGATAGATTACTTGGTGCGAAATCTAATTTGACTCGCCCCAGTCCTGAATGTTCAACTAATTCAGGTTCAATTTTTTCCTTAGCCATTTAAATTAGGCACTTGGTTGTTGTGCTCGAAAAGCAGAAATCCAATTTCCACCCCATGGATCATTTCCAAGTAACATATCTGCTGCTCTAACAGAAGTAACAATTTCTTTTGTTCGAGCATCCATAATTGCACTCGTTAATCCTGCAGCCATCGCCATTGGTAAAAATGAAGCATTTACTGCATGTCTATTTGGTAAACCAAATGAAACATTGGATGCACCCATTGACATGTTTAAACCAAATTTCTCTTTGATTAAGTGAATTGTTTCTAATGTGATTTTAACGGCTTCAGTGTCTGCACCTACGGTCATTGCCAGTGGGTCAATCACTAAATCTTCCAGAGGAATGCCGTATTTTTCCACAGTTCTCACGATTTTTTCAGTGATAACTAATCTTTCCTGAGCCGTGGCTGGAATACCGGTTTCATCATTAGATAAAGCCATAATCACTGCGTTGTGCTCTTTCACGAGTGGCAAAATTAATTCCATTCGATCATCTTCACCAGTCATGGAATTAACTAAAGCTTTTCCTTCATATGCTTTCAAGCCAGCATCAAGTGCTTCAATTACTGAAGAATCGATACAAATTGGTAAATCCGTTTTTGATTGCACTAATTTGATAGCGCGACTCAATAAATCAGGTTCATCAGTTAAGGGAACACCCATATTGACATCTAAAACATCTGCTCCACCATCAACTTGTTGTTGCACATCAAGTTCAATTTGACTTAAATCTCCTGCACGAAGTTGTTCTTGAAACTTTTTTCTTCCAGTTGGATTGATTCTTTCACCAATAATCACAAATGGAACATCATGGCCAATTGCAACCTCTTTAGTTGCAGAACGAAGAATTGAGTGCATTTGTTTTTCCTTTTTCTAGTTCAGTGATCGCGGGGTGCGACCAAGGTCTGTCATTAAACGTTCCAATGTGTCATCGTGTCGAAAATCTGTTACGTGCAAGCCTCGAACTCCAGGAAGTGAAAGTGCGTGCTTTGAAAACTCTAAAGTTTGTTGATATGCCTCTTCTGCTTGATCAGATGCTTTTTCAACGCGGTCAATCACATCTTGGGGGACATCAATTCCAGGAACTTTTTCATTCATAAATTTAAGTGGTCTTACTCCTTTAATTAAAACTATTGTTGGAAGAAGTGCAACATGGCGATCCAAACCGGCAGCAACAACTCCATTACAGAATTTTTCTAAACGATCTGGATGATAAGAAATTTGAAGTTGTAAAAATCTTGCTCCTGCTGCAACTTTTTTGGCAACTCTTTGCACTCGGTACTCAAAAGGAGGCGCTGAAGGATTCTCTACTGCACCCACGAACAAATGTGGTGCGGGATCAATTTTTCTGCCAGACATGTATTCCCCACGACCAATGGTGGTGGCAAGTCTTACTAATTGAGGACCATCTAAGTCAAAAACTCTTCGAGCTTCTGTTTCATCTCCTGCTGTTACATCATCCCCAGTTAAGGCACAAATATTTTCAATTCCATGCAAACTTGCACCAACAATGTCGGCTTGAATTGCTAAGCGATTTTTATCACGACAAACAACTTGCATAATTGGTTCAATTCCATGCATTTTCATGGCAATTGCACTTGCCACATTTGAAGCATGGGCATGTGCTGCGGTGTTATCTGTGGCATTTACAGCCACAAACCATGGTTTTAATCTTTTGGCATATTTTTCAACTTTGGCAAAACCTTCCCCATCAATCACAGGAAATTCTGCAGTGAAAACTTGTTCTTTTGTTTTCGTAATTAACTCTTCAAATTGGGACATTTAATTTAGTGTTTTTCTGTCTCAGATGTTGTATTTGCCCAACCTTTTGGAGTCCAACGATCTCTTTTAGTAAAGAAATTAATCCAAGATGAATCACCTTTTAGTCTGTTATCAACAGGTGGTCTTAAATGATTGAATTCTTCTTTCCAAACTTTTGGTAGCGGCCAACTTTCACTTCTTTCATAACCTTTTAGCCACACACATTTCATCTCAGGTTTTACTTCACAATGTCCATCTTCTCTAACTCCACCACATGGACCATTTCTTAATGTTTTTGGACAATTCATAGGACAAGTCATACCTGTTGAATGCAAAACACATTGCCCACACATTTGGCAGTCCCACACGGGACCTTTTACAACATGTTCAATCAAAGGCAATAGTTTTGGCATCTGTTAAGCCTTTGCTAATTGTCTTTTAGCTTGAATTAATTCTTTTGCTTTTCTAACTGCTGTTGATGCATCTGCTGCGTAACCATCAGCCCCAACTGCGTCTGCATATTCTTGAGTAACAGGTGCTCCACCAACCATCACAATCACGTCATCGCGCATACCCGCTTTAGTTAATTCATGGATATTAACTTTAAACATGGGCATGGTGGTGGTTAAGAATGCTGACATTCCCACAATATCTGGCTTATGTTCTTTTACCGCTTCAACAAATTTCTCTGGTGGAACTTGCACACCTAAATCAATTACTTGAAAACCAGCACCTTCAAGCATGATGTTCACCAAGTTCTTCCCAATATCGTGCACATCACCTTTTACTGTTCCCATCAAAAATGTTCCAACAGTTTCAGCACCAGTGTCAGCCAAGAGTGGTCTTAAAACATTGAGTGCACCGGCCATGGCTCGACCTGCTATCAACATTTCTGGGACGAAGAAATCTCCACGTTCAAACCGTGCTCCAACTTCTTCTAAAGAAGGAATTAATGCTTCAAAAAGAATTGAGTCAGGTGTCATGCCATCGGCAATTCCCTGATTGGTTAGTTCTAGCACTTTTGGTGCATTACCAATTAATGTTTCGTCATACAGTGCTTTTAGGATTTCTTCGTGAGTCATGCTGCTCCCTTTTTCCTATTTGATCTTATTGAATTTGGTGAAGACAACTTGCTAACTTCGTTTTTTAATAACTTGACTAGTTCATTTATTCTTGTTTGATTTAATCTGGTTGATGGGCCTGATACTGAAAGGGCTGCAACAACCGTTCCTGACTCGTTACTTACTGGCACAGAAACCGCAACCAAACCTGGTTCTAATTCATCAATAATTACAGCAAATCCAGAGCGACGTACTTTTTGAATTTCATTTTCTAAGTCTGATTTATTAACAATCGTTGTAGAAGTTAATTTCTCCAGTTTTCCTTCAGGAATTTGAGCTACTCCAAAAGCTAACAAAACTTTTCCTGCTGCTGAAGCATGAAACGGAACTCGTTGTCCAACCCAATTTCTAGAACTTAGTAGGAATTTCGCATCAACCTGAGCAATATTTTCTACTGAATCAATTCCAGCAACAGCTAAGCTTGCAGTTTCGCCAGTAGAACTTCCAATTACATCTAGCACTGGTTGTAATCTTGTGACAAGTCTTCCCATGGAACTTGAGCGAAGTGCAAATCTATTTAAAGTTAATCCTGTTTCGATTTCACCTTGGTTATTTCTTTGTAGCAATCCTTTTCGTTCAAGAGCACTAATCAATCTGCTGGCTGTTCCCTTGGCTAATCCTGATGTTGCTGTGAGGTGGGAAAAGGTAACTGGGGAATCGGCATTCAAAACTTGTACTAATAAATCTGCGGCCCGATCAACTGCTTGGGTACCAGTGGCGCGCTTAGTAGGGGTCGGATTCATGACCAAAACCCCATTTCCAACTTTTCACAATATGGAACTCCTGTTTCATATTGTAGGGTATTGTTTGGGGTTGTCGTCAAGTACTAAATTGAAGAAATCCCCAGTTTTATGCCGAGAAAGGGCCCCCACAGATTATGTTCCAAAACAAAATGCCTCGCTACGAAATCTTGTCTAAAGACGCTATGGCCACCCTCGATAAGGGTTGGAAAAGAATAGTCAGTGAAATCGGCATTGAGTTCATGAGTGAACGAGCCTTAGAGATGTTTAGAAAAGCTGGCCAAAAAATTGAAGGCAACAACGTAAAATTTGATCCTGAGTTCATTTTAGAACAAATCGCAAAAGCTCCAAGAGAATTTGATGTGCAAGCAAGAAATCCTAAGAACTCTGTTCATATCGGTGGAGACTCAATGGTCTTTAGCGGTGTCTATGGTCCTCCATTTGTTAGAGATGGTGCCGTAAGAAGAGAAGCAACAATGGAAGACTTCAGAAATTTCACCAAACTTGCTCAAGCATTTCCTGAAATGGATTCTGCTGGTGGTGTGATTTGTGAACCAAATGATGCTTCTTTAGATACAAGACACATTGATATGACTTATGCGTTACAAACATTGACAGACAAAATTTATATGGGAAATGTTGTATCTGGAAAAAATGCTAAAGATGTGTTAGCGATGTCTGACATAGTTTTTGGTGGTCGAGACAAAATTGAAAAAACTCCTTGCACAATTTCGCTAATCAATTGCAACTCTCCCCTTCGTTGGGATGATCGCATGCTTGATGCACAGTTTGAATACTCTGCAGCCAATCAAGCAGTTCTACTAACCCCGTTTCTTTTAATGGGTGCAATGAGCCCAGTAACTATTCCTGCTACTCTTGCCCAACAAATTGCAGAAGCCTTAACTGGAATTGCTCTTTCCCAATTAATTAGGCCAGGTTCTCCTGTAATTTTTGGTTCATTTTTGTCAAACATTGACATGCAATCTGGATCCCCTCAATTTGGAACACCTGAGTCAGGAATTGGTTTGCTTTGTACAGGTCAAATTGCAAGACACTTTGGATTGCCATTTAGGTCTGGCGGTGGTTTAAATTCATCACAAACAGCAGATGCTCAAGCTGGTTATGAATCTTTAATGACCATGATGCCAACATTTTTAGCTGGTGCTAACTGGGTAATGCACACCGCAGGTTGGCTAGAAGGTGGACTTGTTGCAAGCTACGAAAAATTTGTGGTTGACATCGAAATATTACGAATGCTGCAAGCAGAATTTACTCCACTTGAAATCAATGAGGAATCATTGGCATTTGATGCACATGTTGAAGTTGGACACGGTGGTCACTTCTTAGGTGCAGCCCACACTATGGATCGATTCCGTGACTGTTTCTATCGTCCAATTCTTTCTTCCAGCGATAACTTTGAAAAATGGACTAGAAATGGTGCCAAAACTACTGACATCAGAGCTAATGAATTAGCAAAGAAAAAGATTGCTGAATATGTTGCCCCAGCAATGGATGATGCAGTTAAGCAAGAACTTGACGAATTTGTTGCCAAAAGATCGGCTGAACTAAGTAAGTGAAAACCGATATTGAAATAGCTAGAGCTGCTTCAATGCAACCGATAGTTGAGGTTGCAAAGAAAATCGGTATTCCAGAAGATGCAGTATTAAATTACGGTAAATTCAAAGGAAAAATCTCCCTAGATTTTATAAATACTTTAAAGGATAAAACTGATGGCAAATTAGTTCTTGTCACTGCAATGACTCCAACTCCAGCTGGCGAAGGAAAAACAACCACAACTGTTGGTCTAGGTGATTCACTAAATGCAATTGGGAAGAAGGCCATAATTTGCCTTCGCGAACCTTCCTTAGGCCCATGTTTTGGTATGAAAGGCGGAGCAGCAGGTGGCGGATTTTCACAAGTTGTGCCAATGGAAGATATCAATTTACATTTCACCGGAGATTTTCATGCCATAGGTGCTGCCCACAATTTACTATCAGCATTAATCGATAACCACATTTACTGGGGAAATGAATTAGGAATTGACGTTAGACGCGTCACTTGGAAACGTGTTTTAGACATGAATGACAGATCCCTTCGAGAAATTGTTTCTTCATTAGGTGGGCCAGGAAATGGTTACCCAAGAGAAACGGGTTTTTATATAACTGTGGCAAGTGAAGTAATGGCCATTCTTTGTTTAGCAAATGATTTGGAAGATTTGGAAAGAAGATTAAGTAACATTGTCATTGGATACACGCGCGATAAAAAGGCAATAACTGCAAAACAACTTGAAGCCCATGGTGCAATGACGGTGCTACTAAAAGATGCGATGATGCCAAATCTTGTTCAAACACTTGAAAATAGTCCGGCTTTTGTACACGGTGGCCCATTTGCCAATATTGCTCACGGCTGTAACACCGTATTGGCAACTAAAACTGCCTTAAAACTTGGTGATTTTGTAGTAACCGAAGCAGGTTTTGGTGCCGATCTTGGTGCAGAAAAGTTCTTTAATATCAAGTGCAGAAAATCTGGGTTAGTACCATCAGCGGCAGTTGTCGTTGCAACCGTTAGAGCTTTGAAAATGCATGGAGGCGTCGCGAAAGAAAATCTTGGTAAGGAAAATGTAAATGCACTAAAAAGTGGACTTGAAAATCTTGGAAGACACATCAGAAACCTAGGTCAATTTGGTGTTCCAGCAATCGTTGCGGTGAATGAATTCACAGGAGATACTGAAGCCGAATTCAATGAAATCAAAAAATACTGCGAAAACCTTGGAGTCAAAGCAATTTTATGTTCACATTGGTCTACAGGAAGCAAAGGCGCAACTGATCTTGCTAAAGAAGTAGTTGCACTGACAAACGATAAAACTACTCAATTTAGAACTCTTTACGAAAATTCAATGACTCTGTGGGATAAAACTAGCCTGATTGCAAAATCTATGTATGGAGCCGACGAAGTAATTGCAGATAAAACCATCAGAGAACAATTTAAGAGTTTACAAGAAGCAGGGTATGGTGAATTTCCAATATGTATGGCAAAAACCCAATACTCCTTCTCTACAGATCCAAACTTAAAAGGTGCGCCTAGTGGTCATGCTGTTCCGATCAAGGAAGTCAGACTTGCAGCAGGTGCAGAGTTTATTGTTGTAGTTGCTGGAGAAATCATGACAATGCCTGGGTTACCTAGAGTTCCAGCTGCTAACACAATTAAGTTGAATAAAGAGTCTGAGATTGTTGGTCTGTTCTAGTTGAATTAACTAGTTTGTTTAATTGAATATTTCGCTACTCTTTTTTATGATCTAGTCTTTATTAGTTAAATTCAAGGTATTTGTTGGAAATCTAATTTCTTGACGTTAAAGTAGAGCCCTCTTGGGTCGCCCTCTAATTTGCAAATACCGGCATCGGTTGAAAACAAAATTTGCTTTGAATAAACATCGCTGAAATTAAGATTAAGTTTAATCTCTTCCTCCTTAGTTACTTGAATTTTCTCAAGAATTTCTCCCGATGATAAATCCTTAATTGTGATTACTTGGCTTTCAAAACAAGGACTTGTTTCTAATTCAAAACTTATAATTATACTTTCTCCTTTTGAGCTAAACGCATACAAATATGGATTTTCGTTAACTGCCCAATTCCAAGTGACTTCTCCATTAGATTCAGCTGGAGTGAATCCAACGAAGTCAACATAAATTTCATCGGTGACAAGATGTTCGAAATTACCTAAATCAGATACAAAACAACCCTGCTTCTTGGAATCTATTTTAGAAATCCAATCCAAAATTTTGTTTGAACTCAGATTAGAGTTCCACTCTTGGACTGGGTATCTAATAGGAAAGGCTCCGGAATATCCATTTACTGTAGGTATCCCAATTTGAACAGAAAAAACTATTGCTTGAATTTGACTTGACCACCAACCCCCAGGGTGCGAAAAATAGAAGTAATCACAATTATTCTTGATTTCTTCAGCTTGCGAAAAAAGATTCTTATTTACCAATAATTTTGAATTCCACCCAATAAAGGGTCCTCTTATCTGATCAACAATTAATAAAATTGCAATCAGGTAAAGGAAAACTTTTGAAACATTAGATTTTTTTTCTCGTAGAAGACTGTCTAATAACTTGAATGAAATAAATATTAGAGCAAAACTTAAAAAAATAATAAATCTTCCAGGATATCTAATTGAATTTAGTCCTGGGACAATATCGAAGAGATAACTATGAACTGAGTTATTGTTAAATAATTTTGCAAAATATAGAAAAGTGAAAACTAGGGTTGATAACCAAAGTCTGATCAATCTCTCACCTTGTCGCAAAACAAAAGTAAGAGAAACTAATCCCACAATAGTCACTGCAAGTCCAAGCCCGATTAGATTTTCAAAAGGTAAATCAAACCCTAAAAATTGATAAATTGGACCAAAGATCTGATTTTTAAGTCCATACTGCGTAGGACTTCCCGCATTTAGAAGCATTGTGATACTTGGTGAATTAAGTACCATTTCTGACTTTGACCTAAAGGGTTGACTCGCTATCGATATATAAACATAGTAAAAAAGCCAAATAAAAAATAGTGTTATAGGTATTGAAAACAACCAAACTCTGTCAGGTGTTTTCACCTTGAAAAGAGTGTTTCTAAAGTTGAAGCCTTTGCTCCTGTAAACAAGTCCAACCAAAAGTCTGACAAGAATCAGAAAACCTGCAAAAAACGCCCCGTACCAGTAGCTAAGTGCATAAATTAAAAGCAAAATTATAAAAATAGCAATTTTTCTTTGCTTTGCAAAACTATTCTTTTCTTTTTCAATTGAATAAATCAACAAGGCAAACCAAGATGACAGGCTATATCCAACTATATTTGGGTTTATCGCGAAGTAGGCTGTAAAACTAAAACTTGTAATGATAGTTGCGATATACATTATCCTTAAAAAGTTATTATCAAGAAATCTTTTTGCAATCACTGTCCAACCAAGGTTTCCAATAATCAGTACAATGAAGGTAACAATTGTCCAAGATTCTGCTAAACCAAAATTAAGCGCTCTAAAAACTGAATAAAGAATTCCGGGAATCAAAAAAACATCTGAAAATCCTAAAGTTGTGTTATAAGGATAAAAGAAACCTAGATCTCTGAAATCTGTTAACCCGTTTAGCCATCTCCACCAATGTTCGTGAATAACTATCATTAATCTTGAATCAAAAGGGTCACCAATTAATTGACCTGAAAATATTGGCCTGTATGTGAAAAGTGTTAAAACAACTGCGAACAGGGCTAAAAATAGACTAATTCTTAAATCTTTATTTAACTTCAAATCTAGCTATCTCCTGCAGTACTTCCAGGATCTGCCGCTGATGGATCTGACAATTTATATTTATTAAGCGCATCTTTAACAACTTTATGTTTAATTTCACCGTTTTTAACCAGGGAAATAAGGGATTGAATCACGATTGATTCTGCATCGACGAGGAAGTGTCTACGAAGTGCACCTCTGGTATCTGAGACTCCCCAACCATCTGTTCCTAAGGTGTAGAAATCTTGTTCAAGGTATGGGCGAAGTTGTTCGGGAACTAATTTCATCCAATCTGAAACTGCCACAATTGGGCCATCATGTTTTGTCATTAGTTCTGTGACAAATGGAACCTTTGAATCTTCTTCATTATTTAGTAGGTTAAATCTTTCTGCTTCTAAACCGTCTCTTCTTAATTCATTCCAAGAAGTAACTGAATAGATATCTGCCAAGATATCAAATTCTTCTTTTAACATTTTTTGAGCTTTCAGAGCCCAAGGCATCGCGACACCTGAGGCCATAATGGCAACTCTTGATAACTTCGATTTGCCTTCTGCTTTCGAATACAGATAAGCACCCTTGAGTAACGATTTAACGTCTAAGTTAATTGGCTCGTCGGGTTGAGTAATTGGTTCGTTGTAAACGGTCATGTAGTAATAAATATTTTCTGGATTTTCTCCATACATTCTTTTTAAGCCATCTTGCACAATATGAGCTATTTCAAAACCAAAAGCTGGATCATATGCAACAACTGCAGGATTAGTTGTGGCTAGAACCATTGATTGACCATCGTCATGTTGCAAACCTTCACCGGTCAAAGTTGTGCGACCAGCAGTTGCACCAATAACAAAACCTCTAGCCATTTGATCCATTGCTAACCAGAACTGGTCTCCAGTTCTTTGAAAACCAAACATTGAATAGAAAATATAAATTGGAATCATCGATTCACCATGTGTGGCATAGCTTGTGGCAGCTGCAGTCCAAGATGAAACAGAACCGGCCTCATTTATACCTTCGTGAAGAATTTGCCCAGTTTCTGATTCCTTATAAGACAAGAAAAGTTCACGATCGACAGATGTGTACTTTTGTCCCATTGGAGAATAAATCTTTGCGGTAGGAAATATTGAATCCAAACCAAAAGTTCTTGCTTCATCAGGAATAATTGGAACAAATCTTGCCCCAATGTTTTTTTCTTTCATTAAATCTTTAATTAGTCTTACAAACGCCATTGTTGTGGCAACTTGTTGTTTTCCTGATGATTTCTTAACTACGTCATAAACTGCATCACCTGGTAGAACTAGTGGCTTATTTTTGGTTCTTCTTTCTGGTAGATATCCACCAAGTTGTTTTCTTCTTTCGTGCATGTATTGAATAACTTCGTCATCTTTACCAGGGTTGTAGTAAGGAGGGTACTTTTCATCAATTTTGGCATCAGGAATATCCAAATACAAAGTGTCTCTGAATTTCTTTAAGTCTTCAACTGTTAATTTCTTCATCTGATGTGTTGCATTTCGACCTTCAAAGTGTGAACCAAGTGTCCAACCCTTAATCGTTTTTGCAAGAATTAACGTTGGTTGACCTTTATGTTCTGTAGCTGCTTTATATGCTGCATAAAGTTTTCGGTAATCATGGCCACCACGTTGCAGAGCCCAAATCTCATCATCGGTCATTGGTTCAACTAAAGCTTTTGTTCTTGGATCTCGACCAAAGAAGTGTTCTCTAACGTAGGCGCCACTTTCAGTTTTGTATGTTTGGTAATCACCATCTGGTGTTGTGTTCATTAAGTTAACAAGAGCGCCATCAGTGTCTTTTGCTAACAAAGGATCCCAGGTTCGACCCCAAATTACTTTAATTACATTCCAGCCTGCGCCTCGGAATAAACTTTCTAATTCTTGAATTACTTTGCCATTTCCTCTAACCGGTCCATCAAGTCTTTGCAAATTAGCATTTACCACAAAAGTTAAGTTGTCTAATTTCTCTCGGGCAGCTAAAACAATTCCACTAATTGATTCTGGTTCATCCATTTCCCCATCACCAAGAAATGCCCAAACTCTTTGATCCGATGTGTCTTTAATACCGCGAGCATGAAGATAGCGATTAAATCTTGCTTGATAAATTGCGTTTAGTGGACCCAGTCCCATTGAAACTGTAGGAAATTGCCAAAAATTTGGCATCAAACGAGGATGTGGGTAAGAAGGTAATCCACCACCTGAATGAGAAAGTTCTTGTCTAAATCCGTCTAATTGAGTTTCACTTAATCTTCCTTCTAGAAATGCTCTGGCATACATTCCAGGAGATGCGTGACCTTGAAAAAATATTGAGTCTGCTCCACCTGGTGCATCATGTCCTCTGAAGAAATGATTAAAGCCAACTTCGTAAAGGGATGCACTTGATGCATAAGTTGAAATGTGACCACCAACACCATATTTTTGCGCACGGTGAACCATGATTGCAGCGTTCCAACGGATGAAAGCTCTGATTCTTCGTTCCATGAATTCATCACCTGGAAACCAAGGTTCTTGTTCCGGTGGAATTGTGTTTATGTAATCAGTACTTGCAATTGTTGGTACTTCTAAACCAAGTTCGGCGGATCTGCGCAAAAGTTCTAGCATTAAATATTTAGCACGACGATTACCACTATTTTTTGCAACGGCCTCTAAGGATTCACGCCATTCAGATGTTTCATTTGGATCATTATCAACGTATTGAGATGGAATATGGGCATTGCCAAGTGGACTATTTTCAAAACTTGCAGACACTTTTGTGGAGCTCCTCTGGGTTTTCGTTGCTTGTGGCCCGAATGCCCTATTTACGATAAAGCCTAATGATTAACAATCAAAAGACTACACAGACGATATTGGCA
>Ga0315902_10009826_pt1 | contig 12729 bp, 9 predicted proteins | sample LakEriMetagenome_9_FD_203523 | JGI IMG/M metagenome (GOLD analysis project Ga0315902, IMG submission 203523) | Freshwater fungal communities from buoy surface, Lake Erie, Ohio, United States - Buoy 12 MA117 | ecosystem: Environmental > Aquatic > Freshwater > Lake > Lake biofilm | place: USA... | reverse complement strand
GTGAAGTGGATGGCGCTCTCGGGAGCGATTGAGCCGACCATCGGCCCCTACGAGGTCTACGAGGACGAGTGGTTCAACTACAAGGCCGCCTTCGAGGCCTTCATCACGGTGAAGGACGCGGCCGAGTCGGCCCGGCTGCAGCAGTTCTCGGCCTCGCTGCAGGAGATTGAAGACAACCTGCCCATCGAGGCGCGGCATCGCAACCCGAAGCTCGGGGCGCTGGCGCCGATTGCGGTCGTCAACACGGTGTTCTCGGCGGGTGACGGGAACCGCGGCGTGCAGACGGCGGCCTTCAACCTTCCCAATGACGAACGGGTCATCCGCGAGCACGGCAGCAAGCGCGTGATGCTCAAGAACAACCAGCAGGCCAAGTTCGATCGGGTGCTGCTGCCGATCGCCCAGGTCGCCCTGCGTCCGCAGGACCGGGGGCAGGTGGCGTTCGACGCGTTCTTCACCCACATCCTCATGCACGAGCTGATGCACGGCCTCGGGCCGCATGGCATCACGGTCGACGGCCGTGCCACGACGGTCCGTCAGGAGCTGAAGGACACCTACAGTGTCATCGAGGAGGCGAAGGCCGACATCTCGGGCCTCTTTGCGCTGCAGTACCTGGTCGATCGCGGCCGGCTGCCGAAGACCCTCGAGCAGACGATGTATACGACGTTTCTGGCGTCGGCCTTCCGCTCGATTCGCTTCGGCATCACCGAAGCACATGGCCGTGGCCAGGCGATTCAGCTCAACTATCTGCTCGACCAGGGAGCGTTCCGCATCGAGGCCGATGGCACGTTCTCGGTCGACCCGCAGCGGATTCGTGAGGGCGTGATTGGCCTGACGCGCGACATCATGACGCTGCAGGCCGAGGGCCGGTACGATCGCGCGCGGGCGCTCATCGATACACTCGGCGTGATTCGCCCGCCGGTGCAGGCGGTGCTCGACAAGCTGGCCGACGTGCCGGTCGATATTGCGCCGCGGTTCGTGACGGCCGAGGCACTGCTGGCCGGGCAGTAGGTCGGATGCGCGCCTGATGTATGACTCGCTGCTGATGCTGGTGGTCGCGGCGCTGTGCGGCGCCGCCGTCGGCGTCGAGCGGCAGTGGTCGGGCCACGCGACCGGGCCCGACGCGCGCTTCGGCGGCATCCGCACGTTCACGCTGATTGGGCTGGCCGGGGGGCTGGCCGGCCGCCTGTGGATCTGGGCCGGGCCGGCGCTCGCCCTGGCGCTCGTCGTCGGCCTGCTGGCCCTCATCGCCATTGCCTACGCCTCGTCGAGTCGACGTGACATCGATGCCACGACGGAGGTGGCGGCCGTGGTGGTGCTGGCCGCAAGCGTGGCCGCAGGCCTGGGGCAGCTGCAGGTGGCCAGCGGCATTGCGTCTGCGACGGCGCTGCTGCTGTTCGAGAAGGGGCGGCTGCATCAGTGGGTGGCCCGGGTTCAGGATGTCGAACTGCAGGCGGCGCTGCGCTTCGCCGTGATGGCCGCCGTGATTCTGCCCCTGCTGCCGGACGGGGGACTCGATGCGCAGGGCCTGATCAGGCCCCGGGCGGTGTGGACGCTGGTGCTGCTGTTCTCGGCCGTGAGTTTCGCGGGATACATCGCGCAGCGGGTGATCGGGGCGTCGCGTGGGTATGCGGTGGCGGGCCTGCTGGGCGGACTGGTGTCATCCACGGGTGTCACCCTCGCGTTCAGCCGGCTGAGCCGGCAGGCGATCATCGACGGGCTCGGCTACGGCATCGTCGCCGCCAACACGGTGGTGTACGGGCGCGTGGTGCTGGTGGCTGCGCTGATCAGCCCCGCCCTCGCCCGGGTATTGTGGCCCTCGCTGGCCGGGGCGGCCCTGATCGGTGTGGCTGCCGTGCTGGCGTCGTGGCGCCGGCACCGGGTCCCGGCGGAGGCCGACCGGGGCGACGCGGCGATGCTGGCCCTCCGCAACCCGCTGCAGTTGCGCGAGGCCCTGCAGATGGCGCTGCTGTTTCAGGGGGTGCTGGTGGTGGTCGGGCTGGCCGAGCGGGCAGGCAGCGCGGGCCTGATGGCGGCGGCCGCTGTCCTGGGCCTGCAGGATGTCGATGCCCTGACGGTGTCGATGGCCAGCCGCGTCAGGGACGGCGCGCTGCTGCCGGCAATCGCGCAGCAGGCCGTGATGCTGGGCGTCTTGTCGAACACGCTGGTCAAACTGACGATGGCGCTGACCGTGGCGCGCGGCCACGTGCGGTGGCACGCGTCACTCGTACTGGCCCTGATGGCCGTGCTGCTGGGGCTGGCGCTGGTCGTGAGTTAGCTCGCCGCGACCGTCGGCACCACCAGCACCGGCACCGGCGACAGTTCGGTCACGCGGCGGCTGGTCGAGCCCAGGAAGAACCGTTCGGCCCCGCCGAGACCGCGCTTGCCGATGACGATGACGTCGGCGCCGCTGTCCTTCGCCTGCGACACAATCTCGTTGGCCGCATTGCCAGACCGGATGGCCAGGGCAGGGGTGACGCCCTGCAGTCCTTCCCGACCCAGGCGGGCGAGCAGGTCGGAAATCTCCTGCTGGGTCTGCGCGGTCAGTGCCTGGCCGGCACCCGCAGCTTCAGCCCCCGCCTTCAGCAGCGGGTCGACGACGGTGACGACCGTCAGGTGCGCACCGTACCCCTGAGCCAGCCGCAGCGCCGAATGCAGGGCCAGTTCCGAATCGGCGGAAAAATCGATCGGGCAGAGAATGTGCGTGAACACGGTCCCTCCATCCTAGCGCAGGTGCCGCAGCCGCAGGCTGTTCGTCACGACACTGACCGAACTGAACGCCATGGCCGCACTGGCCATCACCGGGCTCAGCAGCAGCCCGAACGACGGATACAGTACCCCGGCCGCCACCGGAATGCCGACGATGTTGTAGACGAAGGCCCAGAACAGGTTCTGCCGCATCGTCGTCATGGCCGCCTGCGAGAGGCGCACGGCATCCACGAGGGCGCCGAGGTCGCTGCGCATCAGCGTCACGCCGGCGGCCGCGGCGGCGATGTCGGTGCCCGAACCCACGGCGATGCCCACGTCGGCCTGGGCCAGCGCCGGCGCATCGTTGACCCCGTCGCCGACCATGACGACCCGGTGCCCCTCGCGCTGCAGGCGGCGGATGGCCTCGAGCTTGTCGCCCGGCAGCAGCTCGGCCTCCACACGGTCGATGCCCACCTGGCGGGCCATGGCCTCGGCGGCTGTGCGGCGGTCGCCGCTCAGCATGGCCACGGCCAGGCCCCGCTGCCTTAGTGCTGCCACGGCCGCACGGGCAGACGGCCGCACGGTGTCGGCCAGGGCAATCACCCCGGCCGGCTTGCGATCGATGGCGACGAACACGCACGTCTGTCCCTCGCGGGCGGCCGGCTCGGCCAGGGCCACGAGCGGTGCCGTGTCGACCCCCTCATCGGTCAGCAGGGCCGCCGTGCCGGCGAGCACATGGCGCAGGCCCACCGTGCCCCGGGCGCCGCGGCCGGCCATGAGCGACACCATCGAGACGCTGGCGACGGGCACCTGCAGCGCCTCGGCGTGCCGCACGATGGCGGCGGCCAGCGGATGCTCGGAGCGCCGCTCGAGGGCCGCCGTGACTTTCAGCAGGAGGCCGGCGTCGACCCCCGGCACGGGCAGCACCTGCACCACCGAGGGCTGCCCGATCGTGAGGGTGCCGGTCTTGTCGAAGACCACGAGGTCGGCGGCGGCCAGCCGCTCGAGGGGTTCGCCGCCCTTGATGAGCACGCCCATCGACGCGCCGCGGCCGGTGGCCACCATCACGGCCGTGGGCACGGCGAGGCCCATCGCGCACGGGCAGGCGATGACCAGCACCGACACGGCCGGCATCAGGGCGCGGGCCCACGACGGAGCGTCGGGCAGCCACCACCACGCGGCCAGCGTCAGGGCCGCGATGCCCAGCACGACCGGCACAAAGACGGCGGCGATGCGGTCAGCGAGGCGCTGAATCGGGGCCTGGGATGACTGCGCCTCGCGCATCATGCGCAGCACCTGGGCCAGCGTGCTGGATTCGCCGACCGTCGTGGCCTCGAGTTCAAACGCGCCCGTGTGGTTGATCGTGGCGCCGACGAGACGGTCGCCCGGGCCCTTGTCAACCGGCAGCGACTCGCCGGTGAGCATCGATTCATCCACCGCACCGGTGCCCGTGAGCACCCGGCCATCCACCGGTATCCGCTCACCGGGCCGCACAATCACCACGTCGCCCGACCTGACCTCGTCGACCGGAAGGTCTTCCTCGAGCGCGCCGCGCCTGACGCGGGCGTGCGTGGGCCGCAGGTGGGCCAGCTGCCGCAGTGCCGAGAGGGTCTGCGCCTTGGCGCGCGACTCGAGCGCGTGCCCCAGCGAGAGCAGGCCCAGGATGAACACCACGGCTTCGTAGTACACCGGCGGGGTGCCCGCCGCACTCGCCATCGCATGCGGGGCCATCGTCGCGGCCACCGATGTCAGATAGGCCGCGAGGGTGCCCAGCGCGACGAGGACATTCATGTCGCTGGTGCCCCGGCGCACGGCGCTGAACGCACGCACGTAGAAGGGCCGTCCGGCCCAGGCCATGACGGCGGTGGTCATGGCGAACAGCGTCCACAGCCGCCACGGATCGGCATGCATGCCGGCATGCATCAGCGGCATCGAGATCCACATCGCGGCGGCACCGGCCAGCAGGCTGCCGATGGCGCGCGTCATCCAGTCGCGCGATTCGGCCTGCTGCGCGGCTTCGCGCGCGGCGTCCTCTGCCAGCGCGTCGGCCTGCGTGACGGGCAGGTGAGAGCCGTAGCCGCTGGACGTGATGGCGGCCACCAGCTGGCCGGCACTGACCACCGCCGGGTCGAACTGAACGGTGGCCGAGCCCATCATCAGGTTGACCGTGGCCTGCTGCACGCCGGCCGTGCCCGCCAGCGCGCGCTGTACGTGCGCCTGGCACGAGGCACAGGTCATGCCCTCGACGGGCAGGGTGATCTCACTCACGGTTCCTCACCGCCATCGTCATCGATCAGCAGGGTGAGGCGCAAGGCGGCCACGCGCAGGGCCTCGACCGCATCGACGTAGGCCTCGCTGGTCTGAATGAGCGCGCGCTGCGAGAACAGCACCTGCGGATACGACGCCGCCATGGCCCGGTAGCGATCGAGATAGAGCCGGTAGGCCTGTTCCGCCTTCGGCAGCATGTCGGCTTCCATGGCCTGCACGCGGCGCTGGGCGGTGGCGTACTGTTCGTAGTGCACCGCGAAGCGATCGGTCAGCCGGAGCTCGAGGGCCGCAATCTGCGCGCGCTGCGCACGGATGCGCGCGTCGGCGGCGGCGACGCCGGCCGTGTTCCGGTTCCAGAGGGGAATGGTCAGGCCGGTGCGGGCCGCCCACGTCCACGTCTCGGACGGACCGAGCCGATCGGGCTCCTGGGTGACCCCCGCCGCCACGGTCAGCATCGGAGCCTGCAGCCGCCGCTCGGCCTCACGCTGCCGTTCGGCCGCCACGAGAGCCGCACGGGCCACCTGCAGGTCGGGCGCCTCGGCCAGGGCCTGCTGCACGGCGGCCTCGCGGCCGTCGGGCAATGTGAGCGACAGCCCGGCGTCGCTGAGGGCCTGCCGCGTCAGTGCGGGCTGACCGACGCTGACGCCGAGGCGGAGCCAGTCGCGGGCCAGGCGGTTGTCGGCCTCGACCAGGCTCAGGGCTGCCGAGGCGGCCTCGATCTCGGAGGCCAGCACATCGGGACGGTCGGCGGCCCCGGTGTTGAACAGCTGCTCGGTGACGGTGACCGCCTGCCGCGCCAGTTCGGTCAGGCGGGCGCGCACGGTGCGCCGCTGCTCGGCGGCGAGCACGTGCACGTAGGCGACGCGGATGTTGCGGCTCAGCTCCCGGCGCACGCGGTCGACTCGGCGCGCGGCGACCTCGGCGCTCGCACGGGCCGCGGTGGCCCGCCGGGCATACTGGCCACTGATGGGAATGGCCTGCTCGACCTGCCCCCCAGTGATCACGGCCCTGCGGCCTGTGCCTACGCCCTCTGCGACGCCGGCCAGTTGGGGATTGTCCCAGCGTGAGGCCTGCTCACCGGCCGACGCGGCCGCATCCGCCCCGGCCACTGCGGCCTGAATCGCCGGGTGAGCGCTCAGGGCCTGCGATTCGAGCTGCGTCAGCGTCAGCGGCGGGGCCGTGGTCTGTGCGCGTGCGGGGCCTGGCGTGGCGAGCAGGACGACCGCGAGCGGCAGGACGATCGCCGACAGACGGATCATCGCGTGCCTCCCGCCTGCGCGGCCTTCCGGGCCATGATGCGGTCGTAGTCGGCCGGCGGCAGCACGCGAATCAGCGTCATCATGCCCATCATCGACCCGGTCCAGCCAGGCGGCAGGCCATCGCATTCAGGCTTGCTGGCGTAGAGGTCGTCGGCGACCATCCACATGTCCTGCGGATAGCCTTTCACCGCCCACGCATCGGGGGCAGCGGTGGCCCCGTGCGCGGCATGCGCCGAATGATCAACGGCCGGCTGTGCGGCCTGCGCGGCGTGGTCGGCGTGCAGGGCGTGCGCGGCATGGTCGACGTGCAGCCCCTGATCGAGCGGGGCATTGGTGACGGCCTGCTCTGCGTTGCCAGCTCCCAGGGTACGGCCCATGCTGGGGCCAAGATGATCGGCGAGCGCGTGGCCCTGCGTGAGGATGCCCATGCCTTCGTCCATGCCGATGCCGGTCGGCATGCCCGGGCGCGACACCGAGAGCGGGCCGACCATCGACACCATCTGATTCATCATGTGGTGCGGCAGGTGGCAGTGCACCATCCAGTCGCCCGGATACACCGCATCAAACTCGATCTCCCGGGCCTGCGCCACGCCGACGATGACGGTGTTGCCGGGAATCCAGGCGCTGCGGGGAATGCGTCCACCCTCGGTGCCGGTCACATGGAACGTGTGCCCGTGCAGGTGGATGGGATGGTGGTCCATCGACAGGTTGACGAAGCGCAGCCGGATGCGCTCACCGAGGCGGGCGATGACGGGGGTGGTGGCCGGGCCGGCCTTGCCGTTGATCGTCAGCCAGTTGAATTCCATGGCCAGCGTGTTGGGGACGGTGTTGTTCGGCAGGATGGCCCAGCCCTGGAAGATCATCCCGACGTCGCGATGCACGCGCGGCTCATGCGCCCTGGCGGGATGGCTGATCAGCAGCCCGATCAGCCCCATCAGTTCCTGCATCGGAAAGTGCGAGTGGTAGAAGAACGTGCCCTCCTGGTGCATCGTGAATTCGAAGGCACGCTGCTCGCCGGGCTTCAGGGCCTCGGCCCCCAGGCCGGGGACACCGTCAATGACGGGCGGCACTTCCAGGCCGTGCCAGTGCATCGCGAAGAGTTCAGGCAGCCGGTTCTCGACCACGATGCGCACGCGGTCGCCCTGCGTCACCTCGATGGTGGGCCCGGGAATGGATCCGTTGAAGCCCCAGGCGTCGACGGGACGGCCGGGGACGAAGTCGGTCTTCACAGGTTCGGCGCGCAGGTGAAACACCTTCACGCCGTCTTCCATCTGCGCGGTCAGATGGGGAATGTCCGGCGTCTCGACGCGGGGAGGCGTGGGCCCGGGCGGCGGCAGCATCGGTGCGCGGCTCCATCGCTCGGGGGCGACGGCCTCGGGCACTTCGGTCGCGGCCGGCATGTGATGCCCGGCATGCGGGTCAGGTGCCGCCGGAGCCGGCACGGACGGTACCTGCGGGGCGGGATGCACGTGCTGCACCGCCGCCAGGGTGGCGGCCGAGGCAGAGGCGGCGCCGGCACCAGCCAGGGCGCGGCGAAGAAAACGACGACGGGACAGGGACATGACACGCTCCACTTCCGGAAAGGTGAACGCCGCAGCACTGCGGCACCGATCGGCGGGAGCGCGATTACAAGCGAAGGGCGAGCGGACGACTGGTCGGGATCAGGGGCGGTGCCGGGCCGGCGCGGCGTCGGGTGACGGTCGTGGCCGCCTCGGGTGCCCCCGGCACTGGCGTGGCAGGCACGAGCGCTGCGGTCTGCACGGATGCCCGGTCGAAGCCTGCACTCGGCAGGGCGACGGGCACTTCATCGCACGAGGCATGGGCATGTGCGGCCAGACGAGACGTGGGGACTTGCTCCCCTGACGTATCGCTGGCTGAGCCTGCGGCCATCTGAAGGCAGTGATCGTGCTCGGACGATGCTGCGGTGGCGTCGGCGCCAGCAGGTGCGTCACCGCCATGCGCGGCCAGGCACCACGCGTCGCACCACGGGGCGACCACCGGAAGGGTCGCCACCAGGAGGAGGGTGGCCAGGGCCAGGCGTCCATGGAACAGGTTACGCGCCATCGGATTCCTTGAGCGTAACACGGGCATCGGCGGCCGCAGTGACTCCGTCGACGGGGGCGGCAAACAGGGGATTGATGTCGAGCTCGGCAATGGCCGGACACGCGACCATCAGCGCCTCGATGCGACGGAGGATGTCCTCAAGCGCCTGCAGGTCGGCCTTCGGCCGCCCTCGTGCGCCGTCCAGCAGGGGAAAGGCCTTGAGGCGGCGCAGCATCGCCTGGATGTCCGTGCCGTGCAGGGGATGCACCCCGAAGCTGACGTCCTGCAGGACTTCGACAAACACGCCGCCGAGTCCGCACATCAGCAGGGGACCGAAGCGCGGGTCGCGCACGGCCCCGGCAATCACCTCGACGCCTGCGGTGGCCTGCTGCTGCAGCACGATCGTGGCCTCGGGATCGACGGCACGTGCGCGGGCGAGCAGCTCGTCGATCGCCGTGCGGACGGCCTCTGCCGAGCCGAGCGACAGCCGTACGCCACCCACATCAGACTTGTGAACGATGACCGAGGAACTGACCTTGGCCACCACCGGCAGGCTGAGCCCGGCGAGCGCCGCTGCCGCGTCGGCAGGCGAGGCAACCTCGCGCCAGGGCAGCACGGGAATGCCGGCCCACTGGAGCACGCGCTGGGCTTCGGCCAGCGTCATCTGGCGCCGCTGCTGCCGCTGCAGCGTGGCGCACAGGGCGTGCACCTCGTCCCAGGCGCCGACTGGCAGGGGCGGTGGCGCGCTCAGCGGACGCTGGCGGGCGGCCTGGCACTGCACCATCACGGCCAGGGCCCGGGCCGCGTCTTCGCCGAAGGTGTAGACCGGCAGGCTGGCCTCCCGCATGTGCGTCACCGCGGACGGATCGGTGATGGTGCCCATGAAACAGACGAGCACGGGTTTGGCGAGGCCACGGGTGGCCACGATGATGGCGTCGGCCACGGGGCCCGGCTGATTCGTCTCGAGGGCCGTGAAGATGACGATGAGGGCGTCAACGCCGGGGTCGGCGGCCACGGCCTGCACGACGGTCGAATACTGTGCAGCCTGCGCCGAGGCAATCATGTCGACGGGGTTGGCGACGCTCGCCTCGGGGGGAAGCGCCGCGCGCAGCGCCGCAGTGGTCGCATCGGACAGCGCTGCCATCTGCAGTCCGCTGGCGATGGCCGTGTCGGTGGCCAGAATCGCCGGCCCGCCGGCATTCGTGATGATGGCCACGCGGGGCCCGGCCGGCAGCGGCTGGGTGGCCAGGGCACTGGCGTAGACGAAGCATTCCTCGATGGTGCCGGCGCGGATGACGCCGCTCTGTGCGAGCAGCGCATCGACGGCGCGGTCCGATCCGGCCAGCGCGCCCGTGTGCGACGCCGCGGCCCGTGCGCCCGCCGCACTGCGGCCGGCCTTGACGGCAATGATCGGCGTGTGTCGCGTGACGCGGGCGGCCACCTCGAGGAACTTCTGCGGATGGCCGAAGCTTTCCATGTAGAGCAGGATGACGGCCGTCGACGGGTCGTCGCCCCACTCGGCCAGCAGGTCGTTGCTCGAGACATCGGCCTTGTTGCCGAGCGACACGAACATCGACAGCCCGAGGCCCCGCTCCTGCAGGAGGGCCAGCATGGCTTCGCCGACCGCGCCCGACTGTGACGCGAACGCCACGTTCCCGGGCGGCGGCAGGCTCGCCGAGAACGAGGCCTGCAGGCGCACGTCGGGGGCCATGTTCATGATGCCCATGCAGTTGGGGCCGACCAGGCGGATGCCGCCCTCGCGGGCCACGCGCACGAGTTCCTCCTCGAGGGCACGTCCCGCGGCGCCGGTTTCCCGATAGCCGGCGGTGATGATCACGGCGGCGCCCACGCCCTTGCGGCCGCACGCCCGCAGGGCCTCGACGACCGCGGCCCGCGGCACCGCGATGATGGCCAGGTCGACCGGGTCAGGAATGGCCTCGACGGACGGATAGCACTTGAGGCTGTGCAGTGCCTCGGCCTTCGGGTTGACGGGGAAGATGGCGCCCTGGAAGCCAGCCCGCAGCAGGTTGTGGAGGATGGCACCCCCGACCGCGTAGCGGTCGCGGGAGGCACCGATGAGGGCGACGGCGCGCGGACGGAACAGCCGGTCGAGTGCGCCCATCAGTGGACGCGGCACGAGCCAGGGCCGTCGGGGTGTCCGCACGAACCGCAGGGCCCCGGGGCCGCGGCCATCGGCGCCCGCGACGAGGGGGCGCTGACCGCGAAGACCGACAGCTGCTTCGCCAGCTGCTCGCTGTCGCACGACGGGCAGGCCAGGCGGGTGCGCTCGCGCACCAGCAGCTCGAAGTGATGGCCGCAGGACTGGCAGGCATATTCGTACATCGGCATGCCCCTCAGGATAGCGCAGCCGCCGCGGGCGGTATACTGGGAGGATGTCTGCCTCACGCCAGAGCTCTCCGTCGGTTGCCAATCCCCTTCGCCGGAACGTGGCCATCATCGCCCACGTCGACCACGGAAAGACCACGCTGGTCGATGCGATGTTCCGGCAGGCCGGTATCTTCCGGGCCAACGAGCGCGTCACCGAACGCGCGATGGACAGCAACGAGCTCGAGCGCGAGCGCGGCATCACCATCCTGGCCAAGAACACCGCCGTGCACTACGGCGACGTACTCATCAACATCGTCGACACGCCCGGCCACGCCGATTTCGGCGGGGAAGTCGAGCGCGTGCTGTCGATGGTCGACGGGGTCGTGCTGCTCGTGGACGCCGCCGAGGGACCGCTGCCGCAGACCCGCTTCGTGCTCCGCAAGGCGTTCGAGCGCGGCCTGCAGCCGGTGGTCGTCGTCAACAAGATCGACCGGCCCGATGCCCGCATCCGCGAGGTGCTGAACGAGGTGTACGACCTGTTCATCGACCTCGACGCGACCGAAGAGCAGATCGAGTTCCCCGTGCTCTATGCCAGCGGCCGCGCCGGCACGGCCACGACCGACCTGGCCGTGCCCGGCGTCGACCTCCGTCCCCTGTTCGATGCCATCGTGACGCACGTGCCGCCGCCGACCGGCGATCGCTCGGCTCCGCTGCAGATGCTGGTGGCCAACCTCGACGCCTCTGACTACCTCGGGCGCATTGCCATCGGGCGCATCTTCAACGGCACCGTGCGGCTCAACGAGCCCATCGTCGTCCTGAAGGGCGGCCAGGGACCCGACATCGAGACGCGGGTGACCAAGCTGTTCGCCTTCGAGGGTCTCAAGCGCGTCGAGATTCAGGAAGCTGGAGCGGGCGACATCATCTGCCTGGCGGGCATCGAGGACATCAACATCGGCGAGACCATCGCCGACCCCGTTCATCGCATGCCTCTCGCACCGATTGCGGTGGATGAGCCCACCGTGTCGATGATTTTCGGCATCAACACCTCGCCGATGGCCGGCCGTGACGGGCAGTATGTGACCTCGCGGCATCTCAAGGAACGGCTCGAGCGCGAGCTGCTCGGCAACGTGTCGCTGAAGGTCGAGCCGACCGACACGCCAGAGCAGTTCAAGGTGATGGGGCGCGGCGAACTGCAGCTGGCCATCCTCATCGAGATGATGCGGCGCGAGGGCTACGAGGTGCAGGTCTCGCGGCCCGAGATTGTGACCCGGGTCATCGACGGGCAGCGGGTCGAGCCCATCGAGGAGCTGGTGATTGACGTCGCCGAAGAGTTCCAGGGCGTCGTGATTTCGATGTGCGGCACCCGCCGCGGCACGATGACGCGCATGGTGAACAACGGCAGCGGGCGCGTGCGGCTCGAGTTCCGCATCCCCGCGCGCGGGCTCATCGGGTTCCGGTCGCACTTTCTCACCGATACCAAGGGCACCGGCATCATGAACCACCTGTTCTCGGGGTGGGAGCCCTGGGCCGGTCCCATTCCCGCCCGCACGACCGGTGTGCTGGTGTCGGACCGGGCCGGCGTGGCCACGGCCTACGCGATGGCCAACCTGCAGGAGCGGGGGACCATGGTGATCGAGCCGGGCACGACGGTCTACGAGGGGATGATCGTCGCCGAGCACTCGCGCACCAACGACCTCGACGTCAACATCACCAAGGAAAAGAAGCAGACCAACATGCGGGCCTCGTCGGCCGACGAGGCCATTCGCATCGTGCCGCCCCGGGCGCTGAGCCTCGAGTCGGCCATCGAGTTCATCAACGACGATGAACTGGTCGAGATCACCCCGAAGACGATTCGCCTGCGCAAGCGCGTGCTGGCGTCGAACATGCGCCCGAAGAAGGAAGACTGACGCGAGGGCTTACGGGCGTCGCCCCACGGGGGGCAGCTCTGGCCGGGTGCCGTGTGGAGCGGGGCGGGAGGCTGGGGACCGATGTGCCCCGGGGGGGCCTCCGCATGGGGCCCCTGACGGTGTCGGGGCCGGTGAGGGTCGGCCCGTGTTGGCCGCCGATCTGATTTCGAGGGTTTACACCCCGGCACCCGCCCACAATATCTAGTGACTCCCGGCGCAGTCTCCGCTACACTCGGTAA
>Ga0315902_10009825_pt1 | contig 12729 bp, 10 predicted proteins | sample LakEriMetagenome_9_FD_203523 | JGI IMG/M metagenome (GOLD analysis project Ga0315902, IMG submission 203523) | Freshwater fungal communities from buoy surface, Lake Erie, Ohio, United States - Buoy 12 MA117 | ecosystem: Environmental > Aquatic > Freshwater > Lake > Lake biofilm | place: USA... | reverse complement strand
GGTCCGCACCACAGCGCGCAACACCGGGGCGACCATCGCCCGCGAAGCGATCAAGCTGGCGGCCCGGGTCCGGAAATAAGCTGCCGCCCCCTTGCGCGAAACGCAAGGGACGCTAAAGGCGCGCCATCCACCCTCCCCCGGGATATTTGCGATGAGCAGCCAGAAACTCCACCTCGTGATGGGCGGTCGCGTCAGCGATCCGCAAACGCTTGAATTCACCGATCTAGCCGCGCTCGACCTGGTCGGCGTCTACGGCACCTATGCCGAGGCTGAAGAAGCCTGGCGCGACAAGGCGCAGCGCACGGTCGACGATGCCGAAATGAAGTATGTGGTAGTGCACCTGCACCGCCTGCTCGAGCCGGAACAGCTCAATCGGCCGGAATAAGCATGAGTCCCCGCGAAGGCGGGGACCTCAGAAGTTCGCGAGCTTTTTAGGCCTGAGGCCCCCGCCTTCGCGGGAGCTCACTTTGCGCGCTCAGACGAATTCGATCTTCTGCACCAGATAGGATCGGTCGCCCGCCGGTACGGTCACTTCGATCTCGTCCTCGACCCGGCGACCGATCAGGGCCCGGCCGAGCGGCGAGTTGTAGCTGATCCGGCCAATCTTGGCGTCAGCCTCATACGGGCCAACGATCTGATATTTCACCGGATTGTCGTCATCGTCGAGCAGGGTGACGGTCGCACCAAAAATGATCTTGTCGCCAGACAGCGTAGCCGGATCGATGATCTGCGCGCGGCTGACCTTGTCCTCCAGATCGGCGATCGACATTTCGACCTGCCCCTGGCGCTCCTTGGCGGCATGGTACTCGGCGTTTTCGGACAGGTCACCGTGGGCGCGCGCCTCCTCGATCGCGTCAACGATCTTGGGACGTTCTTCGCGCAGCGCCTTCAACTCGGCGATCAGCTTTTCATAGCCTTCCGCCAGCATCGGCAGCTTTTCGACACTTGCCATTCAGTCCGTTCCTTCTGACCGCCCCGTCTAGCGACTAGAACCCTGCCCCGCAGCCGATAGGGCTTGCAGGCAGTGCCGTCGCGATGTGGGGGAAACGCGATCTACTCAAGCATAATAGTCTTGCAGGCTGCAAACTTCAAGTTTCGCCCCCCGCATCGCCGCAATCGCCTCTGCCGCCGCCACCGAAGCGGCGGCCGTGGTGAAGTACGGCACCTTGCCCGACAGCGCCGAAGCGCGGATCGACTGCGAATCCTTCAGGCTCTGCCAGCCTTCGGTAGTGTTGAAGATCAGCGCGACATCGCCATCGATGATCCGGTCAACGATATGCGGCCGCCCTTCGGCCACCTTGTTGACCGCTTCGACCGGCAGGCCGGCCTCGGTCAGGTAGCCCTGGGTCCCGCCCGTGGCGATGATCGAGAAACCAAGGTCGATCAACTGCTTGATCGCAGGCAGGATCACCGGCTTGTCGGTATCCTTGACCGAAACGAACACTACCCCCCCCTGCGGCAGGACCATACCCGCACCCAGCTGGGCCTTGGCGAAGGCCGTGGCAAAATTGGTATCGATCCCCATCACTTCACCGGTAGACTTCATCTCCGGGCTGAGCACCGGATCGACCCCCGGGAAGCGCGCAAACGGGAAGACCGCTTCCTTGACCGCCATGTAAGCGAGCTCACGCTTGAACGGCGGAAAGTCCTTGAGCTTTTCGCCGGCCATGACGCGCGCCGCGATCTTGGCAACCGGCTGGCCGATCGCCTTGGCGACGAAGGGCACGGTGCGGCTGGCGCGCGGATTGACCTCGATCAGGTAGACCGTGCCGTCCTTCACCGCGAACTGCACGTTCATCAGGCCGCGCACGCCTAGCGCCATGGCCAGGGCATCGGCCTGACGCTCCATTTCGGCGACGATTTCGGCCGGCAGGCTGTAGGGCGGCAGGGTGCAGGCGCTGTCGCCCGAGTGGATCCCGGCTTCCTCGATATGCTGCATCACGCCCGCAACGACGACCTGATCGCCATCGCACAGCGCATCGACATCGCATTCGATCGCATCGCGAAGGTACTGGTCGATCAGGACCGGTGAATCTCCTGAAACCTGCACCGCCGTGGCGATGTAGTCATCGAGCTGGGCTTCGGAATCGACGATTTCCATCGCCCGGCCGCCCAGCACGTAGGAGGGCCGCATCAGCACCGGGTAACCGATGCGGTTGGCGACGGCGATGGCCTCGTCCCGGCTGCGGGCAATGCCGTTGAGCGGCTGCTTGAGGCCCAGCTTGTTGACCAGGGCGGCAAACCGCTCGCGATCTTCGGCCAGGTCAATCGCGTCTGGCGAGGTACCCAGGATCGGCACGCCGTTGTCTTCCAGCGTCTGCGCCAGCTTGAGCGGGGTCTGGCCGCCGTACTGGACGATCACGCCCAGCAGCTGGCCCTTGCTCATCTCGACGCGCAGGATTTCCAGCACGTCCTCGCCGGTCAGCGGCTCGAAATAGAGCCGGTCAGAGGTGTCATAGTCGGTCGAAACCGTTTCCGGGTTGCAGTTGACCATGATCGTTTCATAGCCTGCCTCTTCCAGCGCGAAGCAGGCGTGGACGCAGCAATAGTCGAACTCGATCCCCTGCCCGATCCGGTTCGGACCGCCGCCCAGGATCACAACCTTTTTGGCGTTCGACGGGGCGGATTCGCACTCGGGCGCGCCAAAGCTGGGGCCTTCATAGGTTGAGTACATATAGGGCGTGACCGCCTCGAACTCGGCCGCACAAGAATCGATCCGCTTGAACACGGGGTGCACGCCCAGCCGCTGGCGCAGCTCGCGCACTTCTTCCTCGCTGGTCGCCCCGGCCATGGCGCGCAGGGCATCGTGAAGCAGGCCGGAGCGGCGCGCCGAGGTTTCGCCCAGCCCGCCGGCCACGTGGATCCCGCGCACGGCCAGCACGGCCAGCCGCTTGTCGGAAAAGCCCATCGCCTTCAGCCGGCGCAGGCCAGCCGCATCGTTGGGCAGGCCGTTTTCCATGATCGCCGTCTCTTCGGCGATGATCTCGTGGATGTGGCGCAGGAACCAGGGATCGTAGTGCGTGATCGCCTGGACTTCCTCGACCGTAAGGCCCTCGCGGAAGGCCTGGCCGACGATAAGCAGCCGGTCCGGCGTCTGGCGCGACAGTGCAGCGACGATGGCATCGCGCCCGGCCCCTTCCAGGGACATGATGCGGTTGAACCCGTCGAGCCCGGTTTCGAGGCCGCGCAGCGCCTTCTGCATCGATTCCTTGAAGTTGCGGCCGATCGCCATGACCTCGCCCACCGATTTCATCGCGGTGGAGAGCAGCGGCTCGGCGCCCTTGAACTTTTCAAAGGCAAAGCGCGGGATCTTGGTGACGACGTAGTCGATGCTGGGCTCAAAGCTCGCCGGGGTGGCCCCGGTAATCTCGTTGGTCAGCTCGTCGAGCGTATAGCCCACCGCCAGCTTGGCGGCGACGCGGGCAATCGGGAAACCCGTGGCCTTCGATGCCAGCGCCGAAGAGCGCGAGACGCGTGGGTTCATCTCGATCACGATCAGGCGGCCATCCTTGGGATTGACCGCAAACTGGACGTTCGATCCGCCGGTTTCGACCCCGATCTCGCGCAGCACAGCGATGCTGGCGTTGCGCATGATCTGGTATTCCTTGTCGGTCAGCGTCAGCGCCGGGGCGACGGTGATCGAATCCCCGGTATGGACGCCCATCGGATCTACGTTCTCGATCGAGCAGATGATGATGCAGTTGTCGTTCCGGTCACGGACGACTTCCATCTCGTACTCTTTCCAGCCGAGCAGCGATTCCTCGATCAGGACCTCAGTGGTCGGGCTGGCATCCAGTCCAGTGCGGACGATATGTTCGAACTCGGCCTTGTTATAGGCGACGCCGCCGCCGGTGCCGCCCAGGGTAAAGCTGGGCCGGATGATCGCCGGTAGGCCGGTGCGCTCCAGCACCGCAAAGGCTTCCTCGACATTGTGGGCAATGCCGGAGCGGGCGGATTCAAGTCCGATCTTGGTCATCGCCTCACGGAACCGCATCCGGTCCTCGGCCTTGTCGATCGCATCGGCATCGGCGCCGATCATCTTGACGCCGAACTTCTCCAGCGTGCCATCGTTGAACAGCGCCAGCGCGGTGTTCAGCGCGGTCTGCCCGCCCATGGTGGGCAGCACGGCATCGGGCCGCTCCTTTTCGATGATCCGGGCGACAATCTCGGGCGTGATCGGCTCGATATAGGTCGCGTCGGCGAATTCCGGATCGGTCATGATCGTCGCCGGGTTCGAGTTGACCAGGATCACCCGGTACCCCTCTTCCTTCAGCGCCTTGATCGCTTGCGTTCCGGAATAGTCGAACTCGCAGGCCTGGCCGATAATGATCGGCCCTGCGCCAATGACGAGGATCGAGGAGATGTCAGTGCGCTTCGGCATCAGGCGAGGCTCTCGATGAATTTCTGGAAAAGGTAAAAGCTATCCATTGGCCCCGGGCTCGCCTCAGGGTGATACTGCACCCCGAAAGCCTTCTTGCCCTTGATCGCGATGCCACAGTTCGAACCGTCGAACAGGCTGACGTGAGTTTCCTCGACATTGTCCGGCAGCGCGGTGTTATCGACCGCGAAGCCGTGGTTCATCGAGGTGATCTCCACCACGCCATCTTCCAGCCGCTTGACCGGGTGGTTCGCGCCGCGGTGGCCCTGGTGCATCTTGGTGGTCTTGGCCCCGGCGGCGAGGCCGAGCATCTGGTGGCCGAGGCAGATGCCGAACACCGGAACGTCACGCTCCAGCAGGCCCTGGATCACCGGCACAGCATAGGCACCGGTCGCGGCGGGATCGCCCGGACCGTTGGAGAGGAAGACCCCGTCCGGCTCCAGCGCCAGCACGCCGCTCAGCGGCGTCTGCGCAGGCACGACGGTGACCTTGGCCCCGGCCTTCACCAGGTTGCGGAAGATGTTGTCCTTCGCGCCGTAATCGATCGCCACCACGTGCGGGCGCTTGTCATGGGGTGAGCGGCCATAGCCCTTGCCCAGGGTCCAGACGCTGCCTTCCCAGTTCTCGATCGCTTCGCGGCTGACCACGCGGGCGAGATCCATGCCTTCCAGCCCCGGCCAGTCCTGCGCGCGCTTGATCAGCGCCGGGATGTCGAACTTGCCGTCCGGCGCATGGGCGATAACCGCATTGGGCGCGCCGGAGAGGCGGATGCGGCGAGTCAGCGCGCGAGTGTCGATCCCGGCGAGGCCGATCTTGCCCTTGCTTGCCAGCCAATCGCCGAAGGTGCCCGTCGAGCGGAAGTTGCTGGGCGCGGTCACGTCTTCGCGCACCACGCAGCCGACCGCGCTATCGACGTGGCTTTCCAGGTCTTCCTCGTTCACGCCGACATTGCCGATGTGCGGGAAAGTGAAGGTGACGACCTGCCCGGCATAGCTGGGGTCGGTCATCACTTCCTGGTAACCAGTCATCGCGGTGTTGAAGCAGACTTCGCCCACCGCGGCGCCAGTCGCGCCGAAACCGTGGCCCCACAGGACCGCGCCGTCGGCAAGCACAAGGACTCCCGTCGCACCCTGTGGTTGAGGTGCGTGCGAAGAGGCGGCGTCGGCCATGGGGAGGCGCTCCGAGTAATGGGGTTCCAGCGATGTCGCTAAGGCACCGCCGCTAGAGTGCATGACCCCCAGCGTCAACCTATGAAAGGCCGAAAATTCCAGCTAGGCGGGTTCTTTCCCCAATCCTCGCCAAAACGCTGAGAGAGATAATGCTGAGAGATACCATCAAGGCCGCCCAGATCGAATCGATGAAGGCGGGCGACAAGGGCCGCCTGGCTGCCGTTCGCCTGATCCTGGCCAAGCTGAAGGACAAGGATATCGAGCTGCGCACCGCCAGCAACGTGCCCGATGATGACGTGCTTGTGACCGACGTCCTCCAGAAGATGGCCAAGCAGCGCCGCGAATCGATTACGCTTTACGAACAGGGCGGCCGCCAGGAGCTGGCCGAGGTTGAAAAGGCCGAACTGGCCGTGATCGAAACCTTCCTGCCGCAGCAGATGGGCGAGGATGAGATCAAAGCCGCCATCGCCGCGATCATCGCCGAAACCGGCGCGGAAGGCATGAAGGACATGGGCAAGGTCGTCGGCGCGCTCAAAGCCAAGCACGGGACGCAGATCGATATGGGCAAGGCCTCGGGCCTGGTGAAGGCGGCTCTCTCCTAAATGCTGCTTGCCGCCATCATTGGTGGTCTGCTGGGAGCAGTCATTTTCCTGTTCGCCCGCTGGCAGCGCTATGATCGGGAAAGCGCGTTCTATCCGACCGTGCTCATCGTCATCGCCAGTTACTATGTGCTTTTTGCCGTGATTGCAGGAGATCGGTCGGCGCTCGTTATCCAACTTGCCATCGCCGCTGTCTTTGTCGCGCTAGCGGTAGTGGGGCGAAACATTGATGCCCGGATTGTTGCGATCGGGATCGTGCTCCACGGGCTGTACGATCTCGCATTCCACTGGGCCGAAGTTGGTGGCGGGGTTCCTGATTGGTGGCCCGCATTTTGTGGCGCAATTGATCTCGTCCTTGGACTCGCCGTTCTGGCAGCAGCGCCCCAGCTTAAGCGGGTGAGGCCGTGATGAAGGACAAGGCGAGTGACTTGCTGAAGTCGGCCCTGTCTTGATCGCCGCAACCCGAAGCAGGTCCGCACCCTTGGATGCGGACCTGCCCGGTTGGTATTGCGGCGTTACTTTGCCGTCAGGCTACCAAGATCGCTCTTGACGCGTTCGTAAATCACCAGCGCGAAAGCCGTGCCGAGCGAAGCTGCGGCCAGCATGGCGAGGTTCCCGGTGACCGCCATAAGCTGTGCGCCGATCCCAGGAATTATCGCCAGCGCAGCGCCGATCGCGGGCAGCACCAGCACCATTACGCCGGTCAGAACCATCCGATCAGCCGTCAGGCTGAGGCCGGCGATAAGGCCGAGCACAACCAGCACCAACGTGGTGTCGAGCGTTCCCAATGCGACGAAACCCGCAACGATCGCGAGCACTATCCCGACGACGCGCGCCAGGGAGCTTACCTTGTTCAGCATCTTCTTCCCTCCTGTTTTCAGGGGCGAACCGGCGACGCTTGTATTGGTAACTTGTTGATTTTCGCCCGGGTCACCCCCGCGACCCCGTTTCAAACTATACTAAATTCCCCGGATGGAAAGCCCATTGAGGCTACGGCATCCTTTCATCCACAGCTATGGGCACAAGCCTGTGGGGATCGCCTACGGACGGTTGAGAGCGGACGGAGACCGGTATAGGAACCACCGATGACCCTCTCCCCTCAATGGCTTGATGAACTCCGCGCCCGGGTGACGCTGTCCAGCGTCATTTCCCGGACGACGCGGCTGACCAAGGCGGGGCATGAATTCAAGGCCTGCTGCCCGTTCCACAACGAGAAAAGCCCCAGCTTCACGGTCAACGACCAGAAGGGGTTCTATCACTGCTTTGGCTGCGGCGCCCACGGCGATGTGATCCGCTGGATGACCGACCAGCGCGGCCTCTCGTTCATGGATGCGATCAAGGAGCTGGCGAGCGAGGCCGGGCTGGAAGTCCCCGCCCCCGATCCTCGCGCCGCCAAGGCCGCCGAGCAGCGTGACAGCCTGAACGATGTGATGAAGGCAGCGCAAGACTGGTTCGTGGCGCAGCTCGCCGGGCCGGAGGGAGAGAAGGCCCGCGCCTATCTCGCCACACGCGGGTTCGATGCGCATACGCTGCAGCGCTTCGGCTTTGGCTATGCCCCGGAAGGCCGCCAGGCGATGAAGGCGGCGCTGAAGGATTTTCCGGAGGCCATGCTGATCGAGGCCGGACTGCGCATCGCGGTTGAGGACAAGGAGCCCTATGACCGGTTCCGCGGCCGCTTGATGCTGCCGATCGAGGATGCCCGCGGGCGGGTGATCGCCTTTGGTGGCCGGATCCTCGATGCGCAAAAGACCGATGCGCCGAAGTACCTGAACTCGCCCGATACCCCGCTGTTCGACAAGGGCCGCACGCTTTACAACCTCCACCGCGCCGGGCCCGCCAGCCGCCAGACCGGGCGGATCGTGGTGGTCGAAGGCTATATGGACGTGATCGCCTTGGCCGCCGCCGGGATCGCCGATGCCGTCGCGACGCTGGGGACCGCGCTGACCGAGCGCCAGATCGAACTGCTGTGGCGCCTGGTCGAAACGCCGGTGCTCTGTTTCGATGGCGATGCCGCCGGCCAGCGCGCGGCGATGCGGGCAATCACCCGCGCCCTGCCCCTGCTCCGCCCGGCCCATTCGCTCAAAATCGTGCGCCTGCCGCCGGGGCTCGATCCGGATGACCTGATCAAGCAGCAGGGCGTCGCGGCGATGGAGGCCCAGTTCGCAAATGCCCGCTCGCTGATCGAAGTGCTGTGGGAGCATGAGCGCGATGCCGCCCCGCTCGCGACGCCAGAGGACAAGGCTGGCCTCAAGGCCCGGCTGCTCGCCCATGTCGAGACCATTGCCGACCGCGATATACAGGCGCTCTACCGGCGCGAACTTCTGGAGCGGTTTTCCGAATTCGCCTTCCCCCGCCGTGAAAACCGCGACAGCCGCGACTGGCGCAAGCCGTCCGCACCGCCGCGGCGGGCCTCGGCCGTCCTGCGCGCTCCGCCGCGCGATGCGCTTTCAGCCGCAGTACTTACCGGATTGCTGCGTTTTCCGGACCAGATCCACCACCATGCCGAGGTGCTGGGCCAGGCCGGGCTGGCCGATCCGCGCTTCGATGTATTGCTGGATGCAGCCGACTCGGCGGCAACGCTTGAAACCGGCGCGATGGAACCCATATTGGCCGAGCGGGGTATGGCTGCCCCGACTCCTGAGGAATATGCCGCAATGCGCTTTGGCTTCCTGGCCGACGCCATTCCGCCCGAACAGGCCCGCGCCGAGCTGGCGCAGGCGATCGGTCTGCTGGTCGAACGACCGGCACTGGAAGCGGCCCTGGCGGCAGCAACCAGGCGGTTTGAAAGCGACCTTTCCGAAGGGTCCTATGCCGAACAGCAACGGCTGTTGAAGAGAAAACTGGAATTCGATGCGCGCTTGCGGCAAATGGCCAGCGCGCGAGCGGGGGCGGCGCAGTCTTCCCCTGCCAAACCAATGGCGGACTGATGGACGAAGACGACAACATCGGCGGCGGTAACGAGGGTGGTGACGCCCCGCTGATCGATCTCAATGAAGCCTCGATAAAGAAGCTGATTGCCCGGGCCAAGCGCCGCGGGGTGATCACGGTTGACGAGCTGAACGAAGCCCTGCCGCAGGACCAGATGACCTCTGAGCAGATCGAGGACATCATGGCCGCGATCAGTGAAATGGGCGTCAATATCGTCGAAAGTGACGAGGATGCGGTCGATCCCGACGAAAAGGAAGTCGAGGAAATCGACGAGCAGCCTGACGGGATGGCCGAGCGGCCGGACCTGATCAAGCGCAAGGAAACGGTTGAGCGCACCGATGACCCGGTGCGGATGTACCTGCGCGAAATGGGCGCAGTCGAACTGCTCAGCCGCGAGGGCGAAATCGCCATCGCCAAGCGAATCGAAGCCGGCCGCGACACGATGATCCTGGGCCTGTGCGAAAGCCCGATCACCTTCCACGCCATCATCCAGTGGTCCGAAGCCCTCAACAACGAGGAAATGCAGCTGCGCGAGATCCTCGATCTCGATGCCATGCTCTCGAAGGAACCAGCGCCTGAGAACCTCTCCGAAGATGGCGAGGCCGAGGGCGACGGGGAAATCTCCGAAGCGACTGCCGGCCCCTCCTACAAGGAGGAAGAGGACATCGAGGAAGAGGAATCCGTCGACGAGGATGATGAGGACGGCATCGAACGCCGCGCCCGCCGCCCGGTCGAGGAAGAGGAAGAGGATAACACCCTCAGCCTCGCCCAGATGGAGGCCCAGCTCAAGCCGCACGCGCTTGAGAAGTTTGCCGAGATCACTTCGCTCTTCAAAAAGTTCGAAAAGCTCCAGGCTGAACGGCTCGACGTGATGGGCGCCGGCGGGGTGTTCTCCGCCGCCAAGGAAAAGACCTATCAGCAGCTGCGCGAAGACCTGACCGCGCAGGTCGAATCGGTCCAGTTCCACGCGACCAAGATCGAATACCTGGTCGACAACCTCTATGCCTTCAACCGCCGCCTGACCGCGCTGGGTGGGCAGATGCTGCGCCTGGCCGAGCGCCACAAGGTCAACCGCAAGGACTTCCTGGACAGCTATGTCGGGCGCGAGTTGGACGATGGCTGGCTCCAGGCGATGGCCGCCAAGGACAAGAAGTGGGCCGCCTTCGCCGAGAACGAGGCTGACGCGGTTGAGCGCATCCGCGCCGAGATCGCCGACATCGCTTCGGCCACCGGCATGAGCCTCAACGAGTTCCGCCGGATCGTGAACATGGTCCAGAAGGGCGAGCGTGAAGCGCGCATCGCCAAGAAGGAAATGGTCGAGGCAAACCTGCGGCTGGTGATCTCGATCGCCAAGAAGTACACCAACCGCGGCCTGCAATTCCTTGATCTTATTCAGGAAGGTAACATCGGTCTGATGAAGGCGGTCGACAAGTTCGAATACCGCCGCGGCTACAAGTTCAGCACCTATGCCACCTGGTGGATCCGGCAGGCGATCACGCGTTCGATCGCCGATCAGGCCCGGACGATCCGCATCCCGGTGCACATGATCGAAACGATCAACAAGCTGGTCCGCACCAGCCGCCAGTTCCTGCACGAGCAGGGCCGCGAGCCGACGCCGGAGGAAATGGCCGAGCGTCTCTCGATGCCGCTCGAAAAGGTCCGCAAGGTGATGAAGATCGCTAAGGAGCCGATCTCCCTCGAAACCCCGATCGGGGACGAGGAAGACAGCCACCTGGGCGATTTCATCGAAGACAAGAACGCAGTGATCCCGGTCGATGCGGCGATCCAGGCCAACCTCAAGGAAACGGTTACCCGGGTCCTGGCCAGCCTGACCCCCCGCGAAGAGCGCGTGCTGCGCATGCGCTTTGGCATCGGCATGAACACCGATCACACGCTGGAAGAAGTCGGCCAGCAGTTCTCGGTCACCCGCGAACGTATCCGCCAGATCGAAGCCAAGGCGCTGCGCAAGCTCAAGCACCCGAGCCGGTCACGCAAGATGCGCTCGTTCCTGGATCAGTAAAAAAGGTAGCCCGGCACCGCCGGGCTACTTTTTGATCCACGGCCAGACAAGCTGGCGAAGCCAGCCCTCGGGCGCATGCACTTCGTCCACGCCATAGCCGGTGGGCCATTTGCCGCTGGGCAGATGATGCGTCCCGAACCACCGGTCCAGCCAGGGCAAGTGCACGGCAAAGTTCACATCGCGCGCCTCCGGCTCAATCCCATGGTGCCAATGATGGAAGCGCGGCATGACCAGCCAGCGCTCCAGCCAGGGCCAACGCGGCGCGAAGTTGGCGTGAATGAACACCGCGTGGAACGATACGAAGCCAAGGTAGGCCAGCACGGCGCGCTCATCGAAGCCGATGACGATCAGCGGCAGCAGCACGAGGCCGCGGGTTACAACGATATCGACCAGGTGGAGCCGCGAACCGGCCAGCCAGTCCATTCGCTCCGCGCTGTGATGGACGAGGTGAAAGCGCCACAACACCGGAATGCGGTGGAAAGCGCGGTGGACCCAGTACTGGGCAAGGTCCGCGACCAGCAGACAAGCTAGAAACTGCACCACCAGTGGCGCGGACTGGGCAAGCTGGCTCAGGGCAGGCACGGCCAGCCAGGCGCCCAGCTTGACCGCCGGCAGCATCACCAGCACCGACATCAGCTGGACCAGCGCATGGCTGGCAAAGAAATACTCCGCATCGGTCAGCCAGCCGGTCCTGAACGGCCCCTGCTCTGTCCGCAGCGGTCGCCAGCGCTCGAGCGGCACGAACAGCGCGGCCGTGCTCAATGTGCCCAGCACGAACCAGTCCAGCCCCAGGTAGACCGCGCCGGACCCGCTCCGCTCAATCGGCACGCCGCCCGCGCCCAGGACCAGGGCGAGCGCGCCGAGCAACAGCGCGGCTATCCCCAGCGCCTTGCGCCGTCGGAGCAGCAACGAAAGACCGGCGAGGATAAAGATCACAAGGATCGCCCCATCGATCGCCAGCCGGACCAATGGCAGGGGATAGCGATCCCGCAGTTCGGGGATGGTCAGCCAGTCCGGAAAATGCAGGCATAGCAACGCCGCCACCGCCAGCAGGCCGAGCGCAACACCAAGCGTACCGCTGATCCAACCCGTGCCAAACCGACGCGGCTCATCATCGGCGAACAGGTCCGACAGGATGCGTTCTGCCTTGCGCGTCATGGTTTCCCCTGTGGGCCAATCGGATAGCCGTTACCCAAGCCTAACCGCTTCTTGAAAACCCTGCCAGCACGCTGGCAAAGCGCGCCGCCGGGGACTATGGGACCGCCTAGCGATTCCCGCCCTTCTGGACCCGCCCGACCATGCGCATAGCCATCGCCTCAGACCACGCTGCCGTCGAGCTCAAGGCCGAACTGCGCGAATACCTGATCGAACTGGGCCATGAAGTGGCCGATCTTGGTCCTGAAACGGCCGACCGGGTCGACTATCCCGATTACGGCTATCTGCTCGCCTCGGTCATCGCCGATGGCACGGCTGAGCGCGGCGTCGCCCTCTGCGGCTCGGGTATCGGCATCTCGATCGCGGTCAACCGCAATCCGGCCTGCCGCGCCGCGCTGGTGTCTGAACCGCTCTCGGCCGCCCTCGCGCGGGAACATAACGATGCCAATGTCATCGCCATGGGCGCGCGCCTGACTGGCA
>Ga0315902_10009822_pt1 | contig 12733 bp, 12 predicted proteins | sample LakEriMetagenome_9_FD_203523 | JGI IMG/M metagenome (GOLD analysis project Ga0315902, IMG submission 203523) | Freshwater fungal communities from buoy surface, Lake Erie, Ohio, United States - Buoy 12 MA117 | ecosystem: Environmental > Aquatic > Freshwater > Lake > Lake biofilm | place: USA... | reverse complement strand
AGCATTTAGAACTCAATTTAGGGGAGTACGAAACATCGAATTTTTTCTCTTTCGTCTAGCTCAAATTTATGCCTAGTCCCCAACTTTTGGTTATGATCCGTTTTAAGTGTAGCTACGCAGCAAATTTGAACCCTAAAATTACCTATGAAATACATCCCATACTCACCACCATTTTTGCGGTCCGAACAATACCTCAAAAGGGAAAGTTATGAACATATCGAAGGACCGATCAAAAAATATGTTTTGAAAAATCCGTCCACGGTGCCGTCCACGGGTGTTTTTGGGTGAAAGATAAAACCCTGTAAATCAAGGACTTACAGGGTTTTAAAATTCGCTTTAGCGGTCTGGACGGGACTCGAACCCGCGACCCCCTGCGTGACAGGCAGGTATTCTAACCAACTGAACTACCAAACCAATTTTCTTCGTATCCTATCGACAACAGCCGAATTCAGAAATTGTATGCCTTTCGTCAAAAGCGAAGACAAAAGTAGCAATATTTTTGCTTGTGACCAAATGAATGAGAAATAATTTCAAGACAGTATCAACGTACAATCGTGATGTTTCCATGTTTAACTGTTTCTTCTGATGTCATGGTATAGAAATAAACTCCTGGAAGAAGGGCTTCGCCCGACTGGGATTTTCCTTGAAATGCCGTCGACCCATTTTCCATTTCGAAGACAACGTTCCCCCATCGGTTAAGGATCTGAATAGCGAACGGATGGCAATTGGCAAACAAAGGGTCTACAACCCATTCATCGTTGATGCAATCTCCGTTGGGAGTTATCACATTCGGAATCTCCAGTTGATCCAACGATAAAGCCGGTATCGCTTCAAAGTCGAATGGAAAATCAAAAACACAATCGTTGGGAGCATATACCGTGAACACTCCATTGTACGTCCCGCCCAAGTTGACCGTTTCTACGAAACTCATGGCATTGCTTTGAAACAAACCTCCTACATTCCATAGGACGGAATCAGGCTGTGCGCCGGAAACGAGCACGGCTTCAAAAACAATGTCACCGCATCCGTCATCGATTGAAATTTCAGTAATGGGTAAAGCTAATACCTGAACCGGTAAATTAAGGGTATCCGAACACCCGTTGCTGCCGTTTGCTATAAACTCCAAGGTATAGGTTCCTGCAGCAGCATAACTATGCGAAGCGTCTGGAACCGTTCCATTCGAACCATCGCCATAGTCGAGCTGATAGGTAATTTGTTCACCGAGCGCAGGGTTCCCATTCCAAATGGTTTCATTGGTAAAATCAATGGTTTGTCCATCGCAAAAGTCTTCCCACGTAATTCCTGCAAGAGGTGCAGGATTAAAGGTAACAGCAAAGGTATCAGATCCAACACAGCCAGTTATTGTTGCCACCTCCACATAAAAACTGTCTGTAACAAAAGGAAGAGCAGAGGAGGAGGCCATTAGTGGCGATTGATTTCCTAACCATGTTCCATCCAGTGTAAACCAATTCAAGGTGTCTTGCGGATCCTGTTGATTGGTCGCTACATCGACCGTTAATTCCACCCCATCACCGCAGATTTCTGTTGGGCCAGTATACGTGACCAAGGGTGGATCAAAAACAGAGACGGTCAAAAATGTTGGAGGCGAAACACATTCGCCAAGGTTACTGACTAATGACACAGCGTAAGCTCCTGACGGAGGGGCCGTGTAAACAATGCTATCGGACAAAACCGTATTCCCGCTGTTATCGGTCCAGGTGTAATCAAGCAGCGGATTATCGGTATACCAAAAGGCAAGCGAATCTCCGGAACAAACTGGGCCATTCGATATAATTACGGGTTGATCCGGTACATCAATCACCGTAATAGCTATGGTATCCGCTGTAAAAGGACAAGGTCCAGGAATAGTTCCACTGGCAATATAATCTCCTGATTGCACCACTTGAATATTGTTAATAAGTGGATTTTGATCCGTTGATTGAAACCCATTCGGACCTGACCAAAGATAGGAAGCATTGTTGACAGCAATTGTTTGTAGTTGAAGGTCCTCTCCGCTACAAAGCAAGATATCACTAGCTGTAACGTCATTCGAAAAAAGCTGACCAATACTGGTAGTTAATGTTACTGGAGGCGAAAGGCATTCTCCGTTATTGGCAACCAAATTTACGCCGACGTTTCCGGGCGAAATATTATTAAAGACCAGCGTGTCATTGGCAGGAAGCGGAAGCCCATTTTGATCTGTCCAAGCGAAAGTGGTAGGAGCAGGGATGGTATTCCAAAACATCAATGAATCTATTTCGCAAACCGGCCCATTAGTGAAGATCGCTGGAGCAGGAGGGACGGGAGTAATCGTAATATCGATGGAGTCCGAAATCAGGTCACATGCTCCAGGCAAGAATCCAGCGATTATGTACTGACCTGAATCGAGTATATCAACGTTTGGAATGCTGATGGAATCGCCCTGTGCGGTGAATCCGTTTGGTCCAATCCAGTTGTAAGTGGCCCCGGGTAAATTGTTGGTTACCATCGTGAGCGTTTCTCCTGTACAAAGGTTGGCATCGTTTACGTTGATGCTGTAGCTCAATGACGCAAAATCACTGAAATATCCATACCTGCAACCAGAACTGGCTCCGCCGTGGATTAGGCCCATGTGAAATTTAGTGTTGGCGTTTTCAATCCTGCCGGCTTGACCAGCACCTAACCATGTGGAGGCATTGATTTGCGCATATTTCCACGAGCCACCCGTTCCGGGAACAACGTTAAAACTTGCCCCGTTAATAATGCCCGCGGCTCCATTAAAAAGAAAGCTGTTTTCCCCTCCGGTAGGCACAAGCAAATTCACGGCGATAAATTCATTCGTCGAACGGACGAACGCCACGACATTAGAACCCGTACAAACAATCGGCGGAAGAATGGCCTCTGCCACTTCACACCCAAATCCGGACATGTGCAGCACATATACGGGCTGAGAAGCTTGAAAATATACCGCTGGATTGGATAACGTATGCTCATAAGTTTGTCCCGCATTAATGGTTGCAGTTGGCACTCCATCTACCGAAATTTGAGTGCCATTACTTACAGCCAACACATAGACCTTATCTGGTCCATTCAAATACCCTTTCAACGCGATATACTCCTGACCAATGACATTTGTGGGAATCAATTGATCGCCCATCAAATCAGCACAACCCCCGTATGGCGCACCCGATGCGGTATCATCAGAAAGGGTAACAGCCACAGGTTTGTCGGCAATGACAACAGAACCTCCAAGATGAAGCGCCGATGAAGTGCTGACCGCCTCGGCACAATACGTTTGCCCTTTGTTGAGTGTAATAGTGAAAGGCACATTGGCGGCATGACCAACAATATTTTGAGTAGGGAAAATGGTAACTATAGTATTGTTTTGGGTAGCTACAATGTTGAATGCCGAACGGGCATAGCTCGCATTGTTCAAATACGTTTGAAAAGGGGTCATGAAAGAGGTTCCGACGGCATTTTTTCCTTTCAATGCAAAAATGTCCGGATTGCAATTGCACGCAGGATTAACCTCGTAATAAGCAGTAATAGAAGCTGTCGAGTTTATTTTAAACCCGTAATTCAGTACCGTATTAGCTGGTTTATTTTCCACAATGTCAATCCAGGGGGTTAAATCAAGGGTTTGCGCCGAATTGGCAGGCAAGTTTATGGTTTGGGTTGGAAAAGCAGGATTGGCAGGCTGTGTAACTGTTATCACTGCCGCATTATTTAAGGATGCAAAGCGCAAAACAATGGGCCGGTCGCCGTGTTGCTGGGTAACTTCCGGCGCCACGAACCAAAAGGCGGTGTCCAATTGCGCAAAGCTTGATGTACATAAGAAAAGGAACATCAACAAGAGAAAAAAGTGCTTTAGCATAGGAAAATGCATGTATTCATTTCAAAAAACGCTTGAAAATAGAACAAAATCAACGTTTTAACAAATTATTGGTGTCAACGTATCAATAATTGATTGTTACTGAAAGAATGGTTTCAACCGCTGAAAAACATTGAGAAAAGAAAATCCAAGATGTATTCTTGTAAAAAAGCAAACAACAATGGCGCTGAAAAAGCAGGTGATAACAAAAACGTTAAAGTCGAATGTGCTGGACACTCACAAGGAGACTGAACGCCATCCTTCGATTGCTATGGAAATGAATGCAGTTCAGGGAAAATACAAGTCGAATGGCTTATTTCCACTGATTGATTCAAAGGGAAAAACCTTGCCGAAAACAACGGTTTTTATCCCGGATCCAAAGCATTGTTGGATTTGATTTTGTTAGCTCCTACAACACCGGAACCGCGAGTCGCTGTTCTGTATGGGAATGCTTTTTCAAGCCTCGGGTGAGGATCGGTTCTTCGCAGAGCTACGAACCTCCTCACCCGCAGTCTTAATTCGGGGAAAGGTTTTCAGAAGATTTCCTTTCCCCGGTTAATGAAGACTTAAGATGAATTTTATTGCATATAAAAAATCCTTTTCCGACAAAGCAACGCTGAACGGATACACTGATCAACAGACGGAAAAATGCTTGGTGTATGCGGAGACGCTCTTCCGGCAAGGCGTGCCCATTATCTACAACGCTGACCACTTTTCTTTGCTTTGTGGCTACAAGAAAAACTACCTTTTAAAGGCGATCACCCGAACACCCTTTTATTACCGAACGTATAAAATACCCAAGAAAAATGGCGGTTTTCGAACAATCAAAGAGCCCTTACCCGGACTCAAACAAACCCAGCAATGGATCCTTCGGAACATCTTGGAACCTATCCCGGTGAGCCGCTTCGCAAAGGCATATAAAAAGAAGGTTTCGTTAAGGGAAAATGCGCGTTTTCACCAACATCAACCGGTACTATTAACGGTAGACCTTGTCGATTTTTTTGGGTCTATTGACACCAAAGCCATTCAAAAAACCTTCCAGTCATTAGGGTATGCACAACCCATGGCTTCGCTTCTGGCTAAGCTTTGTACCCTCAATAATCAATTGCCACAAGGTGCGCCAACCAGTCCTTATCTATCCAACTTGGTGTTTAGAGAGTTGGACGAAGAAATAGCATCATACTGCATCCGACACAGCATTCGTTACACGCGCTATGCAGACGACCTAGCCTTTTCCGGTGATTTTAAACCCGAAGAAGTGTTGCATTTTCTTTCATCGGTTTTAAGCAATAAACCGTTTATTATCAATGACAAAAAAACACGGATCATGCGGCCGTATCAACGGCAAATTGTTACAGGTATTGTCGTTAACAAAAAAATCCAAGCGCCCATCCCTTTTCGTAGAAAAGTCAGGCAAGAGCTACACTTTATAGAAAAATTCGGTCTGCTTGAACACGCAAGAACACAAGGAAAATCACCCTTTTCATGTTACGAACAACTAAAAGGGAAAATTCAGTTCATTCAACAAGTCAACCCACATGACAAAGCACCTGTCGGTCAGCTCGAAACACTTAAAGCAATAGGTGAGGTTTCCTTTGCACTATATCCGGAAAGCGGATAAAATAGGTGGTATTAACATTTGTTTCCTTAACGAGAATTACATAGATTTATACTCATTTTCATACTTAAATGCGGTATATTACAACTTTTGTCATCTGTGCCATTTTAAAACAAAGTGCAGCCCAAGAATTGCTGTTGGTCCCAAACTCCTCTATCAACGGGTTTTCTTTTAATCCAGCTTACACTTTTCATCATACACCTAGGTTTGCCGGAGTGACGCACCATTTTCAATCGGGGATTTCTAACGGAATCCAAAGTAATCAGGTAACTGCAGGGACCCCAATCTATAAAAATGCTCTTTTTTTTGGTTTTTCTGGTTTGGCAGACCGCATTGGAACAACGAACCAAACGCTCAACCTGAATGCCTCTATTGCATATCGCCTTCGAATAAATCAAGCACTTAACTTTTACATGGGTTTAACCTATGGTAAAGAAAACCAAAAACGCTTTTTACCTGACTACATAGACCGGTACAATTACCTACAACCCTCCCTGAATTATTGGAATATTCCTGACTCCCTGGAGCAACTGCAATCTACCTTTACTGTGTTGCATCAGTACTTTGGAGTGGCAGGTCCAAAACTGTTTTTTGGCATTCAGAATAGAAACTGGAACCGCCCCCTGGATGCAGCGAACAACCGAGTGAATAAAAGATGGGATGTGATGGCGAGTTACGAAATTTGTACCCGACTTGGAAGGTTTACGCCGTTGTTAATGTATAGCTATCCGTTCAGTTCTGAATACGAAAATCCCTTTATTGCCAGAACAGCGGCATTTTTCTTGAATTACCACTACCTGAAATTTATAAGTGGTATAGGTATCCGTAATACCAAGTACCCATCGTATCACCTTCAGCTGGGGTATGAGTTCAAACGACTCACTGTGTTATATAACCTTGGTGTTTCCCCTGTTAATGCACCTACTGTCTCAAGCAACGCTAGTACTTTTCATCAAATCAGTTTACAAGTGAATTTATCTTCAAGAAATAGTGGTGCGGCTTGCTACATTAGAGAAGAGTCTGTGGGTACAAATGGGTTATTGAAGACCGTAAAGTTATACGACGATGACCAACTGGAGGTATGGGAGGAATACCATGAAAACGGTGAATTAATGGAAGAAAAATCCTACGAAAACGGATTATTGGATGGGGAGTATTTTTACAGCAATGAATCGGGGGATACTACCATTTCCGGGAGGTATAAACAAGGAAAAAAACAGGGGAGATGGATTGAAGAAGAGGATTCGGAAAACGATGCTATTAACAGGACAGTTGTTTTTCATTATGAGGGTGACCTATTGCATGGGAAATATGTTTTGAAAGAAGAAAGAAAGAGAATCACTGGGCACTACATGAAGGGCAAAAAATCGGGAGAATGGGTGGAGTACAATGGGGATGGACGCCGTCTAAGGGCTGATCAGATAAGATCCACTTATGTGAATGATCTTTTGCATGGCAGCTACCAAAAAAGAGAAAATAGAAAAGTGGTTCTTTCTGGTCAATACATTCAAGGAATGAGGGATGGGGAATGGCTCTATTACGACGAAAACGGAAAACATTTTAAAACCGAGAAGTATACAGGAGGGGCTTTAATAGAATGCATCTATCCTTAACCTCAAAATAACCTTATCTTTTAGTGTTTTCAAAAAAGAAAATGTAAATTCACCTCAATTAACGCATTTATTTATTCGTTCCAATGAAAACCATTGTTCTTTTCCTTTTTCTTTCTGCTTCCATAGGGCTTTTTGGCCAAGGAAATTTGCAATTTAACCAAGTCATAAACGTGGAATATTCATCCACGGGCACCTCGGTTACTGTTCCGGTGGGAAAAACATGGAAAATCGAAGGATGCATGATAAGTTCTATTAACTCCTACAGTTGTATGACCATTAATGGAATTACTTATTTCATGCGCCAGCACAACACGTCGTCGTCGGCCTGGGACAACTTCCCTTTTTGGCTCACAGAGGGAAAAACCGTGAACTTTGGCTCGAATTGCTCTGGCGCTTCTGGAATTGTTAGTATCATAGAATTCAATATCGTACCATAACCATTTGCCGAATGAAAAAAAACTATTTCTTAGTTGTCACCCTGTTTTTACTGTGTTTTGGGTCGTACGCTCAAGGAAATCTCCAATTCAATCAAGTACTTACGATATCCAATACCGATCAAACGGTTCCTGCTGGTAAAGTGTGGAAAATAGAGTCGTATCAGCAACAACAGATTGGAATCAGTTCGAGTGGACCAACCTTTGCATGTACTGATTTGTCCCGCCCCAGGTATTACTACATTGATGGCAATTCTTTTTGCGACATTAAAGGGACTGGAACCGGAGTAGCTGGATACATTTTTATTGCGCAAAATTCTTTTCCCATTTGGCTCAAAGCAGCTCAAACATGCCGAACAAGTTGTCCGGGAGATTTTCTGAGTGTTCTTGAATTCAACATCGTTCCCTGATGCTGAGATGGGTGCTTATACCAATTGCGGCGATTGTTTTAGGGTGTCAATTTGACCCAAATCCCATTCTGAAAATCGTTTATGCGGGGTCTTACCTTGTGGTTCCTGAAGGAAAAACATGGAACATCGACCGTGCGTTTATCAGCGAGGGAGGAATGTACAACATCTTGATACAAAAAAGCACCTTTCGAGATGCCTACCACTCCGGCGATACCATCCGCATACCATACTACATTGCTGAAATGGAATTACTTAATAACCAATCCATGGTGCAATTCCAACTGCACATCAAGGAAGAATAAACATGCAGTTATCTCAATTCGACGCGGTCATTTTTGACATGGATGGGGTACTCATTGACTCCGAACCACTTTGGAAAATCGCTATGGACGAAGTGTTCAAATCCATTGGTTCTAACTTAACCAAAGAAGATTACCAGAAAACCGTAGGATTGCGCATTGATGAGGTGATCCGCTACTGGCATGCATACGAAGGATGGGAGGGGATTTCAACCAAATTCGTGGAGGATTGCATCCTCGATAAAATGAAAACCCTTATCAGGGAACATCCTTTTCCATTGGAAGGAGTCCGTGAAACATTGCTTTTCCTTCAAAACCGGGGAATAAAAACAGGGTTAGCGACTTCCTCATACAGGATCTTGATCGACACCGTACTCGATTCATTGGACCTTACTCCCTATTTCCAGGTAACTCACTCCGCTGAAAATGAACCATTTGGAAAGCCTCATCCAGCCGTATTTTTATCGGTTGCTGACGGGCTTCAAGCAGATCCGAACAAATGCTTGGTTATCGAAGATTCATTGACCGGTGTTATCGCAGCAAAAGCAGCTCGCATGCAAGTGGTATGCATACCAGAAAAGACCCATCACCCAGAACCGAAACTCCTTCTTGCCGATTGGCAATTCGAAAGTATGAGAAAACTTTTAAAGGTTTGGGAACAAGGGTAAGCTAAAGAATGTCTTTTTTTATCACTTGATATACCTCCAACGTCACGGCATCATAGACATAAATCAATACATGCATGTTCTCCGGATTATGAGTCGATGTCATGCCTGAAGGTGCCAGTTGATTAGGTAATATATAACTGTAATTCAAATAATACTTTCCATTCGATCCCAAAACGGAGGCATTCAGGTTTCTTCCCCATATGGTTCCGTCAAGTGTTCCTCGCATAATGTCGCGGTGCACATAATTGGGGGTATATACGTTGCTAACATTTTGTGGCGCAACCAACGTGTCTTCGATCAAATACACCACCATGGCTAAATCGTTTGTCAAGGCATTGTCTAGCTTCTCTACTTCCGTGTGCAAGAAAAAACCGTGTTTTGGAGACTCAAAATAATTCACCTTCGCTTTGATTCGAACTTTTAACGATGTCCCAAGTACCTCATTCGTTTTGGAAGCCCATGAACCGCTCGCGGGAAAATACTCTCCCCCGACATTGGTGCGGCTAATCATTCCCGCAGGATTACCAAAGAAGCCAGAGTTTGGCAATGAGTTTCCAAAATAGGCGCCTAATTGCGTACCTACACTGTTCCAAAAAGGAACGGTATAGCCTTGACTGGAATTGGTATCCTGAAAGGAAGACATCCCATTCGGTAAATTGGAAGCGTGAATACTGGCAACAAAAACACGCGTAGGATTAGCAGAGTGCAAGTTGTGCGCAATCGTCGCAGCGGCAGGACAATAACTGCAATTATGACCTGTAAAATCTTCGATGAGTACATTTCGCTCCGGATTATCGTCCGTCAACGCGTCAAAATCAGGCCATTCGTTTGCAATGTAATCGCTCCAATTACCGGGATAAATGGTGGTGTCCAAATCCGTTTGAATTGCCGGGGGAAATGGATTGTCTACTTTGTCACAGGAAAAGAAAATTCCCACACCAACGAGAAACAAGAAAAACGTATACTTTTTCATAAATGTTGTTTAAAAACTATGCGTTACCGACAAGGTTAAACCATTGGATGCCGGCACAGGCCTGCACACCCCGCCCACACAAAATAACCCAGCACGTTGGCGTCCGTAAGATGCCGTAATCCGCGTAGCCTCTTTGATATACCCAACAGACAGGTATGGGTGATGCGGGCGTTTTTTAGGATCTGGATTGCCAAAATTAAATTGATCCATGACGCTCACAAACCAGTGCGAATTGATGGTGTATTCAATTAAAAGGGTTGCCCAATCGCCTTGATCCACGGGTCGACCATCTTTAAAAGTCATGGTATTTTCCTTTTGGAAATCAAATCTCCGCAACTCATTTCCCGCCGTATCGCGGCGGTTCACGAAAAGCATTTGGTATTCCACCCGAATGGACTGCTTATTCGCAAATTTATACCCTGCTTCAAGGATAAACACATTCGTTTTAATGAGCCCTTTCTCTTTCGTGACGGTTGCTACATCGTTGTTCAATACAATGTTGTAATAGCTTAACACCATGTTGAAGTTCTTCGTAAACTTTCGGGTAATGTTAAAATTAAAATCGCGCCAATAAAGGCTGTCACTCATGTCAAATAAACCGCTGCGATAGGTAATCCCCGTCGAGTCAAGTGGGTTAATTCCAGAGGTGTGCCGCATGGGACGGTAAGCCGTAGAATAATTCACATTGATGGAGGTCCCATATTTTCCTCCTAGTTTACTTCCCTTTTTAATCGTATAATACACATCTGCCTGGTAAGCAATTTCTCCAACGGGCTGAGTGGCGTATGGATAGAGCGACGAAACAAGGTTATAGGTATGCGTCTTATTTAAAGAAGGCAAAAAGTTGATTAACACGTTTTGCAATTGCTTGGTACGATCCGAGCGGTAACTCATATTATCAACCGATTTCGCGGACAATAATATGCCTAGCCCTTTTTGGGAATAACCCAAATTGGCCACTGCCGCGAAACCATTGTTGTAAATGTATCCGTTGTCCTGGGACGGGTCTTGTCCTTTGAAGATGTACTCAGCATCGAAATTAAACCTCTCATAACGCAATTTGGCGCGGCCTCCGTATGCCCCAACATTTTCAGGTAGAATCAAGGATGAATTATCGTCTTTCTGGTACTTACTGACGAACGACCCACCTAGTATGACGTCCAATTTGGAAGCGCTCATTCCTTTGAAGGCATCGTTTAAGTGTACCTCGCCATCAAATCCTCGGACAATTCCCGGACTATGGTCAATTCGACCCTCGATGAATTGGTAACGTTGATACCCATAAAGGCCTTTGATTACAACTCCCTGTTTCGGCCGAATAACGATTCGTGCGCCGTCAAGCACATTGTCATAACCCAGGGCTCGGTCTTCGTAGGCGCGCAAGGCCAATCCGGATCCAAACTGTTCGTAAAAGGTTCCTAACGTGATGTCAATAAACCCATTATCGTAACCTACGTAGCGCATGCCAATGCCCGTTCCGTCAAAATTAGCCGGGTAACCCTGTATGCGCGGTAAATAAGACTCAAACCGCATTCCAGCCTTAAAATGGCCATTGGTGTAAAAGACATTCATGTAGGAGTTCAGCAAGCCTTTTGAATCTGGTTGGGTTGCTTTAATGACTGAATCCGGATTAAGGTACTGAAAGGTGGATTCCATGTTTCCGGTGAAATTCCCTCCGTTTTGTTGTGCAATCAATGCCGAAAAAGGCACCAACGACAACAAGGCAATAAAACAGTTTTTCATCAAGTAGGTACAGTAGTGTTATGTCAATCGGTTACTTTCCGGCGAGCTTTTTAATCTCTTCGTAAAGTTTATCTTCGTCACCGGGAGCATAATTGTTGTGGGAATACACGATGTTTCCATCCTTGTCCACCAAAAAGGTATGGGGCACATTGTTTACGCCCATGGCGCGTTTGAAGTCTCCATTCGGGTCCATCAACACGAGGTATTCCCAAGCTTTGCTGTTTACATAAGGCTCCACTTGGTTTTTTGTTTTTTCATCGTCGATGGAAACAGCCACTAAATGAACCCCCGTTTCCGCTTGCCAATCGGTGTAAAGATCCTGAATGGTATTGAGTTCTCTCTTACATGGCGAGCACCATGTGGCCCAAAAACTGATTACGACAGGGCCTTCAAAGCCCATTGCACCCGTATTTACAGCGTTTCCGTTCATGTCTTTTAACTGAACCGAAGCGAGTTTTTTAGTTAGGGAACCGTCTTCCTGTGCAGCTGAATGAAGGAGTACAGGAACCGAAAATGCGAGTAAAAGGAATAATTTTTTCATATACTAGTGAGTTTTAAACGCCGCGTTTAACCAAAAACCTTGCCGCTTATCAAAGATACAAACATTGCTTCAGCTGTACAAATGAGTTTAATGGCTTATTGTTGGATTCCTACAAGACTGTTTCAGTGAAAAGTACTGATTGGGTAAGTTACGCTCTTGGTGCCATTTGACTCAAAAATGACGTACTTTTACATACCGATATGAATAACAGAAACATCAATGCCGTCGTTTTGCTAGGGATTCTGTCCCTCATTACCATTTTGGTCGTACAAATGGTTTGGATTCGAAAAACGGTTGCGATTCAAAAAACGAACATTGCCATTCAAGAAAAAGAAGATAGCCTTAGCCTAAAGCGGTTTTCTGAACAAACGCATGGAGCCCTTAGAAATGTGCTGCAGAAATTCTACAAGCAACCTCGTGATGCTTCCCAGCTTTATGGTGCCATTCAACAAATCGGATACAATTATTTTGTCGTAGATATTGACGATGAAATTCAGTTGTTTTACCTAGAAACCTTGCTCAAAAGGGAGTTTTATGTAGAAGACATCCATCAGAATTTCGAATACGGTTCGTACGACTGCTTT
>Ga0315902_10009821_pt1 | contig 12733 bp, 14 predicted proteins | sample LakEriMetagenome_9_FD_203523 | JGI IMG/M metagenome (GOLD analysis project Ga0315902, IMG submission 203523) | Freshwater fungal communities from buoy surface, Lake Erie, Ohio, United States - Buoy 12 MA117 | ecosystem: Environmental > Aquatic > Freshwater > Lake > Lake biofilm | place: USA... | reverse complement strand
CGCAGTTATTCTCAAAGTGTTTTTGCAAGCAACGCATTCAGTGGACTGGGAGGTGCTCGAACCCTCCTCTCCGGCTCTTCAGGCCAGCGCTATACCGTCTCAGCTACCAGTCCATCTGCATATAAAACGTTGGAAATAGGCACGAAAAAACCCGGTGTCACTTTGGGGTAACACCGGGTTCGCCAACGTTTGCTTCGTTAGTACGGCCGAGTGTTACCTCCGATGTGGATGTAAGGGGAGTGCATTCGCGTTTTGCAACACGATACAACCCTCATATCCATTAAATCGCTCGGTACTCAGCCGTATTGAAGTCATGATCTCGTATCCAGTGATTGATTGCTTTTAAGATTCCTTACCACGCCTTGTAGCGTGTACAGGAAGATAGACGTCGCTAAGATGAATTGGTTCGCTGAATTTTCTTAGTTCACCAAAATTCTTGCAGCAAGCCAACATCCCGACATACGTATAAACGCAGATACCCAGCGAAAGTCTCCATCCTCAATGAATAATATCGAAGTATTTTTGAATGCAAACACGTTCGCTGTGGCCGGCGCATCACAAGACCGATCCAAATACGGTAACAAAGTCTTCCGTGCGATCATCGCATCGGGTCGTACTGTTTATCCGCTCAATCCGACTGCGGTTGAAGTAGAAAGCCACCCAGCGTTTGCCACAATTGCGGTGCTACCCGTGGTCCCAGAGTCCCTATCGATCGTCACTCCGCCTCACGTTACACGCCAGGTTATCCAACAAGCAATCGCCGCGGGCGTCAGGAATATTTGGATGCAACCGGGAGCAGAAGATTCCAAAGGAAGCCAAGCCGCTCGGGATGCGGGGCTCAACGTCATCGACGATGGAAGTTGTATACTTGTCCTTCTTTCAATCGAACGATCATCGAAGTAGAGGTCTAATCCCATGAAGTCCCAACAAGAACAGAACCCAAGCGGAAACACCTTAGAAGCGAATGTTAAGAAGAGTGAAAAGCCGTGCCAACCGGCTTGCCCTGTTTGCGGCGGATCGCTGATTGACATCCGCGCGAAGCTGCAATGCTCCAAGTGTCATAGGATATGCGAGACTTGCTGCGAAGGTGGTCGTGGATAGCCTCGGCTCAATCTACTTATCAGCCTAGCAGGCGACCAATAATCCATCTTCAACAACTAGTTCCACAATTTGCGCTTTGGCTTGCTGTTCAGTTAACTCGCCACGGAGGATTTTGACATTGGAAGGGGCAACAATGCCAAGCGAAATCCGGTTGCCCTGTATCTTGACGACTTCCACGGTGATGTTGCCGTCGATAACCAACTTATCACCAACTTTGCGACTTAGAACTAGCATTTTGATTCTTCCTTGAGTTCGATTGCTGCGGCAGTGCGGGAATGGTTGGTCTGCCGCGTCCCAACACATTCATTATCAGTTGAGCCTGTGACAAGTTAGGTCACTGCGGTAGGTAATTCGAGAATAAACTGCTCTCGGGCGATGAATCCTTGGATTGAAAAGTAACCAACGAAGCCCTTCGGGCCCAAACGCAGGGTCAGCAGGATCTAACGGCGAGAGGCAATCTCTGCGGTTGCCCTGCCGTTGTCTAGATAGAGAACATTCCCTCGCGCCTAACATACTGGCCGGAGTTTGGAAACGTGATCGATCGCAACTATCGCCGATTATTACTCGCTGATCCCGTCGACCGCCCGGAGCTATCTCTGAATGTTGTTCGATTACTATGGTTGCTCGCAGATCCAGTCGACCGTCCACTAACGTCCCGTAAATGGATCGATCGTGGAGAAATGACAATGCGACTTGATCGCCTGTTTAAACGCACCGAATCCGAGATAAGGGCGGTTTGGTTATCGAGTGCCATTAGATCTATCACCAATCGATGCTCATGACCGCATGGGGGCTCGTCCGCTAAGGGTGTTTTCCTCCAGGCGCAGTTTCCGCAGAGAGGATCTCGGTCCCTTCGCCTAGATCTCAATCAAGCGTTTGCAGTATAGTTTTTCGGGTTCGAGAAGCGGCACGGTTCGGCACACGAGTTCGCACCCTGGCAAGGCAATGAGCGTGTTTCTGGGTCAGTCATCTTCATTCAGGTTTGTTTTCTTGGGTAAGGCGAGGGCGTTTCCACAGGACGAAGGATGGCCAACCGCACCGCCACTTGAGGTTGTTCTGCTACAATGTTCCGCGGTCTCCGTCTGACCGCCTCGTTGATTTCAGGAGTAAGAATGTCATCAGTCAAGCTGTCCGAGGGAATGCCCGAAGCCTACCGGGAGACCCATTTTCGCCTAGCCGAACATGCGGACGAGTGGCCTCTGGAGTTCGCCATCATCACGGCCTACGCAACCACAGGGGAGAAGTGGAGCGATGCGGAAAACGAAGCCGCCGACCGTGCCTTGCATGCCGAGTTGTGTCAGCATTCACAGTTCGTCAGGCGGATCACTGGCTATTCGCCTTCCACGGGCCATGCGGAACCCGGATGGGCTGTCGCTCTTCCATTCGACCTCGCTTGCGAGATCGGCCTCCGCTACCGACAGGATGCCATCTATTTCGTCAGCCAGGACGTTCTCTCGGTAAGCTACTGTGATGCCCGTCGTAGCATGACGGAGATCGGTTCTTTCAGCCCTCGCGTCCACGTTTCAACCCGATAACCAATGATTCGCCCAGGCTTCGGTCAGTCGCGTCCGAGAAACTATGAAGTGATCGTTGCTACTTGATTCAGGCAACACCACGCTTGATGTCAAGGAACTCGGCGGTACGGGGCGAGTACATGACTGGGAAATCAGCAGCCGCATCCGGGACCAAGTCGATTGCCCGCTGATTTTGGCAGGAGGCATCCGCGCTTCAGATGTTCGGCACGCTATGACGAGGACGACGATCACACTCGGATCGAGCCGTCGTCAAGACGCTGCAAGCGATACCCTTCCAGCACTTCCAGCACTTGACACAAGAGACAACGGCTACCGTCGCAAGACCGTCGAATCTTCGCCGACATGAAAACCTAGAGGATGCCGAAGAACACGCTGACGGGATGCGTGAGCAGGGATTCGGTTTCGAATAGCCTAATAAGTGGTGAATGGAAGCCGAACAAGTCGTTGGAGTGAACTCGCTACCGCGCGTCACTCAGCTTTGACGTTATCGCTGGTATTCGGCCTGACGGAAATTCTATGATTGGTGCCATCGCGGGTGACGTCATCGGTTCAGTCCACGAACGTGCCGGGACCAAGACCAAAGACTTTCCTCTGTTCGATGAGTGTTGCCGATTTACAGACGGTGGACTCAACCTACAAGGTTCCGTTCACCTTCACCGGCAAAGTCGAAAAGGTGACATTCGATTTGAAGTAGTTAAACCAGATGATGGCGATATGGCCCGGCCGCCACTTGGCGGTTCCGTTCTCGGAAGCAACTTTATCCAGGACGCACCAAACAGGTGCGATCGTCCGCCCTCGTTTGGTACGCAGGTGCAGTGAATATTGCCGTCTCGGGGGTAGCACGAATATCCGATCCATAGCCGAAATTCTCGCCTAACGCATAAAAAGGCAGACCAAAGTTGCGAACTTTGCTCCTGGGGATGGGACGCGCGAATGTCTGGATCGAGAAACGTATCGTCGATCGAGAGGGGGAATGTTCGAAAGCCGTTCGTGTGACGAATCGAATTCTGCGACAATCATGGCTTTCGTCCGACGATAGCGACGGACTTCGTGCGTCGATCTTTGCCTTGTACTAACTTGTACATCGCGAGGGCTATACGTGGTTCACAATTCGAAATTCAGCATCCATTAAGCCTTTGGTCCAATATGCGAAATCTTGATTTTAGTTCTTGGAACGGAGCGATGACGACTCTATTGGGGTTGGTCCTCGTGTCCGTGGTCGCTGTAGGAATTCGACTATTGCTGATGCAAACCATTCAACGGCGACGCGAGCGGGAGAACCGTCAGATCAACGAGCGTCTGCGAACCCTCATTGCGTCATACAAGATATTGGGCGGATCCTTTACCGGTGAGCTAAGCGTCGATCCCGCGCACCTTCGTTCGTTGCGACTGGCAAGCAGCAATGTGTCGCTAGGAATTGAACCCACTGAAGGAACCACCGAAATCGAATCAACCCTTGAGCCAGCAACTTCTGAACGCCGCAGGCGAATACGAGATGCCGTCGAAGCAGCACTTTCCGATGTGATCTTGTTGGGTACTGAGGAGCACGTAAACCTTGCTGCACACGCTGCTCGTGAAATGGTCGCTGGCAACAAAGTTCACCTGTCCGAACTTATTGTGAGTCTACGGAATTTTATTCGTAAAGCTTTGGATCTAGAACCGATATCCACCGAACTACTCATTCCACACCAGGGCCCGCTTAGGCCAACTGTTTCCAGCGGCAAGGGAAATGGCGGTAGTCGCGGTGAAGGTTCAGATAAAGAAAGCGGCGGTCGCTCGGGCGCAGGTATGGCCACGGGGGTCGGAGGTCTCGGAGACATGTCAGTGGGATATCATCATTCCGCGTCTGAAGGAATTCCAGATGCGCACCACACAGACAGCCCTCGTTCCTAAATTGTTATGCACCGACAAAGCAATTGGCTCGTAACCAAACGAGTACGATTGACTGTGGACTACTCAGAACACCCTGACAGGCTGTGAATAGTGACGTGTTCATTTGATCTTAACCGACACGGGCTGCCGAAGAATGGAATAGGCAAAACCAGCATCCACCCTACGCCCCAAAAAATTTCTGATGATTTTTGCATTCAGGGTTTTGTGATCTAAATTCCTTTGTCTTGCAGTGAAGTATTTCGATCGGATCTGCATGTTGTATCGATTCTGCCGATCCAATTCGGTCGATATTCCTCAATGAACCTCTTGTGTCATGCGAAAGTATATTCCATTACTCCTTCGCAGATTTTTCATAGATGATTCAGGTCCTACCGCAGTTGAATACGCCGTCATGCTGGCATTGATAATTGTTGTTTGTGCCTCTACGGTGGGCTCTGTTGGCATGGCTGCGTATAAATCGCTTTGGCGGGTGGTCGAGGTGTTGGACTAGTGACGCGACTCTCTTTTTCTTTCGTCAAACTTCGAAGCAAATCGCAACTTGTCGAGTGGTTGGCTGGCACCCAAATCGTTTTGTTGGCGATCGCGCTGGTCTGCTTTGGTGGGTGGATCAAGATCAAGTTGGGAGTGCTTATTCGGGAACAAATTATCGCTGAGAATCAGCTAATCGCTGAACAAATGGGACGCGTTCTGGCAAGTGTTCAATCTGCTCCAGTTGAATTTGGCGACGAAAACTGGGGGCGGTTACAAACGTTCGTCGAAGACGCAAAACTTCCAAACGATGGTTACCTTTGCGTTGCTAATTCAGAAACGGGAAAGCTACTTTGCCATCCCAAAATGCGAACCAGCCCCGGACTGAGAAATTCAAGTGTTGGCCAAATGCAGCTCGAAATGAAGGATTCCGGCAAAAGCACGTTACTTGCAGCGATTCACAATCTTGACAAAACGAAAATTGAGGTGATCACGGGCCTTATTGGTGCAGGAACTAGAACTGAAATTGTATCCGCAGCAGTACTTCCTCAAATCAACGGAGTCTTGCTCGTGCATCAAGCGGAAGCCTCGACTCAGCAGGCCGTATCTAGGATCTTAACTCCACTGGGATACGTTGGCCTCGTTATCGGCCTATCGATGATTGTCATCACCACCAAGGTTGGTGTCGCGATCATCAAGCGTTATGAAAACGAATTAGCGATTATCAATGAGGGACTTGAACAAACGGTTCGTGACCGAACTCGTGCGTTGACCAAAACTCGCGATGCCGTGATTTTCGGACTTGCGAAGCTCGCTGAATCGCGAGACAGCGATACAGGAGAGCATTTAGAACGTATCAGCTTGTTTTCAACGGAGTTAGCGGCTACCGTCGAGAAACGAGCCGGAAATTCACATTCGCTACTGGTCGACTCCATCGGCCTTGCATCTTCTCTGCACGACATTGGCAAGGTTGGCGTACCTGATCGAGTGCTATTAAAGCCTGGCAGATTGGACGCTGAAGAACGGAAAATCATTGAGATCCATCCACAGGTTGGCGAGGATTGTTTGAATGCGATTGAGGAACGGCTAGGAAATGACGGTTTCCTCTCCCTCGCCAAAGAGATCTGCGCTTACCACCATGAAAAATGGGATGGCAGTGGATATCCATACCAGCTAGCTGGTTCTCAAATTCCAATCTCTGCCCGGATCGTAGCCGTGGCCGATGTGTATGATGCCTTGCGTTCGCGCCGGCCCTACAAAGACCCGATGACGCACGAAGCCGCAAGGGAAATAATAGTGAAAGGATCAGGAAAGCACTTTGATCCCGATATTGTCAAATCATTCCTTGAATGCGAATCCGATTTCGAACGAATTTCGTCTAACTACGTAGCAGCCAATCAAATAAGTCCGTCCGTTCAAACCACCCCTTTTTTTGATTCGTTGGCTTTCTCTGCCCCGTCAGCGATCCAAACCTCGCTCTAAGGGTAATCTAACGCAATCCCGCAACGAGTCTAGCAAGCCACTAACAATCCATCTTCAACAAGTGAATTCGCAATTATTAGATGACTAAGGTTTCCAGTAACCGTTGACCGTTGGGGCCGGTTGGGCCATTGGGAATGGTCACCTACAACGACGATCGTTGGCGAGGCGAACTCTTTCCGCAATGATTCCACAAGCCGATGGCATGCCCACGGGCCAACGATCGGGCGTGTAAACAGCAAGTGATTCTTTATCGACCGTCTTTGACTGAACCATCATTTCGTATCGACGCTGGGTGAGACGACCAAGGTGACCCCTTCCGAGAATTTCAGATATCTTCACATCTCCTAGCCTGCGGATTCGAAAGAGTGGCTATAGTGTTGCGGTCTAAAGGAATTCGTTTGGTTCGCCTAAAACAGATTTTGCCCACGTGGAAATAAACAATGTCGATTCCTGAAATCCAGACGATGATCGAGTGGGAACGCGGAGACAATCCATTCTTGGATGGAAAATACTCACGAGCCCACACTTGGACCTTTGATGGAGGTGCGATCGTTCTGGCGTCTTCCTCACCACACATCGTTCCATTGCCGTTTTCGGTGGAAAAGGCTGTGGATCCAGAAGAGGCATTTGTTGTGTCGCTATCAAGTTGCCATATGCTGTGGTTTCTGTCGATTGCTGCCAAGCAGGGATTCCGAGTGAACGCATACCGTGACTCCGCAATTGGTGAAATGAGCAGAAACGAACAAGGAAAACTTTTCGTTTCTGTTGTTCGATTACGCCCCTTCGTTGAGTGGGATGGAGAGGCACCAGACGTTTCAAGAGTCGTCGAAATGCACCACAATGCCCATGAAGAATGCTTTATCGCCAATTCGGTCAAGACCGAGGTACTTTGCCATCCGGTCGTCGTAGCTCCCTAATTGGACCAAAAATCGGTGTTTGCCCTGAACCCATTGGACGTGCCATTGTCTAACATGTCGCCACCTAAGACCTCTATTCAAATCTTTGAGGAATGCGATGATCTTCTACGACGAATACTCCGATGTCCCCAAGGAGATAATTGAACGGTTCATCACCGACCAGCAGCTTGGCAGACTGGTCACGGTGAGCGATAGCGGCCAGCCTCATATTGGGTTATATCCTTTTCTTTTTCTTGGTTCCACGATCGAAATGCCCTTCAGTGGACCTCGGATCATGAAGCATCCAAGTGAAGTTGTTACTGGAACCTCGGCGGAACGCTACAGGAAAATCCTCATGACCCAAAAGAGAGCGACGCTTTGAAAATCCACGATATTCCTTTTGGCGTTACGGACTGGTCAACGATTCCCCAGACCGAGCATGCCGGCGAGACGGGCACGGCCTATTGGAGGACATGCCAGTTCGGTCCCATTCGAGTCCGCATGGTTGAGTACACGGCGAACTACCTTGCCGATCATTGGTGTGCCAAAGGGCATATTTTGCTGTGCATCGAAGGAGAGCTTCAAACCGAACTCCAGGACGGACGTGTCTATACACTGCGTCCCGGTATGAGCTACCAGGTGTCGGATCATGGAGAGTCTCATCGATCCAAAACCGTATTGGGCGCCAAGTTGTTCATCGTGGACTGACGAATTAGCTACTCTTCCCGAATCAAGGTACTGTCCCTATGCAATCCGACTTCGAAACCGTTCAGGATGAGTATTCGATTTCATGCGCCCCTGCTAGACTCGATCTCGCGGTCGTCCACGGTTTCCACTCAACCTCGCAGGCAGCAGCTACGACAGATGACAGTGATTGCTAATTTAGGAGCCATGCTCACGTTGTTTCTTGGATCCCTAGGATTGTTGTTTCCAAAAGGAATCTGTCGACTCTTGGGGATCAACCCAGATGGTCCACTCGGAGTTTCGGAATTAAGGGCCACCTATGGAGGCTTCTTTTTATTTCTCGGAGCCGGATGTCTCTTCACTCAATCTGAGGCAGCATTTCAAGTGGCTGGTACAGCATGGTGTGGGGCTGCACTAGCCAGATGGATGTCGGTAGTCATCGACAAAAGTCGCTCTCGCGAAAACATCGTTGGATGCTTCGTCGAAGCGATCATCGGCTTGATGATGTTATCTGTGCTGCTCACCTCCTCATAATACATAACCGTTAACTCATGATGATAACGCCACGTACCCTTATCCTGATCGATGTCGCTGGGGCATTTCTGACCAGCATGATCACTCTGGCGTTGCTTGCTCTTCGAATTGCGACAATCGCTTTCTAAGGAACTGTGATTATGTCGCCCCGGATACGATGCTCATGGTGTCCCGTTCCTGGCTACTACGATGACGCTGTGCCCCATCGGTTCATCGTCACCTGGGTTGTCCCTCCCCACACAACCGATTGACTCACCCCTCCACCATCATCTTCGTCAAGCCGACCGCCCTGGCGAAATCATCCTCGGTGACCAGCAAGTAACTCTACTGGACGATGCGGTTCAAAATCGATTCGCGTATCGGTTTACTGTAGTAAGTCGCATAGCGGCCAGCATCACAATTTTACAATGCCACGCATTACCTTGAAGCCGCCAATGATTGTCGAACCACCGTATTCTTTCGCCAATCGCAGAAGGGCATTGTGAAACCCACAGTTGGGAAAGGTTGATTCGACTCGGGCAATTGCAGACCTGCTCATTCCCTTTCGGACCCAGCCCTGTGTTGCATCGATCCAATCAGCCTTGCGGCAGGCCTCGATGACGTCCTGATGCGTTCCCTGGTATCTTAAAACCTTGTGATGCCAATGGATTGCGCCTCGCAAAGCGTCCGGGGCCAATCCCCAACCGAACTTTTCGTTATCGTTGAGTGCTACTGCCTCTGATGGTTCAAGGTAAGCCAGTTCGTGATCCGTCCAAAGTCCAATATCGTGATAAACGAAGGCTGTTTCTACGAGCTGTTCATGCTCCGGGGCATTGTTTAGAAAGTGCATGGCGTATGTGATTGCTCGGTACACGTGGTTCCGATAGCCGTCGTAGTCGCTTCCAATGACTGCTCGGTAGCGTGCGAGTAGTTCCTCAACACGCGGGCGATCTACCTTGATGGTGATGTCTGACATAGCTTTGGGTCAATGTCCTTTGGTTGTAGCAGTCGAAACATCGTCTGCTAATGAGGTGATTTACGGAGTTCGTTCAGGAACGCTGACAACTTGGCTTCATCAAGCAGCGAATTCGTTCGAAGATCTTACGAATTGCATTGGACTTGGGAAGCATCCTTCAGGGCACTTGGTTAGGGCTGGCGATAGCCCACAGGTTGCGTCCAGGCCTGTTGCTTTTGATCCTCAAGTGACGGGTCGACGTGAGGTAAGCTACTGGTGACGAGAGCACGTACGTACAAATCGTCCTCTTTCATGGTGTACTCGGGCGTAAGTCCCGTGACCATCATGGCGACTTTGGCTGTGGGCAAGGGCGGTTGCCCCGCCTCGCTCTCTCGAGTCTTGTTGTCATTGATTCCAGCTGCGCTTTCAGTCGTTGTCGAAGGGCTCTTCGAAATGACAATGAACTTAGTCTCATAGGTTGCAGAAGATTCCGCCGCAATCTTGAGCGATAGTTTGCGATTTTTGGCGTCAAACTGCATATCCTCCAGTTCTACGCCACTGGACGCGTAGAAGTCGCCGGCCTTCATCGCCAGAATCAGATGTTCGGGTGTTAGATACCTTGCGCGGACCATCACCCATCCGCGGCCGGGACGCGAGCCTGGTTTGCCGTGGTATTCATGACTATCATCGGTGGCGATGCCCATAATCGGCGGGGAATCAAGCCAAGCGATGCGCATGGCATTAACCACATCCCACATGCTCTCGATAGATTGATGATCTTTGTCCCCCAGTTGATTGACGCCGGGATGGCCATTGTAAACTTCGAAGAAGCGTTCTTCGATCGTCTTGGCAATATCGGCAGCCACAACCGCGTAGCCGAAGTTTGGATGGTTTAAATGGGGCAGGACCTGCCGGCCACTGGCCTTTTCATGCTCCAACATCAAACGCAAATTGTTCTGCATAACCTCCTGCACAGTAGCTCCACCAGCCGGCTCGATTACCTGCGACAAATTTGAAACGTTCATATGCACAGGTTTCCCTTGCGCCTTGTCGCTCACCTCCTCGGCTTCAATCATCAGGAACTTGCCTGCCTGTTCGACTAGGCAGCGAAACTCGTCCAGCGGCTTTAACCGTACTTCATAGTCGGTTCGACCAGGTGCACCGCGAGTCTCTACCCACGCCTTGCCGAACTTTGCTTGATACCGAGGCAAAATGCCTTCGTCGGAGCGAGCCACGATCTTTTCAAGCGGCATCCAACGTTGACCACGGCTGAGTACGTTATGGTCCGACAGAGCTAGAAAGTTGTAATCACGTTCTGCATACCACGCCGCGATCATTTCTGGAAAGTCATCGCCATCGCTCCATAGCGAATGCGTGTGCAAGTTACCTTTCCACCATCGCAGCGGCCGCTCTGCTTCCTGGGAACAAGCAACACCGCAGAAGTACACACTGACAAAGAATGTAAGCACAGCACGAGTTGGGCGCACACCGGTAAGGCAACGAAGCAGCATAGTTTTTAGTTTCGAACTTGAGGAAAGGTTGGAGATGAAATAGCAGTATACTGACTGGCTGCGGCGGTGTTATGAAGATTAGGAGAACAGGCTAGCAATTCATCCATCGGGGCTCGCTCCGCTGAGGCCGGCAAGGCCCTTGGCCCCGCATGGAGGATGGACGAGCGTTATCTGGCATCCTGGCTTTGCTTCGCTCAAAAGTCCCCAAGGTGATTACCATGTGGCTCGTCCACATGGGATCCTAGTCGGTACCAGCACGAATACCACAGTGCTCGAATACCACAGTGCTCGAATACCACAGTGCTCGCATCACCGCGTCGCTTGTCGACGCGGGATGGTGTCCAGTGCAAGCGACGCATCTCGATCACCGCTCCATGCCGGCAAGCGGCCGATGGTGGCGTCACAGTCCATTGCTCGTGATCTGGTTACGGCTATTGCCCGACGCAGGCAAGCTGCGTCGTAGCATTGTGATACCGAAGCGACCACTACTTCATCGTTGGTCAACCCACTTCCGGCCAATAAGATTTTTGTGCTTTCTATCTTTCTGCCTAGATTCTTCGTCGCCGATCGGTGCGAAATGAATCAATATTCCAAATACCGCAATATCCCATGTTCGCACTTTATTCCAAGTTCCGAGCGATCGCAACAAACCTCCAGGTTATCAGGTGGTAGAGACTTTGGGTGCAAAGTCTCTGTTTGCATTAACCCGATCGATTAAGTGGCATTGACCAGTGTTTTCATTGGCGAATCGTGTTTTTCCCGCTTGAAGGAGCTGCGTCCGGTTCCAAGAACAAGTCTCTCTTCCTCATGACCCCGCTATCGCTACCGAGTCGGCCGTTTGGCGCTACCGAGTCGGCCGCTTGGCATTTTTGCTGGTTGCGAGTCTTGCATTGGTGTATAATTTTTTGTCCTCCCAGCCACCCGCCCACCCCACGTCTAAAACACTCTATGTTTGGAACCATTCGATTACTTGCCTGCGCCTTGATGGGTTATGCTTCCATGGCGATGGCGTTTTCTCAGGACGCAGCGCGGGAATCCACGGCGGAAATAGCAAAAAAAACGCTTGGCAAATACTGCTTCGATTGCCACTCAGGAGACAAGCCGGAAGGTGGCATCCGAGTCGATTTCTTGGCTGGGGATTCCGAGCTTGGAAGTCACATCGAGTTGGTCGACAAGATCCTCTTGGCCCTCAAGGATCAGCAGATGCCGCCGGCCGATGCTGATCAACCTGAAGGTGCCGAGCGAGTGCAAACGATTGAATGGATCGAACAACGACTTCGCGTTTTCGATTGCGGAAGCGCCAGCCGTCCTGGCCGTGTCACCATGCGGCGTTTGAATCGCACGGAGTACAACAATACCGTTTACGACCTGACCGGCTTGGATCTTAAGCTGGCAAGCGATTTCCCCTCCGATGATGTTGGGAATGGCTTCGACAATATCGGCGATGTATTGACGCTGTCTCCCATCCTGATGGAGAAGTACTTGAACTCGGCCAAACAGATTGCGGCTGAAGTGCTTAAGAACGCAGATGCCACCAAGCGAGTCTTTCCGAACGAGCCAAAGGACCCGAGCGATCTTGAAGAAGTTGTGGCGGTGGCTCGATCAAATGCGACGCAATTTGCAAGCCGTGCCTTTCGGAGACCTCTTTCCGAGGAGGAGTCCGAGCGATTGCTCAGTCTAATGCGTTCCGCTTGG
>Ga0315902_10009820_pt1 | contig 12734 bp, 18 predicted proteins | sample LakEriMetagenome_9_FD_203523 | JGI IMG/M metagenome (GOLD analysis project Ga0315902, IMG submission 203523) | Freshwater fungal communities from buoy surface, Lake Erie, Ohio, United States - Buoy 12 MA117 | ecosystem: Environmental > Aquatic > Freshwater > Lake > Lake biofilm | place: USA... | reverse complement strand
ACTGAAACATAATCATCAAGATAGTTCGACATTTAATTTCTCTCTCCCTGCGAATTCATCTATCGCATATTCCAATTGTTCTTTCAAAGACCAGAACGTTCCGTCCGGCCAGTTCTGTGCTTCATTTGCACAAGGTTGGCAGTAGAAGCGCACCTGCATACGCCGCGTTGGCGTTTCAGACTGCACCTTCCATACAGCTGGCACTTGGGCTTTAAGGTGCCAAGTCCCATCTTTCAATTGTCCCCATCGCATTTTGCAATAGTCACACCATTGGTGTTGGTTATGATTGCGAGTCAAACTCAACGTCGTCCCAATCTTCTGGTGTTGAAAATCGGCATCTGCCCAAGATAGCGGCGTATCCAATGAGATCGAGATACGAATCTTCGCGCTCTGGACTTTCCACCATTCTTGAGAGTTTGGTCGCGATAAATAGCAGCGCCACGTCAGCTGGGTCTCTGAGCTGAATACCGAGCAACCTCGCGATTTTGTAAATCCGTAATAGATTGTGTCTCGGATCGCCATATTCAAGCCCCCTGTCGTCGAGGGTGTCACCAGCGTCCGAGAGCCAGTCACTTAACGATCTCTCTGACATATTGATTCGAGGCCCTTCCGCGCTTGTAACCTTCATTAAAGGCTTTCGCTTTAACCGACTCTAGTGAGGCATATACAAGCCAGAATCCAATGAACCCAATAATGAGCAGGGTCACTATTTGTTCAGCTGTGAGGTTATGCGACATCAGCGTTCACCCCGAATCGGTCGAGCCAATAAGCTGAGATTTCTTCTCTGCTCAATCGCCCTCTTACTGATTTTCTACCTAACGACTCAATGGCATATCGGCGAATTATTTGGCCTTTGACGTAATTCTTACCATCAGACCAAGCGCCCGAAGTGCTATCAAATCGAATTACTGCTGGATTATTTATCACTTACGCTCCCGTTCTGTAATCCATAATTGGATTTACGGGATAAATCTATTTAATTAAATCCATTTACACAAGCAGCAGCTCGGAGTGTCGCAAGTCTAAGAACCCACAGAGCTTCTCCACTAGCCCTTTATTGGCGTAATCGGTCTTATCTGGAAGGGCCTTTAATTGCCACTCAGGCTCGTTTATAGCCCCTAAGTCGAACTGATAGACCCCTTGTGGGGTGGAGTTGATATACAGCGTCCTAGCGCCCGTTCTAGCCCTTATTTCGGCCAGATAATCCCACTTCTTCTTCTCAATCAATAGTGTGGGGTAATGGGTGCGGCGGCACTTCATCTCAATATAGGAGTCGCTAGTGATGCCGTCGTGGCGGTCGGTTGGTGAGACTGACGTTAAGTCCGGATAAATCGACTTTAGCGCCTCAAAGAGTTCCACCTCGCGAAGGTAAATTAGTCGTCCTCTTCCCAATCATCGAGCGGATTTTTTATTGGGTCGCTCGGATCAACAATCCAATCAGGGTAAGAACTTCTATCCATCGCAAAGGCGAGAGCTGTGCCTTCGTCCATTCCGGCTTTTCGGCAAGCGTCATAGACTTCTTTGGCAGCAATAGCCCAGAAATCCAGCTTGGTAAGAATTGGCTCCTTCGTCGTTTTGCGACGTTTTGCCACCTTCTTCGCCGGTTTCTTAGCGCGCTTTCTTGTTGCCACTTCTAGCCACCTTTGCCGAAAGGGCTAATTCTAACTGAGACTCCATCTTGTCGAGGCGCGACACAATGGGGAGATTCTCAAGTTTGATGATGTATCTCAGTCCGGCGATAAGTAAGCCAATTGATCCGAGAACGCTGGCGATAGTCGCGGCGAGGTCGGAGGCTGCCATTATTTGATTTTGCCGTAACGCTCGTAATTAGGGTTGAGCCAGTTAATCACGGAAGGCAACACACTCACAAGTGCCGCATTGAGAATGTAATCGGGTTGAAGTCCTACTGAGAGATATGTCGAGAGAGCCGTCGCGACGAATGTTTTCGCCCACGTTCCCGCCATCAGTTTCAATTCTGCCATTTTGTCTATCTCCTTCGAGGTCGAACCAGCTGCCGTTTTTGTCTCCCAAAGTTGTAAAGCTGACGTGAAAGTGCGACCGGTGAGGGTTTGCACCTCTGTATTTTCTGCGCTTCCAATTCATAATCGGACTCATAATTTGGCCGTCATAGATAATGTATTTGATGCGCTTATCGCCTCGCTTGGCGCATTTGCGAATCTTCTCAACAAGGGCGTAAGCCTCTTCCTTATGAGCGCCAAGATCAGCATCTAAATCTAATGCGCGAACAATCCCGTTCTTGTCGGGGTTGTGGTCTGACTTACGAGCTGAATGCCGAGTGTCGCCAATCCAACCATCGCTCTTGCGGTCGCGATCCATATACATATCGTCCACTTGCTCGCGCAATTGAATTCCGGCTTTGCAAAGTTTAGGCATTATCTTTATAGATTGTGCTAGATACCTAGAGCGGTCTTTAAGTCTGTGAGGTTAAGACCAACGCTAGCCAACTTTTCTTCGACTGTTGGCTCTGGTGGGATAACTGTGCCATTGTGGGCTTCGATTATTGGCTTGGCTTTGGCTTCATCATCCAAATCAATTTCAATGTTTCTATTGCCATTTTGAATGATTTTAGTTGCTTTGATGCCTGCTGCCTTTAATTCAGCCAATAATTCTGCACCATTAAGATTTGTAGGTTTATCGAATTGTTTCATCATTACCCTATCTTATACATTCCGAAGCTTGAATAACTAGCCCCACCTAAATAATTTAACGCTCCACCGCTTGTCTGTTGAGTCAATACTTCAACATAATCAGTAGCAACTAGTTCAACTACTCCGCTAAAAGTAATTACGCAAGAGCCAGTATCAGGAGTAATAAAATTGTTAAATAGTTCAGAGGTGCGATTAATTGAAATTGTGAATCTTCTATATCCTGTTGTATTTCCACTATAGCCGCCAACTGCATAAACAAAATACTTGCCGCCTTGACCAGATGGAACTGTCAAACGCTCGGTGTTTGTTACTGTGCTATGGAAGCTATTAGTGTCCCAACTTTCGCTATCAAAGGTTGGATAATAATCAGTCGAATTGGCAACGCTTTGAGCTGCAGAGTTATAGACTTGAACACCCACAAAAGCAGAACCTGCTGCTCCCCATTCTGGAGCTGTTGCCCCTGAATTCACTTTAAGGACTTGTCCAGCAGTTCCAATTCCTAATCTCGCTACTGTGTCGGCAGCTGTTCCATAAAGCAGGTCTCCAGCAGTAGTGATTAAATCGGTTGAGCTGTTAGTGATGACTGGTATTGGGCCTGTTCCTGAAGCAATAGAAATTCCTACTCCAGCCTGAACTTCAGTAATATCTCCAGCAGCGGCGGCACTCCAAGAAAAATCTAAATCAGCATTGCTTGCTTTGCTTAATATCTGTCCAGTCGTTCCACCTTTGAGATCAACAAGCGAGGTATCTATCGCGCTGCCTAGCGTTCTAATCGCTAAAGCGCCGTCCTTTACAAGGTCGGTGTCGTCGGGCGTCTCCCACCCGAAATTCGTTGTCGTTGCCATTAACTAATCACTCCAATCGCGTCCTGCCATTTTAGGGTATTAAGCACACTATTCCAGCTTTCTGCCGCATTGACTTGGTTCCATCTTTGGGCGATTGCCGAGAATTCTGTTGGTGAAGCATTAAGCGTTATTGACAGGCCCGAGACTGAGGCTCTGAATGTCCAGCCTTCGACATAACCGGTGAACTCGCCACCGAGCAATTGTGGCGGAAGGTTAGTGATGCGAACGGGTTGGCCCATAAAGATAGATAGCAGCGCATCGCGGTCGCCGTTGTCCATCTCTGGATTTTGAATCGGAAAGGTGATGGATTGGAATAGGTAACGAGGATAGGCGCGAAGCTGTATTACTCGATCCGCCATATCTTCGACGTCTGCCGCGCTCTTGACATAGCTTGAGAACTGCTCCGCATAAAGGCCATAGGTGGCCTGTGAGTCAGAATCTTGGGCGATATATTGGCTGTTAAAGTTGTTGCCGTAATCAATGATAACTTTATTGGCTAATTCGCCCTGTCGCTGAACAATTCCAATTCCTGCGCCAATTGCGTGATTGGCATCGAGGTCGGTGTATCCGTTAGCCACAAGGTAATCCTGCCGATGGCTGGCGTCAGCGTAACCGATAAGGCCATTGGCATCTTCATATAAATATCCAAGAGCTGAGGAAGCGATTTGATTGGCGATGTTGGAAATCACCGCGTCGGTAAGTTGGCGACTTACCATCGTATATTCACCGGCATCAATATCACCTAAACCAATATTTTCAGCATTAGCCCAAGTCTCTGTCGGATCATAGGTATTCCAAGTTTCGGCAGCTGGGACTTCGTTCCAAGAGTTGAGCAGTAAATCGTCGAGCAAATCTTGTATCTGTGCGCCGTCTAATCCTTCGGCTAGGTTGCCATCAAAGGTTGCCCTTTGTAATCTGCTAAGAGGGCCAATGGCTGTGATGTTAATCGTTGTAACTGCCGCAGCGTTACCAGCTGAGGTGACGACTTGGCGAACGTCCGAGATGCGACCGCCAAAAATAGGCACATAAGTAGCGGAAGTATTTTGAACTTCGATGAGGATTGAGGTATTGACTGTGAATGAATAAACTGTGTTATCGGTGTTAATAAGACGAAGTGAGCAATAACCAGCAGGGGTTGGCGAGTTGATGTCGGTTCTGCCTGTTGTAATTTGTAGGTCAGCCAAAGTGACTGAGGTGACCTCTGTGCCATTGGCTTTAATTCGCCATACGGGTGTCCAAGCTGTCATAAGATCTGGGCGTTAGACCTTAAATCGCCAGCGCCAGTTGTGCCGCGATTAGTGGAATTGTTGAGGGCTAGAACGACTGCTCGGGTGAAGCCTTCCTCGTCAATAACGCTCGGAGCATTGACATTAATAACAACGTTGCCCTTTTCTTCACCAGCTCGAGCAGCTGCTACGTCAAATCGGCTTCCGACTGTGATTGGTGCGCCAGCAGGGCCGCCACTTGGGTAGGTTGGCATTACTCCCGTCGTTGCCGTGACCTTTGGCGTTGCGGTCGTTGTCGTTGTTGTAATGGCTGGAATTTTAGGAGTCGGGGTTGTCGTTGAAGCGCCACCGGTGCTCATTGAGATATTACCCATTGGGCCAGTTGATGCGCCTGTGCCTAGAGTCGGTATTGTTTTAATATCTGGCAGAATTGGAATTGCATTGTAAGCGCGGATAACTGCGTTGATTGCGTTAATCGCATCGTTCACTAATCCCTTAACCTTTGTAACAACAGTTCCGATGATATTGACAACGCCGCCGACAGCCGTTCCGACACCTTTGATAGCAGTTATTAGAGCGCCTGTGAATATAGGAACGATGAAGTCTTTGGTGAATTGCCATAAATCGCGCAAGGCTTCTTCATTATTTTTGAAGGCTCGCACAATCGGATCAATAGCCGCAGACTTAGCTTCTTGGAACTTTGGAATAACTGTGTTAATAAAGTAATCGAGAAGATTCTTCAAGGTTGGCAATAAAGCTGTACCGATAGATTCTTTGGCTTCATCAAAGCCCACTCGGAGTCGCTGAATTTGTCCTTCGAAAGTATTGGCTTGAACTTGGGCAGAACCACCAAAGGTGTCCGACAATTGCTTAACTGTGCCTTCAAATCCGAGAGTCTTGGCTTGTGCTGCGGTGATGCCCACACCGAGACGGGTTAAAGCGCCATTATTGCCTTCATAAGCCTTCGCTAAAGCATTAGAAACTGTCTCTACATCTTTGCCGGTTGCAGCTGAAATATCTAAAGCGAGCTTGAGAAGATCTTGGGACTTGGTGACGTCTTTTGTAGCCACAGTCAAGCGCTGAAGCGCTGGGCGAAGTTTGTCGTCCGCTACACCGGTAGCGAGTGAGGTCTTAAGTATCTGTTCTTCAATAGCAACAATTTGTTCATCGGTAACGTCGGTGACGTTCTTGAGAGCTGTGGCGAGACGCTTTTGAGCGGCTTCATCTTCAATGGCAGCCTTAACGCCCTCGATGGCTAACTTGCCAGCATAGGCAGCAGCCGCAGCGGCAGCAGCAGCGAAAGCGGCAGCAGCGACCTTGCCGAACTTCTCTAACTTACCGCCAAAGCCTTCAACCTCTTTTGAGCCGGTGTCTAAATTTTTTTTAAGGTTATCAACGTCCGCAAGAATGGATAACTTAAGCGTTCTACTTCCAGCCATTATTTATCCCACTCCTTCAAAATCTTTGAAAACGCTTCTTCCCATTTCTTCACTAGTTCAGGCTGAATTTTGCGAAGTGCTGGATAGATGAAATAGCCAGAATTTCCTCGCCCCTTGCGTGGGGTGCGTCGTGGGAACTGACGATAACGATTAGATCCGAATTCGTAACCTGCCCAGAGGTCTTTAGTTGATCCTCCACCAGAGAAACGCTGAGACGCGAATCCATAAGAGAACTCGCCAATCTTCGAGGTGCTGGAAACTTTAACGCCGCTTGTAATGCGATCGACAACGGCCTGTCCAAAGGTTCTGGTGATGCCGTAGGCCCTGACTTCATTCGCGGCATATCGAGCCAGCGCAGAACTCTCGCGTTTAGCCGCATCAACAGCTTCATCGTCCATCGCTTTGAACGCGGTAATGATTGAACGAAGTTCGCGCTTGTCATAGCTGATTGGTAACTCATCTGCCACCTTTGCGCTCCTTCAATATTTCAATCGCCGTTAGAACTTGGTCTATGTCAGTCCACTCGCTCATTGGAATACCGGTTGCAATTGCAATCTCGATTATTAGTCGGTTGATGCTTCCGGCTTCGAAACTTTTGGGCTGTCATCTCCAATCGTCATTTCTTCTACCGATAATTCCCACACTTCTTGAGACTTAGTCGGTTTTCCTGCCGCCTCTCGCTTGTAAGCGAAATAGGCTAGGTCGAGGAAGTCCGCTTGCTGGTAAGCCGAAATATCCTTCATCGAATAAATTGACTTACCTGTTTTGCGTTCCCACTTCGCCCACTCTGGGAGTCCGGCGTTGTAGGTGACTTCCTCGCCATTCGTATATTTAATTGTGATTGCTAACTTCATCTCCCGATGCTCCGATTTCTTAGCTGAAGGTCTCTGTTACTTCACCCTTTGCTACTTTGAAGGTGAAGGATACTGTTTGTGCATCAATTCCTGATCCGCCAGCTGTTGGGAATTCTGGAAGGATTGGAAATACGAATTGTGCGCCGGTAGCGGCGGTCATAGTGATATTGATGTTCGTGTCTGGTGCGCTCTCTGCTGCTGTCCAGAGTGCTTCGCATACAGAGTTAGCCTTTCCCCAGTCTGCGAGCATATCTAGCTGGAATGTGCCTTCGATATTAACTGTCTTGTAAGCCTCACCATCGAGAGTCTGATAAGTCTCGCGAACGTTGGTCTTTGTCAAGACAGCGTTTGTCGCTTGGGCTTCAATATCTGTTCCACCTGTGAAAGATAGCGAAACGTCGCGACCAGTAATAACTACTGTTGCCACTTTTTCTCCTTAGTTAGTCTGTGTGTAATAGGTGGAAACGCGAATATCTGCAACCAATAAATTGACTGCACCCACTTGCGTTACCGATGGCCGCTCTACTGGGCCGACTGTGTAGCCGTCCGGTATTACTGCCAAAACTGAAAATATCAGCTGCTCAAGATTGTCAAGAGAAGCTGGGTTGGAAAGATAAGCGACTCCGCAAGTAATTGTCATATTGATCTTGGCGTGAATTGTTGAGTCATTGATTGTGTTCAATTCGAGATAGGGTGAATCTGGGACAAGAATAACCGCTGGAACTTGCACAGCTTCGGGAACGTATGAATAAACGTTAGCCGAAACGGAGGCGAGTGCTGTTGCCAGCGGTGTCCGGATAGAAGATAAAACTGTGGAGGCAGGCATTAACCCACCATCGCATCGGTATCAAGATAGGGGCCAAGAAGGCCAGTTACCTTTGCCAATAAATTCTTTGAAAGTCTGTAAGGTGTAACCGCAAAATCTATGCCTTCGATTGATCCTCCAGCGGCTGTTCTGGCTTGGAAGATTTCGACAGAAATAGCCAATACTGCAGCTTCGACGTTGGCATTTCCCACATAGGTTGATGCGCCAGAGAGCGCAGCGTTTCCGGCTGGGATAATGTTCTTTTCCAATACGTCAGCATTTGTGATGGCGGCGGTAAATACATAAGGGCCAATTAAATCATCTGTAACTGTGTGAGTGCCGTTGAAAGGCGCTCCGACACTTGTGATGACAACCGATTGACCTTCGGTGAATTCGTGAATGGTGGCGGTGTGAAAGTAGGCAACGTTGTTTTCTAAATAAACTTTATCCACTTTGCTTTGAAAAGTGACAAGCATTGGCAACACAAGATTTTCACTGGCGTCCACAATGTCAGCAAGATAGGCGTCTGAATATAGGGAAGACGAGACGCCAAGAATGGTTCTCAGCTCTGCAGCCGTAACAATTGTTGGCATCTCGCCGTCCTTTCAATCTAGAGGGTGACAGGCCAGCTCGGGAGCGGACTGGCCGTCACTTTTGGAAATTACTACTCAGCAAACGCGAAGTAAACGTTTCCGTTCGCAACTTTCACGGCAAGCGCTCCGTAGCCATAATAGGCAACTTCGACCTGTCCATTGAGAGCAACGTTTGTTTGTAGGCGGAATCGTGACGATTCATACCAAGTATAAGCATCTGGATTAACGACGAACATTGATCCATCTCCAGCAGTTCCAGCGGCTCCAGCGTTGGAAGCCATAGCGCGTGAAACGTAAAGATTCAATCCAGCAACGCTTCCGCGTAGTGAATCTGGGGAAGCAACGCCAGCTGCGTTCTGAGGCGCAATTGCGTTGTAGATTGGGCGTCCGGAATCGTTGTAACCCATAATGTTCTGCCATTGAGTCGGTGTGACGATGATATTACGAGCAAATCCGAGAGAATTTGTGTAAACCAATTTTGCAGCTTCAGCAGCATAACCTAGAAGGCCCGTCGCGCTGTTTGCCTGAGCGGTTGTTGCTGAAAGACCATTGGAGAGCAAGCCAGCAGCAACGAACTTATCTGTTGCGTGAGCATATGCGTATTCCATTTGACGAACAAGCTCATCAAAGAACAATGGATTTGAACGATCCAAAAGTTCTACTGAGAAAGTCTGGCCGCCAGCGAACTTCTTTACGTTTACAGTAAGGAAGTTATTTGTCATTCCTGTTTCATCAATTGCAGCAGCTTCTGCTTCTTCACCGACTGTTGGGACAGCGGTAATCTTAGGAATTTCGAAAGTCATTCCTGCATCTGGTAGAACTCCTGTGGAGATAGCATCAATGGTGCTGCGATCTGCATTGGAGAGAGGATTGATTACCTCTGTCAATTGGCGAGTCGGAATGAGACCAGCGTTGTTGCTTGTGGTGTCATCGGCAGCCATAACGTACTGACGTGATGCATCATCGCCATAAACTTTTGCGCGAATTGATGCTTCGAGGTATTTCGCCTTTGTAAACTCAAGGCGAGGAGTGGTGAAGAACGCTGGGCGTGGCGCAGCGGCTTCAACCTTAGCAGCTTCTACCGTTTCTTCGGCAGGAGCTGGAACGGTAGTGTCTGACACTTGTTCTCCTTCGGTTGGTTTGTCTGCTTCAGCGGTTGCCGGAGCAGAATCTTCTTTAGGTGCTTCGTTCTCGGAAGCTGCGACTTCGCTAACGCGAGCGCTGTCAATTGCTGGATCAGTTACAAGGGAAACTTCATCAAGGGTTGCTGAGGTGATAAGCATCGTTCCCTTGTTATTTGTCCACTCGTTAATTTGTGCGCCAACGCTAAATCCATCGCGGAGGCCTTCTGTTGCCTCAACTAGCGCATCTTCGCCAGCCATTGTGTTGGCAATTTTGAAGGTGGCAACGATTCCATTTGGTGTGACTTCGTGGCTCATCAACTTACCAATTGGGCGAGTGCGATCGTGCTCGAGGAGCAACTTCACAGGCTTCATTTCAATTGAGTCAGCTGCGAAAACTGTTGGCCCGACTGAGGTGTTGCCTTGTTCGTTCCAAGTGACAATCGTTCCGCTGATTGTGCGCTTTACTGTATCGGCCGCAGTTACGACCATTGGCATATTAATCTTCATTAGGAATTAAATCCTCCTCGCGTTGAATTTGCTCAACGCTCATCGCGCCGATGCGGTTTAAGATTTCATAAACTTGCGCTCTCTCTAAAGCGTTGCCGCGTAAGAAGTCGTCTAACGAGAACCGCACCATTACGGGGTTAGGGACGAAATCCGGAAGGGAAAGCCTTTCCTCAATTGCCTTGAGAATGGGGCGAAGTGAGAAATCAACTAGTGAGCGCCGCTCGGACACAGCGTTTGAGTAAGTCATCGAAGTCGTTTCGGCGCTCAAGAAGTAGGCTGGGATTCCGCAAGCCCGAGCCAATTCTAAAGCCACATATTGACGAGCTTCGGCTAATTGTAATGACTTTGGATCAAAGCCAAATTCTTTGAGATCTACATCTGCATTGAGGAAAGCCGTCGAGCGAGATTGACGAGCTGTGCGCCAAGCGCTAAGAAGTGATGAAACTCTTTCGGCAGTTAAGTTTGTGCCGTTGCTCTTAAGAATCATTGAAGGGTTAGGCTCTTTGGCGTAATTAACCGCTGCGTTCTCAAGATATACCGCTGCGCTAATTGTTTTGCCAGCCCGGTGCAACAATCCTTCATCTGGGCCATCAAAGCGAATAAGTGAGCCGACTCCAGAATTAGGAACGGCCATTCCATCAACTTTGTATGACTCAATTACTGTATTGCGAAAATCTGTATCAACTGTTACGCGCTCAGGACTTACGCGAGTCCAAGCTCTAACTCGACCGCCATCGGTTGTCGAATACATTTCCAAAACTTGTCCATAGCCAACGCCATAAAGCCAAATATCTTCGGCAAGCCAGTTATAGATTACGAAACCAGCAACGCGAGGATCAGGCTGATTGATAACTCGGTGCGGATCTACATATTGTCCGGTAATCCGATTGAATGTTGTGAGAGGAAGTGATCCGATAGTGCCGCAGATGATATTGCGAGCGCGAGCGACTGAAGGAACGCTCATAGCCAATTGACGCGTTGAATTTGTAGCACCGCCAAGAATGTTATAAACCGAATCGGTGATTTGCACCGGAGTCAATGCGGCGGTAACGTCGCTAACCTTCGGCGGCGTTTGCGCGGTTACTTGTGGAAAGAAGAAATCTCTGATAGCACCCATTGAGCCTTTATTGTAAAGGGTCTGTGCTACATAATTACTATATCTACACCATCGTTTGATTTTGTGGCGAAGTGAGTCGCCATAGCAGATGCCACAGCTCCACAAATAATCGCATTAGAGACTTTGCGGCCCATTACCCAACCGCCGTCACCGAAAGGCAACTTGACGGCGGAAAGGCATTGTTTAGTCAGTTCATCTTGTCCCGAGTGAACTAACCGCTGCGATGAGATTGCTCCCAGTAACTCATCACAGCTTTGGGCATAGTCAAGACCATCTATTGGCTCAGTCCGTATCCCTGCCGGTGCTAATCGCGCAGCAACGGCGGAAGCGGTTCTCGCAGAATAGGCAACGAGCTGGACTGGATACTTTCGCACCCAATCCGCCAAGTCATTAGCCAAAGATTTATCATCGAGGTTAGACGGATTGTGCCAAGTTTGCAGGAGGATAACTTGGAACTTATCACCTTCGAGTTTCTGGCTAGCGACTAACGCCGCTTGTTTTCTGTCCGGACTGAGATCAATAGCCAGCCAAGTATCTGCCTCAGGGTTGAGTCGAAGCCCCTCAACTTTACAACTCTCCCATTGAGACGGATTGATGACTGGATTGATGGTATCAACCCATTGGCATAAAACTTCTGTGCGCACAATATCTTCGGGGTCTGACAACACGGCGCGGATATTGTCGGGGTGAACTGTGTAGCCAAGTGACGGGTTTGCTTGACAGACACCTAGCCAGAAGTCTGATGAATTGTCGAATTTAATTCCATTAGGAGCCGACCACTCGAACCAACCAATATCATCAGAGCCGCCGTGAATGGCTGCGTAAGCTCGCTCGCGTAATTTGTTTAAGACAATCGAGTGCTGATCGCCAGCGTTTGAATAAACCCATATTTGAGGATTCGGGCTAGCCATTTGAGTATAACGCAGGGCAGACCAGACATCTTCGTCTTTGTATTCTCGGGCTTCGTCCAAGTGGATAGTTTCGGGTGCGGCAATACCTCGACCAGCTGAGTTATTGGCTCGGACGATATAACGACGGCCCTCAGTAAATTGCAATTCTTGAAATCCCTTACTTTCCAGCTTCTTAGTGAATTCGGCGGCTAGTCGGGGAGTCTGCTCGATAATTCCGTAGATTTTGTAAAACAATTCCGCTGAGGTTGTTAGTTTGTGAGCTGTGTGAACCTGTAATTTTTCTTTAAGAACGTAGATTCTGAACAGGATTTGAAGCGCCATAAAGGTGCTCTTTCCTTGTTGTCTAGCACAGAGAAGGGTTATCACAGGGTGCGCCCACCTGCCGTCTGATTTGTATTTAAGGGAGTGATGGGCCAGCCATTGTTGCCACGGCAGCAGTTCGAAGCCGATTTCCTCGCAAAACTTAATCATTTGCTCGCCGTGAGAGGGTAAATCGCTTAGTTTTGTGTGAATTCGAGGGTTTGGCACACCTCGGTAAGCCGATTCGTCCCTAACTCGGGCGATCTCTGTGGATTGCTCCATTAAATTCCATTTTCTTCCAAATAATGCACAGCCGAGCCATTTTCAGGGAAAATCTTTCCGAT
>Ga0315902_10009819_pt1 | contig 12735 bp, 8 predicted proteins | sample LakEriMetagenome_9_FD_203523 | JGI IMG/M metagenome (GOLD analysis project Ga0315902, IMG submission 203523) | Freshwater fungal communities from buoy surface, Lake Erie, Ohio, United States - Buoy 12 MA117 | ecosystem: Environmental > Aquatic > Freshwater > Lake > Lake biofilm | place: USA... | reverse complement strand
CGCGTCTTCAATGCCGCCACCACGCGGCGCGTGCGCGGCGACCTGCAGCTCACCGAGCGCGATACGGTCCGCGGCGACCTGGCCGTGCTGAATGGTCAGCTCGATCTGGCCGGCGTGGTGCTGGGTGAGGTGGTGGTCCTCAACGGCGACGTGCGATTGGCGCCCACCGGACGCGTGGCGCGGCATCTCACCGTGATCGGGGGCGCGCTCGCGTCTCCAGAACGTCCTGGCGTGGATGGCGATATCCGCGTCTGGCAGGCCCGCTTCCGATACGCCGAGACGGCCGACTCGCTGGTGGCCCAGGTGGAGCTCGCGGGCCCGTGGCTCAAGTGGACGCGGGAAACAGATCGTCCGGACGGGGGCCAGCTCTTCGTGACCACCGCGCACACGTACAACCGCGTGGAAGGGCTCCCCTTTCTGGTCGGGCCCCGCGTGCGGCTGCGGTCCGGCGACCTGCGGGTGAGCGCCGAGGCGCTGGGCATCCTGCGCACGGGCGACGGGCTGGCGTGGCGTCGCGAGAATCTCGGTCATCAGGCCCGCGTGGAGGTGCGACAGGGGCAGCGTCGCGGCGTGGCCTTCGGTGCCCGGGTCTTCGACGTGGTCGATGCCGTGGAGGCGTGGCAGCTGAGCGATGCCGAAGTGGGGCTCGCGAGCTTCGCGTTCAAGCGCGACTACCGCGATTACTGGCAGCGGCATGGAGGCGCCGCCTCCCTCTCGCTCTTCGGGCCCGCCGGACTCGACGTGCGCGCGGAGTGGGGGGTGGAGCGCTGGGGATCGCGCCGGGCACGGGATGCGTTCACGCTGTTCGGCAACGGGATTGCCTGGCGCCCCAATCCGGCCATGGATGCCGGGCGGGTCCGCCTCGCCACGGTGCGCGCCACGCTTGATACGCGACTCCCGGCGACCAACCCGCGGGCGGGGTGGTACCTGCGCGCGGAGCTCGAGCAGGGGAGCGGCCCACTCGATTCCCTGGCTCCGACCACGCCGGGGATCCGTTCGAGCGTGGCGCGCGGTACGCCGGGCACGCCAGACGGTGACCTGCGCTACCTGCGCCTGTTCGTGGATGCGCGCCGCTACACCCGCATGGGGCCCTACCAGCAGCTCAACGCGCGGGTGGTCTTCGGCGGGGGGATCGCCGGTGATCCGCTGCCCTTGCAGCGCCGATTCGCCGTCAGCGGCATCGATGCCCTTCCGGGGTATGACTTCCGGCAGCTGGTGGGCACGGGAGATATCGGGACCTGCGCCACCGGTACGGCCGATGCCTACTGGCGGCTCGGCCGCCCGGCGCAGTGCGAGCGGATGCTCCTCGTGCAGCTGGAGTGGAAGGGCGACTTCCGGCTGCGCTTCTCCGAGGAAGCGGACCGCATTGGGGCGCGCCGCTGGTCACTCTCGCGCGTGCACGCGGATGGCACCTGGATGCTCTTCGGCAACAGCGGCCGGGGGTGGCTGGTCGGCTCGCCGATCGCCCGGCAGGCGGCGGTGCAGGCCGGCGCGGCCGCCGCGACCCCGAGCGACGATCTCTGGTATCCGTCCGTACGCATCCCGCTGCCGCGCACCTGGCGCACCGATATCGGGGGCGGGATCGACTTCGGGACCCTGGGCGTCTTCGTGGCCAAGGCCGTCTCCGATTGGTCGCAACCGGCCAACGTGTACGTGCGGCTCGGCCGGCGCTTCTGAGCCGATCGGCCATGCCCACGGGGTGGTGCCGTCGGACACGGTCGCGGGACCTGCGGCGGATCATGCTGCTCGTCTTGAGCCTGCTGGCGTATCCGCACGATGGACGGCTTCAGGCGCAGGCCAGAGTGGAGCGACCAACGGAGGCCCGCACCGGTCAGGTGGCCAGCGACCGTCCGGAGATCGAGTTCCGTCGCGGGACAGTGTATCCGCCGGCCATTGCGGTGCGTGGCGTGCTCACGGAGGCCCCGTTCGAGGCGCTGGTGCGGAGCGGGTTTCCCGCTCGGCTGCATGTGCGCGCCGAGCTCTGGTCCATGGGCCGGTGGTTTGATGACGTGGCCGGACGCACGGAATGGGATCTGGTGCTCCGCTATGACGTCGTGGATCGGGTGTATGACGTGGTCCGGGTGGCGGGGGATCGGGTGATCCCGCTGGGCAGCTATGCACGCTTTGCCGACGCGCGCGCGGCCATGGAGCTGCCGGTGCCGCCCACCCTGCCGACGCTCCGTCCGGGACGCCGGGGCTATGTGCTCGTACAGGCCGAGCTGCAGGTACTCGAGGTGAGCGACCTCGACGAGCTGGACCGGTGGATCCGCGGCGAAGCGGGGCCGGCCGTGCGCGGCGAGCGGAATCCGGCGGGTGCCGTGACCCGGGGCCTGCGCACGCTGGCCAGCCGTATTCTGGGAGGGGAGGTTCGGCGGCTGGAGGCCAAAACCCCCGCCATCACCTTCTGAGCGGCGGACTGCAGGAGCGCCCGGCTCAGATCGCCTGCAGTTCGCGCAGCGTCTCTTCGCCGTAGAAGGTCCGGATGTAGCGCGCCTGAATGGGCGTGAGCCGACGCACGGCCCAGCTGAGATGCACGAAGTGCGGTTCGGTGGGCGGATGCAGCGGCACCATCCCGATCTCGGCCGGCAACCGATTGGCCTTGCGGGTGTTGCATGGGCTGCAAGCCGTCACGACGTTGGTCCACTCGTTGGTGCCACCACGCGAGAGCGGCATGAGATGGTCGCGCGTGAGCGATTCCCGCGGCTTGAGCTCGGTCTGGCGACGCCCGCAGTACTGGCACTGGTAGTCGTCACGCGCGAAGAGGAACGTGTTGGTCACCTGCCGGCGGAAGCGCCGCGGCACGTGCACGTAGCGCGTGAGCCGAATCACCGCCGGGCGAGGAAACTGGCGACGCTCGGAGCGCACCGGCTTGCCGGTGTCCGCTTCCACGATTTCCGCCTTGCCGTCGATCACCAGGCGCAAGGCCCGGCGCAGCGGCACCATCGTGAGCGGTTCGTACGACGCATTCAGGGCGAGACATCCGGCAACCACGCCTGCTCCTCTGCTAGAGTGCCGATGGAGTGCTGACGACCGATTGGTTCCCTTTCACGAGCTCCCGACTGACGGCGTAGTGTACATCAGGCGCCCGCCGTGCCGCCACTGCTGCAGCCGCGCCCCGACCGCCCCGAGACGTGCCCCCCACGCCGGATCGGCCCCAGCCACCGTGTCGCCGATCACGAGCGGATCGCCATCCACGAGCACGAGGGAGGCTGTGGCCCGGCCGGCCAGGACGTGGACGAGTGTCACGGCCGGGTCGAACACCGGCAGGACATCGTCGGGAATGGGGAACGCCACAAGGTCGGCCGCCTTCCCCGCCTCGAGCGTGCCGATCCGGTCGTCCATTCCGAGCGCCTGTGCCCCGCCCATGGTGGCGAGCCGGAGCGCATCGTGCGCAGAGAGGGCATCCGGGGTCCCCGCGCGGAGACTGGCGAGCAGCACCGCCTGCCGGGCTTCGTCGAGGAGGTGCATGCGGTTGTTGCTGGCCACGGAATCGGTGCCGAGACCCGTGGGAATGCCATGGGCGAGGAACGCCGCCAGCGGGGCGATGCCGTGCCCCAGCTTGGCGTTGGCGATCGGGCAATGCGCCACGCGCGCCCCGTGATCGGCCAATCGCCGCCAATCGTCGGCGTCGGTCTGGATGGCGTGAATGCAGAGCGGCCGGGTGGCCAGCACGCCCGTCGCCTCGAGAAGCGCCACGGGCGAGGGCGCCTGTGGCTCAACAGCGAGCCCGCGCGCGCGCAGACGCTCGGCAAAGGGCCCCGCGCCCTCACGCACGAACGCCAGTTCGGCCATGCTCTCGGCGATGTGCACCGCCACCGGCAGGTCGAGCGCCGCCGCCAACTCGGCCGCGGCCGTGTAGAGCGGTGCCGAAACGGTGTACGGGGCATGCGGCGAGATGCCCGTCCGCACGCGATCGGTATCGGCCGTCCGCAACGCCTCAACGCGAGCCTCGAGCGCGGTGATCGCTGCATCCCGTTGGCGCGGATCGGGGCCGAAGACTTCCACGAAGCCGATCCCCCGCACCCCCAGTTCGCGCATCGCGGTGAGCGGCTGAGCGGAGTCTCCGGTGTCGGCCATGGTGGTGATGCCATGCCGGAGCGCCTCGAGCACGCCGACGCGCGAGGCATCGAGCAGGTCGTCCACCGTCAGCAGGTCGCGGCGAACCGTGGTGAGTCGCTCGAGCCAGGGACCGAAGGACAGCCCGTCGAGGAAGCCGCGGAGGCCGGTGAGCTCGAGGTGGGTGTGCACATTGACGAGCCCGGGCATGAGGATGGCCTGCCCCAGGGCCACCGGGGCCACCTGGCCGTCCGAACCCACCAGGTCGGATGGCAGGTCGGCGGCGGGACCGACCCACGCGATCTGATGCCCATCGATCAGGACGCCCCCCAGAGGGATGGGCGGACCGACGATCGGGAGGACCCAGTCGGCGGTGACGAACAGCCGTGCCGGCCGCGGGTCCGAGAGGCGAAGCGCCGGCACTCGTGGCCCCGGCGCGCCGGGGAGGCTCACGAAGGCGGAAGCGGGCGTGGCCCCGACGTATCGGGAGCGGTTCGTGTGCGCAGGCTATCGAGCCGCGACGGGGCCGCAGCGTCGGTACAGCTCCGGGTCGGCTCGGTTCCCTGCACGAAGAACTCCGTGACCACCTTCGTCGGACAGGCCGACGACGCCAACCGCCCGGTCAGTGCATCGATCTGGCGCACCACCACGCCCTCGGGGCGGGGCCAATCCGGTGGCGACGGCTTCCGTCGGTAGACCTCCGCCATGAACGCGCCCCACGCCGGGGCGGCCAGCTCCCCACCCTGCGCGTTGCCCTTGATCTTCTGCGGCTTGTCGAAGCCCATCCAGACGCCGGCAACCAGATCGGCGGTGAAGCCGATGAACCAGACGTCGGCGCCGTCGTTGGTGGTCCCCGTCTTGCCGCCCGCGGGAACCCGGAACCCCGAGGACCAAACGCGTGTCCCGGTGCCACGCACCACGACGTCCTTGAGCATGCTCACCATGACCCAGGACTCCTCGGGGGAGAGCACCGGTTCGCGCTCGAGCTTCGGGGTCCAGACGACCTTTCCGGCTGCGTTCTCGACCCGCAGGATGCCGTGCGGCGAGGTCCGCAAGCCGAGGTTGGCGAAGACGGCATACGACGCGATCATCTCGATCGGATACACGTCGGCCGATCCGATGAAGAGCGACGGATAGGGCGGGATGGTGGTCGAGAGCCCGAACCGCTTCGCCAGCGAGATGACCGCGTCCTCGCCCACCGCCATGCCGGTACGGATCGCCGGCAGATTGCGCGACTGGTACAGCGCCCGCCGGAGGGGCATGGCCCCCTCGTACTTCAGGTCGTAGTTCTGCGGGGTCCAGGTCTCGCCGGACACCTGCGGCAGCGACAGCGGTGCATCCTCCACGAGATCCGAGGGCCCGATGCCCTCGTGCACGGCCGCCGCGTACACGATGGGCTTGAAGGTCGACCCCGGCTGCCGCAGCGCCTGCGTGGCGCGGTTGAACTTCGAGTCGCTGAAGTCCCGCCCGCCCACGAGCGCGCGTACCGCGCCGGTCCGGGGATCCACGGCGACGAAGGCGCCCTGGAGATAGGGCGAGTTGGCCGCGCCGGTCTCCCCGCCCTCCGCACTCCGGGCGAGGTACGCCTCATACGTCAGATGCTTGTACGGACCATGCCGCCCCGCCTCGATCGCCTGCAGCTGGTTCTCGAGCGCCCGCTCGGCGGCGGTCTGGATGTCCACATCCAGCGTCGTGAAGACCTTGAACCCCTCCTCGTACAGCCGGGCGCCGAACCGCTCCTCGAGCTCCCGGCGGACCCACTCCACGAAGTAGGGCGCGATGTCCCCCGACTCGGTGCGCTCAGCCAGCTGGAGCGGATACGCCTTCGCGAGCGATGCATCGGCGCTGGTGACGGCGCCGCCGCGCCGCATGAGTTCGATGACCGTATTGCGACGCTGGATGGCCCGATCGGCGAAACGGCGGGGATTGTAGCGCTCGGGGCCCTTGAGGAGGCCGGCCAGCAGGGCCGCTTCGGCCACGCTCGCCTGGCGCACCGACTTGCCGAAGTACCGTTGGGATGCCGTCTCCACCCCGTAGGCCCCGTTGCCGAGATAGACCTGGTTCAGGTACAGCTCGAGAATCTTGTCCTTCGGGTACCGCTGCTCGATGGCCCGCGCCACGCGCGCTTCCTTGATCTTCCGCAGGATCGTCTTCTCGCGCGAGATCCGGTCCGGGAAGAGGTTGCGCGCGAGCTGCATGGTGATCGTGGAGAAGCCCTGCGCATACGCGCCGGCACGGATGTTCCGCAGCAGCGCGCCCATGATGCGGAAGTAGTCGATGCCGGCGTGCGCGTAGAAGCGGCGGTCTTCCGTGATGATCACCGCATCGCGCACCACCTTCGGGATGTCCTTCAGCTGCATCAGCGTCCGGCGCTCGAGGCCAAGCTCGGTGACGAAGCGGCCGTCAATGGCGTAGACCTTGGAGGTTTGCCGGGGCACGTAGGCCTCCAGCGACGCGATCGACGGGCACCGACCATCCCGGCAGATCACCAGCCAGGCACCGGCAACCCCCCCGGCGCCCACGGCGCCGGCGAACAGTCCCAGAAGCAGGAGCCACCCCAGCCACGGGCGGCGCGAGAGTGTGGCGAAGAAGGCCATGACGCGGTGAAGGCTAGCACCGGATTACCTTTCGCGCATGGCCACGCTTCCCGCCCCGCTCGCCGACCTCGCCTGGCGCGAACTCCTCTTCCAGCATACGGAGGGGCTGCCGGCCGCCCTCACCGCCGGGACCGTCTCGGGCTATTGCGGCTTCGACCCCACGGCCTCGAGCCTGCATGTGGGGAACCTCGTCCCGGTCATGGGGCTCGTGCACCTGCAGCGGGCAGGGCACCGGCCCATCGCCCTGGTGGGCGGTGGCACCGGCATGATCGGGGATCCGAGCGGCCGCAGCAGCGAACGCACGCTGCAGGATCTCGAGACCATTCAGGCGAATGCGGAGGCGATCCGCGGGCAGCTCGCGCGTTTCCTCGACTTCGACGGCCCGCGCGGGGCGCGCCTGCTCAACAACGTGGACTGGCTCGCCGGCCTGTCGCTACTCGATTTCCTGCGCGACACCGGGAAGCACTTCTCGGTGAACTACATGCTGGCGAAGGACTCGGTGAAGTCGCGCCTCGAGGGCGGGATCTCCTTCACGGAGTTCTCGTACATGCTGCTTCAGGCCTTCGATTTTCTGGAGCTGCATCGGCGCGAGGGCGTCACGCTGCAGCTTGGCGGAAGCGATCAGTGGGGGAACATCACGGCCGGGCTCGAACTGATCCGCCGCACGACGGGCGCCGAGGCGCATGCGCTCACCTTTCCGCTGATCACCAATGCCGACGGGACCAAGTTCGGCAAGAGCACGGGCGGCGGCTCCGTCTGGCTCGATCCGGCCCGGACGTCCCCCTACCGCTTCTACCAGTTCTGGATCGGGGCCGACGACCGCGACGTGTCGCGCTACCTGCGCTTCTTCACTCTGCTCCCGCAGGCCGAGGTGGAGGCCCTCGACCTGGCCGTGCGCACGGCGCCGGAGCGGCGTGAGGCCCAGCGGGCACTCGCCCACGACGTCACGACGCGGGTGCACGGGGCCGAGGCGGCTCAGGTCGCGCGCGAGGTCTCGGCGCTGCTCTTCGAGAAAGCGGATCCGCAGGGGCTTTCTGACGGGGCCCTGGCCGCACTCCGGGCGGAAATTCCCTTTGCGACATATGCACCCCCCGCCGACGTGCCCGTGGACCCGTCGATGATCGACATCTGCGAGTGCGTCACGCAGCTCGGGCTCGCGGCGTCCCGTGGCGCCGCCAAGCGGTTGCTTGAGCAGGGGGGCATCAGCGTGAACGGCGCCAAGCTGGGGGCCGGCGACCGGCTGGTTGGCTCGGAGCACCTGCTCCGGGGCCGGCATCTGCTGGTGCGGAAGGGGCAGCGCGAGTTCGGGCTCGTGGCCGTCCCCTGAGCGGGCGGCTCAGGCCGGGGCAAACCCGGGCTGGGCGACCGAGACCTGCAAGGTGAGCCCGCGCGCGAAGGCCACGAAGCCCACGGTGCGGGCCATGGCCCGGGCCGTGAGGTCCGTGGCGGCCAGGCGGACGTAGGGAACCAGCCCGTCCTGCAGCACGAGGCGCGCGAGCGCGTGCAGGACGAGCTCGCCGATCCCGGCCCCACCAAACCCCGGAGCCACCAGCACGCGGATGCGGGAGAGCCGCCCCTCCGCCACCTCGGCAGACGCCAGCGCCACCAGCGACCCGCCGCGCAGCGCCCCGACGCAGCGCATGACGAGGGAGGGCGCGCCGTTGGCCTTCCATGCGGGGTCGCCCACATCCTGGCGCAGTTCGTCGACCGCCTCGGCCGTCGGATCGTAGACCAGCATGGCCGTACTCCTCGGCGCGGCCCCGAGGGTCCGTTCATCGATGACACTGACGCTGGCGGGGTCGCTGCTGACGACCAACCGGGCGGCCCGCACCGCCAACGTGGCACCAGCCGCGACATCCTGACGGGTGAGGGCCAGTAGCTCCTGCACCTGCGCCGGATCGAGGGCGAGCGAGACGGCCTGCGGGTTCGGGAGTGACACGACCCCGATGGCCTCGCGGAGAAAGGTCCGGACGACCGGCTGCGGATCGTGCAGCCGCTCCACCGTGACCGCGCGCGGGCGCTCGAGATAGGCCACCGGGCATCCCATGATCTGGGCGAAGGAGCGTAGCGCCTCTCCGACCGTCCGTTCGGCGAGCCCCGGTGCCCGGTGCTCCCTGGAAACGTCCCGCATGGGACCCCTCGTGATGAACGCTGGGCGGAACCCGCCGCCACGGCCTGCCACCTGCCGAGGGTTAACGCAGCCCCGGTGATCCGGGTTTCGTATCCCGGGTCCCGGATCCACGCCCGAGTCCGTCAGGGGGACGTGGGACGTTCGGGCGTGGCGTCGACCCGCTGCAGCGCATGCAGCCGAGCATAGGTCCCCCCGGACGCCAGCAGGGCCTCGTGCGTCCCCTGCTCCACGAGCCGACCGCCGTCGAGGACGAGGATACGATCCGCATGCCGGATGGTGGCGAGCCGATGCGCGATCACGAAGACGGTACGGCCGGCCAGCAGGCGGTCGATGGCCTCCTGCACGAGGCGCTCGCTCTCGGCATCCAATGCGGAGGTGGCCTCGTCCAGAATGAGAATGGGGGGATCGGAGAGGAGCGCGCGGGCGATGGCCAGGCGCTGTCGCTGCCCGCCGGAGAGCCGCGTACCCCGTTCGCCCAGATTGGTCTCCCACCCCTGCGGCAAGGCCTCGATGAAGGCGAGGGCATTGGCGGCACGCGCAGCGGCCTCGAGCTCGGCCATGGAGGCCGCCGGACGGCCGAAGGCCACGTTGGCCCGCACCGTGTCATTGAAGAGCACGGTGTCCTGGCTCACGATCCCGGTGAGGGCCCGCAGCGCCTCGAGGCGGAACTCGCGGAGATCGACGCCGTCGAGCGTGATGGCGCCCGCGGTGGGCTCGAGGAAGCGGGGGATCAGATCCACGAGCGTGCTCTTGCCGGCCCCACTCGCGCCCACCAGCGCGATCACCTCGCCCTTGCGGGCGACGAACGAGATGTCGGTCAGCGCGGCGCTCCCCCCCTCATACCGGAAGCCGACGTGCTCGAAGGCGAGCGAGGTGGTGAACGCGGCGCTGGTCCGGGTCCCCGTGTCGCTCGCCACTTCGGTGGGGGCGTCGAGAATCTCGAAGATCCGTTCGGCACTCGCGAGCGACTGCTGCGCGGCCGCCGGCGCCTGCGACAGCTGCTTGAGGGGCTGCAGGAGCCGCATGACCTGGATGAGGAAAACCATCAGCTCCGCGGGGGCCATGACGGCCTCCTCGATCACCAGGCGGGCGCCGTACCAGAGAATGGCCACCGCCGTCATGGTCCCGAGGGTCTCGATCACCGGCCCCGACAGGAGCGCCAAGCGCCCCACCCGAACGAACCCGGTGGCAAAGGCCGCATTCCGCGTGGTGAACTTCCGCTCCTCGAGCGTCTCGGCCCGGTACGACTTCACCAGCCGGACGCCGCTCACGACCTCCTGGACGAGGCTCGTGATCTCCCCCTGATCATTGCCAAGGTGGCTGTACCCCTTGCGCAGCCGGCGCAACACCGGCTGCACCGCGCCGATCGTGAGTGGGGCAATGAGCAGGGCGGCAATCGACAGGCGCCACGACGTAGCGAACATCGCGGCGATCGTCGCGAGGACCTGGGCCCCGCTCCACATGGAGCGGGTGACGAGCTCGGTCACGACCGTCTTGGCCGTGGCGGTGTCGTGCAGCACCCGGCTGATGACCTGTCCCACCTTGTTGCGCGTGAACCACGGGAGCGGTAGCCGCAGCAGGTGGGCGTACAGGGCGTCGCGCAAGTCGCGGACGACGAACTCCTGCAGTTTCACTCCGACCTGTCCGCTGAGCCACACCAGCGTGTTCTTGATCGTGACGGCACCGATCACCAACAGCATGACCCGCTGGAGCGAGCGCATCTTCTGCGACGGATCGAGCAGGAAGCCGATCGTCGCGTTGAGCAGCTCGCCAATGGTGCCGGTTGCCGGCACCAGCTGCTCGAGGCCGAAGAGCGCATTGAAGAACGGCACCAGCAGCGTGAACGAGAACACATCCGCCACGGCTGCGGTCGCATTCAGCAGGACCACGGCCAGCAGTTTCCCCCGGTGCGGGGCCACGAACCGCCAGAGCCGCCGCCAGAGAACGGGCGCCGGGGTGCGACGCCGGCCCGTGATCCCCGGGTCGTCCACGGTCAGCGCTTCGGCGTCAGCAGCGCCACCGGCAGGATGCACTCCTCCGGGGTCACGCCGCCGTGCAGGAAGGAGCCGCGATAGCGCCCCTGATATTCCCGCAGCTTGGTGGGATACACGAAGAACGTATCCCCGGCCGCCAGGAGCGTATTCACCCCGGGGCCCCGATGCGGCAGCCGCAGGGCATCCGGATCGGTGAAGAGGAGCGCCTGCTCGGGGCGCTCCGCGCGCAGGTCCTCCCCGAACTTGTAGCGCAGGTTGGCGGAGGCATCCCGCTTGGCAAACACCGTGGCCGGCGTGTTGCAGTGCAGGGCGCCGTGGTCACTGGTGACGATCACCGGTACCTGACGGCGGGAGGCTTCGAGCAGCAGCGCGCGCAGGGCGGAGCGCTCGAACCACTGTCGGGTGAGAGCCCGGAAGGCGACTTCATCACGCGCCACCTCGTACAGCACCATCGACTCCGAGCGGCTGTGCGTCAGGAGATCCACGAAGTTGAACACGAATGCATGGATGCCATCACCGGCAATGGCGGCCGGGAGCTGCCGTTCGAGGGCGTCGGCGTCGGCCGACGTGGTGATCTTCTGATACCGGACGGGGTGGGCGACCTGCAGCTCCTCGAGGTGCGCCGCCAGCAGGTCGCGTTCGTGCGCGTTGAGCGCCTCGTCATCCTGCTCGCCCCACCAGTCGGGAAAGCGCGCCGCGATCTCGCCGGGGAAGAGGCCGCTGAAGAGGGCGTTCCGGGCGTAGGGCGTGGCGGTGGGCAGGATGGAGAAGTAGTGCGTCGTCTCGACGTCGAAGAGGTCCGCCAGCGCTGGCTCGAGCGCCCGCCACTGGTCGAGACGCAGGCAGTCGATCACGACGAAGAGGCATCGCCGCTCCCGGGCCATGACCGGCAGCACGAACTCGCTGATGACATCCACCGACAGCGGGGGACGATCGCCCTCCAGCTCGCGGAGCCAGCGCGGATACTCGCGCTGCATGAAGGTGGCGAACTCCCGGTGCATGTCGGGGTAGAGCCCGCGCAGCGATTCATGCAGCCCGAACTCGCCGGCCGCCGCGAGGTCCACATCCCACTGCGTGAGCTCGTTGAAGCGCTCGATCCATCCCCGCCAGTCGAGGCCGGCATAGCGCTCCGTCTCGATGGCCCGGAACCGTTCCACGAACGCCCGGGCCATGGCCTGCGAGCGGATGAGGGGGCCGTCCAGGATGCGCGTGATGACCGTGAGGACCTGTCGGGGCGTCACCGGCTTCACGAGATAGTCGCGGATATTGGCGCCGATGGCCTCCTTGAGCGTGGCGTCTTCCTCGCTCTTGGTCACCATGACCACGGGGAGCGTGGGGGCGAGCTCCCGCATGTCGCGGTACACGGCCAGCCCGCGCGTCCCGGGCATCTGCTCGTCCAGCAGCACGAGGTCGACCGGGTGCCGGCGGAGCAGCTCCAGGGCGTCGTCGGCGTTCGTGGCCGTGCGCACCTGATAGCCGCGCTCCGTGAGCAGCAGGCGATGGGGCTCCAGCAGCTCGGCCTCGTCATCCACCCACAGGATCGTTTTCGCGTGCTGCGCCATTGCTCAAAGCTACGTACTTTTGGCGGCATGCACAGTGAGCTGCCGTTTGCCCTCGAAGCACCGGTGTTCCCCCTGCCGGCCGTGGCCGGATTGGCCGGCCGTCTCCCGTTGGGTGGTGGACGCGAAGTGGCACTGGCCACGCTCCTGTGCGGCCGGCTGGCCCACGGCGTAATGGCGGGCACCGCCCTGCCGCCGCTCGAACGGGCCGGTCGGGCATCGGCGGCGCGCAGCTGGCTGGCCTCGCTGGCACTTCCGGCCCCATTGCGGCAGGCGTTCCTCCGGCTGGTGGAGGCCTCCACGGGAACCCCGCTGCAGGCGGCGGGTGCCCTGCGCGCCCTCACGGCAGCCGTTGGTGGGACGCTGGACACCGCGTCGGTGCAGGAGCTCGAGCAGCT
>Ga0315902_10009817_pt1 | contig 12737 bp, 11 predicted proteins | sample LakEriMetagenome_9_FD_203523 | JGI IMG/M metagenome (GOLD analysis project Ga0315902, IMG submission 203523) | Freshwater fungal communities from buoy surface, Lake Erie, Ohio, United States - Buoy 12 MA117 | ecosystem: Environmental > Aquatic > Freshwater > Lake > Lake biofilm | place: USA... | reverse complement strand
CACGTGCAGCGATTTCGTGTCGGCGTCGGAATACACGGCGACCGTGCGCACACCGAGACGCTTGGCAGTGCGGATCACGCGGCGAGCGATTTCGCCACGATTGGCGATAAGAACGGATTCAAGCATCAGCTTCGTCGTCTTTCATGACGTGCGGAAAGTATTTGCGATCCCATTCATCGGGGCGAAACATCACCTTCACGTGCCCTGGAATCACTTCGTCGGCTTCATAAGGCACCTCGCCGATTAGAACTTCGGCGATCAATTCATCGGGCTGCATGTGAAAATGATCGGATTGCTCGCTTAGGTACTGCAACTCGGCCACAAGTCGGTCCCGACCTGCCCTATTGACGTACAAAAGCACCTCAACGGGTTCGCCTTGTTCGTCTTTCTTCACGCCAAATGTAATGCGCGGCTTTTCCATTGCCTACATCCTGAACACGCCAAAGCGCGTCTCTGGAATTGGCGCGTTCAAGCTGGCGCTGATCGAGAGGCCGAGCACGTCGCGGGTTTGGGTGGGGTCGACGATGCCGTCGTCCCACATGCGCGAGGTGGCGTGATAGGGATCGCCTTCGGCTTCGTAGCGCGCACGCACCGGCGCCTTGAACTTCTCCTCGTCGTCCTTGGCCCAGGTTTCGCCCTTGGCTTCCATGCCGTCGCGCTTCACTTGCGCGAGCACGCTGGCCGCCTGCTCGCCGCCCATGACGGAGATGCGCGCGTTCGGCCAGGTGAAGAGGAAGCGCGGAGAATAGGCGCGGCCGCACATGCCGTAATTGCCGGCGCCAAATGAGCCGCCGATCATCATGGTGAACTTCGGCACCTCGGCGGACGCCACCGCCGTCACCAACTTCGCTCCATCCTTGGCGATACCGCCGGCTTCGTACTTGCCGCCGACCATGAAGCCGGAAATGTTTTGTAGGAAGAGCAGCGGGATGCCGCGCTTGCAGGCAAGCTCGATAAAGTGCGCGCCCTTCTGCGCGCTCTCGCCGAAGAGGATGCCGTTGTTGGCCAGGATCGCGACCGGGTAACCCCAGATGCGCGCAAAGCCCGTGACCAGCGTCGAGCCATAGAGCGGGCGGAATTCATCAAACTCGCTGCCATCGACGATGCGCGCGATGATCTCGTGCACGTCGTACGGCGTGCGCACGTCCTGCGGCAGGATGCCGAAAATTTCGCTCGGATCGTACAGTGGCGCCTGCGGCTCGCGCAGATCGAGGCCGACATGCTTGGTCGTATTGAGATTGCCAACGATGCGGCGCACCAAATGCAGCGCGTGCGCGTCATCCAGCGCGACGTGATCGACAACGCCAGACTTGCGGCCGTGAACTTCGGCGCCGCCTAGATCTTCCGCGCTGATGATTTCGCCCGTCGCGGCCTTCACCAGCGGCGGGCCGCCGAGAAAGATGGTGCCTTGGTTGCGTACGATCACGGTCTCGTCGCTCATCGCCGGCACGTAGGCGCCGCCCGCGGTGCACGAGCCCATGACGCAGGCGATCTGCGCGATGCCGGCAGCACTCATGCGCGCTTGATTGTAAAAGATGCGGCCGAAATGGTCGCGGTCGGGGAAGACTTCCGCTTGGTGCGGCAGGTTCGCGCCGCCGCTATCGACCAGATAGACGCACGGCAGCCGGTTTTGCTGCGCGATCTCTTGCGCGCGCAAATGCTTCTTCACACTGATCGGAAAATACGCGCCGCCCTTAACCGTCGCATCGTTGGCGACGATCACTACTTCGCGGCCTGACACGCGGCCGATGCCAGTGATGAGACCCGCGCCCGGCGCTTCGCCATTGTAAAGATCGTACGCAGCCAACGCGCCAATCTCGAGAAACGGCGCGCCTGGATCGAGCAAGCGCTCAACGCGATCACGCGGCAGGAGCTTGCCGCGCTTCACGTGGCGCGCGCGGCTATCTTCGGGACCACCCAGTGCGATCTCGGCCGTGCGCGTGCGCAGCTGATCGGCAAGCGCTTTGTGATGCGCGAAGTTCTTCTTGAACGCTTCGGAATTCGTGTCGATTGCGGACTTAAGCTTCATGGGCGCCAATTCTCAGATTTGATTTGTGTTTGACCTGCGCGCGCTTGGGCTTCAAGTGCTGCAAACCCGCGAATCCGATCATCTGATTGGCAAACCATACTAGCTCGCCCCGATGACTTCTCGTCCAATCAGGAAGCGACGCACTTCGCTGGTGCCGGCGCCGATATCGTAGAGCTTGGCGTCGCGTGCGAAGCGTTCGACCGGAAAATCCTTGGTGTAGCCCGCGCCGCCCAGCGCCTGGATCGCTTCAAGCGAGACTTTCACAGCACTTTCGGAGGCGTAGAGAATGGCGCCGGCCGCGTCATGCCGGGTGGTTTTGCCCGCATCGCAAGCTTTCGCCACGGCATAGACGTAAGCGCGCGCTGAATTGAGCGCGACGATCATGTCGGCGACCTTGGCCTGCATCAGCTGGAAGCTGCCAATCGGTTTGCCAAATTGCTTGCGCTCGCGCACGTAAGGCAACACGACATCGAGGCAGGCCTGCATAATGCCGAGCGGACCGGCTGAGAGCACGGCGCGCTCGTAATCGAGCCCACTCATCAAGACGCCGACGCCGCCATTGACCGGCCCCATCACGTTCGCTTCCGGCACTTCGCAATCTTCGAACACCAATTCAGCCGTGTCCGAACCGCGCATACCCATTTTGTCGAGCTTCTTGGAGACGCTGAAGCCCTTGAAGCCCTTCTCGATCAGAAACGCTGTAATGCCGCCTGAGCCCGCGCTTGGTTCGGTTTTGGCGTACACAACCAAGGTATCGGCGTGCGGCGCGTTGGTGATCCAGAATTTCGTACCGTTGAGCACGTAGCGATCGCCGACGCGCTCGGCGCGTAATTTCATGCTGACAACGTCTGAACCCGCACCCGCTTCGCTCATGGCGAGTGAACCGACATGCGCGCCGCTGATCAGCTTCGGCAGATATTTCTGCTTTTGCTCGGGTGTCGCCCAACGACGGATTTGGTTGATGCAGAGATTAGAGTGCGCGCCGTAGGAAAGCCCGATCGAGGCCGAGGCGCGGCTCACCTCCTCCATCGCGACGACGTGCTCAAGATAGCCGAGCCCCAGGCCGCCATCTTCTTCGGCGACGGTGATGCCGTGCAGGCCAAGTTCGCCCATTTCCGGCCAAAGTTCGCGCGGGAATTTGTTCTGCGCGTCGATCTCGGCCGCCATCGGCGCGATGCGGTCGGCGGCGAATTTGCGGGTGGTGTCGCGAATGGCGTCGGCGGTTTCGCCGAGCTGGAAATCGAGGGCGTAGTCGGACATCGGGGGCGGCTCCAACACCGAAAGCCGGCTGGGAGCCGGTGGTCCGTCGGAGGCTAATTGATTTGCCAGGCCGATAGAAATTGAACCGAAAGAACAGAACTAATAGATAGGGCCTATGGATCGCTATCTCTTGCGCTATTTCCTGGCCGTGGCCGAACTGGGCTCGTTCTCCAAGGCGGCGGCGCGGGTGAACGTCACCCAACCCACACTCTCGGTCGGCATCGCCAAGCTGGAGGAGCAGGTCGGCGCGCGGCTGTTCGAGCGCACCACGCGCCGGGTCTCGCTGACCCCCGCCGGCAGCCGCTTCCTCGGTCATGCCCGCCGCATCACCCAGGAATACGAAGCCGCCCTGCGCGAGGTCAGCGAAGCGCCGCGGCTCAAGCGCGTCCGCGCCGGCATTCTTTCGACCATCCCCGCGCGCGACCTCGAACGCGTGGTCTCACACCATGCCAAACACGCGAGCGGCGAAGCATTGGAATTGCTGGATTCCACCGAGCGCGACATCGCCAATCGCTTGAGCGACGGTCGCCTCGATGCGGCGCTCACCATCCTGCGACCCAGCCTGGAAAGCTTCGCGCAAGAAAAGCTGCGCACCGAGCCCTACGTCCTGTTCGTCGGCGCGAGTCATAAACTTGCCGAGGCAGAAAGCATCGAGGGCGGCGAGCTGGCGGGCGAAACCATGATCGTGCGCCGCCAATGCGAGGGCCTTCCGGAGATCAGCCGCTATTTCACCAATCGCGACGTACGGCCCTCGTTCAGCTTGCGTACTTTGAGCGACGATCGCGCGCTCAGCATGGTCGCCGCCGGCCTTGGCATCACGGTTGCGCCCTTGAGCTTCAAACAGCCGGGCCTCGCCGCCGTTGAGCTCAACGGCTTCGATCTTGCCCGCGATGTCGGCTTGGTTTTCTCCGACCGCACGCGCGATCAGAGCGCGCCGAGCGCATTCGTGGAGGCCGTCCGCGCCACCTACGGCGCTCCACGTCGCAAAACGAGGTAAACGGCGCTGGTGCGCGTTGCCGCAATGTCGGGCAAATGTTACGCTTCCGGAACGTCGCGTCACATAAGGGCGTTTGCCTCACATGCCACCTCCAGCACGTCCCGTATGGACCGGCCAAATCCGGCTCGCGCTCGTGGCGCTGCCGGTGAAGCTCTATTCCGCTTTGGATTCGCGCGAGAAGATCTCGTTCAACCAAATCCACGAGCCGTCCAAGCAGCGCATCAAATACGAGAAGGTCGTGCCGGGCATCGGGCCGGTCGATAAGGACGAGATCGTCAAAGGCTACGAATTCTCCAAGGGCCGCTATGTCCTCTTCTCGGACGAAGAATTCGATGCGCTCAAAGTCGATTCCAAGAAGACGCTGGACATGATCCAGTTCGCGCCGTCCGAGACCATCGACCCGATCTATTTCGACAAGCCCTATTATGCGCTCCCGGATGGCAAGATGGCCGACGAGCCGTATCGCGTCGTGTGCGAGGCGTTGAAGAAAACCAACACGATCGGCCTCGGCCAAATCACCATGCGCGGGCGCTCCTATATCGCGGCGGTGAAGCCCTACGAAGACGGCCTCATGGTGGAGACGCTCCATTACGCTGAGGAGCTGCGCGCGGCCAAAGCCTTCTTCGATGAAATCCCCACCGGCAAACTCGACGCCGATCTGGTCGATCTCGCCCAAGAACTGATCACCCGGAAGAAAGCGAAGTTCGATCCCGCCAAGTTCGAGGACGAATACGCCATCGCCATTGAGCGTCTGGTGAAGAAGAAAATCGAGCGTCACGGCGAATTGGTGCTCGAAGACCAGGAAGACCCTTCGCCCGATTACGGCGACAATGTCGTCTCGCTGGTCGATGCGCTCAAGAAATCGTTGGCAAAGAAGCAAGCGGGCGGCAAGGTCGCGGCCAACGATGAGGACGACGCGCCGGCAAAGCCCGCCAAGCGACCGCGCGCGGCGGCCGAAAAAGTGAAAGCCGCGCCGCGCGCCAAGGCGCCGGCGAAGGCCGCCGCTAAACGCGCGAAGAAATGAAGAAGCCCGCCAAAAGCGGGGCAAAGGCGACGGCCAACCAAGGCGTGGGCGGCCTCGCCGAATACAATCGCAAGCGCGATTTCGGAAGAACCAGCGAGCCTGCTGGCGGAAAACTCAAAACCGCCGGCGGCATGTTTGTGGTGCAAAAGCACGCCGCCACACGTCTGCACTACGATTTCCGGCTTGAGCATGATGGGGTGCTGATGAGCTGGGCGGTGCCGCAAGGGCCCTCGCTCGACCCCACGATCAAACGCCTCGCGGTGCGCACCGAGAACCACCCGATCGAATATGGCTCGTTCGAAGGCGTGATCCCCAAGGGCGAGTATGGCGCAGGCGCCGTGATCATTTGGGACGACGGCAAGGTCAAATGGATTAACGACCCCGCTGAGGGAATGCATAAGGGCGAACTGAAATTCGTGCTGAGCGGCGAGCGGCTCAAAGGCGAATTTCACATGGTCAAGATCAAGCCGCGGGAGGGCGAACGCAGCGAACCGTGGTTGCTGTTCAAATCGCGCGACGCACATGCGGGCAAGGATGATCCCACGCGCGCAGTGACGAGCATCAAGACCGGCCGCACCGTCGAAGATTTGAAAGCCAAGGGCGGCCGCGTCTGGAGTAAGGGCGGCGAACGCGCGCCGATGACGAAGGCGCCGAAATGGGCCTTCGTCGAACCCGCGCTCTGCACGCCGATTCAAACCCCGCCAGATGGCGAAAAATGGATTCACGAAATCAAATATGACGGCTATCGCATGCAAGCGGCTGTCAGCGGCGATGCAATGCGGCTTTACACGCGTACGGGTCTAGATTGGACGAGCAAGTTTAGCCAAGTCGCGAATGCTTTGGGCGCGCTTGGGCTGAAGGACGTGCTGCTCGATGGCGAAGTCGCGGTGGCGGACGCCAGCGGACGCACCAGTTTCTCCGCCTTGCAGCGCTCGCTGGAAAACGGTGACGCCAAAGGCGTTTCATACTTCGTGTTCGACCTGATCGCCGATGGCGACACCGATTTGCGCAAGACGCCTCTGCTTGAGCGCAAAGCGCGGCTTGAAAAACTGCTCAAGGGCGCACGCGCGCCGATCCGGCTCTCACCTTTCATTGAAGGTAATGGACCACACGTGTTCGAGGTCTTCGCCGAAAAGGGACTTGAAGGCGTCGTTTCGAAGAAAGCGGATTCCATCTATCGCGCGGGCCGCACGCAATCATGGCTCAAGGCCAAATGCGTCAACGAACGTGAGTTCATTGTCATTGGCTATCAGCCCTCGCTTAAGGGGCGTCCATTTGCATCGCTTATGCTGGCGGAGCGCGAGAAAGGCGAACTTGTCTATCGCGGCAATGTCGGCACGGGTTTCAACGACAAGACACTCGCATCGCTTGGTGCGCAGCTTGAGAAGCATACGCGCGCGAAACCCGCCCTCACCGTCCCACGCGACGCCGCGCGCGGCGCCAAATGGGTGGAACCGAAATTCGTCGCGCAGATTAAGTACGCAGACATCACCCCAGACAGCGTCCTGCGACACGCCGTGTTTCTCGGTCTGCGCGGCGACAAGAGCGCTCAAGACGTGAACGCCGAGAACGAAGTCCCTGCGCTGAAGTCTCGCGTGCGCCTCACGCACCCCAATCGCGTACTCTTCCCGGCCGCTGACATCACCAAGGCCGAATACGCTGCGTATCTGGAAATGGTGGCGCCACGTATGGGGCCGCACCTTTTCGGCCGTCCCATCAGCCTCGTGCGCGCGCCAGATGGCGTGGGCGGTCAGCAATTCTTCCAGAAACATGCCATGGCCGGCGCGCCGAAAGAGATCAGAACCATCCCGATCGCAGCATCCGAGGGCAAGGCCGAAGATTACCTCACGCTGCCCAACGTCGATGCGCTGGTGGCGTGCGCGCAAATATCGGCGCTTGAGCTACACATTTGGGCCTCGCGCAATGATGACGTCGAAAAGCCGGATCGCATGGTGTTCGACCTCGATCCTGATGAAGACCTCGCCTTCGCTTTCGTGAAACGCGCTGCGTTCGACATCAAGGCGTTGCTCGACAACGCCGATCTGCCCTCCTTTGCCATGATCACTGGCGGCAAAGGCATTCACATCGTGCTCAATCTAAAACGCCGTTACAATTGGGATGAGGTGAAAGGTTTCTCCGGCGCTTTCGCCGAGCAAGTCGCCGCGCTCGATCCCAAACGCTTTGTCGCCAATATGTCGAAGGCGAAACGCAAAGGCCGCATCTTTATAGATTATCTGCGCAATGGCCGCGGCGCCACGGCGATCGCGCCCTACTCAACACGCGCCAAGCCAACAGCGCCGGTCGCCACGCCGGTGAGTTGGGACGAGCTGAAGACCATTCCCGAAGCGTCAGCCTTCAAGCTGAAGGACATGCGCGCACGCCTCGCAGATCCTGATCCGTGGGCGATTTACGCGGATTCCGCGGTCTCGCTGACCAAGGCCGCTCGGGCCAAACTGGGGCTCGACTAAGCGTTCCACGCTTGCGTCCGGCATCGGCGATGCTAGAGCACGCGCAGGAGATTTCATCCATGCGCAGCACCATCCTCGCCCTCGCCGCTCTCACCGCGCTCACCGCCTGCGGCCAGCAACAAGCCGCGCCGCCGCCGGTTGAGGAAGTGGTGCGCCGCGTGCCCGCGCCGTGGTTTATCTGCGACGCGATCGATGCGCCGGCCGTGTTCGTGTTCAACCGCGACGGCGCAAGCGTGCAAATGTCGGAATTTGACAAGCCGAACGGCGCCATCGTGCAGCGCATCGGTTATGAAGTCGGCGCCGAGGAAGGCGCGGCCGGCAGCGTGATCACTGAACTCTTCCGCGACATGGGTGTCGACGGCTCGGTGCGCCAGATCAATCCAGGCATGCTGGAAAATCCAGGCTCGGCCTACACGCTGCCGTTCACGTCGATCAACATGGACAATCGCGCGATCAGCTGCCGTTGGATGCCGCGCACACGCGTTCTGGGCGTCACTGGCCGGCGCAGCATCGTTGTGTACGAAGATCAAAGCGGCGATCTGATCTACAATTCCTACGATTACGCGCAGGCCGCGAACACCCGCCCAATAGATGTCAGCGAAAATGGCCGCACCACCTCGCCGTTCAGCGCCGAAGTGCGTGACGGCGCTGAAGTGAGCGACGCTAACGGCACGGCCTTCACATTCGAAACCCAAGGCATCCGCTACGTCGTCACCATCCGCCGCGACGGCACGGGCCAACTCGACGCCTACCAGAACGGGACGCTGCTGCAGACCGAGCCGTTCGTTGCTTATGTTGAAGGCCAAGCCGCTGGGTAAGGAATTGTCGCCGCGCCGCTGATCGTCTAAGCCGGGCACAGATTTTGGAGCCCGCACATGACGTTCGCCACGTTTGAGAAGAAGGGCCGCGTTGCGGTCGTCACGTTGAACCGGCCCGAGAGCCGCAACGCGATCGCGACGCAGCAGGATTGCGACGATCTTTCCGCCGCCTTGCGCCGCGCCAACGATGATCGCGAGATCAACGCGGTGGTGCTGACGGGCGCGGGAAAATCCTTCTGCGCCGGCGGCGATTTGAAAGCGATCCGCGAACGCACCGGCATCGGCCCGCGTGAAACGCCGGACGACACGCGCGCGAATTATCGGCGCGGCGTACATTCCGTGATCCGCGCGCTGGCGGACGTTGAAGTGGCGACCATCGCCGCGATCAACGGCCACGCCATTGGTCTTGGTCTCGATATCGGCATTCTCTGCGACATCCGTATCGCCGGCGCTTCGGCGAAGATGGCGTCGAGCTTCGTGAAGGTGGGCATCATTCCGGGCGATGGCGGCGCGTGGATTTTGACCAACGCGATCGGCGCCTCGCGCGCGGCGGAATTGGTGCTGACGGGCGATACGATCGATGCGGAAGAAGCCATGCGCTTTGGCTTAGTGAGCCGCGTCGTTCCGGATGAGGCGTTGATGGATGAAGCGCTGAAATTGGCGGAGCGTGTCGCGGTGAATCCGCCGCGTTCGGTGCGCTTGGCGAAGCGTCTGCTGCGTGAAGCGCAACATGGCCGCTTGAGCGACGTACTTGAGCTTTCGGCAGCGTTCCAGGCGCTGGCGCACGAGACGGCCGACCACAAGGAAGCCGTTGACGCCTTCACCGAAAAGCGCCCCCCGAAATTCACCGGCGCCTAATGGCGGCGAAATTGCCGCTCGCCGTCGATCTCGACGGCACGCTGATCAAGACCGACCTCTTTATGGGCGCGATGCTCCGCTTCTGCAGCGCCGCGCCGTGGAACGCGTTTGTGCTGCTTGCCTGGCTCGCGCGCGGGCGGGCGCATGCGAAGCGGCAGCTGACGCGTTTGTATCCGGTGGTTGCTGCGGCCCTTCCCTATAATACGCCGTTTGTTTCGTGGCTCCAAGAGGAGCGCACGGCCGGTCGTGTACTTGCACTGGCGACAGCGTTTGATCAGGCTGGCGCCGATGCGGTCGCGGCGCATCTTGGTCTGTTCGATCACGTCTTCGCTTCGGACGGCCGCACCAATCTCAAATCCAAAAAAAAGGCGGACCGATTGCAGCGAGCCTTTCCTGATGGCTTTGTCTATGCGGGCAACGAACGGGCAGATTTGAAGGTGTGGGCGGCAGCGCAGGCGGCGGTCATCGTTAACGCCTCGCCTACGCTGGAGCGCGAAGCTGTGCGGCGATTTCAAGCGGAGCGCGTCTTCCCGCGCGACGAACACGCTTGAACGCGCGCGTTTGAGCGCCAATGTTGAACGCCGAGGAGGCGCGTATGATCCGTGTCGGCATCGGCGGCTGGAGTTTCGAGCCGTGGGAAGGGACCTTCTACCCACCCAACCTCGCCGCGGTGAAGCAGCTCGAATTCGCCAGCAGCAAAGTGACGACGATCGAGATCAATTCGACATTCTATCGCACGCAGACCGCCGCCTCGTTCAAGAAATGGGCGGCGTCCACGCCCGACGATTTCATGTTCTCGGTCAAGGCGCCGCGCGCGGCGGTGCAGCGCAAGGATTTGCGCGAGGCGGCGCAATCGATCGAATGGTTCTTCAATAGCGGCGTGGGCGTACTGGGATCGAAGCTCGGCCCGATCTTCTGGCAGATGGCGCCGTACAAAAAATTCGATGCGGATGAGATCAATGCGTATTTCGATATGCTGCCAGCTAAGCTTGGCAAATTGAAACTGCAACATGCGATCGAGGTGCGGCACGCGAGCTTTGACTGCGATGAATTCAAGGCGATCGCGCGCGAACGAAACATCGCGGTCGTTACCGTTGAATCGGAAGAGCATCCGTTGATCCTTGAGCCCACCGCGGATTTCTCGTACGCGCGCTTAGAGCTGACGCAGGCTGACGAGCCGACTGGCTATCCAAAACCTGCGCTGAAGAAATGGCTGAAGACAGCGCGCGATTGGGAAAAGAGCGGCGACGTGTTTCTCTATTTCATATCCGGCGCGAAAGAGCGCAATCCAGCCGCGGCGATGACGATGTTGGAGATGTTGGAGTAGCGCCTCAGTCATTCCGGCCGGAGACGCCTCAGCGCCGTCGAGCCGGAACCCAGCGCCACGAGCTCGTCGCTTACCCTGGTTTTTTTTGGATCGCGCTCCGCGCGTCCGGAATGACTGAAGTTAGCGCAAGCTGTCGTTGATCTTTTCCAACGCGCTGAGCGGCGGGATCAGCTCTTGATCGGTTAGCTTGTTGAGCTGGCAGCTGACGGTGTTGAGCCCATCGTGCAGATCGCTCGCTTCGGGATCAACATAGAGCAGCCCCGTTACGATCTCGCCCTCGGAGGCTTTGCGCGCGAGATAGCCGAGGGCCGCGTTGCGATCGGTGGCGTCGTAATCATCTTCGAGCTTGCGCAGGCGCAGGATCGAGCCGTCGTGTTGAACGACTTCTTTGAGCTCGCCCGCCTTATAGTTCGCCGTAATCGGGGCCCGCGGCGTGATGACGTCCATACGGTTCACAGCTTCGTTGTGTTCGCGCACATAGTCGAAGCTCTTGGTCGAGCCGACGTGATTGTTGAACGCCACGCACGGACTTATCACATCAATGAATGACGTGCCCTTGTGCGACAGCGCGCCCTTGATGAGCGGCACGAGCTGATGCTTATCGCCCGAGAACGAGCGGCCGACATAGGTCGCACCCAGCTGCAGCGCGAGCATCACGAGATCGATCGCGCTATCCTTGTTCTCCGCGCCCTTCTTGGCTTTCGAGCCTTTGTCGGACGTGGCGGAGAATTGGCCTTTGGTGAGGCCGTACACGCCATTGTTCTCGCAAATATAGGTCATGTTCACGCCGCGGCGCACCGCGTGACAGAATTGGCCGAGACCGATCGAGGCGCTGTCGCCATCGCCTGAGACGCCGAGATAGATCAAATCCTTCGCGGCGATGTTCGCGCCCGTCAGCACCGACGGCATGCGGCCGTGCACAGCGTTGAAGCCGTGCGCGGGGCTAACGAAATAATCCGGCGTTTTCGAAGAGCAGCCGATGCCGGAGAATTTCGCAAGCCGGTGCGGTTCGAGATCGATCTCGAAGCACGCCTGAACGATCGAGGCGCTGATTGAATCATGACCGCAGCCCGCGCACAGCGTGGAAATGCGGCCCTCGTAATCGCGGCGTGTGAAGCCGACGGAATTGCGCTCCAGCGACGGGTGATGCAGCGACGGCTTGGCGATATAGGTCATTTCGCTTTCTCCGGCAGCGCGGCGGCTTGGCCAGCCTGCAGCTTCTCGGTGATGTCCTTGATGATGAAGCGCGCGGTGATGGGCGTGCCGTCATAGTGCAGCACGGAAACGAGACGCGCGGGATGCACGCCGCCTTCGTTCACCAGCAGCGATTTGAGCTGCGCGTCGCGATTTTGCTCAACGACAAACACTTGCTCGTGGTCGCGAATGAAGTCGAAAACGTCGTTGTTGAACGGGAACGCGCGCACGCGCAGCGCGTCCAAATGAATGCCGTGGCTCTCGAGCGCGCAGAGCGCTTCCTCCATCGCCGGATCAGTAGAGCCCATATAAATTACGCCATCCGGCGTGCGCTTCTTGGCCTTCTTGATGATCGGCGCCGGCACGTGCGACTTCATCGTCTCCCATTTGCGCAGCAGGCGCTGCATGCCCTCGGTGTAATCCTCGCCCTTTTCGGAATAGCGCGCGTCCTTGTCGTGGCTTGAGCCACGCGTGAAATACGAGCCCTTGGTCGGGTGCGTGCCGGGATAGGTGCGATACGGCACCGCGTCGCCATCGACATCGCGGTAGCGGCCGAACGGCACGCCCTGCTCCAGATGCTCATACGTCAGCACCTTGCCGCGATTGAGCCGGCGCTTCTCATCCCATTTGAACGGGTCGGTAAGCCATTCCTGCATGCCGATATCGAGTTCGAGCATGACGAACACCGTCGTCTGGAAGAAGTCCGAAAGATCGAACGCCTGCGCGCCCATCTCGAACGCTTCCGTCGGGTTGCCGGGGAAG
>Ga0315902_10009815_pt1 | contig 12740 bp, 6 predicted proteins | sample LakEriMetagenome_9_FD_203523 | JGI IMG/M metagenome (GOLD analysis project Ga0315902, IMG submission 203523) | Freshwater fungal communities from buoy surface, Lake Erie, Ohio, United States - Buoy 12 MA117 | ecosystem: Environmental > Aquatic > Freshwater > Lake > Lake biofilm | place: USA... | reverse complement strand
TATCCGCAGGCTTTTGCGGTGGTGTATCCGGAGAACAATTGGCCGAAGGACCTCACGAAGGCGGATGCGATCATCGTGCTGCTGAATCACGGCGGCAAGGCGGCGGATGATGCGAACATCAAGGCGGCCTGTGATCGCGGCGCGGGCTTCGCGGCGATTCATTATGGCGTGGAGGCCAGGATCGGCTCGCAGGGGAAAAACTTCCTCGACTGGATGGGCGGCTTCTTCGAGACGTTCTACTCGGTGAACCCGACCTGGGACGCGAGCGTGCAGCCGGGCAAGCATCCGGTGGCGAATGGCGTGAAGGCCTTCTCCGCGAAGGATGAATGGTATTACCACATGCGCTTCGTGCCGGAGATGAAGGGCGTGACGCCGGTGCTCAGTGCCATCGCGCCGCTGAACATGGTGAAGTTCAAAGAGGGCGACAAGCCGAGTGCGCACGGTGGAAACCCGGACGCATTCGCCGATGTGAAGGCGGGCAAGACGCAGCATTTCGCGTGGGCTTTTGATTGGACGAAAGGTGGTCGCGGCTTTGGCTTCACGGGGTTTCATTTCTTTGCGAACATGACGAACGATAGCTTCCGCACGACGATGCTAAACGGCGTGGCGAGGGTGAGCGGTTTGGAGATTCCGGCGGGCGGGATTGCGTCGAAAACACCGGCGCAGGCCGAGCTGGACGCGATGATGGCCGAGGCTCGCGGTGCGGGTGCGATGCCGGCGGACCATGCGAAGCCGGTCCTTGAGACGCCGCTCATGATGGCGAAGAATCCGAAGCCGCGCCTCATCGACATCGACGTGGCGATCAAGAACGCGAAGGAGCTGTATCTCGTCGCTTCGGATCAAGGCAGTATCTCGTGCGATTGGGCCTCGTGGATCGAGCCGCGTCTCATCCTGGCGGATGGCAAGGGCATTGACGTTACCACCTTAAAATGGAAGGGCGAGGAGCGTGGTTATGGCCGCACGCAGATCGGCAAAAACAATGCGGGTGGCCCGATCCAAGTTGAGGATCAGGTGTATGCGAATGGCATCGGCACACATGCGTCATCGACCATTGCGTATGATTTACCGGCTGGGGTGGAGCGCTTCACCGCGAAGGGGGCGATCGATGACGGCGGCATGGTCCGCGCTGGCAAGCTGAGCGATGCGGCGATGCGCTTTCACATCTCCACCGCGCTGCTGCGGTAGCTTGGCTGTTCCGCAGGAGCAGGACCACTATGGAGACCCGGCGGGCGGATCAAGGGGCGGGCAGGCGCCGGATGAAACGGCCGGTGAGCACCGGGCCGATCACACAGGTTACGACGACCATGAAGAGGCTGGCATTGATGAAGCGTTCGTCGAGAAGCCTCTCCCCGGCGGCGTTGCGGGCCTGATAGCCGACGACGGCGCTGGCGAGAGTGGCGGCCATCTGAGGGATGGAAAGGCTCCAAACCACGGAGGTGGATGCGGGATCGAGGCCGGTGAAGCGGCCGGTGAGGCGTGCTGCCACCCACTTGCCCAGAATGAGCACGCCGGTGAGGCCAAACACGAGGGGCCACTGGGAGGTGACGGTGTCACGCAGCACACCGAAATCCACGAGGAGGCCAGTGGCGACAAAGAAGACCGGGATGAAGAGAGTACGTGAGACAAGCTCAAGCGACTCGATGTCGAAGCCAGCAGGGATGACGCGCTTCAAGGCAAGTCCAGCGAGGAAGGCACCGACGATGCCCTCCAGGTGGATGAGATGGGCACCCTCGGAACAGACGATGATGAAAGCGAGCAGGATCCCGATGCGGGCCTCCTGGGTGCTGCCGATGCGACGGAGGAGGAAGGCTGCGAAGCGGCTGAGGCCAAAGAGAACGAGCGGCACAAACACGAGCAACTCCGCGCCCTCGGCGGCGAGAAACCCCCAAGAGAAGCCGGTCTGGTGAATGGAGACGGTGATGGCAAGGATGATCATAGCGGCGACATCCGTGAAAAGAGTGCCTCCCACGGTGATGACGGCGGCCCGTGAATGCGTGAGGCCTGCCTTGGCGAGTAGGGGATAGGCCAGCAGGGTATGGCTGGCGATGATGGAGCCGATGAGCAAGGAGGCATTCCATTCATAGCCGCCCGCCCGGCCGAGCATGAGGCCACCAAGCAGGGGCACGAGGAAAGTGAGACTGCCGAAGACCATCGAATCGCGCCTGCATTTGTGGAACTCTTCGAGGTTCACCTCGTAACCGACGAAGAACATGAAGAGCAGCTTGCCGAGGTCAGAGAAGAAACGGGTGCTGGAATCCTCAGGAAGCATGACGCCGAGCAGCCCGGGCCCCAGCAGCATGCCGGCGAGGAGGTAGCCGATGACAGGGGGAAGTTTGAGCCGCGCCATGATCTGGGGCAGCAGGACGAGAAAAAGACAGATAACGGCGACGCGGCTCATGGGGGCCAGGGCCAGGAAGTGCAGGTGCGCGAGGAGGGTGTGGCAGTTCATGAGTTTCTTTTCAAGCTGCAGGGGTGGTCAGGGCCGGGCGGCAGGTGTGAGGTCTTTCACATCTTCTTCACGATGGTCACTCTCATCAATGACGGTGATGCCCGGCTTGGTGAAATCGACGCGTTTGAGGTCGATCGTGCGCACACGGCGGTTGGACATGGTGTGGAAATAGAGGACACGCTCCTGCAAATCCGCAGCCGTGGTGATCTGGGTTGCCCCTGCGATGTCCATGGCGATTTTTTCCTGCGGGGCGGTGGTGCCGGCGGGAATGTTAAAGCTGTCGAGGATTCGAAATGCTTCGAAAACGGCCTCGTGGGATGTTTTCAGCGGCCTGGCGGAGGCGGTGAAGGCCGCGGCGCGGATGAACCGGGACGGCGGGGTGAAATCACCAGGCAGCCCGGCGAACCCTGAGCCGCCGCCGAGGGGGGAGAGCTTCAATCCATCGAGGGTGATGGCGGCACGCGGAGCGGGGGAGAGGCCGATGTGGTTGCGCAGGTTGGTGAGGTGCCAGGAGTAGTCCGGGGAGTTTGTGATGACGCCGAGGAAGGCATCATGCATCTGAACGCGGCCCTTTTGCGAGATTTCCAGGATCATGCAGGCGCCTGAGGCATCGGCGATCTTCCAATGGAACGGGAGTGGTGCGCCGCCGAAGCGCGGGTCCTCTACATTGACGACGGTGACCTCGTCCAGATGCTCGCGCACCTCGGCCACGGTGCGGAAGGAGGACAGCATCCACTGCATGAAGTCTCCGACGCTGAGCGAACGGCCAGCCTGCGAGGGATCATACGGTGCGAACTCCGCGAAGCCGGGAAAGTAATACATGCCGACGTAGAGACCGGCTTCATTCAGACCGTCCGGGCCGTAGTCCTGATCGTAGGCGGTGATGGTGACAAAGCCATGCCGGGAGGTCCAGCGCCTGCCTTTAGGTCCATCTGGAGTGAGCGCGGTGAAGTCCCTGCCGCGTGGGAAGATGACCAGCCGGTCATGCTTGGCATCCCCCAAGGCCCATTCCACGGTGCGGGCCACGACCACCCCGCCATCTGCCGCCCGCAGGGAGATGCCAGTGCAGGCGGAGGCATTTTCAAGGGGCCCAAATGCCATGGCACTGATGGCGGCCAGACAAAGGCAGGTGGAGGAGTGAAGACGCGCTTTCATCAGGTTCATGGTATCGGTGTGAGCAATCGAAGCGGACAGCCAAAAGCTTGGGCCAGCCTTCTGGAAGACAAGCATGAAGCCGGTAAGGGAAGGGTGCGGACCATGGGGAGATCAGGTGCCATGTCATCTTTTTTGAACCCTGATTTTCCTGAGGCAAGACGCTGGTTCCGGCTTTTGCTCAGCTCCATAAAGCTCCTCTGCTCGCTTCTTTAGCCTTCTGGGTGGCAGCAAGCAGTCGCAGCAGCGGAGGATGAATGGGCTCCATGAGCTTGATTCGATCGCATCGACGCTGCAGCGCTGCTCGCAAGGCGGCGAGACGGTGTTCGATTCTTCGCATCGACGGAACATTGTCCGGTTTTCATCTCTCATGCGGGATGCAGTTTCCGAATCGTCTCTTTTGTCGCAAAAACACCCGGCAAAGCGACGACTTAGAAGTCCTCTCAACCGCATGAAACACATCCTCCTCACTCTGCTCTCGCTCGCCATCTTCGCGACGGCTGCGCCCCTAGTCTATGAAGGCACCGAAGGGCCTGGCAAAGGCAAGCACATTGTCTTCATGGCGAATGACCACGAGTATCGCTCGGAGGAGTCGTTGCCGCAGTTGGCTCGCATCTTGGCCAAGCATCATGGCTTCAAGTGTACGGTGCTGTTTGGCATTGATCCTGAGTCGGGCGAGATCGTCGGGGGTGATAAATCAAACATGCCGGGGATCGAGGCGCTGGACACCGCCGACCTCGCGGTGGTGTTCCTGCGCTTCCAAAACTTCCCCGCGGAGCAGATGAAACACTTTGATGCCTATCTGAATCGCGGTGGTCCCGTGATCGGCATGCGCACGGCCACACATGGCTTCAAGATGCCAAAGGATGCTCCCTTCGCGAAATACTCGTATGATTACAAAGGCAGCGATTATGAACTCGGCTTCGGCCATCAGGTGCTCGGACAGACTTGGGTGGGCCATTACGGTAAGAATCATGTGCAGAGCACTCGCATCGCCATCGTGCCGGACAAGGCAGCGCATCCGATCCTGCGCGGTGTGAAGGACATTTGGGTGCAGGCAGGTGGTTACGTCGGCAAGCCGACCGATGGTGAGATTTTGACGATGGCACAGCCACTGGATGGCATGACACAGGATTCCCCTGCATCCAAGACACAGCCGCCGCAGCCGAGCGAGTGGACACGCTCCTATAAAAGCGCTTCGGGCAAAGTAGGCCGCGTTTTCACCTCCCTTTACGGAACCTCAGAGGACATCACGAACGAAGGTTATCGTCGCATGATGGTGAACGCCATGTTCTGGGCTGTGGGTCTGGAAGACGCGATCAAAGCGGATCTCAACGTCGCATTTGTCGGTGCGGCCAAGCCGAACACTTTCGGCGGCGGCGCGTATGCCCGTGGCATCAAGCCGGAGATGTATGCCGGCTTTGAAAGCCCCATCCCGGCGAACAACAACACGAAGAAGCCTGAGAAGCCGAAGAAGGAAGAGAAGCAGGCTGCGAAAGCCGATGCTTCTGCCAAGCCAACCATCGCCACGGGCAAACCGGCCCGTTTTGTCCGCATCGAAATTCCCGGTGACAAAAAGTGCCTTCAAATCGCCGAGATCGAAATCATGAGCGGCGGCAAAAACATCGCGAAGGGCGGCAAGGCCACGCAATCGACCACCGGTCACGGCGGCGACGCGAGTCGCGCGATGGATGGCGACAAGAGCCCGAACTACGGCAAGGGCATGACGCACACCATCGAGAACAAGCCGAATCCCTGGTGGGAGATCGATCTCGGCTCCGCACAGCAAGTGGATGCGATCAGCCTGTGGAGCCGTCGGGGCTTCCCGGATCGTCTTGGCGATTTCACGCTGAGTTTGCTCGATGAAGGGCGCAAAGCGGTGTTTGAGCTAAAGAATGTGGCCGCTGGCGATTCGCTCACGGTGGATGTGAAAGGCGGCGGCAAGATCGCTTACCTGGACTTTGATGGAAAACCGGGCAAACCGGCAGCGAAGAGTGGTGGCGGTCGATCCGCGCCAGCAGCGGCGAAGGAGCCTGTGCTCGTTGACGTGCCAGCCGACTACAAAGACACGCTGCCCTTCGCGTTCAGCCAAGGCGGCACCGTGGCGATCCTCGGCAACGGCCTGCCGGACCGCATGCAGCACGATGGTTGGATGGAGACCGTCCTGCAAAGCGCCTTGCCGGAGCAAAACGTGCGCTTCCGCAACATGAGCGCCAGCGGCGACCGCCCGAACTCCTTTCCGCGCAGCGGCGGGCACATGCACATGACGGATTACCTGCGTCATGTGAAGCCGGATGTCGTGTTCGCCTTCTTCGGCTACAACGAGTCCTTCGAGAACAAGCCGGACGACTTCAAAAAGCAGCTCGTCGATTTCGTGAAGTATGTGCGCGGCACAAAGCCGAACGGCAAAACCTTCCCGCGCATCGTGCTCTTCAGCCCCATCGCGCATGAGGACACGAAGAACCCGAACGTGCCGAACGGAGCGGAGCACAATCCGCAGCTCGAAGCCTACACGAAGGCCACCGAAGCCGCCGCGAAGGAAGCGGGCGTGGGCTTTGTCGATCTCTTCCACCCCTCGCTCGACCTTTTCAAAGCCGCGAAGGAGCCGCTCACGATCAATGGCGTGCATCTCAGCGCCGAGGGCAACCGCCAGCTCGCGGAAGTGATCGCAAAGGCGCTGCTCGGCAAGGAAGTGACCGCCTCCGCCTCGCTCGAAGAACTGCGTGAGGCCGTGATGGAGAAGGACGTGCATTGGAACGCCCGCTACCGTGCCCGTGATGGCAATGACGTGTGGGGCGGCCGCTCGACGCTGGCTTTCACCGATGGTCAAACCAACGCCGTCGTGCTCCAGCATGAGCTGACGATGCTCGATGTGATGACCGGCAATCGCGATGCCAAAGTGTGGGCGCGATCCAAAGGCGGCGATCTCAAAGTCGATGACAGCAACGTGCCGCCGCCTGTGCCGGTGATTTCCAATGTCGGTGGCAAATCGAAGTCATCGAGCGCTATGAAAGAAGGCCGCACGGAATACATCAGCGGTCAGGACGCGATTAAGCACATGGCCTTCGACCCACGCTTTGAAGTGAGCCTGTTTGCCGATGAAGCGCAGTTCCCGCAGCTCGTGAATCCCGTGCAGATGCAGGTCGATACCAAAGGTCGCCTCTGGGCCGCCGTGTGGCACACCTACCCGATGTGGGAGCCGCTGAAGGAGATGAAGGACGCCCTCGTCATCTGCCACGACGACAACAAGGACGGCAAAGCGGATCGCATCACCGAGTTCGCACGCGTGCAGAATCCGCTCGGCTTTGAGTTCTGGAATGGCGGCGTCATCGTCACCTGCGCCCCGGACATCATCTTCCTCAAAGACACCGATGGCGACGACGTGGCCGACGTGCGCACCATCATGCTGCAAGGCGTCGATTTCGCCGACACGCATCACGGTGCGAACAACCTCGTCATGGGCCCCGATGGCGGCATCTACTGGCAGAGCGGCGTCTTCATGGTGCACAATCACGAGCATCCGTGGGGTCCGTCGCTGCAAACCGGCAGCAGCGCCATGTATCGCTTTGATCCGCGCCGCTTCACCATCGCGAAGCACGCCGACAACTCGCCGAACCCGCACGGCATCGCCTTTGACACTTGGGGCTATCATTACGCCACCGACGGCACCGGCGGTCGTGCGTATCAGGTCCGCCCCGAAGGCAACGGTTTCAAAATGCATGAGCTTTTGAAGAAGGAAGTGCGCCCCGTCACCGCGAGCGAAGTCGTCAGCAGCACCCACTTCCCCGAGGACATGCAGGGCGACTTCCTCATCTGCAACGTCATCGGCTTCCTCGGCATCAAGCACTACGATCTCGCCCGCGATGGCGACAAAGCCACCGTTTGTGGCGAGCCTGCCGGTGCCGAACTCACCGTCAAAGTCACGCAAGCCGATGGCAGCGTTACCGAGGACAAATCACGCGGCCTGCTCATGAGCGGCGACAAAAACTTCCGCCCCAGCGATGCCATCTTCGGCGAGGACGGCTCCCTTTACATCGCTGATTGGCACAACGTCATCATCGGTCACATGCAGCACAACGTGCGCGACCCCAATCGCGACCACAAACACGGCCGCATCTACCGCATGACCGCCAAAGGCCGTGAGTTGCAGAAGCCCGTCGCCATCGACGGTCAGCCCATCCCCGCGCTGCTCGAAAACCTCAAGCACCCGACCGACAGCGTGCGCCATCGCACCCGCGTTGAGCTCAGCGAGCGCCCCACCGCCGAAGTCATCGCCGCCACGAAGGAATGGATGAAGCAGTTCGACGCCTCGAAGAAAGAAGACGCCCATCACCTTCTCGAAGCCCTCTGGCTCCACCAGCAGCACAACGTCCGCGACACCGCGTTGCTCGCCAAACTGCAAACCAGCCCCGAACTCCACGCCCGCAACGCCGCCAACGTTGTGCAGCAACTTTGGTTCAACGTCGAAGCCAGCACCAAAGGCGGCGTCATCGCCGGAGAAGCCGAGGAAAAAGCCCAAAAATCCGGCATCCTCAGCGACACGCCCGAATTGACCACCATTCGCATCGCCACCATCCGCGAGCGCCTCATGTATGACGTGAAGGAGCTCAACGTGAAGGCCGGCAAGAAGATCAAGCTCACCTTCGCCAACACCGACGTCATGCCGCACAACCTCCTCGTCACCAAGCCCGGCAAAGCCGACGCCGTGATGAACGCCGCCATCGTCATGGGCGCCGCCGGCTTCGAAAAAGGCTTCATCCCCGCCGGTGACGACGTCCTCCACCACACCATGCTTCTCGACATGAGCAAAGAGGAAGTGCTGGAGTTCACCCTCCCCACCGCCGGTGACTATCCCTTCGTCTGCTCCTTCCCCGGCCACGGCATCATCATGCGCGGCGTGCTGCATGCGAAGTAATCGGGGCATTCCTGCTCCGCTTATCTTCGCGTAACTTCGCCTCCACCAGATTCCGCCGGATGCAATCCCGGAACGCCCGCAGCTCGTCGTAATCACGCACGATGCGGTTGTAGCTATCTTCCATCCAAAACGCTTGGCCGCTGCGGCCGAGCAGCGCATTGCAATCCCGGGCGCTGTAGCCTTTCATGCCGCCTATGAGCTCGAAGACGTTTTCATCGTCGCTCGGCTTTACGAGCAGATGCACGTGATTCGGTATGATGACCACTGAGTCGAGATGGAGTCGGATACCTCGCAGCCGCGATTCCGCGCTGAAGCGATGTGGAACGGATTTTCTAGCCCGTGTTGCCGCAGTTCATTCATTCCCATGCTCGGACAACGCGTCCGAATTCACACTAGCAACTCGCTGATCACCCGCCCATGTACATCCGTGAGTCTCTGATCACGGCCGCCGTGGCGGAAGGTGAGGCGTTCGTGGTTGATGCCCATTTGGTGGAGGAGGGTGGCGTGGATGTCGTGGATGCTGACGGGGTTGCTGGCGACGGCGTTGCCGAACTCGTCGGTCTCGCCGAAGGTCATGCCGCCTTTGAAGCCGCCGCCGGCCATGAAGAGGCTGTAGCCGTTCACGTGGTGATCGCGGCCCGCGGTGTCGCTGATTTTCGGGGTGTGCGGGGTGCGGCCCATCTCGCCGGCCCAGAGGACGATGGTTTCATCGAGCAGGCCGCGTTGGTCGAGATCGGTGATGAGCGCGGCGACGCTTTGATCGGTAATGCGGGCGTTTTTTTCGTGGTTCTGCTTCAGGAGGCCGTGCTGATCCCAGGGGGAGTTGTTGCCGTCAAAGCTGGGGCAGGTGATCTCGACGAAGCGCACTCCCGCTTCGACCAATCGACGTGCTCGCAACGCCTGCGTAGCGTAGAAGCGCTGGTGTTCGTCGGTGGAATCGATGCCGTAAAGCTGGCGGATGTGCGCGGGTTCGTTGGCGATGTCGGCGATGGCCGGGACGGCGCTTTGCATGCGAAAAGCCGTCTCGTAGTTCGCGATGGCACCTTCGATGGCTCGTGCGTCAGAGGTGATGGCGGCGAACTCGGCGTCTTGTTCGGCCAGCAGGGCGAGTTTGCGGCGCTGAACGGCCGCTGAGTCATGCGGCGCGATGTTATCGACGGGCACACCTTTCGCACGAACCATCGTGGCCTGATGACTGGCGGGGAGAAACGAGCTGCCGAAGTTCTCGAGGCCGCCATTCGGCACCCAGTCGTTGTTCAGCACGACATAGCCTGGCAGGTTCGCGTTCTCCGTGCCGAGGCCATACGACACCCACGCGCCAAAGCTCGGTGCTTGTCCAAGGATGCGTCCGGTGTGGAGCAAAAGGTTCTGCTGACCATGCAGCGGCAGCTCGCCCACCATTGAGCGCACGACGCAGAGCTTGTCCGCGACCTGGGCGAGGTGCGGGAGCAGATCGCTCACCCAAAGGCCGCTTTGTCCACGCTGCCGGAACTCCCACGGACTGCCGAACCACACGCGACCTGCATTCGACTGCGAGCGCTTCGTCACTGCGCTTTCGCCGATGGGTTTGCCCTCGTGCTTTTTGAGCATCGGTTTCGGATCAAAGGTGTCCACGTGGCTCGGCCCGCCGTCCATGAAGCAGAAGATGATGTTCTTGGCTCGTGCGCGGTTGTGCCGCGGCATCCCGGCTATCGCGCGGAGGGCGAGCATGCCGAAGCCTGCGGAGGCGGAGGCCAAAACATGGCGGCGTGAGCAACAAGGAGGGGCGGTTTGCAACCTCCCTGGGTGCTTAAAATGCGCCTTTGCTTGTGGTGGGCGGTTGCAAACCGCCCCTCCTTGGTCAGAGGATGCTTTGGGCGAAAGGAGATTCATAAAGAAGGTATTCCCCGACACGTAGTCGGGCCTTGGTTGGGTTGTTACGAATGTAGCGGACGCAGTTGTTCAGGTGCGCGGGATCACGGATCAGGCGATCAAAGTAGTCCTTCATCCAGAGTGGGCCGGTTTCGCCACGCTGCCGATTGATCTCGTTGGCGGAGTGGCGTTTCCATGAGTGAATCATCTCCTCCAGCTTCCACTCGGGGTTCAGTGTGAAGAGCACATGCACATGGTTTGGCATCACCACAAAGCTGATCAAGGCCACGCGTTCACTTTCGAAGTGATGCAAAGCGCCCGCCACGACCTCTGCGTGTGCGGGTGTGCGTAGAACGCAGGAGCCGTGGCCTTGATCCAGCCACTGATCCATGCGCGTAGAGAAGAGTTGGTGATACTGCTTCTCCGTCGTTTCATCCCACGGCTCTGGATGCAACCTAATCCACTGTTCGCGCTCATGGTTATGCAGATCGAGCAGTTCTTTCGGCAGCGAGTCCGCCAACCGCCATGTCACGAAATACGACGCGCCTGCCTGCTGCCAATGTGGCAGATGGTTGTGCGTGCGATCAATCTCGTGCCAGGGGTTGAAGAACTTGGGTGACATGGTGATGAACAAGGAGAGGCGGTTTTTAATCGCCTACGGGCGCTTACAAAGCGCCCCTCCTTGGTTAGCGATAATAGATAAACTCTTTGGTATTGAAGATGGCGTGGGCGAGCGCCTGCAAAGCTTCCAAGGAAAGGCGCTTTTCAAGCGCCTCGGGGCGGTTGGAAACCTCCCTTCCTTGGGGCTGGGCGGTTAAAAACCGCCCCTCCTTGAGCCAGCGTTGCAGCTCGGAAGCGCTGGGTTGGCGGGCGTAGGCTTGGTGGAACATGAGGCGAACGATTTCTTCATCGCTGCTTTCGATTTTCACCAGCTTCTCCGCCCATGCCTTCGCCATCGCGTTCACAAACGGATCATTGAGGAGGATGAGGGCTTGCGTCGGCACATTCGTGACATCGCGTTTGCCGGTGGGGAGTTTGAGGTCGGGGAGGTTGAAGCCGGTGAGGAACTTCGGTGGGTCCATGATGGACATTTGAAGGTAGATCGAGCGGCGACCGTTTCCATCGAGGGGGCCGGTGAAGAGGCGCTTGGCGCCGTCTTCGACGGGGCGGAGGGGCAGGATGGGGCGGCCGTAGAGTTGGGGATCGAGTCGGCCGGACACGGCGAGCAGGGAATCGCGGATGGACTCGGCTTCGAGGCGACGCGTGGGGTAGAAGGTGAGGAGGCGGTTGTAGGGATCGACATCCAAGGAGCGGCGGTTTGTAACCGCCGCGGGCGCTTGAAAAGCTCCCTTCCTTGGGCTGTTCCCGGATCCTTGGCGGAAGGTTTGGCTCAGCACGAGTTTGCGCACGAGTTGCTTCGTGGACCAGCCTTCGCGGATGAACTCGCGGGCGAGCCAGTCGAGTAACTCAGGGTGCGAGGGCTTGTCGCCGAGGCGGCCGAAGTCATCGGGTGTGGCGACGAGGCCGGTGCCGAAGATCCACTGCCACACACGGTTCACATAGACACGGGCGGTGAGCGGATGCTCGGGATGCAGCAGCGATTCAGCGAGCGCGAGTCGGTTGGTGATGCCTTCGCCATGCAGCATTTTCAGCGAGGCGGGCTCAATGAGTTCACCGGTGGTGTCCACGTTGCCGCGGACGTTGAGCGGATACTTCACGGGCTTCACATCGCGTTCATCCATGCTGTTCACGGTGCGTGGGAAGACGATGCCGGACTCGACGCGGCGATAGTCGGCGATGAGCTGAGCGAGTTGGGAGCCGGGGTCGGCTTTGTTGGGCAGCAACGCGTTCGCGAGCAGCCAATCGAGCACCTCGCGGTCGCCTGGGCGCGGTTTGTTTTCGCACCAGCGGCTCACGGCGGCATTGAACCACGCAGCGATGCCTTCCCAAAGCGTGGCGGCCTTATTGGGATACAAATTGGCGAACACATCGAGTTCATCCTGCGGCGTGCCAGCGGCGTCATGCGTAACGATGCCGGTGATGCTGAGCCAGCTTCGTTTGTCGTGGCCGAAGTCGTTGTTCTTGAGGCCTTTGGCCAAACCAGTGCGCGGCGGGAAATTCGGATTCAGCGAGGAGGTGCAAAACTCGATGGTGACCTGCTGCGCACCATTTTTCAGCGCCGCGTCAGAGAAGGATCGCCACTGCGGTTTGGGGTTCGTGTAAAACGCGATGGTTTCGTTTTGGAAGGCGTGGTCATCGACGACGAGATGGCCGCCGAACTCGCCTCCAGCGAGGTTGAGGCTCACGAACTTGCCTGGAACGAGGTGCTGCGGTGGCATGCGCAGGCTTCCGGGTAGTTTCGAGCTCAAGGCG